>Ga0105048_10001956_pt1 | contig 33411 bp, 28 predicted proteins | sample MAT05_FD_78382 | JGI IMG/M metagenome (GOLD analysis project Ga0105048, IMG submission 78382) | Freshwater microbial communities from Lake Fryxell liftoff mats and glacier meltwater in Antarctica - MAT-05 | ecosystem: Environmental > Aquatic > Freshwater > Ice > Liftoff microbial mat | place... | reverse complement strand
CGGAGGGTGGAGCATGAGGTTGGCTGGATCGGGCGGGGACGGACCCAGCGACAATGGTTTGGCGATTCGAGGCGGGCGATACGCGGCTCCCTCTCCCGCCGGGAGAGGGTTGGGGTGAGGGGCCCATGGATGGCACCATGAGAGGCCTCGGTGTGGGTTCATGGAGAGCACGTTTTCCAAAATTTGGACACGTATTGGGACCATGAACCGCTGAGCGAGAAAGACCGCAAGCGGCCCTCATCCTGGCCTTCTCCCGGTGGGAGAAGGAGAATGCGCTCCGCGGGTGTCGGAGGTTTGAGTTGGGGGCGGTTCATGGAGAGGGGAGACCTCTGAATTTCGGACGAGTGTTCGAGCCATGAACCGGCGTCCGCGATTCGCCATTCGCCCTCTCACGGCGACGGAGCCTCTTGCAGTTTCAGGAGGAATTCCCGGTAGAGGGCCCGGTCGGGTTCCAGGGTGACGGCACGCTTCATGGCATTCACGGCAGAGGCGCGGTCGTTGTTTTCCGCGCAGACGGCCGCCAGAAGGTGGAAATGGGGCGCGGTGGGCGCCAATTCGACGGCCTTGCGGGCGAGCGTCACCGCTTCAGGAAGCATGCGTGCTGCCCGAAGATACAGTTCGGCCTGGGCTCGGTAACCCTCGGGCCAGGCCGGGGCCAATTCCTGAACTTTGCGGTAGCTCTCTGCGGCGTCGTCGAACTGTTGAAGCCGGCCGTGAAGCCGGCCTAGGAAGAGGAAGTTCAGGTGGTTCCCGGGTTGCCCGGCGGCGAGCTTCTCGAAAGCACGCACACCGTCGGCGAGCGTCTTGCGTTGAACGTAATACGATTCGAGGGCAGCCCGGTACGTGGGTTGGTCTGGGTCGAGGGAGGCGGCGCGAAAGAAGAGTTCCGCCGCGTTTTCCGGTTGTTGGTGGGCACGATGAATCTGGGCGGCGCCGAAGAGGGTCCGGGCGACCGTTTTCCGGACCAAGGGCAGGCCGGTGAGAGTGTCCTCCTGGGCGCTTCGGTCCGAAAGGGCACGCCGGTCGAGTGCTTCCAGCTTTTGGAACTGCTCGCGATAACGAGCGGCTTTCTCGGTTTGTCCCAGCCGTTGACAGGCGGTCATGAGGCCGAAGGCCGCCTGGGTGTGGTCGGGAAGCAGGGTGATGGCCTTGAGGAAGCTGGCCTTGGCTTGGGCGGGGACGCCGGACTGCAAGTGCGCTTGGCCCAGGAGGTAGTGGCTCTCGCTGGTAGACTGGGGAAGACTGGTGGCTTGCTGGAGACTCCGGATCGCCTCCTCTGCCTTGCCTTGGTCCAGAAGAGCGCGGCCGAGTTGGTTTAGTACATCGGGATTTGGAGGGCCGTGCTTCAGAGCTTCCTGGGCCAGCCGAGCCGCCTCCTCCGGTTCGCCCTTCTCGTAGGCAATCCGCGCCAGGGTTTCATAAGCCCCTCCCTGGCCGGGGCTCAGGGCAATGCACCGCCGCAGGTGCTGCATGGCTTCGACGGACTGACCGGTATTGTAGTAGGCCGATCCCAAGAGAGCCGAGGTGAGGGCGTCGTCCGGGTAGGTGCTGGCCAGGCGGGTGGCGACGGCGACTGCTTCGCGCTTCAACTCGGCGGCTTCGGATAGGGGCTCGGTCGTCGGTTTTGGTTGCGATTCCCCGGGCGCCGCAGTGGACCGGGTGGCTCCGGTGGAGGCGATGCAGGCCGGGGAGGAGTCGTTGGGCAGGGTATTCAGCGCTTCGTTCGCGAAGGCCGCCCCGGCCAGGACCCAAGCGAGGAGGAATGACCACCCGGTAAGCCGGTTCCGAAACCGGAGGGGCTTGTTCGAGGGTGTTTCGATGGAGACGGTTGAGCTAATGGAGTGGATGACGCTGGATTCGAGGAACTGGTGAGAGACTGCGAATCCTGGTGTAAACGGTCAAGCGGCGACACGATTTCGTAATGATGATAGCAAGTTTCGCGTTGACCTTGAATGTGTGATTCCCCCACCGTCTCCTCCGATCCCGCCGCGAGTCTCGCACTTGGCCGTGCTGTGACAGCATTGATTTGCCCGTCTGAAAGCGGGCATCGAAAAACGTGTCGGAGATCGAAGACAGGAAATCCCGGAGAATTATCATGAGATTGCTGTGCAAGACGTTACTTAACCGACGAATCGCGTATCTGGCCGCGATCATGTCGGCGGTCGGGTTGACCGCGCAGGCCCAGACGACAACTCCGAATGTGAAGATCGATATCCTCGGGGAAGGGGCCGCAAGCCTGCTCGGGGGGGATCTCACGGATGCGAACAACGATGGATTGGACGAATTGGGTGGCGCGACGGACCCCAGTTGGGACTGGGCCGAAATCACCTCAAGCCATGAGCCCGACTTCGGAGCTCCCGAGCAAGCGTTCAACATCTTCGACAACAAGGTCGGCGGTGGTGGCGACAAGTGGTGCTGTGATGATCCGACCCCGGAGAATCCGGTATGGGTCGCAGTCAAGTTCAAGAAAGCCTACAGCCTCACGCATTTCACGGTCACCTCAGGTAACGACACCCCGGTCCGGGACCCGGTGGACTGGGCCATCCAAGGCTCCAACGATGGGACGTCCTACCAGGACATCTACCGATTCGTGGATGCCGTGACGCCGTGGGGTGACACGCGCAATCAGGTGGTGAAGTTCACCCTTCCGTCGGCATCCCAGGCGTACACCTACATTCGGTACATCGCCTACGAGACACCGGGACCGCTGCATCAGCTCAACGAGATTGAGTACTTTGGTCGCGAAGGCGGCGGAGCAGCTCCCATCAAGAATGGCCTGGTTGCCTACTGGGCCTTTGAAAACACCTTCGAGGATTCCATCGGCATTTTCGATGGGACCGCGAACGGCACGGAGTCGATTGCCTTCGTGAATGGCAAGTCGGGATTCGGCAAATCCATCAAGATGAACGGCGAAGACCAGTTCGTCGAAATCACCGGTGGTGAGCCGGACGATCTCGCATTTGCGGCAGGGAGCATGTCGGTGGCAGGCTGGTTCAAGGTCGATGCCTTCGATACGTCATGGCAGGCGCTGATCGCCAAGGGCGAAGGCAGCAACTGGCGCATTCATCGCCGCGGTGGCGAAAGCGGTTTCGCCCACGCCGGTGGCGTCGGTGAAGGTCCTGCCGGTGGTCCCGTCGATGATGGTGCCTGGCATCATTTTGCCGCGATCAGCGACAAGGATGCGGTCAATTTTGGCACCGCGCTCTACATCGATGGCGTTCAGTACACCATGTTCGCCGGAGTTCCCAACCTCGCCGCCAACGGCAGGCGGGTCATGATCGGTGAGAATCCCGATGCCCTGGGGCGTCAATGGGAGGGTGAATTGGACGATATCGCCATGTGGAACCGGGTGCTGACCGAGGCGGAAATTGGCCAATTGTTCAAATCGCCGCTCAGTGAGTTGCTGGGTGCGGTGCAAGGCGACGCCGACAAGGACGGAATGCCGGATGAATTCGAACTTGCGAACGGCTTTAACCCGAATGATCCGAGCGACGCCGCCAAGGACTTCGATGGCGACGGTGTGAGCAATCTCGATGAGTTCAAGGCTGGCACCAATCCCAGCGACATCACCAAGCCCATGATCGTGGTTTCGGCTGCGACGGCATCCTACACCTCGATCGACCTCACGTTCTCGGAGGACCTCGATCCCGCGACGGTGGTTGCCGGTAACTTCACCATCACACCGAGCCTGGCGGTATCGGCCGTGAGCTATGCGAAGAAGATCGTGACGCTCACCACCGCAGCGCAGGCTCCGGGTGCCACAGCCTACACGGTGGCAGTCAAGGGCGTGAAAGATCTGTCGAAGAACGAAATCGCCGCCGGCACGCAGGTTGTCGTCTATTCCTATCTGGCGACCACGGCGGGTGTGTTGAAGATCTCTGTTTGGGAAAACATCCCCGGAGGCATTGACAACCTCTACGCAGACGAGCGCTATCCCGCATCACCGACCCGCACCGGTGCCTTGTTCTCGTTCAACAGCCGGGATTACCTCCCGACGGATGCTTTGGAACAGTACGGCGCGACGATGGAAGGGTTCATCACGCCGACGGAGGCGGGGAATTACCGTTTCTTCGTCTTCTCCGATGATGCTTCGCAGTTGTTCCTTTCCACGGACGACAAGGAGGCCAATCTGGCTCAGATCGCGGAAGAGCCTGGTTGCTGCAACAACTTCACCGAACCCGACAGCCCGCGGACCTCAGAGCCGATCGCGCTGGTGGCCAACAGGAAGTACTTCGTCCGCTTGGTCTACAAGGAAGGTGGCGGCGGTGATTACGGCCAAGTTGCCTGGCGCAAAGAAGGCGACCTGACTCCCGCGGGCACCTTGCGGCCCATCTCGGGTGCTTTCCTGTCGTCCGCTACGCCGCTTCCGGCGCCCCCGGACGGAGTGTTCACGACTCGTACCCCCGGGACGAATGCCAAGAACGTGTCGCCCAACGCTGGGATCACTATCGTGCATGTCGATGGCAATTCGGCTTGGACCTCCGCCAATGTCAGCATGAAGTTCGACGGAGCCCCGGTTTCACCCACCTTCGTCAAGGCGGGTACCCAGGTCACCATCACCTACAGGCCGAACGGTTTGTTGCCTAGCAAGTCGACCCATACGGTCGCACTCACCTACCCCAACCCGGGTGGCCTTGCCACAACGATGGAGTGGACGTTCGAGGTGGCCACCTACGGTGGTCCGATTCTGGACAAGGTTGCCAACCGTCCCGGACTCGTGTTCGGTGCCGCCAAGCAAACTGCGGACAAGGGTGGCCATAGCGGAGCTGCCGGCGACTACGGCATGGACCTCCCGAGGGGAACCGGATCGATCAATGTTCTGGATGCCTCGTTCATCAACGCGGCTGCCGCGACCGACAAGTTGTCGGTGTCGTTCTGGCAGAAGAACGTGCTTCGCGCGAGCTCTTCCTTCTGGTTCAACTCGCCCGGAAGCAACAACGGGACGCGTGGCTTCCAGGCGCACGTTCCGTGGAGCGACGGCACGATCTACTTTGACTCGGCCGGCTGCTGCGCGGCGGACACGCAACGCATCAGCCAGAACATCGACCAACTTGCCACCTACACCGGTGAAGCGACTTGGTGGAATTCTTGGCATCATTACGCCTTCGTGAAAAACGGGGCCGTGAAGGAAATCTACATCGACGGAGTTCTCTTCCTTTCGGGTGGCGGCGATCCGCTGCCGACGGACTTCACCAACCTGATCCTGGGTGGTGGACCCGGAATCTCCGACAACCGCCTGGAGGGCACGATGGACGACTTCGCGATCTACGGCTCCGCCCTGACGGCGGCGCAGGTGACCGCGCTGTCGAAGCGTGGCGCTGTGAGCGCCGCTTCCGGCTTGCTGGCCCACTGGGACTTCAACGATGCCCAGGTTGTGAACGTGAAGGTCATGGTCGCCCGGTCGGGTGGCAATGTGACGATCACCTCCGAACCTGCGGCACTGCCGGCCGGTTGGGTGTTGCAGACGGCGCCGTCTGCGACCGGGCCATGGGCCACGCAAACCGGTGCTACCACGCCGGTGACGGTTCCGATTGGGGCCGGTAATTCGTTCCTGCGCGCCGCTAAGCCGTAGGCACAAGGTTCCTAAGGCGGTAAGGCCCTGCTGGGCTGGAACCGACCGACTGAACCGAAGATTCGATGAGGGACCGGAGTGATCCGGTCCCTCTTTTCGTTTTCCATATTGAGTCCGGCGAGCGGGTCGCCAGCATCGGCCCATGCTCGCAGCCAACTGGGTGGTGGGAATCGCGTTGATTCTCTTTGGGCGAAGACTCTTTTGGCTTTTTCTGGCGGGAACGGGGTTCGCGGTGGGTGCTTGGCTGTCGGTGATGTTTTTGGAAGGGCAGTCCGACGCCGTGAAGCTGGTAGCGGCCATCGCCTTGGGAGTGGTCGTAGCACTCGTCGCCTTCAAGGCTCAGAAAATTGCCGTGGGGTTGGGTGGTTTTCTTGCGGGCGCCTATGTGGGAAACGCACTCCACCTTGCCTTTCCATTCAACGTCCCGGGCTGGGTGGCGCCGATCGTCGGGGGAATTCTCGGGGCCATCCTTCTGGCGGCGCTCTTCAACTGGGCTCTGATCGTGCTCTCGTCGTTGCTGGGTGCGGCGGTGATCTTCCCCCACGTCACGTTGGCTCCTCCCTGGCCGATCGTGGTGTTTGTCGTCTTGCTGACCTTCGGACTGGCGATCCAGTCCCGGCAGTATGCCCTGCGCAAGGCGCCTCCGGAGAAGAAGAAGTCGGAGTGAGACCTGCGGATTTACCGCCCGCCACAAATCCGGAGAAGCGCATCCCGTACCGCCGTTGTTTCCAGTGAATCGGGGAGGTCGACGGACCGTGGCCCGGCCAGCATCGGCCAGTCGAGAGGGCTGGCCGGACGGCATCCATGGGAGCCGCCGACCAGACCAGCGTCGAGCGGGATCAAATCCATCAGCATCCGGAATCCCAGCTTCTTGCGCATCAACCGCCACGCAATCCTGGTCTTCAGAGCCAGGGGTGAGAGCGCGGGATCGGTGAAGAGTTCGACCGGGTCGTAGCCGGGTTTGCGGTGGATATCGACGCAGCGGGCGAAGTCCGGAGCACGGGAATCCTCGAGCCAGTAGTAGTAGGTGAACCAGGCGTCTTCACGGGAGACGGCGATCCAATCGCCGGCCCGGGGGTGATCGAGGCCCGCTTCATTCTTTTCCTGGGAGCCGAGCACGGATGCGACGCCGGGGATGGCGGCGAGTGTTTCGCCGACCTCAGCGAGAAGGGAGGGATCATTGACGTAGATGTGGGCGATCTGGTGGTCGGCGACGGCGAAGACACGACTGGCGCCTGCATCGAGCAATTCGAGTCCGAGTTCCTCTTTCAGGACCAGCCAGCCCCGTTCCCGAAAGACCCGATTGAGGTGGATGGGCGTGCGGACGTTGGTGATGCCGTACTCCGAAACGATCACGGGTTGAACGTCCCGCTCTTGGTAGAAGTGAAGCAGTTCGCCGACGATGGCATCGATCTCCCGCAGGTCCCGGTGGATGCGCGGATCGAGGGTTGAACGTCCTTCGGTGCTCGACCCAACTGGGGCTAGAGGACCGTAGCGTTGCAGGTTGTAGTCGAGGTGGGGGAGGTAGACGAGACTCAGGGTGGGTCGGTGGCGATTCTCGACCCATTGGGCCGAGTTTGCGATCCAGCGGGTGGCGCAGTCGGGGGCGCCTTGGGGTGAGGACCGCCCGGCGATGGGGCCCCAGAATCCTGGAAAGGGGAATTCGCCGAGATCCGCTTTGACCTCCGTGCGGAGCGAGTACGGCCAGGCGTAGACATCGAAGAATTTACGGCCATCGGCGGGGTACATGGGCCGCGGGGTGATCGACCAGTCGGCGCTGGAGTACATGTTGTACCACCAGAAGAGCTTGGCGCAGGTAAAACTAGGATCTTGGCGGCGGAGGGTTTCCCAGAGTTTCTCCCCGTGGACGAGGTGGTTGCTTTGTTTCCAGAACTGAACTTCGGCGAGATTTCGGTCGTACCAGCCATTGGCGACGATGCCATGGCCGGAGGGAGGAGTGCCGGTGAGGTAAGTGGATTGGGCGGTGCAGGTGACGGCGGGAAGGCTGGGTGTGATCCGGAGGGTCTTCGAGAGCTCGCAGAAGGCGCGAATCTGAGGGGTATGTTCGCCGATGAGCCGGGGAGTGAGACCGACGACGTTGAGAACGGCGGTGCGAGTCATGGGAGCCGCTTGTCAAAAATTGACCCGCTCACAAGCCATGAACCGGAGAGCGAAGAGGACCTCGGGCGGCCCTCACCCCGGCCCTCGCTCGGAGGGAGAGGGAGAAATCGCTCCGTGGGTTTCAGAGGGATGGTTAGGGCGTTCGCTAGAGCGGGTCGCGACGGCTCGAACGGTTGGGCTCCAGCGAGGAGTGGCGGGTGATACGCGACTCCCTCTCCTCCCGGGAGAGGGTTGGGGTGAGGGGGTCGGTGAAAACCCCGTGGCTCAATTCGTCGACGGTTCATCTAGAGATCAATCGGGGTAGCCATCTGGGTGGCGCCGATGCCAGTCCCACGCGGTGGCGACGATCTGGTCGATCTGGGGGAACTTTGGGTTCCATCCCAATTCGGATCGGGCTTTGCCGGGACTGGCAATAAGGCGGGGCGGGTCGCCGGCGCGGCGGGGTTTCTCAATGGCCGCGATGGGTTTGGCGGAGATGCGACGGCAGGCGTCGATGACTTCGCGAACGCTGTACCCTTCGCCGTTCCCGAGATTGAAGAACCCCGAGATCCCGGGTTTAAGCGCGCGGATGTGGGCGTCGGCGAGGTCGACGACATGGATATAATCGCGGATGCAGGTGCCGTCGGGAGTCGGGTAGTCGGTGCCGAGGATCAGGACGTGTTTGGACTGCCCGAGGGCGACGCGGAGGATGTTGGGAATGAGGTGGGTTTCGATGCGGTGATGTTCGCCGAAGCGCTGGGTGGCACCGGCGGCATTGAAGTAACGGAAGGCGACAAACTCGAGTCCGTGGATGGACTTGAACCAGGGGAGCATTCGCTCGAAGAGGAGTTTGGATTCGCCGTAAGGATTGATGGGATTCTGCGGCAGCGATTCGTCGATGGGAACCCGTTCGGGGGTGCCATAGGTGGCGCAGGAGGAGCTGAACACCATCTTTCGGACACCGGCCGTCACGCAGGCATCGAGCAGGTTGATTCCGGAGGCGACGTTGTTGCGGAAGTACTTGGTCGGGTCCTCCATGGATTCGCCAACCAGCGCGTGAGCGGCGAAGTGGAGGACGGCTTCAGCGCCGCTGGCTTTCAGGGCGAGGGCAATTTCGGCGGGGTTGGAGAGACAGCCCTGGACGAAGCGCGCGCGGGGATCGACGGCGGAACGGTGTCCTTCGCAGAGATTGTCGAAGACGGTGACGTCGTGCCCTGCGTTGAGCAGTTCCTCCACGCAAACCGAGCCGATATAGCCCGCACCGCCGGTGACGAGTGTCTTCACGGACGGAGCCTAGGTCGCGTTCTCGGGGGGAGCAAGAAGGCGGCAGGAATCGAGGGCGGGCAACGCTGGCGTTTGAGGGTAGGAGCATTTGCCAAATTTTGGACATGGATTGAGACCATGAACCGATGAGCGAGGGGAGTCGCAAGCGGCCCTCATCCCGGCCTTCTCCCGGGGGGAGAAGGAGAATGCGCACCGCGGGTTTCGGAGGGTGGATAAGGCGTTCGCCAGAGCGCGATTCGACGGCTCGGACAGTTGGGCTGCGGCGGGGAGTTGCGTGCAAATACGCGGCTCCCTCTCCCCTCGGGAGAGGGTTGGGGTGAGGGGGCTCGTGGATGGCACCATGAAAGGCCTCGGTGTGGGTTCATGGGAAGGCAAGTTTTCCAAAGCATGGACACGCATTGGGACCATGAAACCGGGAGGGGAGCCCTCACCCCGACCCTCTCCCACCTTCGCTTTGCTGCGGAGGGAGAGGGAGGAAGAGATGGACGGTTCATGGGAAGGCCCGGAGGGCCGAAAGAACAGAAGCCCATGGCGTGAGCCATGGGTGATGAGTTGAAAGGGAATCCAAGCCTCGGAGGGGCGACAGAACCGGAGGCGTTAGGTTGGGGCTTGCCGAATCGGACTGCGACCCGTCCTGGAACGGCGCTTCTGATCGCCCCTTCCGGGGCTGGGGAATCGGACGGTTCATGGGTAGCAATGTTTTACAGAATTTGGACACGTATTGGGACCATGAACCGGGAAGGGAGGCCCTCACCCCGGCCCTCTCCCACCTCCGCTTCGCTGCGGAGGGAGAGGGAGGAAGAGATGGACGGTTCATGGAGAGCGGCCGGAGCGTTCTTGTGTTCAAAAAGGGGCGCATTCCGGCTAGAATGCGCCTGTGCCACGAAAATCCATCCTGGGATGGCGGGAGATTCTTGCACGGCGACGTCTCCTGGTGATCGCCGGGCCCTGCGTGATCGAGAGCGAGTCCCTGTGTCTCGAGGTTGCGCGCGTCATGAAGCGAATCACTCAGGCGGTGGGTGCCCAGTTCGTGTTCAAAGCCAGTTACGACAAGGCGAATCGGACCTCGGCGAAGTCCTATCGGGGACCGGGGATCTCCGACGGCTTGGCGATTCTGGCGCGCGTGCGGGAGGCCGTCGAGGTTCCACTGCTGACCGATGTGCACACGGTGGAGGAGGCCCGTGAAGCCGGGGCGGTGGTCGATATCCTTCAGATTCCGGCGTTCCTGTGCCGACAAACCGATCTGATCCATGCCGCGGTCCGGACCGGTCGGATCGTGAACCTGAAGAAAGGGCAGTTCCTGTCACCGCAGGAGATGCTCAAGGTTGCGGAGAAAGCCCGTGATGCGGGTGACGGGCGGCTCATTCTGACCGAGCGCGGCACGACGTTCGGCTACCAGAACCTGGTGACCGACATGCGGTCGATTCCGTGGATGCGTCGGAGCGGACTGCCGGTGGTGTTCGACGCGACGCATTCCGTGCAGTTGCCTGGGGCCGGTGGGGATCGATCGGGCGGTCAACGGGAGTTTGCGCCGGTGCTGGCTCGGGCAGCGGTGGCGGCCGGAGCCGATGGCGTGTTTGTGGAAACCCACCCGGACCCGGATGCGGCGTTGAGTGACGGCCCCAACATGGTGCCGCTCGCCGAAATGCCGGCCTTGCTGCGGACGCTGGTGAAACTGTTCGACCTTTGCCATGGCTGAGATTTCTGCCGACCTCCAAGCCCGGCTGGCCCAGGTGAAACTCCTGTTGTGCGATGTCGATGGCATTCTAACCGATGCGTCGGTGTACGTGGGCGAGCCCGGGGAGTACAAGCGGTTCAACGTCCGGGATGGTCTGGGCATCGCGCTGTGGCGACGGGAAGGGTTTCCGGTGGGCTGGGTTTCCGCGCGCCCGTCGGCCTCAACCTCGGTGAGGGCCAAGGAACTGAACGTGGATTATCTGATTCAGCAACGGGGGTCGAAGGTTCAGGCCATCGAGACGATTCTCACCGAAGTAAGGCTCGGCTGGGAGGCGGTCTGCTACATGGGCGACGATATTGTGGACCTGGGGCCGCTGGATCGGGCGGGGGTTTCGGTGTGCGTGCCTCCGGGGCATCCCGAAGCCTTGGCGCGCGCTGACTACGTGACGACGGTGGCGGGGGGGCAGGGGGCGGTTCGCGAAGTGATCGAGCTGATTTTCCGGGCCCAAGGACGATGGGACCGAATTTTGAAGGAGCAACTTTCATGACCTGGCGCCACGGGTTGGGTTGGATGGCTGCGAGTCTGGCGCTGACGGCCTGGGGTCAGGGCAAGTCCCCGATCAAGATTGATGTGCCCACCATCACGAACTGGAAGGCCCCCATCGCCGGGGAGGATGGACGGACGGTGATGGAAATCCGAGGTTCCAAGGCCACGCCATCGCTTGGCTCCGGGCAAATGGAGGTGACCGACTTCCGTCTCGAGACCTACCGGTACTCGCCTGACCAGGTGCGGGTGACGGAGTTGGTCGTGGAATCGCCCTTGGGCCGCTTCGGCACCCAAGGCGCCGGATCGGGCGAGCGCCTAACCCTCAAGAGCGCCGACGACCGTTTTTTCATCGAGGGGACGGGCTGGTCGTGGTCCCGAGGAAGCGGATTGCTGGTGGTTTCGAACGCGGTGGAAACCCGGGTTCGACGGGGGATCGAGGAGACCAACCGTCCGCCGATCCAGGTTCGTGCCCGGCGGTTCGAGTACCATCTGCGCACCGGAGACGCCCGGTATATCGGTGACTGCGTCGCGGAGGATCCTGGACGTGCCCGCGTGGCGGCGGGCGAGCTTCGGTCGCGCCTGAGTCCGACCCAGACCCAGCCGGACGCGATCCAGGGGACGAACGGGGTGGTGATTGACCTCCTTCGGGCGGACAAACCAGGGCACGCGGAAGGTGCGAGCGCGACGTACGCGGCGGCGACGAAGACGAGCGGCGAGCGGATCGAATTGAACGGCAATCCGACATGGCGGTTTGGGCCCAGCCAGGGTGCGGCCGACCAGTTGATTCTCCTGCCGGCCCAGGACGCCTACACGGCGAGCGGGCATGCCCGGCTGAAGCTCCTCGGGCCGACCCAGGCGTCGGCGTCCCGCAAAGCGCAGGAGACGAATGCTCCCGTGGGTGAGACGGTCGAGATCACCTGTGAAAAGATCGAGGCGAACTCGACCCATGTGGTGCTGACGGGGCCTGTGACGGCCCGTCAAGGCGACCGGCTCGAACTGAAGGCGTTGCATCTGGTGGCGAAGCTCGGTCCGGATCCGAAGTCCCGCGAATTGTCGGTGGTGTCGGCGAAAGCCACCGGTGATGTGACCACGACGGTGGGAAAGGGCGACCAGGCGATCGAGTTGCGCGGGCAGACGATGAACTACGTCCTGGGGGAACCCTCGTCCATCGACGTGGACGGTGAACCGGCATGGCGCGGGCGCGAGCATTCTGGAACCGCCAGCCACTTCCGGATTCATCCCGAAACCGAGGTCTTCGAGGCGCTTGAGAATGTCCGGGTGCGATGGGCGTCGCATGCAAAAAAGGACGAAGCCCCGGCGCCGGTCGACATCACGTCGGCGACGATGCGGGTGGATGGCGATCGGGCGGCATTTCGTGGGGATGTCCAGGCCACCGGCGTTCGCTGGGAGATGGCCGCCGGGGAAGTGGACTTTGGACTGGGGACGAACCGGACGGTGCGGGGGATCGACGCGCGCGGCGACGTTCGGTTTCTCTACGAGATGCTGCCGGTGGTTTCCGCCACCCATGCGCATTCGCGGGCGGTCTTCAAGGCGCTGGGAGGTGTCGAGGCGGCTGAATCACGGCGCTGGGAGATCAAGGCTGGAGAACTGCGGGCGGAGATTGACGAGAAAGGGGAGGAGGTTTCCCGGTTGGACGCGTCGGGTGGCGTGACGGTGCGTCATCCGGCGGTCAGAGCCCGTGGGGGACGGCTGGTGTATGCGGCGGCGGACGGCTTGTTGCGGTTGGGGGACAATGCCGAGCTCCAGGCGGTGGATGGCCTCGACATCGTGGGATTGCCGACGACGGTGCTGACGATGGATCCCAGGGCGCTTCAATTCGGGGTAGAAGGTCAGGTGCGGCGTTGGAAGCTGCCGGCTGGTTCCTTTCGCGATCGAGTCTCGACGAATGCCGTGAGCCAACCCTGAATTTCGCCATGCCGTTACTCGAGACCCAGGGACTGCGGAAGTCGTACCGCCGGCGCGCGGTGGTCAACGGCGTTTCGATTCACGTTCATGAAGGGGAAATCGTAGGGTTGCTGGGGCCGAACGGGGCGGGGAAGACGACGAGCTTCAACATCGTGGTGGGGTTGATCCGGCCGGACGCTGGCACGGTGAAGTTCTCCGGCGGCGACGTGACGCGCCTGCCGATTCACGAACGCGCGCGGCGCGGGATTGGTTATCTGACGCAGGAACCCTCGGTCTTTCGCAAGCTGACGGTGGAGGAGAATATTCTGGCGATTCTGGAGACCTGTGTGGGGTCTCGGGCCGAGCGGGCGATGCGCCTGAAATACCTGTTGGAGGAACTGGATCTGACACGGTTGGCGACCAGCAAGGCCTACACCCTCAGCGGTGGCGAGAAACGGCGGCTGGAGATCACCCGGGCGTTGGTCACGAGTCCTAAGATGCTTCTGCTCGACGAGCCGTTCGCCGGCCTCGATCCCATCTCGGTCCATGAGGTCCAAAAAATCGTCCGGCGCCTCAAGGAACGGGGCCTGGCCATCCTGGTCACCGACCACAACGTGCGGGAAACGCTCAAGCTGGTCGACCGCGCGTACATCATCCACCGCGGCGAGGTGCTGCTCGAAGGCGCAGCGGACTTCCTGGTGAATGACCCGCGGGCACGGGAGATCTATCTCGGGCCGGAATTCAACATGTAGTGCCGAACGAGGAAGGGATGCCATCATGGGAGCCATCAGCGACGTCGTCACCCCGCAGGTCACTGTCGATCAGTTCTTCCGAGAGTACGGGGAACGTCTTGAGTTGAAACTTATCGCCGGTGAGAAGGGGCTCCGCCGCTTCATCCGGGAACCCACCCTCAATCGTCCCGGCCTCGCTCTCGCCGGACATACCCGATTCTTCGCGTGCCACCGGGTTCAGGTCCTGGGGAGCATGGAACTTCATTTTCTGCGGGAACAAACCCCCGATGCGCGCGCCCGGGCGTACGAGGTGCTCTTCACCCCTACCGTTCCTGCCGTCGTGCTGGCGCGTGGATTGCGGCCTGACTCCGGCATGCTGGTCGCGGCCGAGTCCGCCGGCATTCCCGTGTTCCGAACCCGCCATATCACGATGAAGTTCATCAACAAGGCCACCATCGCCCTGGAAGCCATGACGGCTCCCCGGACCACGATGCACGCCAGCATGGTGGACGTGCTGGGTATTGGTGTCGTCCTGGTCGGCGAAAGCGGTATCGGCAAGAGCGAATCCGTCCTGGCCCTGCTCGAGCGCGGGTACAGCCTGGTCGCCGACGACGTGGTGCGCGTCCGCCTTCACGACGACTGCGAGGTCATCGGTTCGGCGAAGGATATGGCGAAACACCTGATGGAGGTCCGCGGCATCGGGATCATCGATGTGGCTCGGATGTTCGGTATTCGGGCGATCCGGGATCACAAGCGGATCGACCTGATCGTGTCCTTGAAGCCCTGGTCGGAGGTGACGGATGTGGACCGCCTCGGCATCGACCAGGAGTATCTCAAGCTCCTGGGGGTCGATGTGCCTCACATCGTCATTCCGGTGCGGCCGGGCCGCGACCTGGCGCGGTTGATCGAGGTGGCGGCGTTCCAGGTCAAGTTGTGGTCGGCGGGTCACAATGCCGCGGCGGAACTGAGCCGGCGGGTGATGGAACGGATTCAAACAACCAGTCCGCCCCCGCCGGGAAGCGTTCCCGGGCAATTGCGTTGACGGCACTTCGGCGGCGCACCTATAAGCCCGGGAACCCTTTCCTTTCCTCTCCATGAAATGGCGAATGGCGAATGGCGAATGGCGAATCGGGGACGCCGGCTCATGGCCCCAATACGTGTCCCGACTTTGGAGAACGTTGCTCTCCATGAACCCTACCGAGGCCATTCACGGTGCCATCCACGGACCCCTCACCCCAACCCTCTCCCGACGGGAGAGGGAGACGCGTATTACCCGCCTCGAATGGGCAAACTCAGGCTGCTTGTTCTGTCACTTCCCGATCCAGCGAACCTCATGTACCACCCCTCATGTTCCACCCTTCGAAACCCGCTGAGCGATTTCCCCCTCTCCCCCCGGGAGAGGGCCGGGGTGAGGGCGGCCGTGAATTCTCCTCGCACCCCGTTTCCCGGCCGCAATACGTGTCCATTCTTCCGAAAACGTTCCTTCCCATGAACCGTAACCGCATCACCACCCTGCTGGCGCTCGCTGCGTCCGCCTGTATCACCGGATGTTCCACCCCCGAGAAACCCAGTTTTACCATGACCGAGACTTCTGATTTTGGAACGACCGCCGACGGAAAGGTCGTGAAGAAGGTCACGCTGCGAAATGCCCAAGGCAGTGTGGCCCGCTTCACGAGCTATGGCGCGATGCTGATCGAACTGCACGTGCCCGATCGCACCGGCAAGGTGGCGGACGTGGTCCTGGGTTTCGATTCGCTGCCGCCCTATCTCGCCGGCCATCCGTTCTTCGGGAACACGACCGGGCGCTATGCCAACCGGATCGCCGGGGCGAAATTCTCCATCGACGGAAACACCTACACGCTCGCGGCAAACAACGGGGTCAACCACATCCACGGAGGACCCAAAGGGCTGGATACACAGAACTGGGACACCGAGACGGTGGAGACCCCCGAGGGCGGTGCCGTGCGCTTTCGTCACGTCAGCCCCGACGGCGCGGAGGGATACCCGGGCAATCTGAGCCTCACGGTGACCTACACGCTGACCCGTGCGAATGAACTGCGGATCGATTACGAGGCCACCACCGACAAACCCACCGTCATCAACCTCACGAACCACACCTACTTCAACCTCAAGGGCGCGGGCGAAGGGGACGTGCTGGGCCATGTCCTGAAACTCCACGCTGGCCGCTACACGCCGGGCGACGATGAATTGATCCCGACGGGTGAGATTCTATCGGTCGCGGGAACAGCGCTCGATTTCCGCACGCCCCTGCCCATCGGAGCACGGTGGGAGATGCTGCCGGCCAAGCTTAAGGGCTACGATCACAACTTTGTCCTGAACGACTGGGCCCCCGGCAAGTTGGTCGATTGCGCTGAAGTGTATGAGCCGACCACCGGCCGCCGCATGCGGGTCAGGACGACCGAACCCGGGGTCCAGATCTACACCGCGATCCATCTTAAGGGTGTCGTCGGCAAGGCTGGCAAGACCTACAACCCCTACGGTGGTGTCTGCCTCGAAACTCAACACTTCCCGGATTCGCCCAACAAACCCCATTTCCCCAGCACGGTGTTGCGTCCGGGAACGACCTTTCGCTCAACCACGATCTACGGATTTTCCGCCGATTGAAGTGCTCGCCTACACGTCCTGGATCGGGTAGGGACATCAACGATCAATGAAGGCGATTCTTGTATTCGGCTGGTTGTGTCTCGCCCTTGGGGGAAGGCCGACGTCGGTGCAGGCGGGTGCGGTGGCTCTTCGCCCGGATGACCCCGGGTATCCTCCGGTGATCCATGCCGGGTGGAATGACGCGAACGCGCCTCTTGTGGCGGCGGCGCCCGTCGTGGCGGCCGTGACCCCGACCGTCGGGAACGAATTGGCCAGAACGATCACCCAGGTCACGGGTGTGGCCATTTCGCCGCTGCTCGGGACGGGGGCGGTGGGAGCGTGGCGCTACTTCGAGACGCCCGTGGATCGGCGCGCGCAATTGCCGTGGTACGCGCAGCCATGGTTCTGGGTGCCGGCCCTGGCTTTGGTGGCGGTGGCCTTCGCCAAGGACGCCATGGGCCCGGTGACACCGTCGGTTCTGAAGAAGCCCCTGGATGTGGCGGAGGTGGTCGAAAACAAGGTCAGCGGGTTGGTGGCGGCGGGGGCCTTCGTGCCGCTGGTGGTGGGCCTGTTCGGGGGGCTTCCGGGGACGGAGGCGGGGAATCTTGCGGGAGCGGGCTTGGCGGCGGCCACGAGTTCACCCTGGATCAACACGCTGTTGGCGCCGTTTGCGGTGGTGGCGTTCGTCGTGGTCTGGCTGCTGGGGCATGTCATCAACGTGCTGATTCTGATCAGTCCGTTCACGACCTTGGACACGGTGCTCAAGATGGCGCGAACCGCGGTGCTGGGCACCCTGGTGGGGGCGTCGTTCATCGACGAGCGCGTCGGGATGGTGTGGGCTCTGGTCATCATCCTGGTCGGCACGCTTCTCGCCGGTTGGTCCTTCCGCCTCACCGTGTTGGGAACGGTTTTCGTCTGGGACGTCCTGAGCCGTCGTCGTCGCTCGTTTCGTCCCGATCCGGAAGCGAACTGGGTCTTTCTGTCCCGGGACCTTGGGGAGGCGCCGTTGCGCACTTATGGAAAGCTCCGTCGGGAAGAGAACGATGCGCTGAAGCTGACCTATCGGCCGTTTCTCGTGGGCCGCGAGCAGACCGTGACGCTGCCGCCAGGGAAGTACTGCGTGGGGCGCGGGTTCGTTTATGCGGATCTGCTGAAGCATGAGGGGGAGGACACAGTCCGGTTCGGCATCCTTCCGCCGCGGTACAAGGGTCATGAAGCGGAGGTCACCCGAATCTACGCTTTGGCGACGCCGACGGATGTTGGGTTGCGGGCGGTATGGCGGTTCCTTCAGGAACTCCTGGGCATCGGGGTCCGTTCTGAGCCGTCGCGGGCGGCGGTTCGCGCGAGCGGTTGAGACCTCGGCGATTCATTGGATCGGGGCACGAATCCCATGCGAACGATACGGCTGTGCCTCGTGGTGCTGATCCTTGGGGGCGGGCTGGGCTTGGGATGGCGTTGGTACGGGGACCAGAAACTTCCGCAACACCAGGGACGGAGTCTTCGTCTGTGGTTTGAGGAATTGTGTCGGGTTGCTTCCGCCAGCGAGGGGTTGGAGGACGGCACCCGGGAGTTGGAGTGCAAGCTGGCGATTCTGGGAATGGGTACCCACGCGGTGCCCTTCCTCGTGGAGCAGGCGATGAGTGGTCGCGAGGATGGGCCGATGCGGCGCGGACTGCGCCGGGCGCTGAGCGAATTGCCTGGGGGGCGTTGGAATCGTTGGATTGTTCCCTGGGCCGAGATTCAGGCGCAGGCGGCAGGGCTGGTGGGGCCGCTGAGGCCGCCAGCGGACCTGGTGTTGCCGCAGGTGCTGCCATTCGTCCGCGGCCCGGACGAACGTCTCCGCATTCAAGGGCTTTTGCTGCTGGGATGCCTTAGGGACGGAGCCGAAGAGGCGGTCCCACTTCTGGTGGAGGCACTCGGGGAAAAGGGCGATCCGTGGGTCAGGGCGGCCGCTTCAGCAGCCTTGGGCCAACTGAAGTCCCGTGCGACCGGGGCGGTGGACCAGGTGGTCGACCTCATGGATCCGGCGACGGTCGATCTTCACGTTCTCCGATGGTTGGCGGGATTAGGGTCGGCGGCTTCGAATGCGGTTCCTCGGCTGGAAGAAATCGTAGCCTCGGAGTACCACGAATCTCGTTTCGAGGCATTGGTCGCGCTGTTGAGCATCCGGCCGGATCATGAGAGCGGATTGGCCCTCATCCGCCAGACGGTGTCGGATGAGGGGTCTCCAATAACGCGCGCGCAGGCAGCCCGTGAAGAACTGGCGGCGGCCTGGATTTCTTCGCCCCGGCGACCTCACCCGGAGGTTGGGTCGCTGCTGGAGCCGTTGGCGCGGGTGGAGATCCGGGCCTGGAGCCCCAACAACGCGATGACGCGCGCCACCCGCGCCCTGGAACGTTTGGCACCGGAGCGGGTAGTGTTGTTGTATCGGCAGGCACTCGAGGGCGCCGGTTGGGTGCATGCCGCGACCGGGCTGCTTCGCCTGGACCGAAACGACGCGGAGGCGACGCCCCGGTTGGTGGAAGGGATGGCGGGGGATTCCCCGGAAGGCATGTCCGCCATTCTCGGGCTTCGAGAAGCCGGTTCATCCAACACCGAGGCGATCCGCGCACTCCAGAGTGTCGTGCAGAGCCGCCCGCCGCCTGAGGAACACATGGGTCAACTGCGGGTGCTGAACGCGGCGTACGCTTTGGCCCGGATTCGCTACCGCGAATGGATGGAGTCGGTGGGCTTTGACGAGCTGGATTGGTGATCGTGGAGTGCGGCGACAAGTGCCTGCGCGCTGCCGGCTTTCGACGGCACCGAGTGCCCGCCCATCGGGAGTCGCGGCGCACCTCCAAGTGCCCCGCTTGAGGTTGGCGGATCCGGAGATGGCGGCTAGACTCACCGCGCTTTATGGACGCTTTGAAGGCAACCTATCCTGGGCTGGTGCCGGACTCATCCCGCTCATCGTCAATTGCGGCGCCGGTAGGATCCGAGGTGTCGGAGGCGTCGTGGACCAGTCGGATCGTGGTGTTCGGGGCCACCAGCATCGTGTTGGGAGTGATCTGGGACATCTCCTGGCACCGGACGATTGGGCGGGACACGTTCTGGACACCGGCCCACCTGGCGATTTATCTGGGTGGATTGCTGGGCGGTTTGACGGCGGGCTGGTTGATTTTGTGGACCACGTTCCGGGGGTCGAGCAGCGAACGGGAGCGGGCGGTGAAGCTGTGGGGATTCCGGGGGCCGTTGGGGGCCTGGGTGTGTGTTTGGGGATCGCTGGCGATGCTGACCTCGGCACCCTTCGACAACTGGTGGCACGACGCGTACGGGCTGGACGTGAAGATCCTGAGCCCGCCGCACACGGTGTTGGCGGTGGGAATGTTCGGGATTGTGATCGGTGCGTTGCTGCTGGTGTTGAGGGACCAAAATCAGACTCCCGCAGGGGTCGCTCGACCCGGGCGCCATCTGGTCCTGTATGCGGGCGGGGTGATCCTGGCGATGGTCTCGGTGTTCCTGACCGAGGAAAGCTGGCCGAACAAACATCGGAACCACCTGTTTTACCTGGTGTCTTGTGCCAGCTACCCGCTGTACCTCGTAGCGGTGGGGCGTGCTTCCAACACCCGTTGGGGGACGACGATTGCGGCGGCGGTCTACATGGCCTTGAACTGCGGCATGCTGTGGTTCCTGCCCTTGTTCTCCGGACAGCCCAAGTTGGGCCCGATCTACAACCCAATCGATCACTTCGTGCCACTGGCCTTCCCGCTCATTCTGGTGGTGCCCGCTGTGGGGATCGATCTGCTGCGGATGGGAATCGGTCACGGGCGGGGTTGGGCGCGGGACTGGGTGTTTTGTGTTGCGACTGCGGTGGTGTTCACGGCGCTGTTCGCCGTCACTCAATGGTACTTTGCCGAGTTTCTGATCGGACCTGGCGGACAGAACTGGTTCTTCGGCGCTGACCGGCACTGGGATTATACCGAGTCACTGGGGCCCAATCGGTTCCGCTTCTGGAGCGAAACGAATCCACGCTGGAACATGCCGGCGACGTTTCGGACCTTTGTCGTTTCGGCGGTGATGGCGTTCGCCACCTGCCGGGTTGGATTGTGGATCGGCAATGGAATGGCCCGGGTGCGCCGATGAACGCCGCAACGCTGAGGCGTCAGAACGGGCTGCGGAGGGTTCGTGGGCTTGCTCTCTGGGGGCTGATTCTGGCGTGGGGGTTGGGTTTCGGGGCGATCGCGGACGAATCGCATCAGCCGGTGTTTTACGAAGGCAAGGTGGGGCCGTATCTGGCCCGGGTGTCGGTGCGACCGCCGGGCGTGATTCCGGGGTTATCGGAGATTTCCATTCGGATCCTCGAGGGCGAAGTGACCCAGGTCTCGGCGTTGCCGATCAAGTGGAACATGGGCAAGAAGGGGGCACCGCCGCCGGACGTGGCGTTGCCGGTGCGCGGAGAAGAGAAGCTCTACGCGGCCCAACTCTGGTTCATGGAGGGTGGCGCGCATGGCGTGGAGGTGATTCTTGAAGGTGCGGCGGGCGAGGGTCGCGTTCTGGTGCCGGTCAACTCGGTGGCAACCCGGGTGTTGGCGCTGCCGAAATACCTGGGGTGGCCCCTCGCGGGCATGGGGTTCCTGCTGGTGGCCCTGTTGGTGTCCATTGCCGGCGCGGCAGTTCGCGAAAGTGTGCTGGCTCCCGGCGACGTTCCGAGTCGGGGTCGGCGCTGGGCCGCACGGGGTGCGACGGTCGGAGTCGCCGCGTTGGTGGTCTTTTTGCTCTGGGGTGGATGGAAGTGGTGGCAGGCCGAAGCTGGCGAGTACCGAAACAACCGGCTCTATCGGCCGCGCCCGACGGACCTTTCGGTGGTGAACGACGTTCGGGGGAATGTGATGCGGTTGAGGTTGGATGAGCCGAATCCCCGCCGCATGCCGCCGCTCGTTCCGGATCACGGCCGTCTGATGCATGTCTTTCTCATGCGCGAATCCGATCTGGCGGCCATGGCGCACCTGCATCCGGTCCGCCTGAATCGCAGCACCTTCGAAACGGTGCTGCCGCCGTTGCCGCCCGGCATCTATTCGGCCTACGCCCAGATCACTCATGAGACCGGGTTTACCGAGACCCTCACCAATCGCGTGGAACTTCCAGCACCGGTGGTGCGGTCTGGAGGGGATTCCGCTGCGGACCCCGACGACGCGTGGCTGGCGATGGAGCCGTCGGCGGACGGCGTGACGGACGTGGGCGACGGGTGGCGCATGGCGCGGGTGGATCAGGAAACGATGTCGATGGGACGCCCGGTGTCCCTGCGGTTCCAGGTGCGGGACTCCGGGGGGCGACCGGCGACATTGGAGCCTTACCTGGGGATGCTGGGACACATGGCGGTGCGAAGCCGGGATGGAAGCGTCTTCACCCACGTGCATCCGAGCGGTTCGTTTTCGATGGCGGCCCAGCAGTTATTCGAAATGCGCGAATCCGGGAAAGCGCCACGCAAGGTGGAGTATGGGGCGGACGATCCAACCTGCCAGTTGCCGGGCGTGGAGGAATCCGCGGCCGCGTGGATGGCCCAGGCGCGCACGGGTGGCGATGGAGAGGTGTCGTTCCCCTACGAATTCATTCGAGCGGGAGCCTATCGGCTTTGGGTCCAGGTGAGGTCGGAAGGAAGGATCCGGACGGGCGTGTTTGACGTGGACGTGGGGCGGTAAGGTTTTTGAGTCCGAAATCGTCGGGGTTCCATGCAGGCTCCCGGGACATGACCAAACAGGCACAAGGAACACCCCCTTGGTGGCGCAATGAGGATTGGCTGGCGGTGATCGCGGGAAGTCTGGTGATCCTGGCGGTGATTGCCGGATGGCGACCGGTGTTTCCGGCCATGAAATGGAAGGCGATGGCGGACCTGACTGCGGGTGTCTCGGGCAAGAGCCTGGTCGGGCTGGGGGTTCTCGGTGGGGTAATGGGGGTGATCTCCTTCGCCGCGATGGCGATGACGGGGAGTGTTTCGATTTCGGCGCTGGGCGGTTTTGCGGTGGTGTTTGTGCTGGGCTGGCTGGCGCAGTGGATCGCCGGCCAATCCCAGATCAACGCGCTGGGATTGGAATACGTCCTGTTCGGACTGGTGTTGGGATTGATTCTGAACCACGCCTTCTCATTGCCTGCGTGGCTTCGGGCGGCGGTGCGCACCGAGTTCTACATCAAGACGGGGTTGGTTATTCTGGGGGCGACGATTCTTTTCCAGGAGATGATGGAGGCTGGAGTGCTGGGGCTCGTGCAGGCGGGACTGGTGGTGACCCTGGTCTGGGGTGTCACGTTTCGGTTGGCCAAGAAACTCCGGGTCGATGATGAGTTCGCGGCCATGCTGTCGTCGGCAGTGGCGATTTGCGGGGTGTCGGCGGCGATCGCGACCTGTGGTGCCATTCAGGGGGATCGCAAGAAGCTGTCCTACGTCACCTCGATCGTGTTGATCGTGGCGATGCCGATGATGGTGGTCATGCCGTGGCTGGTGAAACACTTCCAGATCCCAGACCTGGTGGCTGGGGCGTGGTTGGGCGGGACACTCGACACCAGCGGGTCGGTGGTGGCGGCGGGTCAGCTGATCAGCGAGCGTGCGACCAAGGCGGGCGTGATCGTGAAGTTCTCGCAGAATGTGCTGATTGGGGTGGTAGCCTTTGCGTTGTCGGTCTGGTGGTCGATGCGTGACGGGAAGGAAAAGGGGAACCCTCAGAAGGTGTCAGTGGCGGTGATTTGGGAGCGGTTCCCGAAATTCGTGCTCGGGTTCATGGCGGCATCGTTGGTGTTCTCGTTCGTGCTGGACGCCGGGTTGGTGAAGGAGGCCAAGCCGATACTGAACAGCCTACGGAATTTCTGGTTCGCACTGGCCTTCGTCTCCATCGGGTTGGAAACGCATTTTGGAGACCTGATCAAAATGGAAGGCGGCCGGCCCGCGCTGGCGTTCGTGGGCGGTCAGGCGTTCAACGTCGTGTTGACCCTGATTTTGGCGTGGCTGCTGTTCGGCGGGGTCCTGGTGGCCGTGCCGGACATCAGGTGATCACTTCTTTCGAAGTCCCACGCTGCTCGCACGTTTCGCGATTTTGCGACTCGTGAGGACCTTCGAGACGGTGCCGGTGTTGAGGTACTTGCTGCGCACCGTTTCCAGGATGGCGTCGCGGCGGTCGAAGATTCGTTTGGGGCTGCGGGGTTTCACCCGGGCGAGCGCATAGGCCGTCAGAAGCGGCATGACCAGGGTGGAATCCGCGTAACAGACGACGCAGTCGGGGAGGCTGTTGGGATCCACCTTGCCCCAGCTGACCGCCTCGCTGGGGGTGGCCCCGCTAAGTCCTCCCGTGTCGGGTCGGGCGTCGGTGAACTGGAGAAAGTAATCATGACCCTTCTCCTGGATGCCCATGACCTCCTGGATCTGGGGCTCGGTCTGGAGCATGAAGTTCTTGGGGCTGCCGCCGCCGAAGATCATGACGCTGCTGGTGCTTCCGGAGGATTTGGCGTCGTAAACAATGCCGGCGGTCTGGTTCACGTCCCGGTTGACGTCGAGGATGAGCTTTCCGTCGCGGAGCGCCATGGCGGCGACGTTCATGCCGATAGAACTGTCGCCCGGGCTGCTCGTGAAGATGGGGATGCCGCAGTCGTAGGCGGTGGCGAGCACGGAGCTGTCCTTGAGGCCGAGTTTGCGGCTGCGGGCTTGGACGTATTTGCCGAGCAGATAGTGGAACTCGTCCGTGCCCATCGTCCGTTGGAACTCGGCGCCCTGGATCACCTCGCGGACGAAGGCGTCGGTGTCGAGCAAGACGTTGTAATCGAAGAGCACGTCATAGATGCGGATGACTCCGTCGCGGTGGAGCTCGACGTCGTCGAGGAACGGCGACCCGGCGTAGAGGGCCATGTCGAGGCCGTAGTGGAGATCGTGGTAGAGGTTGGCGCCGGTGGAGACGATCCAGTCGATGAAGCCGGCTTTCATGAGCGGGATCAGGCAGCTCTTGCCCAGGCCGGCTGGAGTGAGCGCGCCGGTGAGGCTGACGCCGATGGTGCCGTCGTGGGCGAGCATCTTCTCGGTGAACAGGCGGCAGGCCTCGCGCAGACGGCCGCCGTTGTAGGCGAGCATCGTCTGGTCAATGAGATCGGCGGCGGAGATGTTGCGTCCCACGCCGAGGGGGTTGAGGCGGGGGTAGGCGGCGAATTTCTTCGAACGGGGATGGCCAGACTTCTTGCTCATGTGCGCGGCTAGTGTGGCGACGATTCAGAAATGAAAAATCAAAATTCTTCGGCGCCGCGGCTGAAGCTTTAAAGGACGGTCAGGAGTCGTCGCGACGGGATTCCCACAGGTACAGGCGGAATCCGAAGTGCATTTGGAAGGTGGAGAAACTTCCGGTGAGTGGGTCGCTGTTCACCCGGATCTCGTGGCCCCAGGTGTAGTTCCAGAGCGCATCCGCATGGAACGATATGTTGCGGGCGACGAACCATTCGAAGCCGACGCCAAGATCGCTGGCGGGATAAAAGCCAGTGCCTTCAATTTCAGCGCGACCTTTGCCGTCGTTGAATTCGCCGTAATTCAGTCCGATGCCCCCGAAGGCGTAAGGAACCCAACGTCCGCCCGACATGGGAGCGCGGAGACGGAGTCGGGGGATGATCGAGACCACAGCGTACTCGCCCAGGGTGCCCAGGTTGTCGTCGATCAGGCGGCGTTCCTCGCCGCTGAGTGTTGCCTCGACACCCCAGTGGCGACCGAAGTTGGCCCCGAAGCCGAGGCCGGCGCTTTGATTCCAGACATCCCCGATGGCGGAAGGTTCGGGTCCCAGTCGGACGTTGCCGTCGAAGTGCTTGTCGGTGATCACCGAACCACCGTAGTTCATCAGGAAGTAGTAGCGGGACGGTACGCGGGCCGATTCCTCGGCATACGGCTGGTCGGGAATCTCCTCGAAGTAGGCGCGGAGTCCAAAACTGACCAGGGCGTTCGACATGTCGATCTGCTCGGTGTGACCGTCCACCGTGAAATCCATGCTATCGACCCACACGTATTTGCCCTCGAGGACAAACGCCATGTTGTTGTTGAAGAAGTACTCGATGCCTCCGCCGATGGATGCCCCCAAGCGCACGCCTTCGGACTCCGCCCCCCGGCCGTCGGCGCGGGAGGACACGTCATTCAACTGGAGGAAGACCCCGCCCACTCCGGCGATGGCATAGGGGACGAGACGGTCGTTCAAGAGGGGATAGCGGTAGCGAACCTGCGGGATGATGGCATTGATCGATTCCTCTCCCAGGTCGAGGTAGCGCTCCCACACGTCTCCCGCGATCTCGACTCCCCAATGGCCGTTGAAGTTATGGCCCACGGACAATCCCCAGTAGTCATGAACATCCCAGGCGGTGTCGAATTCGCCCGAGCGGAATTGAAGGTAGGTGCGGGGTTCAACGAAGTCCTGCGCCAGGACCGGGGCTGAAAGGAACAGTCCGACGGATAACCCAAGAAAGTATCGCTCCCATGCCTTCAAGCTGGGGTTTTGGGTCCCCCGCAAAAATCCCTTGTGCACGGTTGATTGTCTCTGGGGATCGGTCGGATTGACAAGCTGGGAGAGGTACCAGGTGGACGCCTCGTAAAATCTCCAGGAGAGCCGTTGCATGGCGGGGCGTGGGCGGCACCATCCCGGAGCCACTCCGCACCCTGCATGCCAACGACTTCGTCCTCCGATTCCGGATCGACCGCCGCCCCCGCGGATGCGGCGGCGGAACTCTACCGCGGAAAGTCCGGGACATTGTACCACGAGGGCAAACGGGCCTTGTCGCCAGCGGCGCAGGAGTGGGTCTACCAGTTGCGGTCCAAGAAATTCCAACGATGGATTGCCGGAACGGACACGGTCTTCGAGTACGGGGTGGGGGCGGGTTGGAATCTGGCCCGCCTTCGGTGTGGTCGACGCATCGGTTTTGATACCGCGGATTTTCTGGCGGATCGGGTGAAGGCGCTGGGGATCGAGTTCGTGTCGGGGACCTCGGTGATGCTGGACGGTTCCGTGGACGTGGTGATCTGTCACCAGACTTTGGAGCACCTGCTGGAGCCGGTGGCGGCGTTGCGGGACATGGCGCGGATGCTGAAGCGAAGAGGCCGCCTGGTGCTTCACGTGCCCTGGGAGGTGGAGAGCCGATACGCGCGGTTCGATCCCGACGAACCCAACCACCACCTTTACCATTGGAATGCGCAAAACCTGGGCAATCTGATGACGGTGTTGGGGTGGCGCATCGAGGCCTTGAGGGTGCGTCGCTATGGGTACGATCGATTCGCTGCCAACATCGCGGCGCGGTTGCGGTGCGGAAATGCCGGGTTCCGCCTGATCCGGGCGGGGATGGTGGCGTTGCGTCCGCTCCGGGAGGTGGAATTGGTGGCGAGCCGACCAGATGTGTCGGGGTGAGGCATGGACCGTGGACAACTCAGGCTGATGCCCGCGCCCCAGCCGTTGGTGGAACGGCAGGGAGAGGACTTCTTTCAGACGATCCCGCAAGACCATCCGACTGATTCACACCGTCTGTCGCATCGAATGGGAAACCCGCGGTACCGAAACGGCGGCGCGTCTGGTGGAGAACGACCTGATTCGAAAAACACGGCCCAAATTCAATCGGGCGGGGGTGTGGCCGAAGTCGGCGCGCTACGTGCGGGTGGAGGTGCGGGACTACGGGATTCGGCTGGAATGGGTCGCGGATGCGGCGGTGGACGGCCTGGCGATTGAGGCGGGACCGGACGAGGCGCCACCGCCATTTCGGCCAGAGGGATCATGGAAATGGGCGCCGGACGCCCGCGACTCGCCAACCTGACCCAGAGTGGGAGAGAGTCGGGTCGGCGCGTCGTGAACCGCGCCGACCTGCGCCCAACCCCCATTCCTCCTCGTGAACTCGCGCCTCCGCCTCAACCACGCCGAAGTCCTCGACCTTCGTTTCCCCACGTCCCAGGGGCTCCATGGCTCGGATGCCATGAATCCGGATCCCGATTACTCGGCGGCTTACGTCATTCTCCGGACCGAGGACTCGAGCGGGCCGAGCGGGCACGGGTTGGCGTTCACGATCGGACGCGGCAACGATGTCGTTTGCGCGGCGATCCATGCCGTTCTGCCTCGGGTGCTGGGGCAGGAGTTGGGGGTGGTCGCTGAGAACATGGGCGCCTTCTGGCGTCACGTGCTTGGAGATTCCCAGCTTCGCTGGTTGGGACCCGACAAAGGGGTGATGCATCTGGCGGCAGCGGCTGTACTCAACGCGGTGTGGGACCTTTGGGCGAAGCTCGAGGAAAAGCCTTTGTGGAAGCTGCTCGTGGATTTTTCCCCGGCCGAGTTGGTGCGCTGTGTCGATTTTCGGTATCTCGCCGACGCCATCACACCGGAGGAAGCCCGGGTTCTACTGGAGCGGCAGGCGTCCCTGAAGAAGTCACGGGAAGCGACGGTGCGGGCGGAGGGGCTTCGGGCGTACACGACGTCGGCGGGTTGGTTGGGTTATTCCGACGACGAGATCCGACGTCGCTGCCGCGAGGCGCTCTCGGACGGCTGGAATCACTTCAAAATCAAGGTGGGTCGCGATCTTGCGGAGGATGTCCGGCGTGCGGCGCTGGTGCGGACGGAGATCGGGCCCGAGAACCATTTAATGTTCGATGCGAACCAGGTTTGGGACGTGCCGACGGCGATAGCCTGGATGCGCGAGTTGGCGCGGTTTGATCCCTGGTGGATTGAGGAGCCGACCAGTCCGGACGACATCCTGGGGCATGCGTCGATTGCGGACGCGATTTCACCGATCCGGGTGGCGACGGGCGAGCACTGCGCGAATGCGGTGATGTTCAAGCAGTTCCTGGAAGCGGGAGCTTTGCAGGTCTGCCAGATCGACGCGTGCCGAGTGGCGGGGGTGAACGAATGCCTGGCCGTGATGTTGCTCGCGGCGAAGTATCGGGTGCCGGTGTGCCCGCACGCTGGTGGAGTGGGGCTTTGTGAGCACGTCCAGCATCTCAGTGCGGTGGACGCCATGGCGATCAGCGGGCCACGTGAGGATCGGGTGGTGGAGTTCGTTGACCATCTCCACGAACATTTCGTCGATCCGGTGCGGATGCGGCGCGGCCACTACCTGCTCCCAGAGCGGCCGGGGTACAGCACGGAGATCCGCGAGGAGACCCGGGTGAGGTATCGGTTTCCGGATGGGGCGGTTTGGAAAGGGTGACGACGCGTGTCACCTTCTTGGCTTCACCGGGCGAGGCGGGGGAGCCAGGTCGTGAGGACAGGGACGTACGTGATGAGCAGGACGCCGATGCCTAGTACACCGAGCATGGGCAGGGTGGCCCGGATGACTTCGGGCATGGGTTTGCCGAAGCGATAGGACGAGAGGAAGAGATTCATCCCGACCGGCGGCGTCAAGTAGCCCAACTCCAGGTTGGCGAGGAAGATGATCCCGAGATGGACGGGATCGATGCCGAAGGCGAGGCCGATCGGTACAATCAAGGGCACGACGACGATGATCGCCGAGTAGATGTCCATCAGGCAGCCGACGATGAGCAGAAAGACATTCAGGACGAGCAGGAAGATCAGCGGGTTCTCGATGGCGCCGCGGACCCACTCAACACCCTTGTCGGGGATCTGGGCAGTGATGAGGAAATTGGTGAAACCCATGGCAACGCCCAGGATGAGCAGCACGCCGCCGACGAGCAGGCCGCATTCCGTCATCACCCGGGGGACATCGCGGGTGAGCTTGAGATCCCGATGCACGACGGTCTCGATGGTGAGGGCGTAGAGGGCGGTGATCGCCGCGGCCTCGGCGGGGAGGAGAAAGAAGAGGCCGGAGAACGCGACGACGGGGAGTAGCAATTCCCACTTCGCCTCCCAGACGGCGGACCGGATTTCCGGCCAATGGAGGGTGCGTTCGCTGGCGGAGAGCTTTGGGCCCGCGCGAATGCCCCAGGCGGCGGTGAGGCCGATAAGAAGGAGACCGGGCAGAATGCCGCCGAGAAACATCTGGGGAATCGGGATGTCGGCGATGATGGCGTAGAGGATGAGGGGCAGGCAGGGTGGGAGCAGGATGCCGAGCGAACCGGCGCCGGTGAGCAGGCCGAGGGCATGGCGATCGCTGTAGCGGGCGGCGGTAAGGACGGGGTAGAGGAGGCCGCCGAGAGCGAGGATGGTGACGCCGGAGCCGCCGGTGAAGGTGGTGAAGAAGGCGCAGACGAGGGCGGTGACAATGGCGGGGCCACCGCGGAAAGTACCGAAGACCGCCATGAAGACCCGGACGAGGCGTTTGGAGGCGCCGCTCTCGGCGAGGTAATAGCCGGTGAGGGTGAAGAGCGGCACCATAGGCAGGAGGGGATTGACCACCTGCTCGTAGTGATCGAGGGGGATGGAAGCCAGCGGGTCTTCCCGGCCCCAAAACAGGATGATGGCGGCGCCGCCGAGGATGGCAAAGATGGGGGTTCCTGCGAGGGCGGCGAGGAGAAGGGCGATGAGGGCAGGAACGACGAGGGACGCGGGGGCGATCGGCGGTTTAAGTCCAATGCCGACAAGGGTGGCGGCGATGGCGAGGGCCATGAATCTCCAAAACCACCGGGGACCGGCATGCCAGAGCAGTCGGAGGGCCAGGCAGCCAAAGCCGAGGGGCAAGGCGGACTGCGCGATCCAGAGGGGGATGCCGTAGGCGAGTTCGCGGGCGGATTCCTTCTCCGCGAGCACGAGTTGGACGCTGGCGGCGCAGAGTATGCCGGAGATGGCCGCGGCGACGGCGTTGGCGTAGGCGGTGGCGGTGTGGCGGTGCCAGGGTACGCGGAGGAGATTCGGAAGGGTGGAAAGAGAGAGAAGCCTGTTTTCGCGGGCGGCGATGAGACCACCGAACACGCCGACGAGCAGGTTGAAATGGCTCAGGAACGACTCGGAAGCCTGGAGACCCACCGGGACTCCCCAGCGCCGAAGGATCTGGAGCACCGGGATGATCAACATCCCGGCGAGCAAGGTCACCAGGAGGCCGTTCTCAAAACGGGCTAGCCAGACGAAGAAACCCGGGCGTGAACTCGTTCCAGGCGTCGAGGCGTTTTTCTGGTCCGGCAACCGAAATTCGACGCTCATGCTCCGGCCTTGGCGCGAAACGCCTTCACCAGCGACATGACTTCGTCAAAGAGCGGCGTCGGAACGATCTTGCCGCGAATGGCCGGATAGGCGCCGCTGATGACCCGACGCCATTCAGCGACGATCTCCGGAGTGGCCTGCGCGACTTTGAGGCCTTGCTTGGATTGCATGACACCCACGGCGGCATCGTCCTCGGCCCGGCTGTTTTTCCGGACGTCGTTGCCCGTTTCATCCCCGATGGCGCGCAGCTTGTCGCGGAGGTCGGCGGGAATACGATTCCAAGCTTTGGCGCTGACAACCATCGCGCCCGTGAGCGGGATGTACTTCAGGTCCAGCATGTGCCCGGTGACTGTGGCGATTTGGGTGAAATTGGCGAGGAAAGCGGGCATGGAAACTCCCTCGATCATGCCGGTGGTGAGCGCGGTGAAGATCTTGTCGGGCTCGAGTGGAACCGGTTGGTAGTAGTCGCGGACGATTTCCAAGCCCGCGGGATCGCCGGCGTCGGCGTAGATCTTCATCGGCTTGATGTCCGAGGGCCGGAGGACGGGCTTCTTGGTGAACCACCGGACCCAACCGGCATCGCCCCAGAACAGCACGTGATAGCCCTTTTGGATGAGAGCTTCCTCCAGGCGTGGACGCATGATTTCACGGACGTGGTCCACCTCCGCCCAGTCGTTGAAGACCATGGGCATCAGCTGGAGGGCGGTGGGGGCGCGATCGATCTGGGCCAAGCCGCCGGCGGTGAGCATCGCGCCTTGAAGCTGGTGGATCCCCATGCGCCGGACGATCGCCGCCTCGCCTCCCTGGGTGCCTGGGTAAAGTGTGACGTCCACGCGCCCACCGGAGGCTTCCTTCCACTTCTGGATCATGTTTTGTAACGTCTGATGGAAGGACGATCCACGAGGTGCCGCGGTGGCGAAGGCGAACGAGAACTCCGCTTTCGTGGCTGCCCGGACGATGGCGGGAGCAGAAGTAATTGCGATTGCGCTCGTTGCGAGGAAACGGCGACGGCTGGTGGGACGGCAAGGGTTCATGTCAGGACAGGACGAGGCGTGGCGTGCGATCAAGGGATAGACGGGAGGAACAGCTTGTCGATTCGATGGAGCAGCCAGCGGGCGCGGCGCTGGTGGATCAGGTTTTCGAGACGCGACGCAGGATTGGCGTCCGGGTTGATCGCCAATGCCTTTTGCAGAAGAGCTTCAAATTGGGCTCGATCCTCGCGGGGGACGCAGACGGATTCGGCGTAAGCGACGTAATGTCCGGCGATGGATCCGCCGCCGAGTTGGATGGCGCGTTCATAATGATGGGTGGCCAGCTCGACCGGGTCGCCGGTGCCGGTGGTACGGCTCATGGCGAAGGTGATCATCAACCCGTGCAACGTGCCGCTATTCCAGGATTCATCGAGTTCCAAGGCGCGTTCAATCAGAGCTTCCACTTGGGGGAGATCCGCCACAAGGGAGGGATCGTCCTTCGCCTGGGCAATGGCGCCGGCCCAGCCCACCGCGGACCAATACAAAAGAGGGACATCGCCTTTTCGGGTGATCTGCACCGCGGACTGGGGATCGGCGCGGAGGGCGTTGGTGAAACCTGGGTGGGCGACTTCCAGCCCTCGCAGGGCATAGTTGCGACCCCTGAGGTACAGGCGTCGGGCCCTGACCTGGAGTTCCCGGGCTCGATCGAGGTCTTCGTCTTCGATCCGCTCCGCATCCTGTTGCACGAAGGCGAAGCCGTATTGGGTGAACCCTGAGCCCAGTGTGAGCAGAAGGCCTGGGTGTTCGGGCGTCTCAACCAGAAGGCTTTCCATGAGCTTCAGGCTAAAGGGCAGGGCGTCGCGGACCAGTTCGGGATCGTCGTCGGAAGTGAAGGTGGATCCCCCTCCGGTCAGGGCATCCGCCACCTTGTTGACAGCGAGTTTACGAACAGAGCAGCCCGAACCCAGCGTCATCGCCAGAAGGAAGGCGATGAAGACGGCATGGACGGGTGACGACGACGAAGGTCTGCGGGGCGTCATGGTGCGGTCGCGGACTACATTCCGTGGTGGGACGGGGTTTCCGGCAATGCAGAAGTGTGGAAGCCAAGGTCCGGTTCTGCAGATCGTCTGTCCCTTTGTTCCCTCTCATGGTGCGCTCAATGATGCCTAGCGCCTGCGTGAGCGACAGGAGGCAGCGGGCTACGGGCTCAGGAGTCGAGACGAGTGTCAAGGCTGCCTCCTGTTCGCTCGACGCAATGGTTCGATGCTCTCAAAGGTCGTCCTCCTGGATCTCCGCAATCTTCATCAGCGCGCTAAGCAATCCGATCTTGAGCGGTCTGTTTCCATGCACTGGTATCACAATCCGCTCTCGTCGTCCCTCCATCGCATAAATCTGGTGGCTCCCGTTGACCCGAGCGAGGACCCAGCCTCGCCGCTCGACTGCGCGTCCGAGATCTCTGCCTGAAACTTGCTTCACACAGCCAGTTCAATGACACGAACACCCTGTTGAATATCGTCGCTTGAAACGTCAACTGCGAGCCAGCCATTGATGGCCTCACGGAGATTCGCTGTCACCTCCTCGATGGAATCCCCCTGAGTCACGCATCCAGGCAAAGCCGGGACCTCGGCCCAGAAGCCCCCCTCCTCTGCATCATGGATGATGGCCTTCAAGTTCATGCATCGATCATGCATCCTCGACACCCCGGCTCAAGCCCGGAGAGTACGTGGCGACGGTGTGGCATCGAACGACCCAAGCTCAGCGACGGCGGCCCCGAGACGCGCCGATTGCAACCGCGATGGCCGAGTTCGCTGCAGCGCATGGTTGAACGAAGCCGCTGCGCGGGGGGCTTCGCCGAGGTCGACGTGAGGGGGGGTTCGGAGCGCAGGCTCCGGACCCATGAGAAATACGTCATACATATCGACGGCATCATCCACACCCACGACAACTCGGCCCGCCACGGGCGGGCCCGATG
>Ga0105048_10001953_pt1 | contig 33427 bp, 24 predicted proteins | sample MAT05_FD_78382 | JGI IMG/M metagenome (GOLD analysis project Ga0105048, IMG submission 78382) | Freshwater microbial communities from Lake Fryxell liftoff mats and glacier meltwater in Antarctica - MAT-05 | ecosystem: Environmental > Aquatic > Freshwater > Ice > Liftoff microbial mat | place... | reverse complement strand
GAGCAACATGAACACGCTCACCGCCTGTGGGTGTAGCCCCATTTCGGGCTCCTCGATCACGCCCATCCTGCCCCGCATCCCGCAGCGCTGACACGATCTTGCTTGCCATCAAGCGCGGTCTTTAGCCATTGCAACGCCAGGCTCTTGCCAGAACCTTGGGCCACGACAAGCACCGTGAGATCGCCGAGCTCGATGGAAGCCTCCGCGATGTGAGCAAAGTTGCGAACGGTCAGCGTCTCCGTTGCCATCGGAAACCTCCTACCATGAGCCGCCGCAGGCAAGCCGGTCTAGCCAGCGCTTGGGAGGATCGTTTCCCGTAGCGTCAGCGAACGCGACGACGCGGAGGTGACGCAGCGGCGGCTTCTGCGTCGGCTTCTGCCTCTGCTCGAACATGCGCCGCTGCGCGCAACCGATCGTCGACCGAGCTGTGTGGCGGCTCGACGCGGACACGCGGCGCTTGCTGGAATGGTTGCACCGGTGGGGGCGGGGCGGGCGGCGCCGGCGGTGACAACGTACCCGCTCCCTCGCGAATCTTCTGGGCTGCAACGGCGAGGATGGACGCGACGCCATCCTGAACGGCGTTGCCGAGCTCGGCCGCACCCTTGTGAAGGTCACCGCGCCCTCCGCCTCTGCGCTCGAGCTTGCCCGCCAAGGCCGCGCGCCGCGCCGCGTCTTCTGCGATGGCTTCTTCCTCCTTTTGGATCTCCTTGCGCAGTTGGCGCGGCTCGATGCGTTTCGATAGCGCAGCCATCGCGTGAATTGCAAGCCCGATGCCCCAGCTGAGGGGCGTCGCCAGCATTGCTACGAGGGGCGCGCCCTGCGCCAACAGCGGCATGATCACAATCAGGTTGATCGCGATGTACGGGATGAGGTGGGCGTAGAAGCCGCGCAACCGACTGCGCAAAATGCGGTCGCGAATCTCGTTCTCCGCGACGACAGCAACATTGCGCCGCTTCTCGACCCGAATCGCGTGGGTCGCCTCGGCGAGCGCGGTCTCGCTGATGCCGAGCTCGCGCGCCGCTTCGTAGAGCTCGCTCTTCGAGTAACCGCCTTGCTCGTCGAACGCGAGCGCCTTGCCGATCACGGCCTTCACCGTGCCCTCGCTGAAGCGAGTCTCCGGGCGCAGCTGGGCGCCGATCGGAGCAGGAGACCAGGCAGGTGGTCGTACCGAGACATGCGTGTCAGCGGAGCCGTCGGGCGCTTCATCGGCGTCGCCGTCGAGGGCGCGTACGAGATCTTTCATGGAAGCGAAGCGATCTTCCGGGCGCTTTTGCATGGCCCGCGCGATCGCCAGGGCGACCTGCGACGGAACGTCTGTGCGCACCAGGTTCACGTGCGGTGGTACTTCTTCGAGGATGGACGCCACGATGCCGAGCGCGCCGTTGTCTGCCTGCCACGGCAAGCGACCTGCCAGCGCCTCGTACGCCGTGACGGCCCACGCAAATTGGTCGGTGCGACCGTCGAGCTTCTTTCCTTTGATCTGCTCGGGCGCCATGTACTGAGGCGTGCCGACCTGCACGCCGGTACCTGTCAACGTGGGCAGCGCGGCGTGTGTCGGCGCGCTCGGGTCTTGCAACTTGGAGCCTTGTCGCGCGATGCCGAAGTCGAGCACCTTGGCGATACCGTCGCGACGAAGCATCAAGTTTTCAGGCTTGATGTCGCGGTGAACGATGCCACGATCGTGCGCGTCGCCGAGCGCGAGGGCCGCCATCTTCATCCAGCCGACGATGCTGGCGACGGAGGGGCCACGACCCATCGCGCCGCGCAGCGTTTCACCCTCGATGAGCTCCATCACGATGAAGGGGCCGTGCTCGCTGTCGCCCGCGTCGTAGATGGCCACGGCGTTCGGATGCGACAGCGCAGCCGCCGCGCGTGCCTCGCGCACGAGGCGTTCACGGGCTTCTTGATCAGGCAAACCGCCGGTGCCGTCGGAGAGCACCTTGAGCGCGACGGCGCGGTCGAGGTGCGTGTCGCGCGCGCGATACACGGCCCCCATGCCGCCGCTGCCGATCGGCGCTTCGACTACGTAGCGAGCCAGCGTCGTACCGGGAGCAAGCACCGCGGTAGACTAGTTACGGCTTCGGCGCATGACAACGCGCGCGGCCATCGAAAGCACCTCGAGATGCCTCAAACCTCGCGAGGTCGAGGGCGATCGAGCCAGCTCTGCAAGAGGACGCAGGCCGCTTTGTCGTCGATGGTCTCGGCCTTGTCTCTCCGTTTGGTGCCCCGCGCTTCTCGGCTCTTCCGGGTCGCCTCCACCGTGGTGAGGCGTTCATCGACCAGCTCGACCTCGAGCCCTGTCGCGTCCGCGATGCGCTGCGCCAAATCAGTCGCGCGGCCGGCTGCGGCGCCTGCGCTGCCGCTCATATGCAGCGGCAAGCCGACCAGCACGCGTTTCACTTCGTGCTCACGCACCAGCTTGAGCACGTTTGCGACGACGCGCAGCCGGTCGGACCCGTCAAGGACGGTCAGCGGCGACGCCAACACACGCAGCTCGTCCGACAGCGCGATGCCTACCCGAGCCTTGCCCGGATCGACAGCTAGAACGCGGCCGGTAGACTCGGACCGCACCTCGATTGATTGGCCCTGACTGGTTGCTTCATCCGTCAAGTTGGGTGGAATCATGCAGGAAAGGCGCGGCGGCAAGGTGCGATGCGCTTGACCCCCCCGCCCACACTGGCCATAAGCCGCCTGCCGCCGTTCGAGGGCACCCGAGAGAAGACCCGACGTGACCTTGTCATCTGGTGGTGGCGCCCCCACCCCCACACGAATCCGAGCCATCAGGGGGATGAACGACATCCTGCCCGACGAAGCCCGTCGCTGGCAGCGCATCGAGTCGACGTTTCGTGAAACGGCAGGCCTCTACGGGTATGGCGAGGTTCGTACCCCGCTGATCGAGGACACTTCGCTGTTCGTTCGGCAAATCGGCGAGACCACGGACGTTGTCGAGAAGGAGATGTACACGTTCGACCGCCATGGCGAGAGCCTGACTGTCCGGCCGGAGGGCACCGCTGGCGCCGCTCGGGCCTACGTCGAGCACAACATCTCGAACAAAGAGCCCGTGTCGCGCTGGTACTACCTGGGCCCGATGTTCCGCGGCGAGCGGCCCGCCAAGGGTCGTTATCGTCAATTTTATCAAGCGGGTTGCGAGCTGTACGGCGACGCCGGACCCGTCTCCGACGCCGAGCTTATCGAGCTCAGCGTGCGGGTGCTTTCAACGCTGGGCATCGGCGACCTGCGGGTGCACGTGAGCTCGCTCGGCTCGGGAGATACGCGCGAGCGTTACCGCGAGGCGCTGCTCGCCCACTTGACCCCGAACAAGGCCTCTCTTTCCGAGGACTCCCAGCGTCGCTTGGAGAAAAACCCGCTCCGCATCCTGGACTCGAAAGACCCAAAAGATCGCGCTGCGGCCGAGGGGGCGCCTTCGATCCTCGAGGTGCTCAGCGAACAAGACCGCGAACACTTCGACGGCGTCCGACGCGGGCTCGATGCGCTCGGAGTCGAGCACGTGGTGGACACCAAGCTCGTGCGCGGCCTCGACTACTACACACGCACGCTGTTCGAGATCAAAGCCGAAGGCGCTGATTTGGGCGCCCAGAGCACAGTCTGCGGCGGCGGCCGCTACGACGGCATGATCGAGAGCCTGGGCGGCGCTGCGGTTCCCGCGATCGGCTTCGCCATGGGTCTCGAGCGCATCTTGGTTGCGATGGGCGCTTCGGAGGCGGTCACCAGGCGCACGGCGGTGTATGTCGCAGTGATGTTCGACGGCGGTATCGCGCCCGCGCTGAAGCTCGCAAAACAAGCTCGCGACCTCGGTATCGGCTGTGAAGTCGACAGCAAGGGCGCCAAGCTGAAGGCGATGCTGAAGCGAGCCGACGCAAGCGGCGCGCGCCTATGCGTCATCGTCGGCGAAGACGAGATCGCAAAAGGCAGCGTCACCGTGAAAGATCTCGCGGAGCGCTCGCAAGAAGAGGTCGCGCTCGATTCATTCCAGGCGTTCCTCTCCCAGCAAAAGGTCCTCTTGACCTCGCACGCGAGGGCAGATTGAGGTTTTGTTTCGGTCTCGTGCGCGTGCCTCGGCTTCGCATGCTCCTCTCGCGGTGCGCGTTCGCGTTCGCGATCGCCTTCGTGATCGCGATGCTGGCGGGTGCGCGCTCGGCCTCTGCGCAGCTGCCTGGCATCGGCGGCCCGCCCAAATCGCAGCCAAAGCCGCCCCCTGGCGCGCCCGAGCCGCACGCGGCGCCTGGCGCAGAGCAGACGACGAGCCCCAAGGTCGAGACGCAGCTGCCAGAAGACCCGCTGGCGATCCCCGAGGCGACGAAGGATCAAATCGGCACCAACCGCGAAAAGGACGACGACCCGGAAGGCGTGATCGTCAAGAAGGACGTCGATTTTTATGGCGTCTACTACTCGGAGAAGAGCGGCGACTACCAGTTCAAGACGGTAATCCCGTTCTGGGCAGAGCGAACGCAGCCCGGTGACCGCGCGTCGATGTTCGGCCCCTACTATCAACGGCGCAGCGTCGACGCCGACGCCGACGTGCTGTTCCCCTTCTTCTGGCACCTGCGCGACAAGACCACCTACACGACCGTCGTCGGCCCGTTCGCGCATCAAGAGTCGGCAGGTGGCAACGGCAAGCCGCCAACGCACGCGAACTGGTTGCCGCCGCTGTTCTTCGAAGGCGCGACGGAAGATGGCGGTGGCTACTTTCACATCCCGCCGCTGCTCACCTTCACGGAGCACTCGGACCGCGATGGTCTGAACGTCGTCGGCCCCTTCTTCTGCAAATGGAAGGGCGGCCCGGCCTGCGATCTGCGCACCGCAGACTCGATCGACATGGGGCTCGCACCGTTCTACTTCTACGGCCGCGACAAGACGCCAGGCGGCGGCGGCACCGAGTACGAAGTCATCCCGCCCTTACTTCACTACTATTCGTACAACGGCACCACCGACAGCGAGACCAACCTCTGGGGCCCGTTTCTCTGGCAGCGCGATCGCGAAGGTGAAGTCTTCAATATCTTCCCGCTGTTCTACCGAAATTGGGGCCCCAACGAGGACCACATCACCCTCTTGCCGTTCTTTCACTACGGCTACAAAGGCGATGCGCACCTGCTCGTGACGCCGCTGTTTCTCGAGTCGAAGGGCGACGAAGGCGAGAGCACGTTCATCACCTGGGGCTACGCGCGCTACCGCGGCCGCACGGAGCTCGACATGGTGACGCCGCTCTTCTGGTGGTACCGCGACCCCGACGTCGGCCTCGATACGAAGCTCTTGTTTCCGTTCTTCTACCAGAGCAAATCGCCCCGGGTCGACGACGTGATCGCGTTCCCGTTCTACGCGCACTTCAAGCGCCCTGGCCTCTCCGAGACGACCTTCGTCACGCCCCTCGTGCAGCACACGCACGGCGTCACTGGTTGGCAGACCAACATCTACCCAATCTTCTTCGCTGGCCGCACCTACGAAGACACGCACGTCGTCATCCCGCCCGTGTTCTGGGACTTCGCCACGCCGAAGTCGCGCGCCACCGTCGTGTTTCCGGTGTTCTTCCGCTTCTCCGACAACGACAGCGTCGATCAGATCGTGCTCAACACGTATTACGGCGAACAGAAGGTCGCGGGCGGCACCGAGTGGGAGTTTCACTTGTTCCCCGCGCTCTCGTTCGGCTCCTCGCCCACGGGGCACTGGTGGAACATTCTCTACGGGCTCGCGGGCTACACCCGCGAAGGCACGATGTCGAAGATTCGAGCCCTCTACATCCCCATCAAGCTGAGTGAGTAGATCCATGTTGCGTCGTTCTATCCTCGCCCTCCCCGTCGTCGCCACCTTCGCGTCTCTCGCCGGCTGCGACAACAACCAGCCCCCCAGCGCGAGCGCTGAAGCGCCTGCCAGCGGCTCCGGCCCCAAGCCCGGGCCCGCAGGCGCCAAGTCAGCCGGCGTCGGAGACCTGCCGGCACCGGACGACGTCGCTGCCCCCCCCGCCGACGCCGAAAAGACGGAGAGCGGCATCTTCCACAAGGTGCTTCAGAAGGGCACCGGCACCGAGAAACCCAGCGCCACCGACAAGGTGAAGGTGCACTATTCGGGTTGGACTACGGACGGGAAAAACTTCGACAACTCGTACAAGCGCAAGGCGCCAGCAACGTTCGGCCTCAATCAAGTGATCAAGGGTTGGACAGAAGGCGTGCAGCTGATGGTGGTCGGCGAGAAGCGACGCTTCTGGATCCCCGGCCCGCTCGCCTACGGCGACACAGCCAAGGGCGGCAAACCGGCCGGTCAGCTGACCTTCGACATCGAGCTCATCGAGATCATGAAGGCGCCTCCGCCGCCCCCCAAGGTCGAGCCGATTCCCCCGCCGGAGGACGTGAAGGAGCCGCCGAAGGACGCGAAGAAGACCAAGACGGGGCTCTTCTACAAGGTCATCAAAAAGGGCACCGGTACCAAGAAGCCGGGCGAGAAGAGCAAAGTCAGCGTCAACTACACGGGTTGGACGACCGACGGAAAGATGTTCGACAGCTCCATTCCAGGGAAAAAGCCGGTCGAGTTCGGTGTCGATCAGGTCATCAAGGGCTGGACTGAAGGCCTGCAGCTGATGGTCGAGGGCGAGACCACGCGCTTCTGGATCCCGGCCGATCTCGCATACGGGGAGAAGCCCCAGCGCGGCGCGCCCGCGGGCATGCTCGTGTTCGACGTCGAGCTCCTGAAGATCTTCCCCGCAGGCGACGCTGCGCCTGCCCCCTCGGGTTCCGCGGCTCCCTCGGCTTCCCCGAAAGCTTCTGCAGCCCCCAAGGCTTCCGCGAAGCAGTAACGCAGCGCCTTACATTGTGGCGAGCGCCCGGGTTGATTTGGGGAGTCCCCCAAACCCCCGGGCGCTACGATAGTGCGCCTCGGGGGGTCATCGCGACCCGTCGTGTGAAGGAGCACAGGGATGGGAAGCGTCACGGCACTGGCGATGGACGTCATCACCGAGAAGAGTGGCCACCAGGTCACACCTTGCGCGGTGAGCGTGTGCATCACGCCCGCGGCTCCGAGCCCGCTTCCGATCCCCTACCCAGTGCTGGCGACGGCCGCTGAAGGGCTCTCCGACACTGCGCTGCGGACGAAGGTCAGTGGCTCGCCCGTCGCCACGGTCGGCTCTGTGTTCAAGGGCTGTCACGGCAACGAGCCGGGCACCTTGAAAGAGGTGGTGAGCCTCAACACCGGCGGGCCTTGCTTCATCATCATGGGCGCACCGGTGGTGCTCTGCGAGCTCGGCATGATGGGCATCACGGGCAGCGCGTGTATCTCGAACAAGGCGCCCACTCCCGGTGCCAATGGCACTGCGTCCGGCGCGGGCGGCGCAGGTGGCGGCGGGGGCGCTGGCGCTGGTGGCGGCGCTGCGCCTGACGGTCCGGGGGGGCCTTCTGGTCCTGCCAATGGTGGAGGCGGTGGTGGTGGCTCCAACAGCGGCGCGGGCGGCGGCACTGGCGGGCCGGGCGGTCGTGCCAGCGGCGCGGACGCGCCGCCGGGTTCTTCATCTGGGCCGCCGGACCAGCACCAGTGCCAGGGTGGCCATCCGGTCGATCTGGTGACGGGTGCTGTGGTCGACATCGCGCTCGACATCGACTTGCCCGGGTTGATTCCGCTGACATTCATGCGCCGCTACTCGTCGGCTCGTTTTCGACACACACACGCAAGCCTCGGCGCCGGGTGGGTCAACGATTTCGAGCAGCGCATCGAAGCGGGTGAACGCTCGCACACGCTGTTCGCTGGCGACGGACGAACCATTCATTTCGAGCCAATCGCCGTCGGGCAGAGCACCTTCCACCGCCGCGAACGCATGACGCTCATGCGCGAAGGCGCAACGGACTTTCGTATGGCCGACGCCAAGAACGGCCTCGTTACGCGCTTTCGCGCGCTCGTCGCGGACGGTGCTTCGCAGGTCTTGTCGGTCAGCGATGCCTACGGCAACAGCGTCGACTACGGCTACTCCGCGGGCAAGCTCGACAGCGTTCGCGACACCGCCGGCCGCGTTGTCGTGGTGAGGTGGCGAGGTAGCCGAATCATTCGACTCGAGGTCGTCGTTGGCAACTCGGTCGAGCTGTGGGTCGACTACGAATATACGGACGACGGCAACCTCGCCGCTGCATGCAACGCGCTGGGGCACGCCGACGAGTACGAGTACGATGGCTACGGACGGATGGTCGCTGCCACGACCAAGAACGGCGCTCGCTTTCAATACGCCTACGATTCAGACAGCGGGCGCTGCGCTCGCACATGGGGCCCGCAGGGGGTCTACGCGCTCGAGCTCGAGTACGACAGCACTGGCCGACGCACGTTCGTTCACGGCGAAGAGAGCCGCATCATCGAGTGGGCCGACCTGCCGGGCTACGCACGCCGGGAATCGCTGCTCGACGGAACGGTGCTGGAGGAAGCGGCCTACGATGACGACGGCTTTCTGATCGCCAAGGTCAACGGTGCCGGTGAGGGCACCAAGTATTGGTTCGACGCGGAAGGACACGAGGTGCGCCGGGTCGACCCCACCGGAGGCGTGACGGCCTTCGACATCGATGCCTACGGCTGTCCAGCGCGCCGGGTCGAGCCCAACGGCAACGTCACCACGCTCGTCTACGATGACAAGCGCGCGCTGCTCCGAGCCACCCACCCGAACGGTAAGGTCTACGCGCTGACGCGCGACGACAAGGGCCGGCTCGTGCGGGTTCAGGACGAGCGGGGCGACCTCCGCCAGTACGAATACGACGCCCAGCACAACCTCGGCGCCGAGATCGATACGCGAGGCTCGCGCAGAACATTCAGCCATGACGCGCTCGGCCGCGCCACCGCCGAAACGGATGCCCTCGGACGGGTGACCCGCATCGACCGCGACCGACTGGGCCGGCCCACGCTGCTGCGGCGCGCCGACGGCACCACGGTCCAGCGCACGTTCGACGGCATGGGCAACATTGTCCGCGAAGTCGACCCGGTGGGCGCGGTGACAGAGCTCAGCTGGACGGCCATGGGCAAGATCGCGAAGCTCATCGATCCCAGCGGCCGCGCGTACTCGTTCGCCTACACCTCACAGGAACGGCTTGCCAAAGTGCTGAACCCACTCGGCGAATCGTTCCTGTTCAAATACGACGAGACGGGGAGCGTCGTCGAGACGAAGGCGTTCGACAACCGGGTGACGAAATACAGGCGCGACCTCGCACAGCGCATCGCCTGCATCGAGAGCGCGGACACGACCAGCAAGACCTTCCAATACGATCGCTGCGGGCGGCTTCTCTCCGAGCAAGCAAGCGACGGCACTTCCACGACTTTTCGTCGGGACTCGATGGGCCGCGTGATGGAAGCGACGTTGGCGGACGTCGACGCCGCTGGAAAGCCCCACCGCCACACGACGCTGTTCGAGCGAGATGCGATCGGTCAGATTCTCACCGAGCGCCAAGGGGACCGTGTCGTGCGCTTCGCCTATGACATCGACGGCTACACCATCGAGCGTGTCCTGTTCGAGGGCTCCACCACCCGATGGTCATTCGATCGAGAGGGCTCGCTCGCCACTGTCGAGCATGGCGGACGGTCGTTCGGCTTCGAGCGCGACGCGGCGGGGCGAGAGATTCGTCGAACGGACGGACGCGGAGCCTTCGCGGTCGACCACGTCTTCGATGCCGTCGACAAATTGATCGAGCAGCGTGCGATCGGCCCCAGAGCTGCCGACGGGGTGGCCGAGGTGCTTGCTGAGCGTCGCTACCAGCACGACGCTTCGGGGCGAGTTACGCGCATCGATGACGCGACCTGGGGCGCCACCTCGTACCGCTACGATACCGCGGGGCGTTTGCTCCAAGACGCACACGACGATCAGCGGCGGGCATTCAGCTACGACCCGGCCAGCTCGCTCGTCTCGGCTCTCGACCGCCTCGACGGTGCTGGCGGCGGGAAGCGTTGGAAGGTCGGCCCCGGCAATCGACTGAACGAGACCGAGCAATACCACTACAGCTACGACAAGTGCGGTCGTCGCACCGCCAAGCGTCACAAGAAGACCGGCGAAGTCACCGACTACGCGTGGGACATCCGCAATCGGCTTCGCGAAGTGCGCCTCCCGAACAAGCAGCGCATCGCGATGGACTACGACGCCTTCGGGCGTCGTTCGCGCAAGGTCGTCTCCTCCACCGGCGCGCGCCAGCCGGTCGTTACGGAGTTCGTCTGGCATCACGACCAGCTGTGCGCCGACATGGAGGCTTCACGTGGTGTGCGCGTCTTCGTGCACCACCCCAATGGTGGTCACCCGCTGTTGCAGGCAGAGAAGGGTGAGGTCTTTCATGTCGTCGCCAATCAAGTAGGCCAGCCGCGCGAGCTCATCGACGCGGCAGGTCGGGTCGCCTGGGCTGCGCGGCACGATGCTTGGGGCCGCGTGCTCGAGGAGCGCTGGGACGAGACCGGCGAGAAGAGTCGCGGCTATCGCGTGCGGTCGCCGTTCCAGCTGCTCGGGCAGTACGAGGACCAGGAGACCGGCCTGGCGATCACCCGCTACCGATTCTTCGATCCTGAGGTGGGTCGTTGGCTGAGCCCCGACCCTCTGGGTATTCGCGGGGGCCTGAATCTGCAGGCGTTCGACGGAACACCGACGCTCGACGTGGACCCGTTGGGGCTCTCCACCGGAGGCGGCAACCCCCACAACCACCCGCCCTGGACAAACCCCGACGGCAGCGTTCGCTACCCACCAAACGACGGCTTCGAGTCGAGAGCGCCCAACACGCTGCAGCCGGGCCATGTGATCGACCGCTATGGTGGTCGCGTTGGCCCTGACGGACGCTTTACCGACACCGGTCGCTACGTCGCCGATGACGGCACGCCCTACGGCGAACGTGCGCTGCCGGCTGGTACCGATCAAAGGCCGTACCGCCGGTACGAAGTCGTCCGTCCAATCCCCGTGGAGAGCGGTCCCGCTTCGCCATGGTTCGGTGAGCCCGGCGGCGGCACACAACATCATTTGCCGCCAGGTGGCGTCGATTCACTGCTCGCATCCGGGCACATTCGCGAGGTCCCATGACGCAAGGGCCGACGCGCGCATACATCACCTTCGACCCCAAACAGGGCTACCCCGCGGCGCTCGATATTGCCTACGAGTGCCTGGTCTGCGGCGGGGTTCTCGACAGCATGGGCGATGCTGGCGAGTGCAAGTGCGACAACATCAGCGTCGACCCGGACGCGGGTCGAGTCTTCGTGCGCGACAGCACGCGGATGAAGGCGTTTCGACGCTGATCAGGCGGATTGCCGCCCCGCACGCCTGCCGAGCCTGGCCTGATCTGCGCACACGCCACGCCGCCACGGCGCAAGCGCAAGAGCACGCCCAGGGCCCGACCCGACCGCCGGGCGCGGCGCCTATCTGGTCCCGGTCACCGGCGAGCAGCGGGTGCTGCATCTGCGGCTCAGCGCATCGCCACCGGCGCGCTGCACGGTCGTCGTCGACGGCGTGATCTCGCTGAGCTGCCCGCGAAAAAATGCTTGGGGGCGCAGCAGCAGCGTGAACGAGGCCGACCTGACCACCACCGACGCCGAGCTCACCGTTCACATGCAGAGCGGCGACGATCTGGTGTTCCTCGGGAGCGCGGTAAAGGTCGAGCGCACTCCCCTGGCTTAGCCAGGCGCGCGGAGCCGATGAATCACGCGGAGGAACCCTTCCGGAGCCGATCAACCACGCTTCCGCCGACGGGCTGACAGCGCTGCCACCAGCCCCAGCAGCGCCAGCCCTTGGCTCGACCGCGATGGGCCGGAGCCGACTGTGTGACAGTCGCAGCCGCCATCATCCTCCGTGATAGGCCCCCCCCCGCCCGCTCCTCCGCTCGCATCTGATCCGCCGACTGGCGGCGCGCCGCCAGCCCCAGCGCTACCGCCCCCCTGCCCTGGGTCTTCGCTGAAGGTGACCAGCTCGAGCGTGCCACGGCCACTCGTTGCGTCGTCGAAGAACCCAGGCAGCCCGGCTGCAAACGGTTCGAATTCGGTTGAAAGCGTGTCGACCTCTTCATCGGTCGCGTCAGCTGGCACGACCAGCACGATGCCGAGCGTGAAGCTGTCTTTGGTTCCCACTGCTGGCAGCCGCTCGCCGTTGGCGGCGATCACATCGCCGACCGTGAGATCACGAGCGGTGGCGCTAACTGTGAGCGGCTCGTTCTCCACGTCGAACCAGGGAAACGATTGGCCGCTGTACACGCCACCCCAGAACGGATCCGTCGGCGTGTTGGGCACGTCGGTCGGCACCAGCACCTGGAATGGGTCGACCTCTTCTGCGCCTGCGAGGCCCATCAGATAGAGGTCGAGCATCGAGAATTTCACGGCTCCTGGGTCGCCCGTGACGACGGTGAAGGTACCGTCGCGATTGTCGGTCCACACGTTGCCACCCGCCGGCGCCCCACCTGCGTTCATGAAGAACGACCAATGAAACGGAAAGCCGATCAAGTCGTCGACAGCGGGCTCTGGTACGTCGATATCCGGCCCCCAGAGGTGTGAGAGCTCGAGCAAGAACAGATACCGGCCGTACGCCTCGGCGTTTGCGTCCGAGCGATGGAGGCTCGCCCGATCGGCCATGGCGAGCACGTTGTTGTGCCAGAGAATCGCTCGGAGCGGCGGATCGCTCGACGTCTTCAGGCCGGTCGGTGGAAAGACGTCCTCGAACCCGATGCCGGTGACGTCGTTCGCGCGCGGGTCGATGTAGGTGGCGAAGTTGTTGCCGTTCATCGGAAACGTCGTCCAAACCGTGAAGACCTCGGGCAGCTCGAAGCCGCTGGCTTCGTACTCCTCGAGCAGCGTCTTCTTCATCAGCGAGATGCTCGGGCCGTCCGGGTCGGCGATGCGCCCATCGACGTCCTTGATTACGACGAAGCTCTTCGCCTCGGCGAGGCCTGCCGTAGAAGCGAGCGCCAAGCCGACAACGCAGGCACGTAAGAGGGTGTGCATGCGCGTCCTTTAGCAAAGCTCAGACCAGTAGAATCGTTGACTCGCTGACGGCTACGTCGCGGCTTTCGCAGCGTTCGTCACTCGACGACGGGCTCGAGCTCGACTCGCTCCGCGATCAGGCGCAGCGCACGTCCAATCGCGAACGGCTTCTCGAGCAGTGGCGCGCCTGACTCGAGCAAGAAACGCTCGAGCTCCGGGGCGAACCCGACGCCGGTCATGAAGATGAAGCGACGCGCTTGAGCCGGGCGAGTCGCTTGCACGGCATGGTAGAGCTCTTCACCGCCCATCGAAGGCATCTTGATGTCGCACAAGATGGCGTCGAAGGCTTGCTTGGCGAGCGCGCCGAGCGCTTCTTCGCCACCGGTCACGAGCACTACGTTATGCGCTTCCGAGAGCTGGTCGCAGAGGGCCCTGCCGAGCAACGGCTCGTCTTCCACCAAGAGAACGCTACCGCGCCGCTCCGATGGCAGGTTGGTACGCGCGCTGTCCGGCGCGCCGGCCTCCGACGGAAACGCCGGCAGGCGAATGGTGAAACGGGAGCCGCAGGGCGGTTCGCCGAGCGTGCCCGGGCTCTCGACCGAGACAGTGCCGCCAGCGCCTTCCACGATGGTCCGGCTGATCGCCAAGCCGAGGCCCATCCCGACGTCTGCGGGTTTGGTCGTGAAGAACGGCACGAACACGCGATCGAGCACGTCCTTCTTGATGCCGACACCGCTGTCCTCGACGACGATCAGCACGTCGTTTCCTGTCATGTTGGTCGCGATACGAACCTTGTCGCCTTTGCCTGGTCCGCCTCGCGCGGTCCTGGCCTCTGCCACTGCTTGGGCGGCGTTCACCAGCAGGTTGACGACCACCTGACCGAGGCGGCCGTCGTCCATCGCGACCAGCGGCAAGTCGGCCGCGAGATCGACCTCGAGGTCGGCTTTCTCGACGATCTGCGCGCGCGTGATGGTGAGCGCGCTCTCGATCGTGCGGCTCACGTCGACCAACGTCCGCCGCCCCGGGCCGCTCGGGGGCGGGCTGGCGAACGTGCGCATGTCGCGCGCGATATCGACGATGCGTCGGCCGGTGTCGCGCAAATCTGCGACCAGCTGCTTCACGTGGGCGGCGACCTCCGGTGCCATCGTCACGCTCGGGCCCGTGAGCGACCGTGACAGCACATCCAAGCCGAGCAACATGAACGCCGCCGGGTTGTTGATCTCGTGGGCGACGCCAGCGGCGAGCATGCCGACAGTGGCGAGCCGGTCGGCCTGTAACAAGCGCGAGCGAACACCGCGCTCCCCCGTGACGTCGAGCAAGATGCCCTCGATACCGACCACGCGCGCGGTCTCGGTGAGGATCGGATAGATGGTGCCGCGCGCGACGATGGGGTCGCCACCTTCGCGGCGCAGATGGGCTTCGTAGGCAGGCATCGCCTGGCCCAGCTTGGCGACGACGACAGCTTCTTCGAAGGCGGTAGCGCCCTCCGGGTCGACATGGGCGTCACGCAAAAAGCCCGGAGTGCTGAGGGCGCGCGCCGCCGGGACCCCGAAGAGATGTTCGGCGTGCCGGTTCAGATACAAAATCTCGTGTGACTCCGGATCGAGCCGGAAGATCAAGAGCGGCGCGTTGTCGAGCAACACCATGTGCTGCTCGGTGAGCTCACGCAGCTGCGCGAGGCGCTCTGCCGCATCTTGCTCGGCAGCGACGACGTCGGACAAATCGCGAATCAACGCGTGGGCGAACACCAGCGGGTCGCCCTGCACGGGGCTCACCGTCGCAGCCACCGTCATGCGGCGGCCATCGCGCGCTTGCAGCGAGAGGCGCTGACCGCTGGAGGGACCGATCGGAATCGCGCCGAACAGCTCTTGAATCGGGATGCCGAGCAGCTCCGTGCGCGACGCGCTGACGAGGTGTTCGGCCGAGCGATTGACGTCGGTCACGCGGCCCTCTGCGTCCCACGCGATGAGCGCATCGCCCGAGGCCTCCAAGATGCGCAGCGCGCGGTCTTTCTGGCTGGCCGACAAACCGCGACCCACGCTCGGCCCAATCGACGAAGCGATCTCGATGAACAGATCCATCGGCATTTTTTCGACGCCGTCGGAGTCGCGAAACGCGACGACGAGGCCTGCTACGACCGGCTCCGACGGCGCTGCACGAATCGGGATGATCACGTACGAGCCGAAGCCGGCTTTGCCTGCGGCGCGCTCGATATCGATGCCGCGCTCCAGATCCGCTGCCAAATACGGCTCGCCCTTCTCGTACACCGACTCGTACACGTGACGCGCGGAGCTCAGCAGCGTACGAAACGGGAGCACCGCCTCGATCGCGCCGCGCGTGGAGGCGAGCACGCGAAAATAGCCAGGGCGTTCGGAGCGCGTGATCGCCATGTTGGCGAAGCCGATTTTCTCCTCCAGCACAGCGCCGAGCTCGGCGAACGCTGCCGGCGCGAGAATCGTCTCGCAGCGAGCGACGATCCCGAGCGCGCGCGTGTAGAGCTCCTGAGTCTCGGACGCGTCCATCAGTCGGCGAGAGACTAGCGGAACTTCTCGGCGATTGAGCAGCGGCGCACGAGGCGCTGGGCGGTTTGGACCTTCGGAACGGGGACCGTCGGTTCCGCTTGATAAGCGGCGAGCGCGCGTGTTGCGGCAACGCAGTCGAGATCAGCGGCGGCGGCGAGCATCTGTAGGCGCAGCGCCTCTACTCGCACGCGAGGAACCTCGATTTTTCGGGAAAGGGCGCGATCCATCTCGGCGATCGCAGCGCGATTGTCCCCCGAGTCCCACAAGTAGCGCCCGAACAAATAGGGCACCAGGCCATCGCCCGGCCGCTCTCGATCGAGCACGCCGAGCAGCGCAAACGACAGCGTTCGGTCCGGCTTCTTGCCGTTCTCGCCGACCAAGAGCAGCACTAGCGGACGCCGCAGCGCTGGGTCGGTGGCGCCCGCGAGCTTCACGTACAGCGTGCGCAGCTTGCCTTCGTCGATCGTGCGTTCGATGAGCTCGCGATAGATGGGGGCAGCACCCTCCTCGCCCGTTGCGAGCGCGTGATCAGCCAGCGCCTCCAGCGCTTTGTCGCGCGCGAAGCGAGGCACCGCCGCGTCGTTCGCGAGCGCAGTCATCGGTGTGACGTCGTCCCGGTGCGCCAGCTCGGCCTCCGCTTGATCGAGCCGCAGGTTCGGGTTGTCCGGTTCGAAGCGCCGCGCCTCCGCGAGCGCGCCGAGCGCCCCCTGAAAGTCGCCCGCGGAGAGCAGCGACGCAGCGCGCTCGCGACAGCCATCGACGAAGCGTGGACACTTACGGGCGAAGAAGCCAGGCCGATCGAACTTGGCTTTGCCTTGGATCTGCGCTGCAGCGGGCAGTGTCAAGCCATCCAGCGCGGCATGAAAGTCGGCCTCCAACGCTGCCATCGAGCTTCCGGTGGCGGCTTCGAGCGTCGCGCCTCCGTACCATGCGCGAACCGCATCGGCACCGTACTCTGCGTGGACGAAGCCGACGAAGGCACCAGTGACGGTGTAGGCCATCGTCGAATTTTCGCCGATGAAATTGAGCCCGAAGAGCCGTGACATCGGCGGCAAAATGCCGAGGTCTTTCATCACGCGAGCCCACTCGATGGGCGATAGATCTTCGTCTTTCGGCGATGAGGCGACGGCGACACCTTCGATCAGACCAGGGTTCGGCAACAGACCGCCAATGCTGCCAGCCACGCGAAACGGGCCTCGGCCATTCGAGCTCGCGATCACGTGCATCAGCTCGTGGCCGATCACGCGATGCGGAAAGCCCGAGCTCTCGACGTACACCTCCGCCCGCCATGGCTTCGCGATGTTGGTGCCAAGAGCGCCCATCAGGCGTCCTTTCTGCGACTCGTCTGCGAACACGAAGGCGGTGATCTTCTCGGGGCCTCGGGCGCCCCACCAAGCCTCGTTCTCGACCACGTGGGCCTCGCACTCGCCGAGAAAGAGCCGAATGTCGGAGAGCTTGAGCGAGCGGTCGTAAACGACTGTGCACCGGTCACCTTCGAGCCGAGCGCCGAGCGCCTCTTCGATCGTGCTTCGCGTGTGAAAGTGGCTGTAGCTGGAACCCTTCACCGTCATGCCGACGCTCAGCGCGAGGCCTGCGAGACCGATCGCCGCCGTGCCGAGGCGACCTCGCCAGCGGAAACGCAAACGACCGCTGTCGTCACGGTCGAGGTGGAAGGCGAGCACGACGCTGGCGAGCAAGGTACCGGCGGTGCCGAAGCGGTACGTGAACAGGCGATCGTAGTCGAGCACCGTGTCGTAGATGCTGCCGCTGAAGTAGCCGACGAAGGGGTCGTAGGCGAAAATCATCGGGCTCGAATAGAAGCGACCGACACTGAAAGCGATACAGGCGAGCGGCGCGCTCAGCGCGATCGCCACCAGGGCGAGCGACCGACGGCGCCCGGCTCGAACGAGCTTGCCGAGCTCAGCGGTCGCCGCCGCCCACACGCCTGCCAAGAGCGAACCCACGCCGGGGCCCAACAGCACCACTTCGAAGCCGCTCCACGGATCGCAGAAGCCCTGCCGCAACCCATGCAGCATCGTCACGACGAAACTTTGCGCGAAGAACACGAAGCCGACCGCGACGCCGCGTCCCAACAGATCAAAAGGCGCCAGCGCTCGGCGCGACAGATCGAAGCCTGCCGAGATGGTGATCACGCTCGGCAGCACGATGCCGTAGAGCAGCGCCACCTCGTAACCAGGGCCCCCGAACGCAGGGACGAACCCGAGCGCGACCGAGAACAGCAACACGAAGGCTGCCCCCTTGGCGAGCCCTCGGTTCTCTCGGATCCAATCAGCCAAACGGGGGGTCGAGTCCAAACGACGACTCAGCCGCCGGCGGCGATCTCGTGCTTCGTGTCCGGGTCGTCGGTGTCGCGCCCTGAGCGTGACAGCGGCGGCAAGAGCGCGATAGCCAGAACCTCGTCGACCGTGGAGACCAAAGTCACCTTCATGTTGTCAGTGACCTCTTTGGGGACTTCGTCGAGGTCGCGCTTGTTTCGGGCCGGGATGAGCACCTCTTTGATGCCTGCTCGGTGCGCGGCGAAGAGCTTTTGTTTGATGCCGCCGACAGGCAATACCCTGCCGCGCAGGCTGATTTCACCGGTCATCGCGAGGTCACTGCGCACCGGGCAATCGAGCAGCAGCGACACCACGGAGAGGAACATGGTGATGCCGGCGCTGGGGCCGTCTTTGGGTGTGCCGCCCTTCGGCACGTGCACGTGGAGATCGATCTCGCGCAGCCACTCCGGGTCGAGCGCTAGCTCGCGGGCCTTGCTGCGCACGAACGAGATCGCCGTGGTGGCCGACTCTTGCATCACGTTGCGCATGTTGCCGGTGAGCGTGAAGTTGCCCTTGCCGGGCATCTTCGAGGCTTCGATGAACAGCAGATCGCCGCCGCCGGCCGAGGTGCTGAGCCCGGTCGCGACGCCTGGAGCGAGCTTTCGTTCGGCGACCTCGGGTCGATACTTCTCCGGCCCCAGAACCTTCTCGACGTGATCGCGGTCGACTTCTTGGTGAACGTCTTCTCCCTCCGCGAGGCGAACGGCAGTCGCGCGGCACACAGCGGCGATCTCACGCTGCATGTTGCGGACGCCGGCTTCGCGCGTGTAGCCGTCGAGGATGGCAGCGATGCCGTCCGGCAAGAAGTCGAGCCGCTCGTCGGTGAGGCCGTGTTGGGAGAGCTGTTTCGGCACGATGAATTCGCGCGCGATGCCGAGCTTCTCGGCGCGCGTGTAGCCGGGCACCTCGATGATCTCCATGCGGTCTTGCAGAGGGCCTGGGATGGCGTCCCGATCATTGGCCGTCGCCAAGAACGTCACCTGGGAGAGATCGAACGGCAAATCGAGGTAGTGGTCTTGGAAGGTGGAGTTTTGCTCGGGGTCGAGCACCTCGAGCAACGCTGCGGTCGGGTCGCCGCGCACGTCGGCGCCCATCTTCTCGACCTCGTCGAGCACCAGCACAGGGTTCTTGGTACCGGCCTTCTTCAGGGCTTGAATGATGCGCCCTGGCAGCGCGCCGACATAAGTGCGGCGATGACCGCGGATCTCGGCCTCGTCACGCACGCCGCCGAGGGCGATGCGCTCGTAACGCCGGCCCATGGCGCGGGCGATCGATTTGCCGAGTGACGTCTTGCCGACGCCGGGCGGCCCCACGAAGAGCAGGATGGGGCCCTTCTTGTCGGCCCGCAGCTGGCGCACCGCGGTGTACTCGACGATGCGCTTCTTCACCTTTTCGAGACCGAGGTGATCTTCGTCGAGGCAGCGGCGCACGTCGCGCACGTCGATCTTGTCGTGCGTCGATTTCGACCAGGGCAGATCGGCGATCCACTCCAGGTAGGAGCGGGTGACGTGGAACTCGGCCGACTGCTGGGACATCGAACGCAGCCGTGAGAGCTGCTTCTTGGCGACCTTTTCCGCGTCCGGGGAGACATTCGCCAGGCGTATGCGCTCGCGAAGCTCCTCGATCTCGTCGTCGTCGCCGGCCTCGCCCAACTCTTCTTTGATGGTCTTCATCTGCTGGCGCAGCACGTACTCGCGCTGGCTCTTGCCCATTTCCTCCTGGACCATGTGACTGATCTCTTTTTTGACGCGGAGGACTTCGAGCTGGCGGTTCACCATGCCGAGCACCAGCCGCACGCGCGCCTTCACCTCGAAAGCTTCGAGGATCTCCTGCTTGTTGCGGATGCTGGCCTGGGCCTGCGGAAAGTTGGAGGCGATCAAGTCTGCGAGCGCGCCAGGCTCGCGCACGTTGTCGAGGATGCCGGCCGTGTCTTTCGGCAAGTTGGGCATCAGCGTAAGGACCTCACGCGTGGCTTCGCGCAGCGTGGCGCCGAGCGCGTCGAGCTCTGCGTCGCGAGCGAGCGGCTCTGGGATGCGCTCGACCTTGGCCCGCATATACGCCTCCAGACCGAGTGGCTCTTTTATGCGGAAGCGGCCGAGCCCATTGAGCACCACCGAGTAGTTGTTGGCGCCCAGGCGGATGACCTTCACCACGCGAGCGAGCGTGCCGACGCTGAAGAGATCCCGAAAAGTCGGCTCGTCGACGTCAGGCGATTGTTGGCTCACGACGCCAACGACGGCACGCTCGCGACCGAGCAGATCTTCGACCAGGCGCACGCTTCGCGGCCGACCGACGTTGACCGGTACGACCGACATCGGAAAGAGCACCGAGTTGCGAAGCGGGAGGATCGGTACGCCCTCGGCTTCGATGGGCGGCGGTTTCGACGGGGATTGGCCGGAGGCCATGACTCGGAACCTAGCGTTTCACTGACAACTTAGCCACCGGAGTCTTCGCCGAAGTCATCGTCAAAAATCGGGTCATCGTCAAAAATCGCGAATCTTCCATGCGCCGTGCTCACGGATGAACGAGACAGTGGCGCCCGAGCCGTACGGCATGCTCGCCACATCGCCGGTTTCTTCGATCGTTGCGCTCGGAAGGGCTGCTCGCAGCGCCTGAGCGATGCGCAACATCTCGTCCTTTTGGGGGCCCTCCCATGCTTCGCGCAGCTTTTCTGCGGTCAGCTCTCCACCGCTCGGCAAAGCCTTTGGGGGGGCGGGAGCTTTTGACGGCGGGTCGGCACCCGGCACAGGCGGCGCTTTTGCTTCAGCCTCCGCCGGCGCTGTAGACGGCGGCGCTTTGATAGCATCGGCCGGCCCCCCAGGCGTGATCGCCTCGCGCTCGGCGTCCGGCACGTAGCGGAGCACGACGTCGTAACGTTTGCGCTCGAAAGCCCGCAGAAAGCCGACCAGCGCCTGCCGCGGGCTCTGTTGTCCGTAGAGATCGATGGCGGCGGCGTCGATGCGCCAGCGCCCATCTTGAAACACGAGCGCCAGCTGTTCGCCGCTCGGCATGGTGACCGTCGCATGCACCGTCGGATCCGCAGCGGGGCGCGCCAGCGCGCGCGCCACCTCCATCACATCCTCCGGGTTTTCGAGGACCATGCGGCGAAATGCTTCGAGCGGGACCGCCCGGCGGGCCTCGTCCGAGAGCAACCCGTAGGCATCATCGACGCGTTTCTCTTCGAGCGCGCGGGCATACGCGCGAAGCGTCTCACTGGGGCCTTGCGACAAGCCCGACGAGCAGGCTGGGGCGCCGATGGCGGACAGCGCGATCACGGCGACCGCCGCCAGCCGTCGCGAGCGCGATGTGATCAGCGGTGCGAGGCTCAGCAATCCGTTGCTGAGCAAATCGCGAGGACTCGAGGCTGCCATTCTTTCCGCGCATGGTAGTCGGCAGGCCCGCGAGTCCAACGAAAAAGCGCGGACGCAGCGCGGGAGCTCAGCTAACGTTCGCGCCGATGGTGGAGGACGAGGCCAACCCGGAATCGGTGCGGGAGGTCGCGGCCGAGGACTTTCTCTTTCACCTGTACCGTGGCAACGAGCTGCTCCAGGACGATCGCGTCCACGAGGCGAAACAAGAGCTCGAGCACGCCCTCGCGCTGCAGCCACGCGACGCCAAAGGGCAAGACCTGCTCGCGATCGTTTACTTTCGCCTCGGCCTGTACCCGCGTGCGATCACGATCTACGAGCGGCTGCTGATCGCCTATCCGCAGGTCACCACGCCCCGGATCAACCTGGCGCTCTGCTACTTGAAGACGGGGCAACCAGGCGCGGCGCGCGCGCAGCTCGAACGGGTGCTCGAGCGCGACCCAGCGCACAGCCGCGCTTGGGGCTACCTCGGTCTGGCCTTTCAACGCCTCGGTGATGTCGAGCGAGCAGTGGCGGCGTTTCAAACCGGCGGTCACCGCGGGATGGCGCAGCGCCTCCTCGATCTGGCAGGCAGCCCGCCAGAGCTCGCGTCGCGCGGGCTGAGCAATCCAGAACGTGAAGAGGTGTCCAAAGCCGCGAGCGACGCGTTCGAACAGCTCGATCGACGGGATGTCGCTCCGTTTCACGCCGCCACGTCCAGCTCCAAGAGCGGGCCTCGGTCGGGCACGTGGGCAGAGCCAGGCCTCGACGCCGCTGCCGCGTTCGAGCGCCGCAACACCCTCACTGGCGGCCTGATTCCGTCACTGGCGCCGAGCGACTCGCTGCCGCCTCCGGGCTTCGGGCAGCTGCGCGCAGCCCCTTTCGTGCCCACCGCCGACCCAGCGCATGAAGGGCCTGCCACGCGAGCTGCCCCATCCCCCACCCCGCTGCCATTCAGGTCGGCGCCGAGCTCTCCGCCGGTCGGCCCGTCGGCTCCGGTCAAGCTCGCAAATTTCGCACGCGACAAGCTGCTGGTCTGCCCGCGCGAGCACGTCACGAGCCTCCACTCGAGCGGCTGTGTCTTGATACAGGGAGGCACCGATGTAGCGGTACGCCTGGACGCGGTTCGCACCCTGTCGTTCACCCGCGCAGCCGCCACGCGACCCATCATGCGCAAGACGCGGGGCAAGGCCACCGAAGAGTCGCTCGGCGGCGCGAGCTCACCCGTCGTCGCGCTCGACGGCGCCTCCGACATCGTGCTCGGCCCACCGCCAGGCACCAAGCTCCTGCCGATCTCGCTCACCGACGACACGCTGACCATCCGCGAGAGCGCGCTGATCGCGATGGTCGGTGATATCCCCTACGAGAGCGCTCGACTCCCAGGCGGCGACGGCGACTTCGTGCCGATGATTCAGCTGCGCGGGCGTGGCGTGGTCACCATCGCGCTGCCGCTCACCTGCGTCACTTTGGAGGTGTTGCACGAGCGGACGCTGCTCTTGCGTGTCCATTCGGTGATCGGCTGGACGGGTCGCCTGTCGCCCCGCGCAGTGCCGCCGAGCGAAGCGCCGACCAAAGCCCGTGGGCTCGTCGCGCTCTCGGGTGAGGGAATGGTCCTGATCGATGGCCGCTGAAGTCGAAAAAAAGGCGCCTGCCGATCCAGAGCGCAAGCGCCGGCGCGCCGAGAAGAAGCGCGCGGACCGGAAGCTCCTGCGCGAACGCAAGCGTCGCGAGCGCAAGACGCTCTGGGCGGACGCCAAGAACCTCCCGAACCTGCTGACGTTCGCGCGCGTGTTGATGATTCCGCTGGTGCTCTACCTGCTCTCCAGAGGTACGCCGAAGGACTGTTACTGGGCATCGCTCGTGTACGGCGCGGCAGCCATCACCGACGCGCTCGATGGCTGGCTCGCGCGGCGCCAAGGGCTGGTCAGCGTGCTCGGGCAGTTCCTCGATCCTCTCGCCGACAAGCTGATCGTCGCGGCGACGCTCGTGTGGCTCGTTTCGATGGGTCGCATCGGGGCGTGGGCGGTAGCACTCTTGATCAGCCGCGAGATAACGGTAACGGCGCTCCGCGGGATCGCCTCCAGCGAGGGCCTCGTGATCTCCGCCGAGAAGGGCGGCAAGGCCAAAACGGCGCTGCAGATGATCGGCATCGTGTGCCTGATCATCGGCTTCCCGTATCACCTGGATGCAGGCATATACGACTTCGGGACCATCGATCTGGTCCATGTCGGGCGCATCTTGGTCTACGCGTCGCTGGTGTTCTCGGTTACCAGCGCTGTCGGGTACATGAGCCTGTTCGCAGACGCGATCGAGCAGAAAGACAAGCAAACCTGATGACACCGGCAGACTTCGTGCGTGAGCTCGATACGTCGAACGCCTTGGCGCTCTCGCGCATTCGAGATGCAACGAGCGCCGGTGAGCCTGGAGATGACCTCAGCGTGCCGAAGCTGCTCATGCTGGCGCTGAAGAACGAGCTGGAGGCGACCGAGTGTGCTGCCGCGTGGATCGCGTCTACCCCTGAAGTCGACGTCAAGCTCGCCCTCGCGCGTCAAGCCGGCGACGAGGCGAAACACTATCGCTTGATCCAGGCCCGGCTGCGGGAGCTCGGCGTGGAGACGAAGCAGCACGACCCACTCGCCCAGGGCAAGAGCCCCCTGCTGGCGTTTCTGCTCTCCCTGGAGGGCACGGTCGCGCGCGTGGCCGCGGGACAGTTCACGCGTGAGGCGCTCGCCGTCGTACGAAACGAAGAGTTCGCCAAGTTTTGCCGGGCCGTCGGGGACGACACCACGGCCAAGCTCTACGAAGAGATCATCCAACCCGACGAGGCGCACCACCATGAGCTCGGCCGCCGCCTCTTGCTCGAGGTCGCGATTGGCGACGACGCGCAGGCGCTGGCGCGAGCAGCCAGCGCGCGCGTGCTCGAGCTTGCCGAAGAGCTGCAAGAGGTGGCCCGGCTCCGGCTCGGGATCAGCCGCGCGCCGGGCTGCTGAGCTGCTACTGCTCCACGATGCAGCTGTCGGCTGAAATCGGGGCCCCACCGCCGGCGCTCGCACCACCGCTGGCTGCGCCACCAACCCCGCCGCCGCCGGCACCGCCGCCGCCCTGCTGCGGCGTGCAGTCGCCGCAGGAGTTACACAGACAGGCGTAGTAGTTGAACAGCAACAGGGCGCTGTCTTCGTCCAAGCTGTCGTTGAGCAGCTCTCCCACGCAGCTCGGAGGATCGTCCGCGCACTGGGGAGCATCGAGCAGAACGCGCGCGGTCTGGCAGCTCGTGTTGCGGTCGCATTCGTTCTGCATCGCGGCACAAGGGGCCGGGGCGGTGGTCGCCAGCTGGACACAGTCGGCGCACAGAGTCGGCGGCCCCGTCTCGATGATCGATGCGCAGGCGCAGTCCTCGAACAGAAACGGAAGGCCACCGCCGAGAGGAGCGCCGCCGCCCGACGTGACGCCCGCTCCGCCTGAGCTTTGCGAGCCAGGGTCCCTGGGCGGAGCGTTGTCCGAAGGCGTCGGATCTTCGCGAATGCCGGTGCAAGCCAGACCCAGAACAGCGAGCGATACGACCCAAGATCCGCGGCTTGAAGCAAAGGCGAGCATCTCCGGATGTTAGCGCAACCCGACCGCCCGTCCCAACTCGCGGCCTATTCCAGCTCGGCCGGGCCTCCCCGCTGCGCCGCCTCCACGTAGTCGGCCATCCCCATCGCCATGTCTTTCGGCAACGATGTCGGGACGAAGAAGCGCGCCTCCCGGATTTCGAGCGGGTTCATGGGAGGACGCACGATCTCGCCGACCTTCGCCGCGACCACGACCGTGACAGCATGAAAACGCGGGTCCCGGTCGGGGTCGCCGTACACGCCGACCACGCGCTCGAAGGTCACCTCGTCGATGCCCGCTTCTTCAGCCATTTCGCGTAGCAACGTCCGACGCAGCGTCTCTCCCCACTCGACAGTGCCGCCAGGGAGGGCCCACGTGCCAGTGTCGCCGCGCCGGATCAGCGCGATGGTTCCATCGGTCGCTGTGCCAACGACCGCCAAACCACACACCGGTCGCTTCAACAAGTGCCTCGCGAACTCCTTCGCGATGCCAAGCACGCTCTTCGGCAAGAGAGACAGCGGGGCGAGCCGCATCACCAAAGCACGTCTTGGTGTTCGGTGACGCCAGCGAGCCGCGCGACCTCGAAGCGCTTGCCGCCGAGCACGACTCTGCCCTCGAACGAGCCGATTGGCTGGATGAACTTGGAACGCACGAGCCACATGTCTTTGTCCTCCGCGTGGATCGCCTGCGGGTGAAAGGTGAGGTCGATCGCGCCACAAGTCGTGCGCACCTGCCACGGCTCGCTGGGCCGCTCGGTGTCGAAATCGAACCTGCCCTCTCCCAACCCGAACAACTCGTCGCCGACCCACCCGCCGCACTCCGCTTCGCCGACGAAACCTTCGACCAAATTGAATGCGATGCGTTCTCCGCTCTTGGCGAAGCCCATGCCGAGCGCCCAACGCCAAGCCGTGTGCCGCGCCAGAAAACCCGCCGTGTGGTCGTAGGCAGCGAGCGCTCGGTCGAGCAAGAAGCGATGACCATCCGCGATGATCTCTGCGCTAACCTCGGAGAGGCGCTTCTCCGTCGCGTTCGCGTAGCCACCTTCGATGGGGACCACGGCGGCGATCGGTGTGGCGCGGGCAAGCGATCGGGGTCGCGTCACGATGTGTGTCGGCGTCCGCGCGCCGCCCAGATCGACCACGCAACCGTTGTCTGCGAGCGAGAGGCAGGTGCGCCCCCACTTGAACTCCGCTTTGCGTCGGCCGTCGCCTTGGTCCTCGAACGACGCCGCAGCGCCTGGGCCGATCACGCTGTGATCGACCAACAGCTTGCCTGTGTGGCGGTCGAGCACGAACACCATCGCGGTCGCGACGTACGAAAGCGAGACCACCGCCATGGCAGCAAACACGTTCTCGTCGGCGACGGCGACGTACGTCCAGCGCTTCTCGTGGGTGAGCCTCCACAGGCGCCCCTTGGGAATCGGCCCAAAATCCATGCGGGGGAGGCCGCCGCGAAACGAGCCGAACTCGGGCGCGCCGCCCGGGGCCAGAACCGTCGGAGCTTTCCGTAGAGCCCGCGTCACGCGGCCACCATAGCAGAAGCGAGCGCGGTATCCTGCCGGGCCCATGCCGATCGCGTCCGCTACCCCGCCCCGACCCATCAACGAGCCGGTCAACGGCTACCGCAAAGGCAGCCGAGAGCGCAGCGACCTGAAGGCTGCGCTGGCAAAGATGGCGAGCGAGCCGGTGAGCGTGCCGCTCTTCATCGGCGGTCGAGAAGTGCGCACCGGCAACAGTGCGCCGATTCGGTCACCGCACGACCACACGCTCAGCCTGGGCACGTTCGAACAGGGCGACGCTTCGCACGCAGCCGCAGCGATCGACGCCGCGCTGGCGGCACGGCCCGCCTGGGCGGCGCTCTCCCAGAACGAGCGCTCCGCGATTTTTCTGCGCGCGGCCGAGCTCGCCGCGACCACGTTCCGCTATCGGCTGAACGCGTCGACCATGCTCGGTCAGAGCAAGACCGCGTACCAGGCCGAGATCGACGCTGCCTGTGAGCTTGTCGATTTCTTGCGCTTCAACGCCGACTGGGCCGGGCGCTTGCTCGAGCAACCAACAGCTGCGCCGAACATCTGGAACGCCTTCGAAGCACGCCCACTCGATGGCTTCGTAGCGGCCATCACGCCCTTCAATTTCACTGCCATCGCGGGCAACTTGCCGAGCGCGCCGGCGCTGCTCGGCAACGTCGTAGTGTGGAAGCCGTCGCTCCTGGCGATGCGCAGTGCCCACGAGATTTTGTGTTTGTTCCGGGCGGCTGGCCTGCCGGATGGCGTCATCAATCTGGTTCAGGGCCCACCTGAGGAGCTCGTGCAGAGCTGCCTCGACCATCCCCGGCTGGGGGGTGTTCACTTCACCGGATCGACAAATGTGTTTCGCGCGATCTGGCAGCGTGTGGGCAACAACATCAGCCGCTACAAGGCGTATCCGAGGCTGGTCGGCGAGACCGGCGGGAAAGACTTCGTGTTCGCCCACGCGAGCGCCGATCTCGACTCGCTGGCGGTGGCGCTGGTGCGCGGGGCGTTCGAATACCAAGGTCAAAAGTGCAGCGCCGCGTCGCGTGCCTACGTACCGAAATCGATCTGGCCGGCGCTGAAAGAGCAGCTGGTGGCGCACGTCGATGCGATCAAGGTCGGCGACATTCGCGATTTTCGGAGCTTCATGGGCGCGGTGATCGACGAGCGCGCGTTCAATCGACTCTCGGGCGCGATCGAAGAAGCCAAGAGCGATACGGCCTTTCGAATCGTGGTAGGCGGCCGCGCCGATCGTTCCAAGGGCTGGTTCGTTCACCCGACGATCGTCGAGTCGCTGGCACCGGACACGCGCCTGATGCGCGAAGAGCTCTTCGGGCCTGTGCTCACCATCTGGGTGTACGAAGACAGCCGCGTCGACGAGGCGCTGGCGCTGTGCGACTCGTCCAGCGACTACGCGCTGACCGGCGCGGTGTTCGCGCAAGATCGCGCCTTCGTGCACAAGGCCCACGCTGCCCTCCGCGAGGCGGCAGGCAATTTCTACGTCAACGACAAGCCCACCGGCGCGGTCGTCGGCCAGCAACCGTTCGGGGGCAGTCGCGCCTCGGGCACGAACGACAAAGCTGGCAGCGCCCTCAATCTGACGCGCTGGGTCAGCCCGCGAGCAGTGAAAGAGACGTTCGTGCCGGCCACCGAGATCGGTTACCCGTTCATGGAAGACGAGTGAGGCAATTTTGGGCGGGGTTTTCCCGCTGAAAAACGTCGCCGCTTCATGCTGGGGGCCTTGAGCTTGAGGCTCGCCCAATGTAAGGAACGTGACGCCGACACTTGTCGGGGCATCAAACTTTTTCCTTCTTTGGAGGCACTGTGAAGTCGAACGTTCTTTCAGCCTTGGTTGCACTCGGCCTGGTTCTGGTCGCCTGCGGCGATGACACGACGGGCGTCGGCGGCAGCGGCGCCGGCAGCACCGACGGCGGCGGCGCCGTCGGCGGTGACCCGGGCGTCGGCGGCCTCCCCAACATCGGCGGCAGCAACGAGGGCGGCGGCGGCGGCACGGCGGGTGACGGCAACGACACCATCGCGACGGCCGACCCGCTCGAGGACCTCGGCGACGGCGTCTTCGGTATCCAAGGCGAGCTCGATCCGCCGGACACCGACGCTGACTTCTTCAGCTTCACCGGCACCGCAGGACCGGTTCTCATCCTGTCGGACGCCAAGCCCAACGACGATCCGTTCGCCGAAGGCTTCATGGACGTGGTGGTCACGTTGTTCGACTCCAACGGCAACCAGATCGCACAGAACGACGACCCGTTCCCGCGCACCACCCAAGACGCTCAGATCTACACAGTCCTACCGGCCGACGGGCAGTACTTCCTGAAGGTCGAAGAGTTCTGCGTGTTCGCTCCCGTCGGAACTTGCGCAGAAGACTACTTCGCGAACCTTCGCAGCCTGCAGTTCGCAATCAATGTGATCCCGGTCGACCCGGCCGAGAACAGCACGGTCGACGAGGCTGCCGAGCCCAACGACACGCTCGTTACTGCATCGGTGATGGAATACGAGCCCAACCCCAACGCGCAAAATGCCGTGGGCTACTTCCTCTCCGTCGCCTACGGCGCGTGGGCTGACACCGCTGATGTCGACGGCATCTCGTTGACGGTGCCCGCCGATACATTCGTGGACCCTGCGTCCCGACTGAACGTATCCTTCACGCTGCCCCCGCCTGGCACGGACGGCAACGGCTCCGGCTTCAACCCCGGCATCGTCGAGGTCATGAACGGCGCTGTGGTCGTGTCGCGCTTCGACATGAGCGCAGAGGGTTCGGACACCGACCGCGCCGAGCTGAGCTTCCCCGGCACCCTCGGTGCGACTTACTTGCTGCGTCTCGGCCGCGGCGGCCCCTCGAACGCGACCGCGCCATTCTACTTCGCGATTCACTCGGTCGGCAGCGGCAACCCGCTGGAGGGTGAGCTCCCGCTCGCCAACACGAACGACACCGTCGCTACCTCCGAAGCACTAACTCAAGCGACAGGCGTCACCAGCTACTTCATCGAGGGCGATCTTGGCGTAACTGACGTCGCCGACAACTTCCTGCTGACGGTCCTGGACGCAACGCTCAGCGTCACTTGCAGCTCGCTTCGCAGCGGCTCAGGCCTGCAGGGCTTCAAGGCGACTGTCCTCGACGACAACGGCGTTGCCATCCCCGGCGGCAGCCAAACGGAATCTGCGACGGCGGACATCTTGATCGAAAACCTCGCCGTCACGTCGGCAAACGTGGTCGTGAAGCTCGAGAAGACCGGCCAAGACTTGACCAACACCGGCAACTACTACCGCTGCGGTCTGCACTTCAACCCGGCTCCCTGAGCCTGGTATTGCTCACCCAGTAACCAGTTAGCGGCGCTGGGCTTGCCCGGCTCGGCGCTGGGCTTGCCCGGGCTGCCTCGAAAGAGGTGGCCCGCAGCCGTTTTGTGCTCTCGCGCGAGTCTTCAGTTGGTGCCGATGCGCGCGCAAAGCTCGCGATAGCGATCGCAGACTTGAAACGCGAAGAGCTCATCGAGCCGCTCGCGCTCGGACAGAAAGCCGGCCGGCAACATCGCGCACATGTTCACCGCAGCTTGCAGGCTGCCGCACAGCAATAGCCCCACCCGCAGCGAAGCGCGCTCGACCGATCGCTGGAAGAGCGCGAGATCCGCGCGACCCCCCGCAGCATCGAACGCCATCACTGCTTCCTCCAGCGCGGCTTCGTCGTCTGCGTCGAGCGCTTGCGCCATGTTCGGGACCAACAGCTCGACCAGCGAACGGATGCGCTCCGGTACCGGCGTGTCCGGCACCGCCAGCACGACGGCCGCGAGAAAACAGGCAGCCAGATCGTCGAGCATGGCAGAGAGGCGCACCAACCGATGTTCGGTCAGGTGACCCGTGAGATGGTAGCCGGCCAGGAAGGCGAGCTCGGCGAGTGAACGACCGCGAAGCAGCGCCGCACCGAGCACCGTCACCGGTCGGTCGCGCAAGACGGCAGTCATGCCCTCTGCGCTGGCTTCTTCGAGATAGACGCGCGGAAGCTCGATGCCAATCACGCGGCTCGCCCAGGCCACGCTGCGCGCCACGCTGACGGTGCTGGTGTCGAGATCGATACGCATCCCTTCGTCGAGGTGCGTGAGCTTGCCCGCCCGCGACGACAGGCCCTCGAGCGCATGCACGAGGGCATCGCCAGCCACGCGAAACACACCGCTGACAAGCTCCACTGCTTCATCGGGCTCGCTACCGGCGCCAGTGAGTGGCGCACGCAAGAGCGGCCAGGCGGCTTCATCGAAGTTGTGCTGCGGCCTTGCGATGTCGTCCGGCTTTTGCGAGTTGTAAACGGCCTGCTCGCGATCGCCAGCCTCTTCGAGCACCATCAGCACCGACGCGACATCGAAGGCACGCTCCACTTCTTCGCTGCGCACGAAAATGTCGAACAGCGAGTGCAGCGCCGAGACGTCCCGGGGCTCGATCGCAAGCAAGCCGAGCAGCAGCTCTTCTGCGACCTTGACCCGACCGAGGGACAGCGCGAGCTCGACCGCGATGCGGCGAACGCCGGGCTCGTCCGGGCGGGCGACGATCGCGCGCTGGAACGCTTCTACTGCGCCCTCCCGATCATCGAGATGCTCGAGCAAAAGCACGCCGAGGCGCTTTTCGAGCTCGTAAGACAGGCCCTTAGCGAGCGCGGGGTCCATGCCGCTCGCGCGGTCGAGCATCCGCCGGTAGGCCCCCTCGAGCTCGCCCCACTCCTGCCGATCACCGAGCAGGCGACTCATGATCGCGAGCGGCTCGAGAGAAGTCGGATCGGCGTCGAGCGCGGCCTCGAGCAGATCGAGACCTTCGTCCTCACGTTCGCGCTTCAGCAGCTCGCGGCCGATCTCGAACAGCTGAACGGCGCGCGCACGGGCGTCGGGGTCGAGATCAGCGAGCCGGCGTTTGAGCGCGAGCGCTTCTTCTGTGCGCCCGTCTCCCTCCGCCAAGCTCAACAAGAGCCTTACGATTTCGTAGTTCTCCGGCGCGAGCGCGCGCGCATGCTCGAGTCGCTCGCGGGCCCGCATCAGGTCGCGCAAGTCGGTCATCCACGAGCGACCAAAAGCAAGCAGCGTCGGGACCAGCGCGGCTTCGTCCTCGACACGAGAGAGGATGCGCTCTTCCACGCGGTGGACCGAGCGATGATCCTTTTCACCGCGGTAAAGCGTCAGCAGAGTCGCGAGCGCGCGGTCGGCGCCGCCCATGTTCGGGCTCAGCGACAGCCCTTTCTCCAGGCTAGCAATCGCTTCGCGCGCCTTGCCCTGACAGAGCTTCACCTCGCCGATACGTGCATGAATGCGGGCGCGCTCAGCGTCCGGATCGGCGCCGCCGCCAGTGGCGCCGACGAGGGAGAGCGCCTTGCGGTAGAGCTGCAAGGCGTCTTCGTCCTTGCCTGAGAGGGCGAGCTGGTCCGCCTCCACCAGCACTTCAGAAGGCGCAGGCGGCGTCGAAGGACGCGACGGCATGGACGGAGGCGACGATGGCGGGGGCACCGACAGCGGCGCGGGCATCGATGCCGGCGGCTCATCGACCGAGGCTGGCGGGCGCGAGCTGCGAATCGTGTTCGGCGCGCTGCTGGGCGGCTCCGGAGCGCTGGCCACCTGCGAAGAGATGGGCGGAGGAATCATCTCGGTGTCGCACGCCGGCTCACCCGCGCTGGCCGGCGGAATCGAAGACTCACTCGGATCTGGGTCGGTCGTCTCCGGCTCGACCTCTTCGTCCTCGCTGTTGGGCTCAGCCGGCGCGCGCACATGCTGGTTCGACTCGAGCGCGCGCGGATCTTCGAGCGCGATCAACAGCGGGAAAGAAGGGTCGTTGGCAACGAACGTCAACGCGCCGACGTGCCCCGCGTAGAGCTCGCCAGCGCGCACCCGTTCGACCAGCTCGCTGACGTACAGACCTTCGGTAGGGTCCGTTTCGTCGAGCTCCGAGAGCAGCGCACGAGTGAAGGGCGAACACGCCGACGCCATGAATTCGGCTTCCGGCTGCACGCCTCGCAGTGCCGCCACCGTCTCGACGACCGGCTGACCTTTGCGGGCAGCAGCCCTGCCGAGCTCGGCGAGCCCAGCCAGCAGCAGCGGGTCGGCGCTGGCGTGCCGCCCATCGAGGACGAGCAACGCATTCTCGGCACCGGATTCGCGAAGCGCGTCCGCTACGTCGACCAGCGAGTCGCCCGTCTCGGGGTGTTCGCCGTCGAGCAAGAGCAGGAGCTCTCCTTCCGAAGCGATAACGCGGCAAGACGCGTAGAACAGGACTGCGTCGCGCGGCACGCCCGCGGATGCGATGTAGTCGTCGATTTGGCCCGCGACATCGTCGCCCGGGTCGATCGTAACCACCCGGAATGCGGCATCTGGCTGACGCAGCCGCTCTGCGATCGCTTCCGCGTCGAGCACGCCCTGGGCGCCGCGCTGCTCTCGGCCGCTAAGCGGCAGCGCCACGAACGCGACGCGATCGACCTGTTGAAACGCCATAAAACGCGATCAGTCCGCGCCGGCCTTCACGCACTCGTCGACCCGCAACGCTTCTTCGTCGGTGAAGGAGCACACATTGCTGGTGTTCTCCACGAGGCAGGTTGCTCGCAGCTCGCTGTCGCCCTCACACGCGGTCAGCTCGTCCGCCTCTGCTTCGGTGACGTCCTCCGGCAAGACGCCCACGGCACAGCCGCTGGCCTCGGCCTCGTCGGCCGCCTCATCGCAGATAGTCTCGCACCCGCCGAGACCGGTCGAAAACGCCAGCACGCTCAAAACGGAAGCCCGACTTTTCACAAGCCGCATTGGCGCTGTCTATCACGAAACGACATCACGGTGCGAGCGAGGCGGTAACTTGCCGCCTACTTGCAGTCGCCGGACTCCCGACAACCCGCCAGCGCCACACCGTAATCGACACACAGATCGAGCTTGGACTCGAGGACGCAGGTGGTGCACGCCTCGTCGTCCCCGCTGCACTCCGGATCCCCTGCCGGGTCCTCTTCAGTCTCGTCCGTCTCGTCCGCTCCGACCTCACCGGTGACGCAATCGGTCAGTGTGCCAACCAGCTCGTCGCATTTGTTGCCGCAACCGGCGCCGAGAAGCGCGAGCACAAGAACGAGGCTCAGCAATCCCTTGCTGAGCTGGATCGAGCGGCTCAGCAATCCCTTGCTGAGCTGGATCGAGCGGCTCAGCAATCCCTTGCTGAGCTGGATCGAGCGGCTCAGCAATCCCTTGCTGAGCT
>Ga0105048_10001952_pt1 | contig 33439 bp, 30 predicted proteins | sample MAT05_FD_78382 | JGI IMG/M metagenome (GOLD analysis project Ga0105048, IMG submission 78382) | Freshwater microbial communities from Lake Fryxell liftoff mats and glacier meltwater in Antarctica - MAT-05 | ecosystem: Environmental > Aquatic > Freshwater > Ice > Liftoff microbial mat | place... | reverse complement strand
GCCGCCGCCCAGTTCGGCGAGAATCGGCGTGCAAAGTCCCACTCTGTCACCGCGCTCCCTTGCCGCGCGGACGCGGCCGGGCACCAAGCCCCGCCGCGCGATGAAGTCGGCGGCGATACCGCTGTCGAGCACGTAGCGCATCAATCAAACATCTTCTCGATCATCAAATCACGCTGCGCCTGCAGCGGTTTCTGCTCGTTGCGCATCCGGCGAAGCATGAGTTGAAGCTGCTCGGCTTCCTCATCGCGAAAAGCCGGGCCGAGCGCATCGAACCAGTCCAGCCATTTGCGACGGCCTCCCGCCGAGTCGTCCCACGGCGTGCCGTCGCAGCAGATGTCTGGCTGCTCGGAGCGTTCTCCATTTGCGGCAGGATCGAACATCACCTGAACGTGCGCGCCTTCCGGAAGGTTCGTCGGCTGGTCGAGCACCACAGCGCCGTTTCGATATGTGCCGTGGATGGAGATCACGCAGGCAAAGTAGCGGGATGCGGCTCCGACTCAAACCCGAATGTCGGGCAGCTCGGCACCATTCGCGGCTCAATCCGGATCGCCTCAAAAAAATCCACCGGGCCACGATCCGCCGGTGCCGTTCACGGTGCAGGGGAAAGCTCCGGGACAAGCACTGCAACGTCGGGATGAAGTGTCACCAACGCACCGTCCACAGTCGCCAGCTTGCCGCCGCGACGGCGGGCGAGTTCAGCCAGCCACGCATCGGTCACCTGCCCCGGCCCGGTGAGAACGTCGTGTTTCACCTCCCGGTAGCCGAAACCCGCATCCCAAAACTCGTGGCTCGCCATCGCGTGAATCGCGTCGAGTTCTGCCCACGCCGCCGCCACACTCCTATCCACGGCGAACCGCATGTGCAGACGCAGCAACGTCCCCTCCGTCACGGCGCACGTCGCGAACGGCTCACTCATCGCATCGAACCCCAGTCGCGCCCGCTCGTGATGGACGTGCGAATCAATCGCGAGCGCCACGAGCAGATTCCCATCGAGCAGCCACGTCATGCCTCGCTCTCAATCCGCGCCACATCCTCTGCGGAAAAAGGTTCGCTTCCGGCAGAGATGGGAAAGCCGCGCGCACTCCTGCGGCGATTCGCCGGTTGCCGTTGCGCTGGTGCAGACACGCCGCCGATCCGAGCGCCCAAGTGCCGATACAATTCGCGCTGCTCCGTCGCAGGCAGCGTAGCGATGGCTTTCTCGATCTCGGTGAGGGTGCTCATGCCCTCACGATGCACGCGCCCACACACGTCGTCAACGCGACCGCCGCGCCGCGCAAAAGGCGAGCCTCGACAAGTGGAATACGGTGCTCGGGTAGTCGGCACACTCGTCGCCGTGTGCGTCAGTCGAGCCAGTTCTTGAATCGCAGTCCCGGCACCCTGGCGAAATCCACGGTGTTGCGCGTGAGCAGCGCTGCGTCGTGTGCGAGTGTGATCGCGGCAATGCGCAGGTCTTGCGTGCCGATGCGGACGCCCTGCGAACGGATGCGTGCAAAAGCGGAGATGGCTTCTGAATCCCACGGCAGGATCAGCCAGTCGGCGAAAAATTCGACGCGCCGTTGAAACCGGCTGTAGGCCATCATTTCACGCTCGCTGGTGTTCGCGCTGCGAATCTGCGCGAGCCAGCCACGCAGATTTTCCTCCACGCTCACGATGGTCGTTGCGACGGGCTGCGTGGATTCGCCCAAGCGCCGGAGCAGACTCATCCCGACCGGCGTCGGATCGCCGAAGTGCGACAGATGATCCGTGTCGAGAATGAGCACGGTGCTATTCGTGGTTCGCCTGCTCGCGCCACTCGCGACCGAGGCGTTCCGCTTCGAGCGTCATCTCATCACGGGGAAAAGTCCCCGCCGTGCGCCGCCAGTCCTTCTCGCGCGGCTTCAGGCCAAGCACCTGCGCACGCAGTTCGACAAACTCCTTTTCGAGCGCGGCGAGGCGCTGCTCGACTGTTTCCGTGGATGGAGCCGTGCTGGCCATGCGGGGAGAATGCACGCGCTCCGTCTGTCCGTCAACGTGACCGTCGTTGAGCGCAAACGGTGAACCTCGACCCGTGGAGCAAGGTGTTCGGGTAGAGCGCAGCGCGTTTGCGCGGTTCTGCCTTTGCTGATTTCGACTGCGGCTCGATCGCAGTCGGCTTTTCGAATTGCCCTTCTCTCCTGCGCTGTGGCGAACCGAAGCCGAACCTCATCACCAACCTCCATCGCAAGAAAGTGCGTAGTCGGTGTGACGGCATCTGCGGACACCACAATGCGGACGAAATGCAGCCCATGGCGGAGCGGCGGTTTGTCACTGGAAAATGTCACTCTTGCTGGCCCAGATCCGATGCAAACTCCAGAGCTACCCGGAGCACCGCCGACGCGAAACCCGCTGACGGCTTCACCATGAACACTGCAACCGCACACGGAAAAGCGCATCGTCAGGCCCGCTGGAAGTTCTTCAATACGAGCATCAGCCGACGGCAATAATGACTCCGTAATCGCTTCCAACGAGCATTGCCCTGAATCAGAAAAGTAGAAATCCGTAGCGGTCACCCGCACACCAACAGCAGCAGTTTTACCAATGTTGCGAATCCGCAGTTTGGCTACCTTTGCATACAAGCTCTCTTCATCACGCAGAGCGTTCCCGATAGATTGTGGAAGAATTTTCTCTGCCACATATCCCTTCGGTATCTCGACCGACAAACGCGCTCGTGTTTTCCACCGGGTGAAGTGCGGCCATAGCGCCACACAGACTGCCAGAAGTGTTCCACTCGCCGCTAGCAACTGAACCGCGCCCGCTTCGTAGAACGGCTTCAACCACTTTAAAAACGAGTTCATGTGAGGCTCTTGCAAAACCTACACGGTCACCGACGCGGGGCTTCATCGCTCAGAGGAGTGAAGGCATCTCGCCCTCTTACGGCTGAGGTTTTGCAAGAACCTCATGTGATTTGCTTTAGAGGGTTCACTCCATCGCCTTCGCGATGCTGTCGCTCCATGTGGGCGTGATTTTGGAGAGCGCCGATGAGAGCGTGGCTTTGTGCGCGGTGATGGTCAGCGCTTCGCCGCCGACGGTCCCGAGGCGGCTGTGCGGGATATTGGCTGTCGCGAGTTCGGCGAGGACGCGATCTGCGTTTTCCGGGGCGACGCTGAGGATGATGCGGCTCTGGCTTTCGCCGAAGAGCAGCGCGGCGCGCGCGGCGTGGGCGGGATATTTGTCGAGCGCGGGGCCGCTGGGGAGTTCGACGGTCGCGCCGAGTTTGCCGCCGATGCAGCTTTCCGCGAGCGCGACGGCGAGGCCGCCTTCGCTGCAATCGTGCGCGCTTTTCACGAGGCCGGCGCGGATGAGCGCGAGCACGGCGGACTGCACGCGCTTTTCGAGATCGAACGACAGGCGCGGCGTGCGGCCGGCCTTCTGGCCGTGGACGACTTTCATGTAGTGCGATGCGCCGAGCGAGAGATCGCCGGCGGCGGGATCGAGCACGGGGCCGGCAAGGAGGATCACGTCGCCGGCGGACTTGAATGCCTGCGTGGTCACGTGCTTCGCGTCGTCAATGATGCCGACCATGCCGACCGTCGGCGTGGGATCGATGGGGCCGGCGGGCGACTGGTTGTAGAGCGACACGTTGCCGCCGGTGACGGGCGTGCCGAATTCGCGGCAGCCCTCGGCAAGTCCCTCGACGCTCTCGCGGAGCTGCCAGAACAGCTCGGGATTGTGCGGGTTTCCGAAATTCAGATTGTCCGTCACCGCGAGCGGGCGCGCGCCGCTGCACGTGAGATTCCGCGCGGCCTCGGCGATGGCGATGCGCGCGCCCTCGCGCGGATCCTGCAGCACGTAGAGCGAATTGCAGTCGCTCGTCGCCGCGAGAATTTTCCCGGCCTCGCGTACGATGAACACCGCGGCATCGCTCCCCGGCAGCACCGCGCAGCCGAGGCGCACCATGTGATCGTATTGACGCCACACCCATTGCTTGCTCGCGATGGTCGGATGCGCGAGCAGCTTCAGCAGCGCGGTCTTTTCGTCCACGGCGGCGAGCTTGGAAAAATCGAGCGCAGCCGGCTCCGGGCGCGGCGTCCACTCGCGCGAGTAAAGCGGCGCGTCGTCCGCGAGCTTCGCCGCGGGGATTTCCACGACGATTTCGCCGTGGTTGCGCACGCGCATCATGCCGTCGTCCTTCACCACGCCGACCTCGGCATACGGCAGATCCCACTTTTCAAAAATGTCCACCACGGTCTGCTCGTGGCCCTTCTTCACGATGATGAGCATGCGCTCCTGCGACTCGCTCAGCAGCGTCTCGTAAGGCGTCATGCCCGTCTCGCGCTGAGGCACGCGTGCGAGGTCAATTTCCACGCCCGTGCCGCCGCGGCTCGCCGTCTCGCACGTCGAGCACGTGAGCCCCGCCGCGCCCATGTCCTGGATGCCCGCGACGGCGTCGGTCGCGAGCAATTCGAGGCACGCCTCGAGCAGCAGTTTCTCGCAAAAAGGATCGCCCACCTGCACCGCGGGCCGGTCCTGTTTGCTCTCCTCCGTGAGATCGCGCGATGCGAACGACGCGCCCGCGAGCCCGTCGCGCCCCGTCGGAGCGCCCACGTAGAAAACCGGATTGCCCACGCCGCGCGCCGCGCCGCGCGCGATCTGCTCGTGCCGCAGGATGCCGAGGCAGAACACATTCACGAGCGGGTTGCCGTTGTAGCTGTCGTCGAAATACACCTCGCCGCCGATGGTCGGCACGCCGATGCAATTCCCGTAGTGCGCGATGCCGCTCACCACGCCGGCGAAGCGCGAGCGGTTCCACTTGTGCTGCGCCGTGTCGCCGTGGATCGGCCCGAAGCGCAGCGAGTCCAGCGAGAACACCGGCCGCGCGCCCATCGTGAAAATGTCGCGGATGATCCCGCCCACGCCCGTCGCCGCGCCCTGGAACGGCTCGATGGCGCTCGGGTGATTGTGCGACTCCATCTTGAACGCCACCGCCCACCCGTCGCCGATGTCAATCACCCCCGCATTTTCCTCCCCCGCCTTCACGAGCACGAGCGGCCCCGTCGTCGGGAATTTCCGCAGCTCGCGCTTGGTGTTTTTGTAAGAGCAGTGCTCGCTCCACATCACCGAGAACACGCCCAGCTCCGTGATATTCGGATCGCGCCCGAGGATGCCCTGGATGCGGGCATACTCCTCGTCGGTGAGACCGTGCTTTGCGATGATTTCCTTGGTGATGACGGGTTCGGACATTGTGGTGAAAAGGGTGCGACCTTTGGGAAAAGCCCGCGCACTTGCAAGACGGACGTGCGTCGTGCTTGCCGGCCTTCCGCACCGGCATCACGGTTCCCTCTCGCCTCCCGCTTTGAACGATGGCAAGCTTCCCACCGTGCCATGAAGACGAATCCACTGCTCGCGTTTCCCGTCACCATGTTTCTCGCGGTGCTTTCCTTCGGCGCATCCGCAGCGGAAGAGTCCGCCGCCGCACTTGAAACTCGCGACGACAAAGCCATAGCCCTTGCCGAGGCAGGAAAACTTGACGATGCGGAGAAAGAGTTTCGCGAAGTGCTTGGCATCCGGCAGCGGGATCTCGGCCCAGAGCATCCCGAAACGCTTCACAGCCGCCATTATCTGTCCTATGTCCTGTACAACCGGGGCAGATTCGCCGATGCTGAAAAGGAATGTAACGCCGTGCTGGCGCTGCGCGCACGTATCCTCGGCCCCGAACATGCCGACACTCTAAAGACCCGGGTCATTCTCTCCGGCGCGCTGGCAAACCAGAGCAAATTTGCCGGCGCGGAGCGGGAATTGCGCACCGTGCTGGCAATTCAGGAGCGCACGCTCGGCGCGGAACACCGCGACACACTTGAGACCCGGGACAATCTCGCGACGCTGCTCGACGGCACAGGCAGGTATGCCGAGGCGGACAAGGAATACCGCTCCGTGCTCGCCATCCGGGAGCGCACGCTCGGCGCCGAGCATGCCGACACTCTCCAGGCACGTGGCCATGTCGCAAAGACGCTCAGCGAACTGGGCAAACCCGCCGAGGCGGAGAAGGAATACCGCACGCTGCTGAAAATCCGCCGCCGACTGCTCGGCCCCGAGGATGCCTACACGCTGAGGACCTGGAGCAACATCATCGCCACGCTAAATGATCAGACCCGGTTTTCCGAAGCCGAAAAGGAATGCCACACACTGCTGGCCATCCAGCAGCGCGTCCTCGGCTCCGATAACCCCGACACGCTCAGCACCCGCAACAATCTGGCCGTCGCCCTTCAGGGGCAGCGCCGGAATGCCGAGGCGGAGAAAGAGCACCGGGCACTGCTGATCCTCCACCGGCGCATCCACGGGCCGGATCACCCTCTGACGCTAACGACATGGAACAACCTGGCCGCCGCCCTGCAACTCCAAGGCAAGTATGCCGAGGCCGAAAAGGAATTCCGCGCAGTGCTGGTCCTGCGCGAGCGCGTCATCGGTCCCGAGCACCCCGAAACACTTCAGAGCCGTAGCAATCTGGCTACCAACCTTATGGTGCTGCACAAATCCGCGCAGGCCACCGCGGAGTTCCGCACTATCGTGGGCATCCAGGAGCGCACCCTCGGCCCCGAGCACCCGGATACGCTTCAGAGCCGGAACAATCTGGCCGTCGCACTCGGCAGTGAAGGCAAAAATCTCGAGTCGGAAAAGGAGGCGCGCGCCGTGCTCGCCATCCGCGAACGCCTCCTCGGGCCGGACCACCCGCTCGTGATCCAGTCATGCTTCAATCTGGCCGTATGCCTCGGGGCACAGGAAAAAAAGGCTGAGGCGCTCCCATTCGCCCGCCGCGCGCTGAAATACCGGCTCACGGCGCTCGGCGAACAGCATGTCGATACACGGACGGCTAGGAAGATGGTGGAACAATTGGAAAAACTCTGACTTCCCGCGCCCTTCCCGGCCCTACGGCGACACCGTCGCCGTCCCGAGGTCGCTGAAATCGCCCGACGAGCACTCAGACGGATGGCAAAACTACAAGCGACGATCACGTCCGCCATTTCACGACAACCGCCACCCCGCGCAGCAGCCGTTCATTTTCCCAAAAAAGAAAACCTACCCCTCGCCGCCGATGGTCGGCACGCCGATGCAATTCCCGTAGTGCGCGATGCCGCTCACCACGTCGGCGAAGCGCGAGCGGCTGTGCTGCGCCGTGTCGCTGTGAGGATGAGGAGGACGGGCTGCTTGTTCGCAGCGATCTCACGCTTGAGCATTTTTCGCAGGTCGTGCTACGTTCCGCGCCATGAGCACCATCGTCGAAATCGAGGACGCGATCAAAAAGCTGCCGCGAGAGGAGGCACATCAGCTTTGGGACTGGTTTCTCGATTACTTCGAGGGCGAACTCGAAGTGACTGCGGATTTCAAAAAGGAAATCGAGGAAGGGCGGCGTGAAATCGCCGGGGAAAGTTGCCGCAGCTATAAACCCGGGGCTTGATCCGGGATGCTGGCGACCATCGTCTGCTCGCGGAAATTCGACGCGCGATTCTTCAGCTTTCCGGCAAACGTCCGGGAGGCAATCGAACACGCGCGGCACGACCTCGCAGGAAGGCTCGACACTTTTCCGCATCAGAAACTGAAGGGCGTGGACGCATACAAACTGCGCGTGGGGAATTACCGGGTGATCTACGAGTTTGATCGGAATGAAGGGCGCGTCCATGCGCTCGCCGTCGGGGATCGAAAGGACATCTACGTGCGCGTGCTCTGAGTCAAAGCCGAGGGACGGGCAAGCCGTCCACCATTCCACGCCATCTGCCGCCCTGCGCGACAGCCGTTCATTTTCTCCCGGAAGAAAACCTACACCTCGCCGCCGATGGTCGGCACGCCGGTGCAATTCCCGCAGTGCGCGATGCCGCTCACCACGCCGGCGAAGCGCGAGCGGTTCCACTGGTGCTACGCCGTGCCGCCGTGGGTCGGCCCGAAGCGCAGCGAGTCCAGCGAGAACACCGGCCGCGCGCCCATCGTGGAGGGTGGCACAGTGCCTCCGGCCTGTGGAGATGCTCGGTCGCGCGGGACTTTGCCTTTCACACCGCGCTGCACACAGGCTGGAAGCACCGTGCCACATTCTGGAACGGCTCGATGGCGCTCGCGTGATGGTGCGATTCCATCTTGAACGCCACCGCCCATCCGTCGCCACTCGCGGGGGAAACACAGGCGGGACGCGCTGTGCCACGCTCCTTGCCCGCCTTCACCAGCACGAGCGGCTCCGTCGTCGGGAATTTCCGCGGCTCGCGCTTGGTGGCGAGGCAAACGCGAGCTTGACGCTGCAAGCGACGCAGCCCTTCTGAACGAAGATCCTCCACAGTATGAAACTCCATGCTTTGATCGCCGCGTTCATATTCTGCGCGGCTGCGAATGACTCCACACTGGCCTGTTGTGCAGTCGGCCGCTTCGGTATGCCGGTGGTGAATGCAGACCAGACGGTCCTCTTGATCTGGGATCCGACCACGAAGACCGAGCACTTCATCCGCAGGGCTTCCTTCAAGGCCGAGGGCGATGACTTCGGGTTCCTTGTTCCGTCGCCTTCGCGTCCTCAGCTTTCGGAGTCGGGCGGCGAGGCGTTCCCGTATCTCGGGAATATCACGAGGCCACAGTTCAAGCCGGAATTGAGCTTCGCCTGCTCCGCTGCCACGACACGCTCCGCTGCAGTTGGGAATGCGGTCACGGTGCTTGAGCGGAAGGAGGTCGCAGGCTTCGATGCGGCGGTGCTCTCCGCGACTTCGGCCGGGGCGCTCACGGGATGGCTGAAGACGAATGGCTACTATTTCTCACCAGAGGTCGAGGCGTGGGCTGCGCCGTACATCCGCGATGGCTGGATGTTCACAGCACTGCGCGTGGCTAAGCGGCCCAAAGCGCAAGGCGACATCACGGTGAAGGCCGACGCGCTGCGGATCACGTTCCGGACTGACCGTCCGCTGTTCCCGTATCGCGAGCCGGACAGCCGCGCGGCGGCAAAGAAGATCGGCGCGCCACCGCGACTGCTGCGTCTTTACTTCATCAGTGACCAGCGATACGCCGGCGCACTGGATGGGGCACACGCGTGGAGCGGCAAGCCGGTATGGAGCGACCGTCTCCCGCAATCGGAAAAGGAAACGCTGCTGCGGCTGTTGAAGCTTCCACCATCATCCGGGCCAGCGACATGGTGGCTCACGGAATTCGAAGACCGCTGGCCGTATGGCATCGCACCTGGCGACCTCTACTTCACCCCAGCCCACACGCAGAAGCCGCTCCTGCGCTGGGCCGTCACCCGCACTGCGCCCGCCGACATATCCCTGGCCGCCGGGCTCACGCTGGCGGGTCTGGTGATCCTCCGGAAAAGGCGGACTGTCTTCGCCGTGGGCGAACGCTGAAGAGCGCGTCGAACGAGCAAGGAACCGCGACAGGCGCAGTGAGGGGAGTGATCGGCTGGACTGCACGGCGCAGCTCTGGAGAGCCACGCCACAATCGCGGCTTGCCGGCGGAGTGTGAGAAATGCGGGCTAGCTTTCTTCCGGTTCCGGATCCTTGGGGATTTCCTCGTCGGGCTCGCGGCCCATGAGCTGGATGGCGAGGTCGCGGAAGTGCGAGTAGAACCACGCTCCCTCGAAGGTAAGGGTGCCGGCGAGGAGGTATTTGTCGGCGAGCGGATGCGTGTCGTCGAAGCACATCGCGGGTAACTCCGGCCTTTCCTTGGTGGCAAGGTTCCACTCGCCATCGTTTTCCTCATCCTCCTCCTCGTCGTTCTCCGTCTCCCATGGCGGCTCGGGCGAGGGCTCCTGCTCGCTGGGGGAAAATTCCTCGGGCTGGATGGCGGCGCCTTCCTGCCGTTTGAGTTCGAGACGATGGAGTCCATCAAGGTATTCACGCTCGTCGCGTTGCCGCTGCTCGTAAGCCCAGCAGTCCTCTTCCTCGCGGAATTTTTCGACGAGTTCCTTCTGCGCAGGCGTCTCTTCCGGGGGCGGGATGCGGAGATGGATGCCGAATGCGGCGCGCCGATAGCCGTGGCGCAGGCAGGCCATGGCTTCGCGGATGGCCTCGAAGATCAGGGGCATCTTGCCGACGCAATCGTAGGATTGAATCGTCACGTCCAGGGTGCGGGAGACTCCGCATGCTGAAGCCTCGCCCCAATCGCTGTGACCGATGCGGCTGGCGATGTGGCGCCCGAGCCAGGCCCCCACCCAGCGGCCCTCGCACGCGCGGAGTTCCTCGTCCGCAGGGGACGACTCGCCGGGGGACAGATGCACTTCATCCCGCGGGGGCTGCTTGTTCACGGGGGCCATGATCATGCGCAGCGGCGGAATCGGCGCGGGCTTTTCCGCAAGGTAGAGTTCGTCGCACGGCTGGAGGCCGGCCTGGATGGACGCGACCTCGACCGCCACGGGCGGGCAGTGCAGGACGATGAGTTCGCGGAGGACGGGCGCCTCGGTGAGCGGCGAGTAGTCGCGCGGCATGTCGTGGAAGGCATCGTGCGGCGGGCCGAATTTCAAATAGTGGAGCTTCGGCAGCCGCGCCAGCGGGGCGACGTCGCGCGGCATTTTCGGAGGGTCGAGATGGCTGTCGGGGGTGACGGTGAGAGCGGTCAGTTCGTGCAGTCCGACGAGAGGCTCGAAACTGTGGAACGGGCCGCGCAAGGTGAGATTGCGCAGCGCGGGCATTTTCCCGATGCCGTCGAGCCGCTCGGCACCGGCGAGAGTCAGAAACTCGCAGGCGGGGAGCTGCGGGAGGTCTGCCATGTTGCGCGAGGCGAGCGGCAGGCAGTAGAGCGCGGCGGTGCGGACATTCGGAAAGGAGACGCCATGCGGCAGGGCGAGGAGATTCCCGGTGAGGGAAAGTGTATCAAGCTGCGTGAGATCGCCGACGCCCGTGAAATCGGGCCAGTGGACGGCGAAGCTGAGGAGGAGATCGCGCAGGCCGGAGCAGCGCGCCAGCGGGGTATAGTCGCGGCAGTGGGCGTTGGTGCGCACAGTGCCCTGGTAGCCGATGGCCAGCTTGCGCAGGGCTGGCATGTCCGGCAGCGGCGACAGATCCTCGCCTTCAAAGCAGAAGGTCAGGACGAGTTCCTCGATCGCCGGCATGAAGCGCAGCACGGACAGATCGCGGATGGGCCGGTCGGTGTGAGGCGACCACGACTTCTTCACGGCGAGACTTTCGACCGCTTTGCGCAGCGAATCCTCCGTGTAATGCGGCTGGTAGGCGGGGTTCAGCTTGCGCTCGCGGTCGCGCGCGATCCGGTCGTCGATCGGCTCCCGCTCGTGGATCTTCCTTTTCCACTTCCACGACTGGATGCCCTCCTCGACGAGGAGTTCGACGGGGTATCGTTCCTCGACAGTACGGGAGTCATCAAGCGCCCAGCGGACAAAGGCTTCGGTGTCCATTTCGTGTGTCATTTAGACAGACCACTCAGCAACCGCAATGCCCAGGCGGCCTCTGCGCGCGACCTGCGTGAAGACCCGGCACAACGCTGACATTCCTCGACTACGGCGGCATTTGGAACGGCGGGACTTTTGACGGTCTTCCAGACGACAGCACGCGGGCGCGTAGTCCGTCGGCCAGAACTCGATGTTTCCACCGGAAAGCCCGCTGCCGGTGACGACCCCGCTTCCAGCCGAGGCTGCGACATTCATACTTGTGAGCGGCATCTGAAAGAGCGCGCCGGACTGCGAGGTCGGCACGCCCACGCGGTTGATGTCGGCCGTGAATGCATTCGCAGAGACCCAGACCCACTTTGAATCCAGCTCGATGAAATAGCCGATCCGGTCGAGCGGCTTGCTGATGAATGCCCGCTGGTCGATCGCATCAGGAACTGGCAGCGCGTTCCAATTCGGATTCGCGACCGGGAGCAGGAGCGTGTGTACGAGCATATAGTCGGCAGCCTCGGGCACCCGATTGGTGATGTCCGGCGGGTTCAGCGCCGTGAAGTTTGCGGTGCTCCCGGACGCCACGACATTGCCGCTCAGATCCGTGACGTTCGAGACTTTCACCGTGTACGGCGCACCCGGCGTCTGCGCGGTGGTGCGCCATTCGTGCGCCCGGCGCATTCCGCGATTTCGCGCACCGCTCCTCCGCAAAGCCAAGGCGGCGTCCAGCACCGTTGCTCCAAAGCCTTGCGGCACTCACGCGCCGCTCAGCTCTGGCCGGCAACCTGCCTTTGGACTCACATTCAATCACGCCCCCAGCGGGCTTCGATCATTCGGTCCGGAGCGCTGCGAGCTGCGACCGGCGCAGCGCAAGCCGCGTGGCGAGCCATGCCCAGAACGCGCCGAGCAGGGTCATTCCGCCGATCAGCGCCCCGATTCCACGCCACGGCAGGGCGGACGACTGCGCTGCCAGCCGTGGCCACACGGCCACGAGCGCACTCACCGCGCCGATGAGCACGGCACCCACGATGAGCCAACGATGCTCGGCGAAGACCAGCCGGCGGAGCAGCCGGGGCGTGAATCCGATTGCTTCGAGAAGTCCAAACTCGCGCCGTCTTTCAAAGACGTTCCGCGCCACGACGATGCCGAGTCCCGCGCTGCCGAGCAGCATTCCGAGCCCGCCGAGCACTTGGAAAATCGAGAGGTAGGTGTTCTCCACCTCGTTGAATTCCGCGAGGCGCTTCGTGGCGGAGACGAGTTCGAGTCCGCGATCGCCGAGCTGCCGCGTGAGGTGTTCGCGCACGGCGTCCGCCTTTTCACGCGGGCAGTCCACGAGGAAGAAGCGGTAGCCGGCGGTGTTGGGGAACTTTTGAACGAAGTCGCGCTCGGGGATGATCACGAGCCCTTGCAGCACGCTGCCATCCACGGTCGCGGCGAATTCCACGCGCACCTTGCCGCCCCGCTCACCGGGGACTTCGAGCACGTCGCCAAGCTTCTTCTGCATCGCCCACTGCAGCGTGTTGGCGTCCACGACGCCGGGGATCGCGCTCGCGTCCTTTGCTTTGACTCCCGACCACACGAGGGAAAATGGGGAGCGCGCGCGCCCTCGCGCGCCGCCGTCGGCGCCCTCGCCGGCGGCATCGGGCGTTGTTGGGCGCGCGGTTACGGGTAGGGCGGGTATTTTACCCGCCGGGCCGGGTATCCTACCCGGCCCTTCGGTCGTCGAGAGACGATCGTTTGTCGCAGGCCGTTCGATTTTTTTGTCTGCGGGTTTCGTGTTTGCCGGGGCGTTGGCGACGTCTGGTGCGCCGGGTAGGATACCCGGCGCGGCGGGTTGCAAACCCGCCCTACCCGATGCACGCGCCTCGCCTGCGCCCGCATTTTCCAACTCGGAAAAATCCACGCCGAGAATGCGCGGTTGCACGGCGCGGTTGAGATTCAGGCAACTCGCGTCGTCGCCATCGCGCACGCGGAACTGCACGATGCGCACCCCAGTCATAAGCTTGTCATCGAGCGCGTATGCCTCGCGGCCCTTCGCGGAATTGAGGTCTTCGTAAATCGGCGCGCTGCTTTCGCCGATGAATGCGAAGCCGCCGGTGCCCGTGTCGCGCCGAGCCGTGTCCACGGGCGCGGCTTTGCGGAAGGAATCCACGGCGATGACCATGAAGACGCCGCTCGCGAGCACGGCGATGGTCGCCATGCTGCGCCCGCGCCGGCGCGAGATGTTGCGCGCGCCGAGCTGCGCGATGGATTCCGCGCCGGTGCCCGTGGCGACTTTACGCAAAGCCACGAGTGCGAAGAGGCATCCCGCGATGAGCAGCAGAGCGCCCGCGCCGAAGAATGCGCCGGAATTTCCGCGCGCGAGTACTGCGAGGGCGATCGCGCCAGTGACAGAAATGATGGCGGTGAAAGTGATGCCGAAGGTTCGGGCAGAGCGCGGAGCGCCGCCCGATGGAGCGCCATCCGTCCCGGTGGCCACGTTGCCATCCGGCGCAGCCGCATCATTTTGTGGCGCTTCGCGCGGGAGCGAGGTGGCCGCCGGGACGGACGGCGCTCCATGCGGCGGCGCTCCGCTCGCGTCCGCACTCCACTCGCCATTCAGCAGCACCGCAGCCTCCATTTTGAAAAGCCTCCGACTCGCGAGCCACATCGCGATCATCGCGACGAGCACGCCGCTCGCGGTGCCGATGGCGATCGTGAGCGCCGATGGCGCGAAGACGAAGCGCGTGCCGCCGGTCGCGCCGCTCCACACGCTGGCGAGCGCGTGCAGTACGCCCTTCGTGTAGAGCGCGGCGAGCAGTGCGCCTGCGAGCGAGCCGATGAGTGCGAGAACCAAGCCTTCGCGTGAAAAGTGACGGCGCACCTTTTTCACCGGCCAGCCGACGGCGAGCAGCAGGCCGGCTTCGGCGGCGCGCTGCTCGATGGTGAACGTGAACAGCAGCCCCGTGAGCACGGCCGCGGCGGCGATGAGGAAGAAGCTGAAATAGACAAACAGCTCGCCGAAATCCACGGGCGCATTCGTCGCGGCGAGCGCCTGCTCCCGGAGGTTCACGGTGCGGAAGCCGAGCGCGGCGGGGTCAATGAACGCGGCGATGCGCTCGACCTGCTCGCGTTTTGTTCCGGCGGGATAGCGGATGCTCGTGAGGTTGCCCCAGCGATTGCCCCACAGTTCCTGGCCGACCTTCAGCGTCACGAATGCCTTCGGCGTGCCGCGGTATTTTTTCCAATACTCCTCGTCCTTCTTGCGGATGCGCGTGGCGTCGAAGTCGAAGCCGGGCTTCCATTTTCCGAAGCTGTCCTTGTCGGGGACGTTTGGAAAATCGGGCATCCACGAGTCCTTGCCGTCCGCGTCCGTCTGAAGCTGCGGCGTGTCCATCTCAATGATCGGCGCGGCGACGGTGAAAGTGCGCGGCACCTCGGTGAGCTGCCGCCGCTCGCCCATCACAAAATATTTCAGCGTGATCTTCGCGCCCGGCGCGACGCCGAGGTCGTCCGCAAGCCAGCGCGTGATCTGGATTTCGCCGTCCGCGAGCTGCGGATTCACGAAGCCCGACGCGGGCGCATCAATCGCCGTGACCATCGAGTAAGGCGTCGCAGGCGTCTTCGCATCCGAGCCGTCGCCCGCGCGGAGTTCGTTGACGAAGTAGGTGAGCGAGTCGAGCCCGCGGGGAGGATCATCAGCGATGGTTCGAAACAGCTTTGGATTTTCGCCTGGAGGCTTCTCGTTCCGACGCGCGCCCAAGACCGTGGCGCTGTCCAAAAAGACGCGTGGTGTGCGGATTTCAAAGCCTCCAGAATTTGGGAGTTCACGGACGGCGATCTCAAGCGAATCGAGTGTTGCCGGCACCTCTTCCCCCGAGAGAAGGTACTGATACATCCAATCGAGTTTTTCCATTTCCGCAGACCGCCTCTTTGATGGCGCTTTTTTCCGGTGCTGACCGTGCATCCACCCAGCAAGATCGCTGTAAAGCCGAGCCAGGCGTTCTTGCCATGTCACTTCTCCATCCGGCGACGCCGATGAATCATCAAACACGATATTCACTTTTTCACCCACGCCAATTTTCGCCTGCATTACCCGCAGCGGCACGAATGCCGAGAACGGAGGCACCTGGCCGCTCGCGAGCGCGAAGCGGCCGAAGTCCGCATCGCCCACGATGCGCGCGACACGTGCGGTGAGCGTGACGGCTGCGTCCTCCGCGCCCGAGAGCGGCGCATCCTTGGAAATCGCGGAGGGCTTTTCCATCCGCAGACGGACTTCGTCGCCGGCCTTCACGCCGAGCTGCGCGGCGAGGCGTTCGTTGAGCACGATGGATGGTGCATCGGGTAGCGCGGGCGTCCCGTCTGCCGCGTCGTGCGTCCCGCGCGACGCACCGGGCGTGGACGGATGAGCGTCTGTCGCAGACCGCTCAGATTTCTGGCCGGGCGCTGGCGTGTTTGCCGGGGCGCTGGCGATGTCTGGTGTTTCCGGCGAGACGCCGGGAACGGCAGGCGGGACGCCCGCGCTACCCGGATCAACGCGCCCTTCTTCCGCATCAACCCGGCGCTCACTCCCGTGCGCGGATGATTTTGCCGCGTCGCCAGGATCGTGCGCACCTGCTTTTTTCCCGCCGCCCGCAAACGGATCGCTCCCCGACGGCGACAATTTCCAAAACGCCTCGTCCACGCCGATGATCTGCACTTTGTTCGCGCGCGCGCTGCCGCCGGATGCACTCGCGCTGCCGGTGAGCATCAGCACGCCAGCGGCGTCCGGTCCCGGTGCAAATGTGCGTGGCAGGCCTTGCGACCGCTTTTTCACCTCGCGCGGCCACGGGACGAAGCGCTCGCCACACAGCAGCGCCTCGCCGATTTTTCCCACGCGCGCCTCGGCCTGCGCGCGGAGCGTGGCCTTCACGGAATCGCCGACCATGAGCGCGCCGGTGAGCACGAGGGCGGCGAGCGCACAGCCGAGGATGACGCCGAGGTGCGTGCGCCAGTAGTGGCGGATGCTGTCGAGCAGCAGGCGGCGCGTGGTCATCTCGTGCTAAAGCCCAGTACGCGCGTAAATGGCATCGAGCGTGATGCTGAATTCCAGCTCAGGTACCACGAGCGTGTCCGCGCCGGTGAGGAAGGTCTTTTCCCAGCCTTCCGCGAGGCGGCGATAGACGGTCACTTCGCGCCTGTCCTGCTCGGCGAGGATGTAGGTGTGGAGGCTCGGGATGCGGCGGTAGGCGGTCAGTTTTTCGCGGCGGTCAATCGCTTCGGTGCTGGGCGAGAGCACTTCGACGATGAGCGCGGGTGTGTCGCAAAAGTAGGTCTGCTGCCCGGCGGGATCGCAGTTCACCATGACGTCAGGATAATAATACAGCTCGTCGCTCGCGTCGCGGATGCGCACTTTCATGTCATTCATGAATGGCGCGCACTTTTTCCCGCGGAGATGGATGCCGAGTTCGACGGCAAAATTCATCGCGATGTGATTGTGATTCACGCTCGTGCCAGCCATCGCATACAAGCGGCCCGAGATATACTCGTGGCGGATTTCGCCGAGAAGTTCACCAGCGATGTATTCCTCCGCTGAAACGAGAGTTTCGATTTTGGGAGCGGCGCTCATGGTGTGACGATGCGGTTCAGGAATGATGGTGTCAAACTGGGGCCAGCCGCCCGTCGTCAAGCGCGAGCACGCGGCCCATGCGGCGGGCGAGTTCGGGGGCGTGCGTGACCATGACGATGGTGACCTTTTCCCGCTGATGAATCTCGGCGAGGAGTTCGGCGAGGCGCTCGGCGCTGGTGCGATCGAGGGAACCCGTGGGTTCGTCGGCGAGGAGGAGTTTCGGCTCGTTGATCAGGGCGCGGGCAACCGCCGCGCGCTGGCGTTCACCACCGGAGAGCTGGCCGGGGCGATGGTCGAGCCGGTGGCTGAGACCGACTGCATCGAGCAGCTTTGCGGCACGATCCCGAACTGCCCGGCGATCAGCGTCTTTCCGGGCGAGCGTCGGGACGATGACGTTTTCCAGCACGCTGCACTGCGGGAGAAGGTGGTGGAGCTGGAAAATAAAGCCGACCGTGGTGTTGCGATACTCGGACAGTTGGATCGGATCGAGTTTTGTGAGATCCTTGCCTGCCACGACCACCGCGCCACTGTCCGGCTGATCGAGCGCGCCGAGGAGATTCAGGATGGTGCTTTTGCCCGAACCGCTTGGGCCGACGATGGCGACTGTCTCGCCCGCGTCGATGGCGAGATTCATTCCGTTGAGGACTGGAACCGCACCAGCTTCGGAGCGGTACGATTTGGAGACGTTTTGGAGTTCCGCGAGCATCAGTTGGGGAGCATCGGCGATCCATCGGGTAACTTCCAACTGCGAACTTCAGCCCCGCGCTGCCGCTTCCGCATTTCCGCACCGGGCCATGTCCTTGAAAAAACTTACCCCGCCGGGGCTGGTGAGCCGCCGACGGGGTCTTTTGTAAAGTTAGCCAGTTGGACAGCCGCATCCGGACCGGGCGGCAACCGGGGCAGGATGCTTCTAGAACACCCGGGCGCGAACTGCGCGGCGGCCCGCCTGAAGGCGGACACGACCGGTCTCAAGAAGGTCGGCGACTGCCGCGACTGTCTCGCGGCTGTTCCGGCTCTGGCTGCTCACGGCGACAATCAGGTCGCCGAGGGTGTAGTTGCGATGCGCGATTTTGAGGGGTTTTTTCATATTCAGTTTTCGGGATTGGAGTGTTGGCTTTTGGAACGGACTTACGCTAGGCGGGCACGCATGATACGTCCGTTGTTGGTGAGTCGGACGCGTCCGCTTTCGAGAAGATCGGCGACTGCCGCAGCAGTTTCATTGGTATTCCGGCTGACGCTGCTGACCGCGAGGACGAGGTCGCCGAAAGTGAGGGGCGAGCGGTGATTGGATTTGGAGGTTCGTTTCATGATTGGGAGTGGTTGTTTTTGGCTTGCAGGGAGTTTAAGCAGACGTTGTGCCAGCCACATTGGGGAAATAATTTTCTGTATAGTAAGACCGGAGGACGCACCGCTTTGTTCAACGGAAAGATAAATATATTTTCAAACTCCTCCAAACGAAGAACTCCCAGCCAACCACGTAGCACAACGCACGGCGCATCTTCCGCCAGAACTGGCTGCTCCTCCTTCCCAAAGCCGCCGCCGAATACCGACGCAGACTTTCCCCGGAACCGGAAGGCGAACCCGCCATCACGGACGTCGCCAGCCACTTCTTATGGTAATGGTCCGAGAGCGCGGCCGGAAAACGAACCGGCGAAAGCCGAAGAGGAACCGCAACTCTCGCCCCAGCGATCGCGGCGCACTCGACGCCGCGATAAAACCCTCCGGCGGGTAGTCGGAGCGAGGTCACACCTTTTCACGTTCTGGGTGAGTTCTTGCCTCTTGCGCCCTCGCTCGATCAAATCAGCGAAGTCTTTAAGAAACAGAAGGACAAAGTCCTCGCTGACACGCTCGACACGGCGACTGGAGAATTTCTCGACGAAGATCGCTCACCTGGCCGCAAACTCGGCACCAACGACAACCGTGCGTGGCAGCCACTTCTACCTCGCGCTCTCCTGGGCGCAGGCGCTCACTGCGCAAACGACGGATGCTGAACTCAAGGCGACCTTCACCCCGAACGCGGAGAAGATCACCGCGAACCAGGCTAAGATCGTCGAAGAACTGCTCGCGGTAGAAGTCCGACCCGAGGACATCGTCCGCTACTACCAGCCGAACAACATCCTGGCCGCACCAGCTTCGCACGCCAGCCCGACTTTCCATCAGATCGCGGACGTCATCCAGTCGGCTGGGCTCGTTCGCGCGAGGCTTGTGCGGTGCGGCCTACACCCGCACCGGGCCGAGTTTCCAGATGTCGCGCGCGTACTCGGCGATTGTGCGATCGCTGGAGAATTTGCCCATGCGCGCGGTGTTGAGGATCGCCATCTTCGCCCAGCGCGTCCGGTCGAGGAAGGCGGCGTCCACTTTCTTCTGGCTCTCGCTGTAAGACTCGAAATCCGGCAGGCACAGGAATGGGTCGTGATGCACGAGGCTGTCGCGAAGCATGTTCAGGCAGCCGGGTTCATCGGGGGTGAAGTAGTTTGAACCGACCCAATCGACGACCGCGCGCAGCTCCTCGCTAGCCCCGAGGTATTCGTGCGGCTTGTAGCCTTTCTTCCAGAGCGCGGCGACTTCCTCCACGGTGAGGCCGAAGATGAAGATGTTCTCGTCCCCGACTTCCTCGGCGATTTCGACGTTGGCACCATCGAGTGTGCCGATGGTGAGCGCGCCGTTAAGCGAGAGCTTCATGTTGCCGGTGCCGGAGGCTTCCTTGCCCGCGGTGGAGATTTGCTCGGACAGATCAGCGGCGGGAACGATGCGCTGGGCGAGCGACACCCGGTAGTTCGGCAGGAAGACGATCTTCAGCTTTCCATTGATGCGCGTGTCCGCATTGATCTTCGCGCCGACGGCATTGATCGCCTTGATGATGCACTTCGCCATGTCGTAACCGGGCGCGGCTTTCGCGGCGAAGACGAATACGCGGGGCACCATTTCCATCTCGGGATTTTGCAAAAGGCGCCGATACAGCGCGAGGATGTGAAGCAGGTTCAGATGCTGGCGCTTGTATTCGTGCAGTCGCTTGATCTGCACGTCGAAGAGCGCGGCGGGATTCACTTCCACGCCGCACAGCCGCTTGATCACGCGGGCCAGGTCCACCTTGTTCGCGTGCTTGATCGCCATGAATTCGCTCTGGAACTGGGGGTCGTCCGCAAATTTCTCCAGGCCGCGCAGCAGATCCAGATCGCGCTCCCAGCCGTGGCCGATCTTCGAGGTGATCAGTTCGCTCAGGCGCGGATTGCACGCGAGCAGCCAGCGGCGCGGCGTGATGCCGTTGGTCTTGTTGTTGAACCTGCCCGGATAGAGCTGGTCGAACTCGGGAAAGAGATCGCTCTTGATCAGCTTGGTGTGCAGCGCTGCGACGCCATTCACCGAATGACCGCCGACCACAGAGAGATGTGCCATGCGCACCATCTGGTGATGCCCTTCCTCGATGATCGAGAGGATGCGCTTTTTCTCCGCGTCGCCGGGCCACTTCGCTTCCACTTCATCGAGGAAGCGTTTGTTGATCTCGAAAATGATCTGCAAATGCCGCGGCAGCACCTTTTGAAAAAGTCCTACGCTCCATTTCTCCAGCGCCTCGGGCAGCAGCGTGTGGTTCGTGTAGGCAAAGGTGCGCGTGACCAGCGACCATGCTTTTTCCCACGCCATGCCGTACTCGTCATGAAACACCCTCATCAGCTCGACGATCGCAACCGCCGGATGGGTGTCGTTGAGCTGGATCGCGACCTTCTCCGGGAAGTCGGCGAAGTCCTCGTTGTCCCTGCGGAAGCGGCGGAAAATGTCGCGCAGCGAGCAGGCCACGAAGAAGTATTGCTGCACGAGTCGCAGTTCCTTGCCGCTGTCGGTCTTGTCATTCGGGTATAGAACCTTCGAGACCGTCTCGCTCATGTTCTTCTCGTTCACGGCCTCCGCGTAGCCGCCGCGATTGAAGGCCTCGAAATTGAACTCCTCCGACGCCCTCGACTCCCACAATCGCAGGAAGTTCACGGTGTTCGTGCCGTAGCCCGGGATCGGAATGTCGTAAGGAACGCCGACGAGCTTCTTCGTCCCCGTCCAGCGAGGAACGTAGTTGCCGCGATCGTCGAAGACATTCTCCACGTGCCCGTAGATCTGGATCTCGGTCGCGTGTTCAGGACGCACGATTTCCCACGGCGTGCCGAATTGCTGCCAAGCGTCGGGCAGTTCCACCTGATGGCCGTTGCGGAACTCCTGTTTGAAGAGTCCGTACTGGTAGTGGATGCCGTAGCCGATCGCGGGCAGATCCAGCGTCGCGAGTGAATCGAGGAAACATGCCGCGAGCCGTCCGAGGCCACCATTGCCCAGCGCCATATCGTACTCCTCCATGCGCAGCGTCTCCGTATCGAGGCCCAGCGCCCGAAGGGCATGCTCCATTTCGTCGAAGACGCCGGCGCTGTAGAGGCCATTGGAGAAAAGGCGGCCCATGAGGAACTCGAGCGAGAAGTAATAGACGCGCTTGGTGTTCGCTTTGTGATGCACTGCCTGCGTCGCGATCATCCGCTCGATGATGATGCTTTGCACCGCCTTCGAGGTGGCGATCCACCAGTCCCTCTTGCTGGCTGTCGTCGCGTCCCTCGCGAGGCTGAATTTGAGATGGCTTTGGATCAGCGACTTGAGCCCCGTCACCGATTTGTCCATGCTTGAGGTGAAACTGGCGGATTCAGACATGTGGTTGGTTTTGTGTGTTTGCTACGAAGTGGAAGTTCAGTGCTGCAAGCAGCACGGCGCAGTCGTCAGGGCGGCGGAAATTGGTCAGTCGTTGCGGCCGACGCAGTTCAAATCCTCAAACGATACGAGAAGACGTTGGGTGGCGGAATCTTCCGCGGCACCGAGCCAGGTGCGGGGATCGTATTGCTTCTTGTTGGGCGCATCCGGGCCTTTTGGATTCCCGATCTGGCCTTGCAGGCAGTCGTGATTCTTCGCCTCGTAGCCGCGCACGCCATCCCAGAACGCCCACTGCACATCGGTATCGAGATTCATCTTGATCGCTCCATAGCTGATCGCCTCACGGATTTCCTCGCGCGTCGAACCGGAGCCGCCGTGGAAGACGAAGTTCACGGGCATCGGGCCGGTTCCGAGCGTCTTCTCGATGTGATCCTGAGAGTTCTTCAGGATCGTCGGCTTGAGCTTCACGTTGCCCGGCTTGTAAACGCCATGAACGTTCCCGAACGCTGCCGCGACGGTGAAGTTCGGGCTGATCTTCGAGAGCGTCGCAAAGGCTTCGGCCACTTCCTCGGGCTTCGTGTAGAGGCTCGCTTCCTCGACGCCGGAATTATCCACGCCGTCCTCCTCGCCGCCGGTCACGCCGAGTTCGATCTCCAGCGTCATGCCCATCTTCGCCATGCGGGCGAGATACTTGGCGCAGATCTCGAGGTTCTCGTGCAGCGGCTCCTCGGAAAGGTCGAGCATGTGCGAGCTGTAGAGCGGCTTGCCGGTCTTCGCGAATTGCTCCTCGCTTGCGGCGAGCAGGCCGTCCACCCACGGGAGCAGCTTCTTCGCGCAATGGTCGGTATTCAAAACCACCGGGACTCCGTATGCCTTCGCCGCAGCATCCACGTAATGCGCGCCCGCGATGCCGCCGAGGATCGGACCGAGCTGGTTCTCGCCTTTGACGCTCTTGCCGATGAAGAACTGCGCACCGCCATTCGAGAACTGGATCATCGTCGGCGAATTCAAATCGCGCGCAGCCGCCAGCGTGGCGTTCACGGAGTTGCTGCCGATGCAGTTGATCGCCGGAAGCGCGAACCCGGTGGCTTTTGCGTAGTCGAGAAGCTGTTTCACTTCGTCTCCGAAGAGAACGCCGGCGCGGAATCGTTTGGTGTCAGACATGGATGATGATGTTGGTTGTTAGTTGGTTTGATTGAAAGTGCTGGAAGCGGGGGCTGGCATGGGAGCCGTATGAAGAAGGATCTGTGTTGAGAAACGCATGGCATTCATTCCACGTGCCGCAACTGGATCGCATCGATGACCTTCCCCTGAGCGAGAGCGTTTGTGATGACGACGAGCCACGAGCCGGCAGCGCACCATTCGCGACGCTTGAGATAGGCGAGCGCATTCGCGATCGTTTCCTCCGGGTCCACGCTGAACGGCATGAGGAACGGCTCCACGCCCCACGGCAGCATCAACTGACGGAAAAGCGCCTCTTCATCCGTGAAGACGTAGATCGGGACACCGTCTGCACGCAGGGCCGCCAGCGTGTAGGCGAGAAATCCGCTGCGGGTAAAAACGACAATGCCGGAATTTCCCAACTCCTGCGCGAGGACCGCCGCGGAGCGCAGCATCATGGCCTTCGGCTCTTTCAATCGAATCAACTCATTGAGGCGCCGCTTGACAGATGGCTCCGTGCTCTTCGCGATATTCTTCATCACGTCCACGCATTCGAGCGGGCAGAGGCCGGTCGTGGTTTCACCAGAAAGCATCACCGCATCGGCACGCTCGCGCACCGCGTTGCAGACGTCGGAAATTTCCGCGCGGGTCGGCATCGGCGCTGAGATCATGGACTCGAGAAGATGCGTGGCAATGATCACCGGCTTTCCCTCCGTGAGGCAGGTCTCGACGATGCGCGTCTGCGCGAGTGGCAGAATGTGGTAGTCGATCTCGATGCCGAGTCGCCGCGTGCGACCATCACCGCATCAGCGGCCTTCACGATGGCTTCCAGATTCCGCAATCCACCCTGGTCTTCGATCTTGGCAATGATGCGAGCCTTGGAACCAAGCTCGTCGAGCAGTGCTCTCAAGGCGAGGATGTCCTCACTTTTCCGCACAAAAAACAACGCCACAAAATCGATCCCCGCAGTGACGCCGACGCGGATGTCGCGCTCATCCTTCTCCGTCAAAGCCGGGAGGTTCACATCCACGCCCGGCAGATTGATGTGCCGACGCGAGCCGAGTTTCCCGGGAATGACGACCCGGCAACGCACATGGGTCGCGTCCTTCTCGATGACCTGCAGGCGAATGAGGCCGCTGTCCACCAGCACGGTCGCACCCACGTTCACGTCGTTGGCCAGCCCTGGATAGTTCACGCCGATTCCGCGGACACCCTCCGTCGGAGTCGCGGTGTAAAACTCGAACGTCTCACCCGCCTTCAGTTCAATCGGTTCAGCGACCACGCCGGTGCGAATCTCCGGCCCCTTCACATCCATCATCACCGCGACGTGCCTCTCGACATCCTGCGAAACGTCCCGGATCCGTTTCACCAGTGCCGCCACCCAGTCGCCCGTTCCGTGCGCCATGTTCAGCCGGATCACATCCACGCCGCTGACGATCAATTGCTTCAGCCGCCCGCTGCTCTCCGTAGCCGGTCCGACGGTCGCGACGATTTTTGTCTGCCTGTAGTAGCCTCGCATGCTGGTTCTTTGGAATGGTGCTGATCCGTCGCGAGGGGTTCGACGAACGGAGCGGTGCCTATCAACTCAACGGTGCCTTGTAAATCGCGAGAATGAATTTTTTGTGATCACCATTTTGGGAGTTTCGGCGTACCGGGCGGAACACTCACGCGATAGCGATCCCAGCCACGCCGCCCTCGGCACTCTCTCTTCCTGAACCGCCTTCAAGCACCCTTCAAAAATTCTGTCGCGCCAAGTTTTGCTTGCCGGGGCGCGGATGATTGACCGGACGAATCGAAGTGAATTTTGCAGGGCTTTTTTTATGAACACGATGCAGGGAAACACCGTGCCCGACTATGTCGCGCTCGGTTCTGGGAAAATCGATCGCCAGCAAAAACTCCTCATCGAGTGCCTCGGCGAGGTGCTCGGTGAATGGCGGCGACGACATGGCTGCCGAGAAGATGCTTCCCGACCTGCTCCTCTGGATTAACGCGATCGCGAGCGGCTTGCGGACGACGGGCTGTTCCATGTTCTGAAGGGCCGCCCGATCGTGAGCCGGTGCCCGCCTCAGCTCACTTTTGCGCCGTCATGACCGGAACCTCGGGACGAAGGAGGGCGAGTGAGCGGGCCTGGAGCGGGAAGTCGCTCATGTGTTCAAAAATTCGCGGCGCGACGTGCGGCACCGAGGTGTCCAGCACGCAGGTCCAGCGCACCTTTCGCCGGCGACTGCCGAGCCGGAATGATGTGGGCTCGTCGTGGGCGTTGATCAGAATGAGGAAAGAATCGCCAACGATGCGCTCGCCGTTCTCGTCGGTCTCGTCGATCTGATCGCCGAGCAAGCCCATGCCGAGGTAGCGCACGTGGCCGGATCTCCAGTCGTGATCGGTCATCTCACCGCCATCGGGCCGCAGCCAGTGGAGGTCCTTGATCTCCGCGCCGTGAATGGCCCGGCCCTGGAAAAACCGGCGGCGGCGGAACACCGGCTGCGTCTTGCGGAAGTGCATCACCGTGCGCACGAATTCGAGCAGTTCGCATTGTTCCGCGGAGAGATTCCAATCCAGCCACGCGAGCGGCGAATCCTGACAATACACGTTGTTGTTGCCGCGGTGGGTGTGGCCGAATTCATCGCCCGCGAGCAGCATCGGCACACCCTGCGAGAGGAGCAGCGTCGCGAGAATATTGCGCTGCTGCTGCGCGCGCAGGGCGTTGATCGTGGCGTCGTCCGTCGGGCCTTCCGCACCGCAGTTCCAACTGTCGTTGTCGTTGCACCCGTCGCGGTTTTCCTCGCCGTTCGCCTCGTTGTGCTTGTGGTTGTAGCTCACGAGATCGCGCAGCGTGAAGCCGTCGTGCGCCGTGATGAAATTGAGGCTCGCGCTTGGTCGGCGGCCATTGTGCGCGTAGAGATCGCTGCTCCCCGAGAGGCGCGAAGCCAGTTCGCCGACCGTGCCGCCGTCGCCTTTCCAAAACCGGCGCACACAGTCGCGATACTTGCCATTCCATTCCGTCCAGAGCACGGGGAAGTTGCCGACTTGGTATCCGTTCGGTCCGAGATCCCACGGCTCGGCGATGAGCTTCAGTTCGGAGAGCACGGGATCCTGCTGGATAATGTCGAAGAATGCGCCGAGGCGATCCACTTCCCACAACTCGCGCGCGAGAGCACTGGCGAGATCGAAACGGAAACCGTCCACGTGCATTTCCAGCGCCCAGTAGCGCAGCGAATCCATGATGAGCTGGAGCACGCGCGGGTGGGCGACGTTGAGCGAATTTCCGCAGCCGGTGAAATCCACGTAGCGACTGCGATCATCTGCGAGCCGATAGTACGAGGCGTTGTCGATCCCGCGCAGCGAAAGCGTCGGGCCGAGATGGTCGCTCTCCGCGGTGTGATTATAGACCACGTCGAGGATCACCTCGATGCCCGCCGCGTGCAGGGCCTTCACCATTGCCTTGAATTCCGTCACCGCACCTTCCGGGCCGCTCGCCGCATATCGTGGCTCGGGCGCGAAGAAGCCGAGCGTGTTGTAGCCCCAGTAGTTCACGCGTCCCTTCTTCGCGAGAAAGTGCTCATCAATGCGGAAATGCACGGGCAGCAGTTCGACGGCTGTGACGCCGAGTCTCTGGAAGTGCTCGATCGCCGCGGGCGAGGCCAGGCCGGCGTAAGTTCCGCGAAGATGGCCCGCCACGCCGGGGTGCTGTTTCGTGAAGCCCTTGACGTGAACTTCATACACGACCGTGTCATGCCACGGCGTGAGCGGCGCCTGGTCTCCGGTCCAGTCGAACTGCGCTTCCGTCACCCGCGCAAGCGGCGCGAATGCGGCGCTGTCGCTGTCATTCGAGCCGAGAACCGAGTCGTCCCAGCGCAAGGCACGCGCGACCGATCGGGCGTAGGGATCAAACAAAAGCTTGCTCGCATTGCAGCGATGGCCACCCGCCGGGTCGTGCGGACCATGCACGCGATACCCGTAGATCTGCCCCGGCTTCACGCCGGGCAGATAGCCGTGCCACACATGTGCGGTCTGCTCCGGAAGTGTGATGCGGTGCGATTCCACCGTGGCGTCCGCGGAATCAAACAGGCACAGTTCGACTTTCGACGCGCGCTCGGAGAACAGCGCGAAATTCACGCCTTCTCCATTCCAAGTCGCACCGAGCGGAGATGGGCGACCGGGCCGGACCTGATGCTTCGTCGTGCTCCGCTGCTCCTGCAATGTCTCGCTCATGAGGCGCGGAACATTTCAAAATCCGCCCACTTTGACCATGCCGCACTTCGACGCTCCCCCGAAAAGTTTTGCCGTGCGAAGCGCGACTCGGAGATGCGGCTGCTGGAATCGGCGATTCTACGAGTTCGACGGCGGCAGCACGAGCTTCCGGGCGGCAAAAAGCAAGGCGGAGCAAAACGGCGCCTGGCTCGGGTTGCTCGAACGGCAGCGCGTGAAGATGTGGCTGAGGAATGCCTGCGAACAAATCGACGGCCTCGGAGTGTAACGCCCGGACGACTTTGGCGTCCGTGGCCATCACCCGGAATTGCCGAGTGGAAACCAGGCATGGTGAATCCCGTGCAGTCTCGCGTGAAATGAGCCGCTCGCTTTGACGCCCCAACTCGGCTCCACTGCAAACGTGAAATTTCCGATCCAAGTCCGCCTGCCCATCACTGCGGCCACCACCCTCGGCGAACTTTTGCACACGCGCAGCGGAGTCTGCCGTTGAGCGAGGTCGCCACATGGATTCGGGAAAGCGATGAACCGCTGTTCGCACAGTTTCACAGACGGCATTCAGGGATTCTCATCGCCAATGCACGCCGCGGACCGGTGGACCTCGCGGACGCGGCCGGCGTGATGATCACAGGCGGGCCGGACATCTCAGCCGAGTTTCACGCCGACCCGCCGCACGATCTCCTGCTGATTCGTGACCCGGAGCCGGAACGCGATGCGTGGGAGTTTGCCGCAATGCGGTTTGCGGTCGAACGCGGACTCCCGATTTTCTGCATCTGCAAAGGCGTGCAGGTGCTGAACGTCGCGCTCGGCGGCACGCTGCACCTCGACATTCCCGGGCACGATCTGCCGGAGATGAAATCGGCGAACGTGCAGCCGCTGCGCCATGCAGACGGGGTTCGTCACCGTTTTGAAATGGTGAACAGCTCGCATCATCAGGCACTGGATCGGGTGGCAGATGCTCTCGAAGTCGAGGCATGGCACGCTGGCGACGGCATCATCGAGCAGGTGCGAATTCGCAATTATCCTTGGGGTCTGGGCGTCCAATATCACCCGGAGCGCGATGCAACCTATGCGAGTCTGTTCGAGGATTTCTTCGCGCAGCTCGGACACCGACTGCGAAACGAATGACATCCACACCAGAGGAACTGTCAATCCGCTGCGGCTTTGAATTTGCCTATGAGGCTTCGGCGTGGACGCCGGCCATTCTCAAGACCCAGCCACGGCTGGATTCGTGGCAGCGGAAGGAGAAGGAGCAGATGACATTCTATCCCTCCCTCGCGGCATATTCCTATGAGGATGCGCACGGTAATATCGTGCAACGGTTCACGCTGCCTCCGGGCCGCACAACTGTCCGGCAGGACGTCTTCATCGCGGTGCCGGTGACGACGGATGACCACTGGCTTGTCGGTCAGCCCGTGCCGGTGGCCGAGGTGCCGCCGCAATTGCTCCGCTACACCCTGCCGAGCCGGTACTGTGATTCCGATCGGCTGATGACATTTGCGGCCCGGCAATTCGGCCAGTTTGCCGAGGGGCTGCCGCGCGTGCAGGCGATTTGCGACTGGGTACACAGGAACATCCAGTACCGCTGGGGCTCCGGCAGCCCGCACACATCCGCGAGTGAAATCCTCGCACAAGGCCACGGCGTTTGCCGCGACTTCGCGCATCTCGGGATCGCGCTCTCGCGGTGCTTCAATGTGCCGACGCGCTACGTGACGGGCTACGTGCCGGATGTCGGCTGCCTTGATCCGGGTTCGCCGATGGATTTTCACGCCTACATGCAGGTATATGCCGGCCACCGCTGGTACACATTCGACCCGCGTTTCAATGTCCCGCGCATCGCCCGCATCAATATCGCATGCGGGCTGGATGCGGTGGATGGCGCGTTCTCGACGCTGTTCGGTCCGGCGAGCCTCGCGTGGTTCAATGTCTGGGCCTACCAAATCGATCCCGCCGAAGTGAATCTCGGCGACCCGATCGACCTGTCGAAACGCCTCGATGGCACGCCGACGCTGCGTTTTCCGCTGCGCAGAAATTCATCGCGCGCGGTTTGAGTTCCGGCGGCAGCATCCGCGAAGATCGACAGCACGGTGGACAATGTGCCGGCTGATAATGCCGGCGCTTGAACCCGGACGAGATGCAAGGGTTGTGGACACAGTTGGGCTCCGCAGGGGAATCTCCGCCGGAGCACCGTAAGTCCCGCAAGCACTTGCGCATGGCTCCGGAGGTAGGACTCGAACCTACAACCACACGATTAACAGTCGCGTGCTCTACCATTGAGCTACTCCGGAATCACCGTTTGCGGGACGCGGAAACTACGATTCACGCTCTCGACGGCAAGCTCTTTTTCCAAGCGGACATCCCATCGCTGAACAACGGCCCGTTGCCGGCCCGCGAATCACCTGATTCCGCCCGGTTCGGAAATCGCGGAACCCCGTCGTCTTCGCCCGTCATTCGATCCTGCCCTGCTCAGTTCCGCCCCTGCTGACCGTCCGACGGCGGGACGATGCGGTCACGATGGCCCGTCTCCGGCATCGGGAAAGGTGCTACTTGCTGCGGTCGCGCACAGGGAGAATTGCCGCCATGCGCTCGATGTCGCCGACAGGATCGGCTGTGGCCGACAGATCCATCCACCCGAGGCCGCGCTCGCGACGAAACCACGTCATCTGCCGGCGGGCGTACTGCCGGGTGGCTTGCGCGATGAGTTCAACGCATTCGCCCCGCGCGAGATTGCCCTGGCAGAGTTCGCGAATCTCGCGGAATCCGATCATCTGCTCTGCCGTGTGCCCGATTTCACGGACCGCGGCGACTTCCTCCACGACTCCCGCGTCGAACATCGCCCGGGTGCGGTCGCTGATGGCGATTGAGTGGCGCTGGTGCGGAAGGCTGACGATGATCCCCCGCGGATCTGCAGCGGACGACCACTCGGAGCGGAAGCTGGAGAATGGCTTGCCTGTGAGGAGGCAGACTTCCAAAGCGCGGATGACACGGCGGGGATTCTGCATGTCCACGGTCGTCGCGGGATCGAGCGCACGGAGACGCTCGACGAGCGAAGACAGCGGTTCCTTTTCCAATGCGGCGCGGAGGCCGGCGTCCGCAGGAGGCAACGACGCCAGGCCCAGCGCGAATGCGCGAACGTAGAGACCGTTGCCGCCGCAGAGGATCGGCAGACGGCCGCGTCCGGCGATTTCCGCGACGCATGCACGGGCGCGGGCGAGCCACTGGCCGACGTCGAAACTCACTGTGAGTGGCACCTCGCCGATGAGATGGTGCGGCACGCGGGCGCGAAGTTCCGGGGAGGGCTTGGCACCGAGGATGTCGAGCCCGGCGTAAACCTGGAAAGCGTCGGCACCGATGATCTCGCCGCCGACACGCTCGGCGAGTTCCACGGCAAGCCGGCTTTTTCCGACCGCAGTCGGGCCGAGCAGGCAAAACGCAGTCTGGCGAAATTCATCGGTCACGTGGATCGTGTCGCGGAGAATGCGCGGGCCTTCAACCACAGAGGAACAGGTGCGAAGATGACGTTCCGCATTGAAATGGAAAACGGGAGCCCCGCGATGTGCAGGGCTCCCGCTGAATCGTCCACTCGCAATCGTGGCTACACGCGAGGATCGCGGGATCCATCGGAGCGGGAGCCATTGACCACAAGTTTCCGACCCATGAAGTCCTGATCGTGCAGGGTCTCCACGGCGCGAACGGCCTCGTCCACCGTCATCATCGTCACGAAACCGAATCCCTTGGAACGATAAGTGTCCCTGTGGGTGACGATCTCGGCATTTTGGACCTGGCCGACTCCGTTGAAGAGCTCACTGAGGTCGCTCTCCGTGGCATCGTAACTGAGGTTGCCCACGTAGAGGCGGGGCGAGGTGACTTCGACGCGTTCAGGCGGGCCGGAACGGCGGCGCTCCGGCTGCGGATGGTTTTGCTCGGAGTGGCTTTGTGGGGCGGCCTTTCTCGCCGACCCTCCCGTAAAGAAAGCCAGCAGCCTGCGCCATAACGATAACTTTTTCGGCGTCTCGGTTGTGGGTTCGCGGCGATTGTCCTGGCCCCGATTGTTGGAACGGCGTCGCCCACCGCCGCTGGGGCGGCGGCCGCGAGGCCGGGTATCGTTGGTTTTCATGCGTTGATTGATGAGTTGATGTTGAGTGTGTGGAACTGCGAGCGTTGCCCTCGCAGGAGGGGCAGGCAGCAATTCCACGGCGTGCGCAGATGGCGATACAGACAGCGACGTTCTCCCAAATCCGCCCTGAAATGGACGTAACGAACACAGCGACAGAGGACGCGGCTCGCTCCACGGAAGTCAGCAAATGGACCATGAAAAGCATCATCAGTCGTAGGGAATCTTGGGGTCGGCGCGGGCTGGCCACCTAGCACGCCGCCGGACCGTTAGTCCGTACAAACCCCTCCTGCAAGGGGGAATCTCCGGGATTCCCGGTAACAAGAAGCGCGCGACACATCTGGGATGCGTCGCGCGCTTGGAAAGATCTACCCGGGATGCGGGCGCGATCTCGGCGGGAATTTACTTGTTCTTTTTCTTCTTCTTCTGCTTCGCGCCAGCGGCTGCAATCTCGTCGTCCGAGAGGGTGCCGTCGGCATTGGTGTCGAGCGCCTTGGCAGCGGGTTTACCTGCGGCAAAATCAGCCTTCACGGCTTCCATTTCGGTGCCGTCGATTTTTCCACTGCCGTCCTTGTCATACATTGCGATGGCGTCATCGCCACCTTTCTTGCCCTTCTTTCCACCCTTGGCGGCCTCGGCGGGAATGGTGAGGATCGCCCCGATGGCGGCGATAGTGGCGAGTGTGAGGATTCGTTTCATGTGAGGAGTTGTGCAGTTTCTTGGTTCTTGTTGATTGCCATGCCTCGCGCCATCCGCGGGTTGCGGATGACAGGATACGAAGCATCGCTCGTCGTATTCATAGCGACACCTCACCGGAATGGGACACGCAACTTTCCAACTCCCAACCCGGCGGAGCCTGAACCCAGGGGATTACGGGAGTGGTGGAGTAATGGAAGCAGCCAACGATTCGGCCCACCCGGCCATTGCCACAATCAATACTCCATGACTCCATGCGTCACTATCGTCGAGAGTTTGTCCCGGGTTTGGGAGGGAGCCACTAACGCGCATTTCTCACACTCCGCAGGCAAGCCGCATTTGTAGCGTCGAGCCTGTCCGCAAACCGCGTCGTTTCGAAAATCAGCGCTGACCGGATGAGAAGGCCAGCGGTTTTGCAGGAAATCGGCTTCGAATTTTCACCGGCGGCTGACTTGGGATTGTGGGTTTCGGGGTTTGGATCACCGCAGGCTCACTTTCGGTACGCGAGTTTCCAACCAGAAGGTTTTTCGGGGTGTTTGATTCAGCAGGGTGTTGCCACGCCGGGCGCAAGTGGACGACCAAGGGCAGGGGGTGGCCAAGTTCCATGAGACTTCCTGGGGCGAGGTGTTGCTCGAACGCCATCCCTATCAGCACACCGGGGGTGGGGCGACGCTCTGCCCGCTGGAGGAGCGGGCGCGCATCGTCGGCGGCACGGCCACTCCGCATCTGGCGCGTTCCCTGGGGCATAAGTATGCCAATGCGATTGCACGGGCCGTGGTGCGCGATCTGGAGGAGAATCATGCCCGCAAGCTGGGTTCCTCCTATGTGGCGGACGTTGCGCAAGCCGTCGCCGATGCGGCCGGTGCGCCCGTCGTGGAGCAAAATGCCCATGCCCCGCAGAGCGCGCCAGCGCCGTGCTCGGACTGGATGGCACCCGTGCGCTGTTCTGCAAGAAGGGGTTCAAACCATGGTGGGCACCATTGCCCTCTCCGATGGCGCGGGCGAACGCCTGGAGACCATCTATCTGGGGCAGGCTCCGCAGCCAGGCAAGGCGGACTTTCTCGATCGCCTCGATGGCGAATGGCAGCGCATTTGCCAACGCTATCCCGCAGCGCGGTGCCTGGGCCTCGGTGATGGCGCACGTGACCATGCGCCGTGGCTGGCCGAACGCGCGCAGTGGCAGATCCTCGATTTCTACCACGCCAGCGGCTATCTCGCCGGAGCCGCCCCCGGCATCGCACGCACCCACGCCGGGCGGGCCCGGTGGCTCGCAGGCCACTGCCATGCGCTCAAGCATGAACCGGGCGCCGCCCCGCGTCTGTGCGATGCACTCGCCGCACAAGTCGAGGCGGGCCGCCGCACCCGCAGCGCCGCACCGGCATTGGAAGCGGCCAGCGGCTACTTTGCCCACAATATTGAACGGATGAATTATGCAGTGTTCCAAGCCATGGATTTTCCCATCGGCAGCGGAGTGACCGAGGCGGCCGGCAAGAACCTTGTTAGGCTGCGCCTCTGCGGCAGCGGCATGCGCTGGACTCGTTCCGGTGCCCAAACGGTCATCATGAGGGCCTGCACCACCGGCTTCATGTGCCAGCTTTCCAGCAGCGCCCCCATCTGGTCCTCCAGCCGCGCGATGCGATCCCCGGCGCTGCCGATGCTGGCGATGGCATCCTCCAGCACCACCCGCTGC
>Ga0105048_10001943_pt1 | contig 33526 bp, 29 predicted proteins | sample MAT05_FD_78382 | JGI IMG/M metagenome (GOLD analysis project Ga0105048, IMG submission 78382) | Freshwater microbial communities from Lake Fryxell liftoff mats and glacier meltwater in Antarctica - MAT-05 | ecosystem: Environmental > Aquatic > Freshwater > Ice > Liftoff microbial mat | place... | reverse complement strand
TATCGGTCGTAACGGAATCTGCTGTTTCGGCGGCTGGGTTCAGGACGTACTGTGACAATGGCATGGCTGTGTACCGCTTCAGCAACGGGCTGAGGGCCTTGCGCACCGCTACGTCTTTCACGAAGCGGTCGGTGCGGCTCCGGTCTTTGTTAAGATAGACGTAATCGACATTCCAGGTATCGAACGGACCAGACTCCCGGCCATACGTTCGGAACCGGAAGGCAAAACCGGCGTGAAGAAACCGGGCGTTAGCAACGGGGATAAATGCCTGATAGAATATCCGGCTGGCATCCGGGCCATTCAGTTGGCGGGTGGAGTCAGGCCGTCCTGCATCGTTAATTGAGTACGTGACCAGCGAGTCGCCTTCGTTCTCGATTTGCCAGACCGTTCGCCACACGCCGGTATTGTCCAGAAACTGCACCGTGAGCGAATCGCCGGGGTCGGGTAGCTCGCCAACACCGCGCATCTGCCAGTAAAAGCTAAGAAAGATATTGTCCGTTGCCGCCAGTCCGGCCAGTGTGATGGGGCGCGATTGCAGCGTATCGGTATAGCCCTGTGAGAACCGATTGTTCTGCACGTAGGGCCGACCATTGGCAGCCAGCCCATCGAACGAAGCCACGCCCACTGTTGGCTGATTGTAGGCCATGGTGTTGTTGATATACACGCCACTGCCGGGTTGCCAGCGGGCCGGACCCGGTACCGATACGCCGGGCTGGGCGGGCAGGGTCACAACGCTCGAAAAATCATCAAAGAAAGGCAGTGACAACGGCGTTTGCGCCTGCATCGCCAGGGGCAAGCAGCAGGCAAGCAGCAACAACGTACCCGTCATACGCCGGACGCTAATCCGCCTAAACCAGTCTGGTAGATAAACTCTCATTTGATAAACGTACCGGAAGTCCGCTTACTGATCCGGCTCAACGGGACCCACAACCCAAATATCCATAGCCTCGCCCACGCGGATGCGTTCACCAGGCCGGGCCTCGGGCCGTTGTTTTACCACGGTGCCAACTTCCTTTTCGGGATCATCGACTGAAATTTTCGTGCCAACTTTCAGATTCGAGCCACGAATGGCGGCTTCGGCCTCGTCGAGTGGCAATCCTACAACGTCTGGAATAGCAAACATGGTATTACCCAGCCCGTCGCCAATTTCAAGGTCAATTTTGGCTCCTTTCGGTACGGGCGTTCCGGGGGTAATTTCCTGGCCGTTGTAGAGCTGGCGTAACACCGAATTTTGGGCTACGTCGGGTACGTAGTTCTGCTCGCCCAGTTCCAGCCCCATTGACCGCAGGCTCAGCTTCGCACTCATCAGCGTCAGGTCAGTAAGCGTCGGCATGGGTACCATTGGAGCCACGCGCTTGGTCATGGTCAGGTAGATTTTCCGGTCTTCTTTCACCTTCGCGTTGGGGCGCGGGTACTGTTGCAGTACCGTAAGCGGCTGCGCGCCGACCACGAACGTACAGTCACTCACTTCGTAACGGAGGTTGCGGTCGCTGAGCGTATTCTGCATCTCATCGAAGCTGAGCCGCGTTACGTCGGGTACGGTAATGGTCTGGCCGTGATTAGTCGTAAAAGGCAGATAGACAAAGAAAAAGGTCAGAAACAGCACCACAACGAGGGCCAGAATGATACCAATGTGCGTCAACAGGTCGGCTGTTGATCGGGTGCTGATTTTTGCCATTTGAGCAGGAATAGACTTATAGCCGGTGGGGCGTTTTACGTTATGCCGACAAATTTAGCGAAACCTTTCAGCGATTTGCCTTTGCGGTTCCAACACCTCACGGATTGGGCCGGTACCCACCAAACATCTTTTTGATGTATTTGCCAACGATATCGAACTCCAGATTGACGGTATCGCCAGCTTTAAGATCACGAAAGGTTGTGTGTTCGTAAGTATAGGGAATAATCGTGACCCGAAAGCTATCGGCTTCGGAGTTGAAAACGGTCAGGCTCACGCCGTTGATACAAATCGACCCTTTCTCGACGGTTACATTGTCAGCTTCGTCACGGTCATACCGGAAATCATATAGCCAGCTCCCGTCCATATCCTGAACGTTGGTGCAGACACCCGTCTGATCAACATGTCCCTGCACGATGTGACCATCAAACCGGCCATTGGCGGGCATGCAGCGTTCCAGATTGACCCGGCTGCCAATTTGCAGCTTGCCAAGACCTGTTTTTTGCAGCGTTTCGGCCACTGCCGTTACGGTGTAGCAATCATCGAACAAGCCCGTTACGGTCAGGCAAACGCCGTTATGGCTCACGCTCTGATCGATGGTCAGCTCGGGGGTCAGCAACGATGCAACGGTAAACGTCAGGTTGGTGCCTTCTTCGGCAATGGCGGCTACGGTACCGGTGGTTTCAACAATTCCAGTGAACATAAAAAAAGGGAGAAAAGGGAAGAAAGGGAGTAAGGGGAGTAAAGGGACGAGAGGTGACTTTTCCTTTTCTCCCCCTCGTCACTTTACTCCTTCTCCTCCCACCTAATCCCTTTTACGAACAGCGAACTGCCGAAGGGGGTTCGGGGTAGCAGACGTTGCTCGGCGCGGACAACGTAATAGAGCGTTTCATTAACGAACGGGTGCGGCAGATACACGTCTGAAGTCGGCTGATCAGAACGGCTCCAACCCAGCCTGAGCTGCAACCGCTGCCACTGCCGGGTGAGCAAAATCAGGGGCGACAACGCGAGGCTCCAGTAGGTTGAGTTGATTAAACGAAGCCCGGCTAAAGGCAGCAACCGCGCAAAATCAGCGACGACAAACCGGCGGGTACTACCAATAGCGAGGTCGTGCTGACCCCAGAAAACGCCGAATGCATTGTTGTTGCTCAGTAATAATCCGCCTGGTTTGAGTCGCTGGGCAATTTCGGTCAGCAGGCGGGTCAGAGCAGGATCATCGAAATAGCAGAATACGTCGTTACAGACAATGGCATCGTAGGTCTGGCCGGATGAGTAACTGACCAGTTCATTCAGATTCACCAGCGACACATCCAGCCCACGTTCGTGGCAGAACTGCACGGCATCAGTCGATCCGTCGATACCACGCAGGTTAGTGTATCCCCGTTTCCGCAAAAAGTCGAGCAAACCGCCCGTACCGCAGCCCGCGTCCAGAATAGCTACGTCCCGGCGAGGGCCAAACCGTTGTTCCAGATTCCGCGCAACGGTCTCGTGCAGGATACGGTACCACCACAACCGCTGCTCGATACGAAACATTTTCTCGTACTCATCCGACCGTCCAATCATGATTTACCTATTATTTTTCTACATATGGCGGCAGACCACTGTGGGCCATGAACAGTTTGCCGATGTATTCGCCCAGTACGCCCAGAAACAGCAGCAGCAACCCCAGCCCGGTACCAAAGGCCCAGAGTACAACGCCCCAGCCTGACGCCGAAAATACCCCCACCAGCCAGCCTATCAGCCAGACGAAACCCGCCAGTAACCCCAGCCCGAACAGCCCCGCGCCCAGTACTGTAAACCCCCGGATGGGCCAGAGTGAATAGCCGATGAACACATTTAGAAACAAACCAATCAGTTTTCGGGGGGTGTAGTTAGACTGCCCTTCGGCGCGGGCGTGGTGCGGTACCGGCACACTCCCCACGTTGCGCGTGACCCGGAAAATCAGCCCGTCAATGTACGGATACGGTCCCCGGTACCGAATGATCTCATCGACAATTTCGCGCCGGATCAGCTTGAAACTTGACAGATACAGGTCAGACGGCTTGCCCAGCGAGTAGGTCGTAAGCGTGTTGACCAACCGGCTGCCGAGGTTCCGAATCCGGGTATGCTGTTTTTCGGCGTAGCAACTATATACCACGTCGTACTGACCGGTTTCGGCGGTTCTGAGCAGAGTCAGGATGGTTTCGGGCGGGTTTTGAAAATCATCGTCGATGATAACGGTAAACTGCCCCTGAACGTGGTTCAGCCCGCACAGTACTGCGTTGAATTCGCCGAAGTTCCGGCGCAGCGAGATGAACGTAACCGTATTGTATTGTGTGGATAGTGCCTGACAAACCCGCTCTGACCCATCGGCACTGCCATCGTTCACCAGTACCACTTCAAACGCTATGCCTGTCAGGCAATCATGCAGCCGACTTACCAGCGGCCCAATGGTTGCTTCGCTGTTATAAACCGGGATGACGACAGACAGATACATAAAAATTGGCAAATCAGTTGGCTCTACCCGACAGATAAGCTGGTACGCCATTGATTGTATCAATGATATACGTAGTCTCGTCGTCGGTCAGGGTTGGGTTCAGCGGCAGACTCACTACCTCACGGTGCAATTGCTCTGACACGGGTAGCGTCAGGCTGTGCCATTCGGGAAATGCCTGTTGCCGATGTGGTGGAATGGGATAATGCACATCGGTGCCAATACCCCGTTGCTGTAAATAGCCAATGAACCGGGTACGGTCAGAGTGACGTACCACAAACAGGTGCCAGGCATCCTGATCAATGGCATCGGCGGGGGGCAGCGTCAGTTTATCGGGGTTCAGTTCGGTCAGGTACCGCCGGGCCAGTTGTCGGCGTCGGTCGTTTTCGGCATCGAGTCGGGTTAGTTTCTCGCTCAGGATAGCGGCCTGAAGTTCATCCAGACGGCTATTCTGCCCTACGTACTGATTGTGGTATTTCTGGCCCGACCCATAGTTGCGCCAGTAGCGAAGCCGGTCGGCCAGGCCGTCGTCGTTGGTAGTTATGGCTCCGGCGTCGCCGAGAGCCCCGAGGTTTTTGGTCGGGTAAAAACTCCAGCCAGCGGCATCGGCCAGCCCACCCGCCCGGATGTTATTGTACATGGCACCGTGGGCCTGAGCCGCATCGGTCAACACCCGCAGTCCGTAGGTTGCGGCCAGCACATTGATGGGTTCCATGTTGCAGCAACGCCCGTACAGATGCACACAGAGAATCACCCGCGTTTTACTGGTAATGGCCGCTTCGATACGCTGAGGATCAATGTTGTAGGTGGTCAGTTTAGGTTCTACCAACACCGGCGTCAGTCCGGCCTGCCGCACCGCCAATACCCCTGCCACATAGGCATTGGAAGCCATGATAACCTCGCTTCCCGGTGGCAGTTCCCAGGCTTTAAGCGTCAGGGCAAGTGCGTCCAGGCCATTGGCCACGCCAATGCAGTGACGCGTCTGGCAATAGTCGGCAAAACTCACCTCAAACTGTTCAACCTCGCGGCCAAGTACAAACCAACCCGATTCTGCAACCCGGCGCATTGCCCGCTGAATACCGTCCTGATGGAACTCGTTGACTCGTTTTAAATCCAGAAAAGGAATCATTAGGATTAGTTAATCTCGGCCAGTTCGGCTCGCACTGAACCGGTCAGGGTGGGATATGGCTCGTCGATGTAATCGTTAACGTCATACAGCTGATTGGACACCACCAGCAAAATAGCATCGTCTGTAAATTCGTCCATCGTATGCCAGTCTTCGGGTTCCAGCACCAGACATTTTCGGGGATTATCGAGCAGAAAGTATTCCTCCTGCTGACCATTATGATTATACACCCGGCAGCTTCCGCTTACGCAGACCAGCGCGTTCCAGGTTTTATGGTGCCGATGCCCCGCCCGCACCTGATTGCCTGCCCGATATATGTAAAACACCCGCTGAATGGGGCCGGGAATAATATCTTCAAAAACGGTTAGGTTGCCGCGTTCCGAGAAAACCGTCTTTAATTCGTATAGTTGAGGCATATATTGACGGGTAGAAGTGTGTCTCCGATTTTCAAGCCCTAAATGTATTAAAAAGGCATTAAAGCACCGAAGAATTAGTCGTTGAGTCCAGCAGTCTGCGAGGCAGGTTTTGGTAATATTGCATCCGATACGCATCACTACCTGGCAAAATTACGTTTTCGCGCATGAAATTGAATCGACTTATCCTCCTCATAGTGCTGCTCGCCCTGAGCCTGTTCCTGTATTTTACGTTTTTCAGTCAGGAAACCAACGTATCGGCTGGTGCAATGGCCGTAGCCGACACCGCAGCCTATAATCAGGAAATCAGAACCGAACGAGTCAAGAAAGACGAATTCATGCGTACCAATGCAGAATCGCCCTTTGCTGATAAAACAGCGTTTACAGGACTGGTATATTATGGACCCGACCCAGCTTACCGGGTCACGGCCCGGCTTGAACCTTTTGCCGACAAAACCCAAAAACTCGTGGTGCGCATGAGCGACGGTAGCGAAGAAGTGTATAGCAAAGTGGCTCACGCCGTATTTAGCCTGGGCGGCAAAGCGCATCGGCTACTCATTGTCAGCATCGGGGATACGTACTCAGTTCTGTTTCGCGATGCTACTTCAAATAAAGAAACCTACGGCGGGGGCCGCTACCTCGACCTCGACGCCGATCAACTGACCGGCAGTCAGACGGTGCTGGACTTCAATACGGCGTATAACCCCTACTGCGCTTACAATCCAGGTTACGCCTGCCCCATTCCGCCCGCCGGGAATTTGCTGGACGTTTCCATAAAAGCTGGGGAACGCTACGTACCGCATGAGTAGCCAAACGCCTTATCTTTGCATTTTTAGCTGAATTTACCCCTGCATGGAGATTTCCTATAACTGGCTGAGCGAGTATATCGACCTGCCCGAAACACCCGAAGAAGTAGGCAAACGCCTGACTGCCACGGGACTTGAAGTAGAAAGTATCGAGAAAATTGACGCCGTACCGGGCGGTTTGGAAGGCGTAGTCATTGGCGAAGTACTGACCTGCACCAAACACCCCGACGCTGACAAACTGAGCCTGACCACCGTTGATGTAGGAGCCGCCGAACCCGTTTCTATCGTCTGCGGGGCACCCAACGTAGCTGCCGGGCAGAAGGTCGTGGTTGCCCTTGTTGGGGCTACGCTGTACCCAGTAGGCGGGTCAGGATCGCCTGCCGAACCTTTCCAGATCAAAAAAGCCAAAATTCGCGGAGCCGCGTCGGAAGGCATGATTTGCGCTGAAGACGAACTTGGTCTGGGTCAATCGCACGATGGGATAATGGTACTTTCGACCAACCTGCCCAACGGCACCCCAGCGTCGAAATACTTTAACCTCGACCCAGACTACCGCATCAGCATCGGCCTGACGCCCAACCGCATCGACGCGGCTTCACACATGGGCGTAGCCCGCGATCTCGCAGCCGCCACGTGCTGGCTAATGCACGAACAGAGCAGTAAGATCGACTCGTTCAGTGTTGATAATGAAGACCTGACTATTCCGGTTCTGGTCGAAGCCCCCGATGCCTGTCCGCTTTACATGGGCGTGACCATCAGTAATCTGACCATTACTGAATCGCCAGACTGGTTGAAACGACGGTTACTGGCCATCGGGCTGAAGCCAATCAACAATATCGTTGACATTACCAACTACGTGTGTCACGATATTGGCCAGCCGTTACATGCTTTTGATGCGGATAAAATTGCCAATGGCGTAGTGGTCGTAAAAACACTACCCGAAGGAACGCCCTTTGTCACCCTCGACGGTGTGGAGCGCAAACTCACGGCTACCGACCTGATGATCTGCGACGCCGAAAAGCCGATGTGCATTGCGGGCGTTTTTGGTGGGCAGCATTCCGCCGTTACGGCGCAGACCACGCGTATTTTTCTCGAAGCGGCCTATTTCTCACCTGGCTCCATCCGCAAAACGGCGCAACACCACGGTCTGAAGACCGATGCCTCGTTCCGATTCGAGCGCGGTACGGACCCCATCAACCCCGAACGGGGTCTGAAACGGGCAACAGTGCTGCTGCGCGAAATTGCCGGTGGCGTAATTAGTTCGGACGTAATCCGAGTCGAGTCGGACGGGTACGCGGCCATTGCCGATTTCCGGCGGGTACCGATGCGCTACCGGAACATTGACCGGTTGATTGGTATTCAACTCGACCGGCCCCTGATGCACGACATTCTGGACCGGCTCGGCATCATTTCCGAAGCCCCGGCAGACGATCCAAACGCTGACTTCATCGCCCTGGTGCCGCCCTACCGCGTAGACGTAACACGCGAAGCCGACGTAATTGAGGAAATTCTGCGCATTTACGGCCTGGACAACGTGCCGCTGTCGCCGGTACTGGCGGCAGAGTCGCTGTCGGAGTTTCCGAAAGTCGATCCCGATCAGTGGCAGAACCGCGTGGGTCAGGCTCTGGCGGCCAACGGTTTCCATGAGATTCTGGCCCTATCGCTAACCCGCCCGGCCTACAACGACGCCGTCCGTACTACCCTGTCCGGTGCCGACGTAACGCTACTCAATCCGCTGAGCGAAGAACTGTCGGTCATGCGGCAGACGCTGCTGTTTTCGGCGTTGGAAACGCTGGTTTATAACGCCAACCGGCGGCAGCGTGACCTCAAAACATTCGAACTGGGCAAGGTCTATGCCAAGACCAGTCGGGACGATGGCAGCACGAAATATACCGAGCAGCCCCGCCTGAGCCTGGCCATCATGGGCAACCAACAGGCCGAAAGCTGGCGGCAAAAGGCGCGGCCCGCCGAGTACCACGACATAGCTACCGCCGTACAGCGCGTACTGGATTTGTTCCGAATCAAAGCCTATGACACCCAACCTGCCGACGCCACACTATTTCAGTACGGTCTGACGTATCTCGTCAATAAAAAACCGCTGGTCAGCCTGGGTCTGGTGCAGCCAAAGCTAACCCGTCTGATTGACCTGAAACAACCCGTTTTTTATGCCGATTTTGACTGGGCCGCTTTGCTGAAGCTGGCGGGGGGCAAAATACGGTATCAGGAAGTACCGCGTTTTCCCGAAGTCCGGCGCGACCTCTCAGTGGTAGTTGATCAGGGCATCAGTTTTGCGCAGATCAGCCGGTTGGCCAGTCAGACAGAGCGCAGGTTGCTGCGCTCCCTGAACGTATTCGACACCTACGAAGGCGAGAACCTTGGCGCAGGCAAAAAGTCCTACTCGGTCAGTTTCCTGTTGCAGGACGCTACCCAAACCCTGACCGACGCCACCATCGACAAAACAATGCAGCGACTCATTACGGCCTTTGAGCGGGAATTGGATGCGGTAATACGAAAATAATTGTGAATTTCGAATAAGTAAATGAGTGAATATGGCTGTCGCGGCAGCCTACACGCGTCAGCAACCATTCGCTCATTCACAATTCACTCATTAAACAATGGTTAGCGAACACCAGATTATTGCCCTTGTTGATCTGCTCGAGCGTAAAATCTGGCAGCTCAGGAATGTATATGATGATGCCAACCGGGAAATAAAGCGACTTGAATTGGAAAATTCTGTACTTACCGCCCGGCTTCTGGAACAACAGCAGCAGGTTAAAGAATTAGAGAAAAAACAGACCCACTCAGACAAAAAGGCTGCGAAGTCAAAACATTTGAGTAAACTTGTACAAAACAATCTGTTAGAGACAGATACGAATGCCGCTTTAAAACAACAACTCGACGCGTATATCCAGGACTTGAACCGGTGTATCGCCCATCTGAGTAGTTTATCATAAACCCAAAAATTTGCCGGCAATGTATGCCCGGTACAAGCCGCAGCGATGGAAGAATTAGCTGTTCACGTGAAAATTGCCGATCGGAACTACACGCTTTACGTAGAACCGTCTTCGGAAGTTATCGTGCGAGAAGCTGCCAGGCTGATTCAGGATGTCTTGAAAGAATATAGGGATATGGGGGTACGAGATACCCAGGATGCCCTTGCACGGATTGCCTTCGACTGCCTGGTAATCAAGCTCAAGGAGGAACGACGGGTTCACCGTTTGCAGCAGATGGTTTATGACAAAATTACCCACTTGGATGAGGTCGTTACGCCGGCCATAACATAGAAAAAATGGGTGTACGATGCCCCGCATCGGGTTTTTGAAGGCAATCGTATCGGAAACAGATTGATGAATCTATTTTATCAATTTTAACGATATCAAAGCCAATGAACACAACAACGTGGCTAATGCTTGTATTTGACAATATTGTCATGATCGGCATTGGCATATTCGTGGGGCGCAAACTGCTCTCCCGCGTTTCAAACAAACGACAGCAGGAAGCTGAAGAACAGGCCGTCATTATTCTGAAAAACGCCGAGGCCCAGGCCGAAACGCTGAAAAAAGACCGAATACTGGAGGCTAAAGAAAAGTACCTCAAGCTGAAAACCGAGTTTGAGGAAAGTACCGGCCAAAAACGAAACCTGCTCCAGCAGAACGAAAGCAAACTCAAACAGCGCGAGCAACAACTGGCCCAGCAGGCCGATCAGCAGCGCACCCGCGAGAGCGAACTGACTCAGCAGCGTAACGACCTCAATCAGCAGCGTAATGAATTAAACCAGCAGAAAAACGGCCTGCAACAACAAATCGATGCCCTCGCCCGGCGTAATGAAGACGTGGACCGCCGACAGGCCGAAGCCGACAAGATGCTGGCCGAACAGGTAAGTCAGCTCGAAAAAATTGCCGGTCTCTCCGCCGATCAGGCCCGAGAGCAGCTTATCGACACGCTCAAGGCCGAAGCCGAAACGCGCGCCAGTTCCTACATCAAAAACATTGTTGAAGAAGCCAAGCTGACCGCCACCAAAGAAGCTAAAAAGGTGGTGATCGAGACCATTCAGCGCACCGCTACCGAACACGCCATCGAAAACTGCGTGTCGGTCTTCAACATCGAATCAGACGACGTAAAAGGCAAGGTAATTGGGCGCGAAGGCCGCAACATCCGCGCCCTTGAGGCAGCTACGGGCGTCGAAATAATCGTGGACGACACGCCCGAAGCCATCATTATCTCAGGCTTCGATCCCGTTCGGCGCGAGATTGCCCGGCTCAGCCTGCACCGGCTTGTGCAGGATGGTCGTATTCACCCCGCCCGCATTGAAGAGATCGTGGCCAAAACCCGCAAAAATATCGACGACGAGATCGTGGAAATTGGCGAGCGCACCGTTATCGACCTCGGCATTCACGGCCTGCACCCCGAACTGATTAAGATGATAGGACGCATGCGTTTCCGCAGTAGCTACGGCCAAAACCTGCTTCAGCACAGCCGCGAAGTAGCCAAACTCTGCGCCACAATGGCCGCCGAACTGGGTCTGAACGCCAAGCTGGCCAAACGCGCCGGACTGCTCCACGACATTGGCAAGGTATGGCCCGAAGAGGCCGAACTGCCCCACGCCCTGCTGGGTATGGAACTGGCCAAGAAATATAAAGAGAACCCCGAAGTCATCAACGCCATTGGTGCGCACCACGATGAGATCGAGATGACAAGCATGCTCTCGCCCATTGTACAGGTTTGCGATGCCATATCGGGTTCGCGGCCCGGTGCCCGGCGCGAGATGATGGAATCGTATATCAAACGGCTTAAAGAACTCGAAGAACTGGCTGGTAGTTTCCCCGGCGTGACCAAGTGCTACGCCATTCAGGCCGGACGCGAACTGCGGATTATGGTCGATGCCGACCACGTGTCCGACGACCGGGCTGGTGCGCTGAGTTACGAGATTTCGCAGAAGATCGAGAAGGAGATGCAGTATCCCGGTCAGATCAAGGTTACCGTTATCCGCGAAATGCGGGCAGTGGCCTATGCGAAATAGCAGGGAGTAAGAGTTAGAAAACAACAGATGTCTGGACGGCGGTTTGTCATTCCGACGAAGGAGGAATCTCACACTTAGTCAAAACGAGAGATTTCTCCTTCGTCGGGATAACAAACCGCCGTTTTCATAACCTCAAGCCATTTAGCACGACTATGGATTTCCTGACGGTTCTTCTTCTTCTCCTGGTTGGTGCAGGCGGGGGTGTGGCAATTGCCAATATGTTGCGGAAACGGGCGGGCATTACCAACGTGCAGCGCAACTCAACGGTACTGCTCGAACGCATTGAGAAGGTGTTCAAAGTTGTGATGGCCGAAGGGTATTTCTCGGAGATTTACAATTATCAGGATCAGAAGAAAATCCTGTATCTGCTCGATGACCCCAAGAAAGCAATGGTCATTGCCAAGTCGAAAGTACTGGTAGGTTTCGACTTTGCGAAGGTCAGGTTTCGGGTGCCGGAGACCGGGAAGAAGACGCTCGTAATCGAAGCTTTCCCGGAGCCGGAAGTGCTGTCTATTGACACCGATTATCAGTTTTATGACATTCAGGCGGGGTATCTCAACTATTTCACAAGCGAGGACTATACGAAGATTCTGGACGACGCCAAGCGAGCCATGAACGAGCGGGCGTTGCAGAGCGATTTGCCCAAGATTGCTAACAACCAAATTCAGTATATGATGTACCAACTGGCCGGGTCCATGGGCTGGAGTCTGCAACTGCCCGAAGCCCAGCAGAAAAAGCTGGACGCGCTAAAAGAACAGGCCGAAGACCCGAAAGCACTGCCCGGCAAAGCGCCACTTGACTGATAGATTTGTTCGTCGTATCTTCCTCACGTAAACGCTAAAGTTATGCTCGCTGCTCCGCCTATTACCCTCACAGACCTTCGTCATGAACTCGAAAGCGAGGCCGTTGTTCGTTTGCCTGCTACCAGAGACGATTATTTCTCTCTGCTCGATGAACAGGGCGACGACGTTTACCTCGAATTCGACACCGACCACCTGACCGCCCGCCCGAACGTGAATACCGAAAACCACGAACTTATCACCGCTTCCGTTATCCGTCTGCTCGGAAATGGTTTTTTGGAGAAGCCGGAACACCGCGTCTTTGGAAGTAACCGCCCGGTTTATGTCATTGACTGTGAGCTGGGTTTTGCGCCTGACGTATTGGTAGTGAAAGGGCCAACGGAATTATACCCGCGTAAACGGGCGATGGCGGCCACGCTGAATCCCTATCTGTTGGTAGAGGTGATTTTGGACTCGAACCGGGGTGAAGAGTTTCAGCGCAAACTTCACTGTTACAAGCAAATACCGGCTTTGCAGCAGATTCTGCTCATTGAACAGAACTGGTTGCTGGTTTCGTCCTATACCCGTACCGACCGGCCTAATCAGTGGCTCAATATCGATTATGTCCGGCCCGACGAAGCGGTGGCTGTTGGTGATCTGCGTTTGCCGATGGCCGAGATTTACAGCCACGTAATTTTCGCTTAGAAGCCGATATTCCAGACCAGCCGGTACGCCCAGTTATTGGGCTGGTTCACAAACTGGTTTGGTCCCCAGCGGTAGAACACCCCCGCGCCAACGCCCAGATACGTCACGTTGGCAATGCGCTGCCGGTACAGATTATCGACCAGCAGTCCGCTCTCAAAAAAGCCCCGTTCCAGCGTTTTTATCGGAACCCCTTCGTGCCAGTCGGTATTTCGCAACGAGCCTACCGCTACACCCTGCACCAGCGATGGTTCGGGCCGGAACCAGGGTACCGACGGTTTTCCCAGCAGTGTTTTAAAGTTGTGCGTCACAAACAGCGTGGCGTAGCGGTCCGATGTGAACTCGTACAGGCCCATCGTCTGGAAGTGATTGGCTACCCAAATCGAGTTCAGGTCAGATTTGGCACCGCGTCCGTTGTACAGGTACGGGTATGGCAAATCGCCCCAGGTAATGCCCGCCGTAAGGTTGATGTACGTTTCGCCAAGCCGCCGGGAGCGTAACAGTTGCTCGTAGCGGGTGTTGAGCTTGACATAGCCAAAATCGCCCCCGAACAACCGGCTCATCATGCCCCGGATTACCTGCACCGACCAAACCGGCGAAGGTGCCTGCGCCACGATGCTGCCCCGCCCAATCTGCGCCAGTTTTTCGTTGAACGCATACCGCAATCCCACGCTTATCTCCGTATTTCCAAAGACCTGTTCGGGCATATGTGTCCATTCTGGCGCGTGGTAGCGGTAGCCATAGGTGGGTTGCCGGGTTTCCTGAACCGCCGACACGGTAATAGTCGCGTATTTCATCGTCCGAAACGACCAGTCAACCCGCCACTGCCGGAGGCTGTCGGCACGAGACAGCAAAAACGTCCGCAGCAACTCATAGGGAATCTGGGGCTGATTCCAGATGAAGAACTGAACGTTTCCCGGCTCCGACACATCGAACCGATACGCGCCGGTGAGATACATCTGCCGGGCCGGATCGAGCAGCAGCCGGACGCGCCCTTCGTACTTAACGGCCTGATCTTTAAATCCGTAAGCCAGTTTACCATCGAGCCGAACGCGCCGGGAAAACGTTGGACTGGTAAGCAAGTTCAGCGTCAGGCGCGGGCCTTCATAGACGTTGGCATCGAAAAATGTCTGGCTCGACAGGTTGATATACGGCCCCAGCGGAACAACTCCGGCGGCACCCCACTCGGCCAGAGTTGGCAGCAGCCGTGTTCGGAAGCGTTGCCAGCCGCGCAGACTGTCGTGCCAGGCAAAGGTATTTTTTTCGCGCACCGTCAGCGAGTCGAGCCGGTGGATTTGCCAGTACATTTCGTCGGTGCGGTTAGCGGTATCAGCCAGAACAACGGCGATATCGGTAAAAGTGGCCGGATTGATCGGTTGGTTCAGCCGGACGTTGGTCATGTGGCTGCGGGTGCTGAACCGCAACTGCCCCAACTTAGTCAGGCTGGCGGGTTGGAGCGTCCAGTCGGAGCGGATTTGTGTTGGAAACCAGTGGTTCTGTACGAGTTCATAGGTTTGCTCGAACCGAAAGCGCAGCAGCGTAGCGGGGTCGGCAGGTTCAGCCACGACGTACTCCGGCGCGTAACTGCCCGACCGGATGTGTAACACACCTTTCAGTCCCAAAAAATCGCGCCCGCGCCGGGGTTCGTACTCAATCACGAAGGTGCTGTCGCCAGGGGCATGCACAAGGGTGTCGGCCAGATAGAAGTCATACACAGCTACGCTGTTTTTAGAGAGCGGGCTGAGGTACGACAGGGCTTCGTTATTCATCGGCAACGTCACGACCATAATCTGCTTATGAAACCCGAACGGCTGCAACAAGGGCCGAAGACTGGCAAAGAGCGTCGTTTGCGAACCCGATGTGCGCGAGGCAGTGATGGTTTCGCGGCTGAGGTTGGGAGCCATGAATTGCCGCACCGAATACGACTCGTTGACGTACAGGTCTTTTTCGCTGGAAGCATCCCCCGCTAATGGGACATTATTGGGGCTTTTTCGGCTGGCAGGAACAACCCGGCTCACTGTCGAAACGTGGTAGGCTTCGTACTGAAACGCAGCAATCTGGTCGGGATCGTTGGCCTTGAGGTTACGAACAGCTTCTTCGATAACACGATGCGCCGGATTGACCGCTTTAATGCTGATTTCGATCAGGGTCAACGCCGATTCGGTCAGTACGATCCGGCTGGCCGAATCGGCCCGAACACGCCCAGGCGCAAAACCCATCGCCCGAATGAGCAGGAAACTGGTATTGGCGGGTACCCGAAGCCGGAACGTACCCACACTGTCGGTCAGCGTACCAGTCTGCTGGTTCTCAACTTGAACAGCAACGAACGGAACGCCCTCCCCCGTCTGGGCCGATACCACCTGCCCCTGTACTGTTGGTTGCCCAACTGCCCGATTTGCCCAGAAAACCAGGCATAGCAGAAACAATACACTGTGTTTCATCTGGAAATAAAGAGTGAAAGAGCGAAAGAGTGCTGCGACGGACGTTGAATCGGTACACCGAAGCGGAGTGATTCTATCTCTTTATGTTTTGGGTGTGCCAACGGTTCGGCTTTTTGACCGTATCAACTACTAAAGTACAGGTTTCTGAGCTGCTTCTGTTGTCGTTTAGCCGACAATTTTCCAGTATTGGGCCGGGACTAAGTTTATTAACTTTTCGTTATCAGACCACGAAAAATCAGCTACTTTTTGTCCTTTTGGTATTTGTTGCGCTGCTCACCAACCCGGCCCGCGCTCAGACCGCTACCGACCTGTGCCGGGCCACAAAAATCCGGTCACTGAACAAGCAACTAAACAATCCACGGGCACGGGTGGCCTACCCCGGCGATAACGCCATCAATGTAACGTACTACGGCCTCGACCTGCGCCTGACCCATACGCCCAACTACCTGCGCGGGGCCGCTACCATCCGGCTCAAAAGTACAGCCGCCAGCCTTACCAGTTTTTTTCTGGACTGCAACGCGCAGCTTACCGTCGATTCGGTTCTGAGCAACGGGCGCCGACTGTCGTTTGTGCGCGGTACCGACCGCATTACCATCACACCCCTGCAACCGCTCAGCGTTGGGCAGGCGTTGGCCCTAACGGTGTATTATCAGGGCAACCCAGCCAGTCAGAGCGGTTTTGGCAGCTTTGCATTTTCCCGGCACAGCCCCAACAACGACCCCGTAATCTGGAGCCTGAGCGAACCCTATCGAGCCAGCGACTGGTTTCCCAACAAAGATACCCCCGCCGACAAAGCCGACTCCTCGGCGGTTAATCTTACTGCCGATAAACAGTTCGTGTCGGTTTCGAACGGCGTATTACTCGGCACAACCGATAACCCAGACGGCACCCGCACCTACCGCTGGCGTAACAGCTACCCCATTGCGGCCTATCTGATTTCGCTGGCTATGACCAACTACGAACGGCACGATACGCCGTTTACACTGTCTGGTCAGACTATGCCCGTTACGCACTATGTCTATCCCGAAACGCTGCCCAGTATCAAAGCTAACCTCGACCGAACGCCCGATATGCTACGGGTATTTTCGGATCTATTCGGGCCGTACCTGTTTTTGCGGGAGAAGTACGGCCATGCGCAGTTTGGCTGGGGTGGGGGCATGGAACACCAGACCATCTCGTCGATGGGCGCGTGGAAGTTTGTACGTACAGGACATCTCGAACGTGAACAACATTTTCGACAGCAACCGGACCTATGCCAAAGGGGCTTCGGTACTGCACATGCTGCGATGGATATTGGGCGACGAGCTCTTCTTCAACACGCTGCGTGCCTATACTGCCGCACCAAATCTGGCCTACGGTACCGCTGCCACCGACGATTTTCGGGCCGTTGCCGAGCGGGTTTCGGGAAAAAATCTGGGATATTTCTTTCAGCAGTGGGTCTTTGGCGAAGGGTATCCCGTTTACAAAGCAACCGTTACGAGGGCATCGGCCAACGACGTAACGGTACGGCTGGAGCAGCGAAACACCACTGCCAGCAACCCGGCCTCGTTCACCATGCCCGTGCAGATACTTGTCAGATCAGCAACGGGCGACACAACCGTAACCGTACTAAACGACCGCGCCGACCAGACCTTCACACTGCCAGCGCGGGGCAGCGTAACCGATATTGTCATTGACCCCAACAACCGGGTTCTGAAAGCCACTGAACCCACCGTACTGAACCTCGTAACAGCCCTGCCCGAACCCGGCAGTACCAGCCTGCGGGTCTATCCGAATCCGGCAACCGAAAAACTGACCGTCGAATTCACCGTCAGTACCGCCGGGCCGGTTACGGTTTCACTCCTGAACCTGCTCGGTCAGCGGGTTAAAACATTCTCCGGAGAACGGTTGGCCGTCGGTTCTTACCAGCGCACGCTGGCCGTACACGGCCTGTCGGCGGGGCAGTATATATTGCGTGTTGACGATGGGGGACGTTCCCAGCGTGCGAAAGTTGTTGTGCACTGAAACCATTCTCGTTGGCTGCTCGGGACTGGTACTGTTCGGGACTTTTGTGGCACCGGCCACCCGGCCCGACCAGCCAACGAAAACCCGGCATATTTAAGAGAGCTTTGATACGAAAGCCGGGAAACCAACAGTTATTCTGGTGCGTATCTATCGCCGTAACACCGTAATCTTCATGACTCAATTTGTTCCTTCGCCCCCACCAGACGCGCCTGACCTTATTGCAGTACGCCACTCCGACAAGACCACTCCCGCCGAACGCGATGCCATCTGGCACCAGCTTTTGGCCAACTCAGTTGAAGGGCTGGTTGGGCTAACAGCCGTACGGGCGGGCAATCTGCCCAACGGACTGATTGTGAACCTGCGCTACCATTTTATCAATCACATTGCCCTGCGCGATACGTTTCGTAACCAGCCCCAGAATCTGCACGATGTGACCGGGCGGCTGCTAACCGATTTCTTCCCGTCAATTCGCGAAACGTCGCTCTGGCAAACGTATCTCGCCGTTATTGAAACCGGTCAGCCCCAGCGCGTTGAGCAACACTATAACGCAGATCAGCGCGACATCTGGGTCGTGCAGGCGGTATCGCCGTTTGGGCCGGACGGTGTTATGCTGTCCTATTCCGAAACCAGCAACCTCCACCGGGCCGCCCAGCGGCTAAGTCAGCAGACCAATCTCCTGAACGGTGTGCTGAACTCATCGCCGAATGGCGTTGTGGTATTCAAAGCTACCCGAAACGCACAGGGGCAGCTTCTGGGTTTTGAGATTACGCTCGTCAATCAGTTGTTCGAGACACTGACGGGGCAAAATGAGCATTATTTCGACGGGCTATCGCTTCAGGATATTTACCCCATTGGCCTACAGCGCACTCAGCGGCTTCAGCACCTGCTCGACACCGGAGAGCCGATTCAGTTCGATGAATTCATTCCTGCTCTGGGCCGCTGGCTCGACATTACGCTCACCCGCCTGAACGATGGTTTTGTGGCCACTGTCAAGGATATCACCGCCGAGAAACAGGTACGTCAGCAACTGGACCAGACCATGCAGCAACTCCGCCGGTCCAATCAGGATCTGGAACAGTTTGCCTACGTAGCCAGCCACGATTTGCAGGAACCCCTGCGCAAAATAACCTCGTTCGGCGACATGTTAATGGCTCTGCACGCCCCCCAGCTAACCGAACAAGCCGCTGACATGATTACCCGGATGCAGCGTTCGGCAGACCGGATGCGGTTGCTGGTGCAGGACCTGCTTACCTACGCCCGCCTGTCTGACCGGCGCAATGCGTTTGGTGATGTTGATCTGAACCAGTTGCTACTGTCTGTTAGCGATGATCTCGACGTACCCATTCAGGAACGGGGCGCAACGATTCTGCTCAACAGCCTGCCCACCGTTCGGGGCAACGCCACCCTGCTGCGGCAGTTGTTTCAGAACCTCATTAGCAACGGCATCAAGTTTCAGCCCGATAGCGCGGGCAGTGGTGGTCTGCCCCGCGTAATAGTGCGGGGACGGCGGGCCACGAAACAGGAATTACCTGCTTCACTGGCAGCCTCCCACCCCGACCAACAGTATGCCCGTATTGAGGTGGCTGACAATGGCATTGGCTTCAACGAACGCTATCTGGATCGAATATTCACCATTTTCCAGCGGCTACATGGGCGCACTGAATTTACGGGTACAGGAATGGGACTGGCTATCTGCAAAAAAGTGGTTGATCTGCACGGAGGCAGCATTACGGCGCAGAGTCAGGAAGGAGCCGGAGCTACGTTCATTGTTTGTCTGCCTATGAAATAGACCGCTATTGTCCACGTACTCAGATTTACATCGATTACTGTAACATTTTGCAGAACATGGGGGTTTTTCCATCGCGCCCCGGCAACTCGACCAAACTTTCTGATCACTTATTTTTTTCAACCAATCTGCTCCTTTTCCATGAAAGTGACCGACTCAACAGCTGCGACTCATGAAATCCAGACTTCACCATCTCAACCCGCCAAACCAACCCCTTCAACGTCACTTCCCTTTGCCAGCCATACGCAGGACCTCATCTGTTTCTCACATCTGCGCTGGAACTTCGTCTATCAGCGACCTCAGCATCTGCTTAGCCGGGCTACCGAAAGTTACCGGGTCTGGTTTCTTGAAGAACCAGTTTACGACGACGGAGAACCGCGCCTGACCCAGTCCAAACAGGCAAGCCGGCTAACGATCCTTGTTCCCCACCTGCCGCACGGTACAGATCCCGATCAGGCCCGCCAGTTGCAGAAAGAACTGCTCGATACGTTCATGGTCAGTCAACAGATCGACAATTTCGTTGCCTGGTACTATACACCAATGGCGCTGCTGTTCAGCGACCACCTGAAGCCGAAACTGACTGTATATGACTGCATGGATGAGTTGTCGGCGTTCTGGGGCGCCCCTCCGCAGTTGCTGGATCAGGAAAAAAAGCTAATGCAGCGTGCAGGCGTCGTTTTTACCGGTGGCTACAGCCTGTACGAGGCCAAACAACATCTCCATTCAAACATTTTTGCCTTCCCAAGCAGCATAGATTTTGCGCATTTTGCCACCGCCCGCCAACCCCAGCCCGAACCCGTTAACCAGCGTGTCAAAGCGGGTCCCCGCATTGGTTTCAGCGGAGTTATTGACGAGCGATTTGATTACCAGCTTCTGAACGAAGTGGCCAACCGGCGGCCTGACTGGCAGTTCATACTAATTGGCCCGATTGTCAAGATCAATCGAAACCTGCTGCCCAAAGGCGAAAACGTGCATTATCTGGGCATGAAAGCCTATACTGAATTGCCGCGCTATTTCAGCAACTGGAACGTAGCCATGATGCCCTTCGCGCTTAATGACTCGACCCGCTTCATCAGCCCAACCAAAACACCGGAGTATCTGGCGGCTGGCCTGCCGGTAGTGTCCACGCCCATCCGCGATGTGATGCGTACCTACGGTTCCGAAGACTTTGTACAGATTGTCAACTCACCCGATGCGTTTATTGAGGCCGTTGAACTGGCTATTGATAAAAAACACCCGCAAAACTGGCCCGACATCGACGCCTTCCTGAAAAAGAATTCCTGGAACAATACCTGGCACGAGATGCACCGGATTATGCAGGTATCAGCGAACAGTTATCAGTAGAGACACATGTATGCGTCTCTACGGGTGCGGCACCACCATGACAACGTCTTCTTTCTCGACAATGACCTGGCCTTCGGCTAAGCCTTTGGGCTTGCGAACGAATTTTTTAGGCGTCACCGTTACGGGACACAGGCTGTCGGTTCGGCGTTTGGAGTACCAGGCGGCCAGTTCGGCAGCCCGCTCGATGACACTTTTCGGAAACGTTTTGCCCGATTGGTATTTAATTACAACGTGCGATCCGGCTACGTCGCGGGCGTGTAGCCACAGGTCGTCTTTGTAGGTGAATTTCTTAGTGAGCAGGTCGTTGTTTTTGGCGTTGCGGCCAATCAGAATCCGAAAGCCTTCGTGCATAATCTCTTTAAACAGTGGAGCCGCTGCACCATCAACCGGGGCGGCTTCGTGGCCGTGCAGGTTGTGCTGTTTTATATATCGGCGTAGTTCTTTCAGCGTTTTTACGTCGGCCAGTTCGCGGGTGTACTGGTCGATGCGCTGAATTTCGGCTTCGCGGTTGGTAACCTGGTCGGTCAGGTGCTGTTCTTCTATCTTCTCGTTTTTGGCTTTTCGGTAGAAGTTCTCGGCGTTTTTCTGCGGGTTCAGGTCGGGCTTTAGTTTGATCGTAATGGGCTGGTCGCGGTAGAGATCGTGCAGCGTAACCTGCCCCGGCGACGGCACCCCCGCACTGGTGGGTATATCGTGCAGATTAGCCATCAGAATATGGCCCACTTCTTCGTGCGACGCGCCCTCGTCGCGGGCCATGAGCCGCTGCATATTGGCGTCGATAAGGGCAGCCGCCCGGCGTCGGCGTTTGTCGAGGAGCCGAAGCAAATCTGCCTTTTCGCGCTCAAATACACTCAGCCCGTTATAAGCTACGTAAAACCGATTGGCGGCTTCGATAGGGTCATCAAACTCCTGCACCGACTGCTCCGGGCTGTTCGTTTCCGGGGGCGGAACAAGCCACAGCGTTGGCTTATGGTCGATACGGGTCAGGTAGTAGCGCGGCTGTTCAAGCAACCGAAGCGTTTCCTGCACGGCGGGCCAGTCGTTAGTTTTCGGTGCCGCTTTGCCAAACGTTGGGAACACGTTCCTGATAGTGAACTCCGCTACCTGGTATGCCGGGTAGGATTGGTCGATGGGCCGGTCGAACTGGCTGAGCCGGAGTTGATTGTCGGTAGTTAGATTATGGTTGAACAAGTCGGTGACCTCATCCTTCTGGAAGGATAGTAGGTTGGGGCGGTTGCCAAAAAACTTGAGTACCATCGTATAACCGTCGGCCAGAGTGATTCCCAGACACCGCTCATTAAGAAACGACCGCACGCCAAGCACCGCCCGGCCACTGCCTGTTTCTGTCTCGGTGACAGCGCCAAACAAATCCACACTATTTGTTCGGGCGCGATGAACGTCTACGGGGAAATAAAGACCCGAAAAATCAGGTCGGAGCGTAGCCTTGATATAGAACGGCTTGTAGTAGTTGATTTTGCCTTTGGCCTCGGCAAATACCAGCACCACCTCATCGCGGTCCTGACTGAAGCATTCCATAAATGAAAGGCCCGTTAGCTGGTACGACAGGGCCGGAGCCAGTTGCCGAAGGAAATAGTAATTCGTGTGCATATCATTGTAAAGATACCAGATGACATACAAGACATACTGACGGAGTAGTCAATTCTCTGCTTACTCAAAAATTTGTTCGATAGACTTTTAAACAATTTGATAAAGTTGCTTCTGGCCAACAGTACAAAAACATAAAAATAGTACTATTTCTACGTATATATGAGTATTTTTCATAGAACAGAGTTATTTTTAGTGATATTACTCTTTTTGATACGATAAAAATCAGTTAATATTGGTGCGTTTAACAATAATTCAAACCAACCAAACATCCATGAAAGCAATGTTCTACAGGTTACTGCCCGCCACACTGATGGTCGCAGTTATGCTGCTGTGGGGCCTGAGTGCTTCTGCTCAGGGCCGCAGAGTAACAGGCAAGATTACGGGTACAGACGGGCCTGTTCCCGGTGCCAATGTCGTGTTGAAAGGTACCCAAACCGGTACATCGACTGATGCCAACGGCGTTTTTGCCATTAACGTAACGGGCACTAATCCCGTACTGGTCATTTCGGCCATTGGCAACAAAACGCAGGAAATTACCGTTGGCAACCGCACAGCGGTGAACCTAACCCTCGAAGACGATGCTACGGCTCTGACCGAGGTAATCGTAACGGGCTACACCACCGAAAACAAGCGCGATAATACCGGTGCCGTTTCGACGGTGAAAGCCAAAGACCTGACCGTTATCCCATCGGGTAACGTAGAGCAGCAGTTGCAGGGCCGCGTGGCGGGTCTGACCGTTATTACGAACGGACAGCCAGGTACAAGGAGCCAGGTGCGTGTTCGCGGGTTTGGCGGCTTCGGCGGTAACGAGCCGCTGTACGTTGTTGACGGGGTGCCAACCGGCAACGTCGATTTTCTGGCTCCTACCGACATTGAGACCACGACCGTGCTGAAAGATGCCGCGTCGGCGTCGATCTACGGCGCACGGGCCGCCAATGGCGTGGTGGTATTCACGACCAAGAAGGGTTCAAAAACAGCTCGCAAACTTCAGATTTCGTATGACGGACAGTACGGTGTTACCGACCCCGGCACAGGACAGGAGATGCTGAAGCCACAGGAGTTTGCCGATTACACCTGGCTGGCCTTCCGCAATTCGGGTCTGAAGCCTGGCGACAGAGGCTGGGGACACCCGCAGTTTGGACAGGGAGCCACGCCGGTTATTCCTGACTACATCAGCGTAGGCGGCACACCGGGCGTTACGGGTACGGTTAATCTGGAAGCCGAACGCGCCAAATACAACATAAGTCCTGCACTCGGTGGCATTTATCAGGTTACCCGCGCCAACAAAGAAGGTACCGACTGGTACAAGGCCGTTACGCGGTCGGCCCCTATTCAGCGGCACGGTCTGAACTTCTCGGGGAGCAGCGATGCCGCCCGGTACTACGTTGGTATCAGTATGCAGGATCAGCAGGGTATTCTGATCAACAACAACTTCAAACGCTACACCTTCCGGGCCAATACCGAGTTCGACATTTCAAAGCGGGTTCGCTTCGGCGAGAACGTTCAGCTCACCTACCGCTCGGTACTGGGTCAGGGTGGTCAGCAGGACGGTCAGGGTGTGGCTGCCGACGAGAACGACATTTTGCAGGCGTTCCGTATGCCAACCATTATACCAGTTCTTGACGAGTTCGGTGGGTATGCCGGTACGGCAGCCAAAGGATTCAACAATCCACGCAACCCGGTGGCCAACCGGGAGGGGCAGGGGAATAACCAATCAGCCGGGTATAGTGCGTTTGGTAACGTGTACCTCGAGTATGAACCCATTGATAATCTGACGCTGCGCAGCACGCTTGGCGGTACATATGGCAGTGGCTATAACGTAGGCTTTAGCCGCCTGCAGTACGAAAACTCGGAGAATAACTCAGCGTTTGGCTACAATGAGTCTGCGAGTACCTTTCTGGCATGGACGCTGACTAATACAGCAAACTATAAGCGCAGGTTTGGCTTACACGCCCTCGATGTGCTGGTAGGTCAGGAGGCCCTGAATACAGGCAGGGGCCGGAGCATCAATGGTAACGGACAGAGTCCGTTCTCAACCGACCCGAACTACGTAACGCTAAGTACGGTATCGCCAACGGGCCGAATCGTAAACAGTGGTCAGGGGCTGGGGGTTAACTTCTCGTCCTACTTTGGCCGGGTCAACTACATCTTCAATGACAAGTACATCTTTACGGGTCTGGTTCGGCGCGACGGATCGAGCCGTTTTGGTGCCAACAGCCGCTACGGTGTGTTCCCGGCCGCTTCGGCAGCCTGGCGTTTGTCGTCCGAGAACTTCATGAAAAACCTACCCTGGGTAACGGATCTGAAAGTTCGCGGTGGCTACGGTATCATGGGTAACTCGAACAACGTGGACCCCAACAACCAGTTCAGCCTGTACGGTACCAACCTGGGCAACTCGGCCTACGACATTGCCGGTACCAACTCCAGTACGCAGGAAGGCTACTTCCGCACCCGGATTGGCAACCCCAACGCCAAGTGGGAAACCAGCGTAACAACCAACGTCGGCTTTGACGGTTCGTTCTTCAACAACCGGCTGGAGTTTGTTATTGACGTGTGGCGGAAAGACACCCGCGATCTGCTGTATCAGACACCTATCCCAGGCGTAGTGGGTACCCGCTACACCGCTGCGCCGTCGGTTAACGTAGCCAAAATGCGCAACCAGGGTATTGACATGCAGTTGATTACGCGGGGCCGCATTGGGGGCGAAGTGGGTTACGAGGCCAACCTTACGGGTAGTTTCCTGAACAACAGGATCGTAGCACTGGCTGGTGACCAGCAGTATATCACGTACATCAATCCGGGTTTTCGGGGTATTGAACCCATTCGGAATCAGCTGGGTCAGTCTATCTCGGCGTTCTTCGGCTACCAGACGCTGGGTCTGTTCCAGAGTCAGCAGGAGGTCGATGCCGCACCGAGACAGGACGGTGCCGGGCCGGGTCGCTTCCGCTTTGCTGATCTCAATAACGACGGCAGAATCACGCCGGACGACCGTACTTACCTCGGCAGCCCGGTACCTAAATTCACGGGTGGTCTAACGCTGCGGTTCACTTACAAAGGATTTGACATCGAGACGTTCGGCTTTGCTTCAATTGGCAACAAAATCTTTAACATGTCGAAGTGGTACACTGACTTCTACCCATCGTTTGCCGGTGCGGCCATCAGTGCGCGCGTTCGGGATTCCTGGACGCCCCAGAACCCTGGTGCCGCGTTGCCTATCTTTGAGCAGGCGTCCAACTTCAGCACCAACACCCAGTCTAACTCGTATTACATAGAAGACGGTTCGTTTTTCCGGTTGCAGAACCTGTCAATTGGCTATAACGTACCAGCCTCGGCCCTGAGCCGGATTGGCATGAGCCGCGTTCGGGTATTTATTTCGACCAACAACCTGTTCACAATCACCAAATACCAGGGTCTCGATCCGGGCGTAGGTGGCAATGCCGACACCAACTTCGGTATCGACGTGGGTAACTACCCCGTTACGCGTCAGGTACTGGGTGGCTTAAGCTTTGGTTTCTAATTAGCAAATCATTCGGGTACCGGGATTTGAACGATTCTGGTACCCATTAAACCAAATAACAAATCATGAAATACAGACAAAAATTCACCATCCTTGCCAGCGCAACCATCGCACTCTCGGTTGTGTCGGTAGCCTGTCAGGATAAGTTCCTGGAGATTCCGGTAACGGCTCAGTTGGACAACAGTCAGCTGAGTTCAAAAGCGGGTATCGAAGGCTCGCTCATCTCGGTTTATTCCATGCTGAGCGGCCGTGGAGACCGGCTGGCTTCCTTCTCAAACTGGGTGTGGGGCGGCATTCGTGGGGGTGACGCCAACAAAGGCACTGACCCCGGCGATTTTGCGAACATCAACCCCATTCAGCGGTATGAGGCTCTCTCAACCATTGGGGATATAAACGGTACCTGGGTAACGAAATACGAAGGCATCAGCCGGGCCAATGCCACGCTGCGGTTGCTGGCTTTGCCAACTGCGGTCATATCGGCAGCCGACAAGAAGCGGGTCGAAGCCGAAACGAAGTTTTTGCGCGCGCTGTACTACTTCGATCTGAAGCGTATATATAACAATGTTCCGTACATCGACGAAACCGTTGATTACGCTACGGGTATTGAAAAGGTAACCAACACAGCTACCGAACTTTATCCAAAAATCGAAGCTGACTTTAAGTTTGCTTACGATAACCTGCCCGAAACGCAGGGGGCTGTTGGCCGGGCCAATAAATGGGCTGCCGCATCGATGCTGGCAAAGGTGTTTATGTATCAGAAGAAATATACTGAAGCTAAGGCCCTGCTTGATCTGATCATTGCTAACGGTAAAACGTCGGGCGGTGCCAAGTACGCCCTGTTACGCAGCTTTCCTGACCTGTTCAAGGCCGCTAACGACAACAACACGGAGTCGATATTTGCCATACAGGCTGCTGCCAATACAGGTAGCACCAATAACGCTAATCCTGAGTTCGACCTGAACTATCCCTACAATACCGGACCGAACGGCCCCGGTAACTGCTGCGGATTCAATCAGCCAAGCTTTGAGTATGTGAACTCGTTCCGTACCACGGCTGCCGGTCTGCCCCTGCTCGATAACTCGTACAATACGGGAGCCAACCAGGTTAAAAACGATCAGGGTGTACCATCTAAAGAAGCGTTTACACCGGACGCCGGTAATCTTGATCCCCGTCTGGATCATACGGTTGGTCGGCGTGGCATTCCGTACCTCGACTGGCAGGATCACCCCGGTCAGGACTGGATTCGGAACCAACCCAACGGTGGCCCGTATTCGCCCAAGAAATTTACGTACTACAGGTCGGACGTAGGTAAGTTCCAGGATAACAGTTCATGGACACCGGGCTACACCGCCCTCAACTTCCCCGTTATCCGGTATGCAGACGTGTTGCTGCTAGCCGCCGAAGCAGAGATCGAAATAGGCTCGCTGGCTAAGGCACTGGAATATACTAACCTGGTGCGCAACCGGGCGGCTAATCCGGCCAGTTTTGTAACGAAGGCAGGTGCGCCAGCCGCTAAGTACGTAATCAGCCCGTACCCGGCATCTGCGTTTGCTTCGAAAGAGTCGGCCCGCACGGCACTTCGCTTCGAGCGTCGGCTGGAGTTGGGCGATGAAGGGCATCGTTTCTTCGACCTCGTTCGCTGGGGTGTTGCCGCACCGGTGCTGAACGCCTATCTCGCTTACGAAGGGCCTAAACTGCCAAATACGCTGGGCGGTGCAAGGTTCACGGCAGGTAAAGATGAGTTGTTACCTATCCCGCAGACTCAGATTGACATTCAGGGCAAAGACATCCTGAAGCAGAACCCGGGCTTTTAAGCTAGCTGGTAATTGCATAAAAAAGCCCCTTCCGATAGTCGGAAGAGGCTTTTTTCATTTCAAACTATTCAGAAGGGGCCGGGTTATAATTCTACATAACAACTCGATTATACTCATGGCCAACAACCAGTCAACTAATCAGCCCGGCGCAAAGACCGAAGAGTCACGCACCAAGAAATTTCGCGATACGAGCGGTAACCGCCCCAACGGCGAACAGGAAATGACCAACGATAACAAAACCAAACAGGGTCAGGAAGATGAGCATGACCCTGCCCTGCTTGATAAGTCCAAAGCCGAGCTTGCCTACGAGCGCGGTGGTTCTGGCCGCTCCGGCCACAGCAACAGCCGCAATGGTAGCCGGGGGCAACAATGATTTAGCTATGAATATTGCTCATAACTAAGCAAAAAAAGCCCTCCTGATTGCTCAGGAGGGCTTCAATACGTTATAGCGTTGTCGGCAGTTTTACCGGCAGTTGTGCCTCAACAAAAATTACTGAGCGCTATCCGACATCATCGTCGAGGCCGAATCGGTGGCCATCGTCGAATCACCCATCACGGCCGACGTAGTGTCGGTCATAACAGTGGTTTCGGTTGTTTCGGTTGTTTCAGCTTTTTTCGAGCAGCCCGTAGCAAGTGCAATCATGGCAGCGAAAAAGAAGGCGGTTTTCGTGAATGCTTTCATAGTTTTGATTTGTTTTTGTTTAGCGGTGAAAAATGATTCAATGTCGATGTTAATACCCTATGGACTGAAAGGTAACCCACGATTTTTAAACTTTTTTTTGGGTTACGTCTTTGCCCTTTTCTGTATTAAGTAATAGATCACCAAATGAGAGACAGGCAACCGGCCCTGACCGACGAGGAATTGCTGACGGGTTTGGCAAACGGCTCGGACAATGCGCTGACGGAGCTGTACCGACGGTATTTTCCGATGGTGCTGCAGTTGATAACGACTAACAACGGCAACGAAGACGATGCTAAAGACATCTATCAGGAAACGCTGGTGGTACTCTACGAGAAAGTCCGGGCTGGTTCGTTTGAATTGCACAGTCAGCTCAAGACGTATATCTACGCCGTGGGAAGACGACTATGGCTGAAGCAACTGGCTCAGAAAAGCCGGTACATGGTGCGCAACATTGACGTGGACGCTACTGACGCCGGGCAGGTCAGCGACGACCTGGTTGACCATGAAGAGCGCGACCGGCAGTTTGAGCTGATGACCGACTCGCTGGGTAGGCTGGGCGAACCCTGCCGCACGCTATTGGAAGATTTTTATATCCGGCATCTGAGTATGCAGGACATTACCGAAAAGTTTGGCTACACCAACGCCGACAATGCCAAGACGCAGAAGTACAAGTGCCTGATGCGGTTGAAGCGACTGTTCTTTGCCGAGTACAAAACATGAAAAGTTACACAGCTACACAGTTGTCAAGTCAGACCGTTCCGTGCAATCCCAGCCGAGACGCCTGAACGCAACCCTACAACGCTTAAAGAGATGGAAACGAACGAACCCAACGAAATAGAAAACGCCCTCCGCGCCTATGGTGACCGGATTCGGTTTCGGCGTAAACTGGTTGCTGTTCACAAAAGCATGGACATGGATGAGGTACGGACCGAAGCCGGTACATACCGAGTTGGTCAGCGGTCACTCAATAGCGGCAGGAATTTCTGGCGTACCTACGGCACCACACTGGCGGTGGCGGCATCGGTAGCAGTCGTGACTACGTTCAGTTCCATTTTCCTGTATCGGTCCTATCAGCAAAGCCACAAACAAGAGCAGCAGTACAGTCAGTTGAGCAAAGAAATACAGGCAGTCAAATATTCGCAACGCCGGATTTTAAGCGACCTCAATGGACGTAGCCTTTCCCTGAGCCAAAACCCGGCGCAGGTATCGGGATCGGGGTTCCTCATAACTACCGACGGATATTTCGTAACGAATAATCACCTCGTACAGGGTGCCGACTCGGTCTATGTACAGAGCAGTAAAGGCGATGTGTACAAGGCCCGGATTGTCCATACCGATCAGGAGCATGACATAGCCATCCTGCAACTGTGCGACGACACTGCTTTCCGGGCCGTAACGGCCATTCCGTATGGGTTTGACGCCCGCCCGTCTGCATTGGGTGAGCGGGTTTTCACGCTGGGTTATCCACGAGAAGAGGTTGTCTATGGCGAAGGGTATCTTAGTTCGCGCACGGGCTATCGGGGCGATTCTATTGCCTATCAGGTAGCCATTGGTGTGAATCCCGGCAACTCGGGCGGGCCGCTGCTGGACGAGAAAGGCAACGTAATTGGTATCATTAGCGGGAAACAAATTATGGCTGAAGGGGTTAGCTTCGCTATCAAGACCGACTACTTATTGCAAACAATCAACGCCATATCTGCCGATGCTCTCAACGGACTACCCGTAAAGCTTCCCCGTAAAACGACTCTTGCCCGACTGTCCAGAAAACAGCAGATCGAGCAGGTTCAGGAGTATGTGTATCAGGTGAAGGTTTTCAAACATTAAACTCTTTTATCTGTTGTTGAGAAGGTTTTAAACACTCGACAACTATGAAAAAGCTCACTATGCTGGCCTTGGGACTGGCTCTCTCATTTACTGCCGCCCAGGCGCAGACTGTAAAACAGAACGCCAAAGAAACGGCTCATCAGGCGGGGCAAACGGTTGATGCCGCTACCGATAAAGTGGGCCGCGAAACCAAAAAAGCCGGTCGTAAGGTGAGCCGAGCCGCCAAAAACACGAAAGAAGACGTGAAAGATGGCACTAACCGGACACTCAACAAGGCTGACCGCAAGATGAGGAAGGCCGAGCGTAAGATGGATAACAACCGATAGTCGCTATTGTGCTCTCACAAAAAGCGTTGGAAACTTTCTCTCCAGCGCTTTTTACTTTTTCAGGAAACGCCGTTGGTTACTACGTCAACAGGCCTTTATTTTGTTTGTATGAATTCTTCTGCAAATGTGTTGCTGTTCGGCATTGCCCGCGATTTGACCGGTCAGTCGTCTGTATCAGTGTTGCTTGCGCCCAGCGCGTGCGTATCTGATCTGCTCATAACGGTTCATGAGCAGTATCCGGCTCTGTTAGGTATTCGCTCGCTGCTTGTGGCGGTCAATGGCGAATACGCCGAAGCCGATCAGCCGCTGACTCATCAGGATGAGATTGCCCTTATCCCCCCCGTTAGTGGCGGCTAACTATGATTGCACTTACCTCCGACCCCATCGACGTAACCTCGGCCCTGAACTATTTGCAGTCGTCGCAGGCTGGCGCGGTCGATCTGTTTCTCGGCGTTGTACGCGACAATACGCAGAGCCGCTCCGTTGACCGGCTTGAGTACGAAGCCTATGACCGCATGGCCCTCAGCGAGATGCAGAAAATTGTGGATTCAGCCCATCAATGCTGGCCATTGCTCGGTTGCGTAGTCATTCACCGAACCGGTACGTTACTCATTGGTGAGACGGCCGTACTCATTGGCGTGGCTACCGCCCACCGCGCCGACGCCTTCGAGGCCTGCCGTTATATCATCGACACCATCAAACAGACCGTTCCCATCTGGAAAAAAGAAATTTTCACAGACGGCGAAGTGTGGGTCAACGCACACCCCTGATAAAATTATAAAGTTATAAAGTTGGCTGACGCACTCTGGCATCAGCCAAGTTCACAACTTTATAACTTCCTGGTAGCGTACCTTCCCACAATAGGATAGTGATCGGAGTAGTGGACGTAGTTGATAGTCTCGAAGTCGAGCGGCTGTAGGCTGGGGCTATGAAACTGGTGGTCGATGCGGATAAAACCCGGTGCGCGGTTATAGCTGAACCCGAACCCCCGGCCCGCATCCTCGAACGAACTCGGCAGTACAGACCGCATCCGGTCATAAACTACACCATAGGGCGTGTCGTTAAAATCGCCGGTTACCACCACCGGGTAGCGGCTGCGTTTGACCTGCTCCTCCACGCGCCGAATTTGCTCACGCCGGTCAATAAACCCTGCCCGTAGCGCACTCAGTACCCCCCGCGTTTCCTGCTTCACACCCGATAGTTCATCCTGTCGCCATACCCGCCCTACCCGGATACCCATAGACCGGAGATGGATGTTGATAATAGTCACCGTATCAGAGCCGATTTTAATGTCAGCCCAGACCATGCCGTTGAAACCTCCAAAATCCTCCCGGCCCGACGCCACAATTGGATAGATCGAAAAAGTAGCCACGCCAATGGGTCCCTTTGCCACGTTGGCCAGTTCGGGGTTTAGCAATACCGAATACCGGTAGCCCGCTTTTGTGAACCGGTTGATCATGTCATAATCGGCAATGGCCGTCGAATTGTAGAACTCCTGAAAGCATTTGATGGGTGCTTCGTAACGCAGCACGTAATTAACCAGCCGCCGGACGCGGGGCGAACTCTGCGGATAGTCCACTTCATCGTCGGTATAGCCAAATCCCTGCACATTGTAACTGAATACTCGAAATGAAGCACCAGCACTGGTGGCCGTTGACGGACTATTCCAGGCAAACGTGCGCGAGCCAAACAGCACAATGCCTGCCAGCAAGGCCAGCCCCGACAGCCAGCTGCGCCAGGGGCGCGAGGTAAGCCACAAAATAATAAACACGAAGTTGGAAACCCACAGCACCGGAATGGCAATCATGATCATCCCCGCCAGCCAGTGCTCGGTAGGAAGCCAGCCCAGCAGCCAATAAGCCAGCACCGTACAAAAGAACAGCACCAGATTCACTGACCAGAGCAATGATCGGAAGAAGAAGGCAATCAGTTGACCTGTCTTTTGTCGGATAGACATACAAAACGAGCGTTGGGAGCGGTAATAAGCGGTATCTGCCCCAAAAGTACATCAGACCAGCGGGAAAGCCCATGTAAACGAGCAGACGGTCTCTTGTGAAACATCGTGGAAACCATTACCTTTGTGCCGCAAAAAAAGTTTCTGGCGTCAATCAAAGGGGGGAGTCGAACTCCCTTTTTTGTTAGCCAATACTTTATGGACGATAAAACACGCATTACCGGACTACTCCAGCCATACCTGAACAACGACCAACTTTACATCGTTGATGTTCAGGTAGTTGGCCGTCAGGGTGGGCGCATCAAAGTGACCATTCTGTTAGACAGCGATGCGGGCATCACCATTGACGAGTGTGCTGACATCAGCCGCGGGCTGGGTGGGCAGATGGACGAGATGAATTTCTTCAGTGAGTCGCCGTTTACGCTGGAAGTGTCCTCGCCAGGGGTTGATTTCCCGCTTGGTTTTCCGCGTCAGTATTGGCGCAACGTTGGGCGGCAGTTACTCGTGACGCTGACCGATGGCACTACCGAACGCGGTACGCTCGAAGACGCCGACGATACACAGATCATACTGGACGTTGTGCCGGAAAAACGGTCCAAGACGAAGCAGAAGAAAGATGCCGAGGCAGGTATCGTTATACGTAGCGGGCTAACTACCCTTCTGTATGACCAGATAAAAAAAGCAATTGTAGAAATAACCTTTAACTAGTTCAGAATTCCATGTTTAAGGTTTAAAAGTGGCCCCTGGCAGAGCAGATTATGCAGCCGTCAACTTTGAATCCCGAACGCTGAACTCAAAACCGAAATACAATGACCAGTGGATTATTGATCGAATCGTTTGCCGATTTCGCCCGGTCGAAGAATATCGACCGGCCTACCATGATCGCCATTCTGGAAGAAGTCTTCCGAACGATGATTCGCAAAAAATACGGTACCGACGAAAACTTCGACGTGATTATCAACGCCGAAAGTGGCGACCTCGAAATGTGGCGCACCCGCGAAATTGTTGACGACGACTCGGAAGACATCTGGGATTTTGATAAAATACCCCTTGCCGACGCCCGTAAAATTCAGGACGACTTCGAGGTAGGTGAGCAGGTCGCCGAAGAAGTGAAGCTGGAAGATTTTGGTCGGCGCGTGGTACAAACGGCCCGCCAAACGCTCATCCAGAAGATAAAGGACATGGAGAAAGAAATCCTTTATCAGAAATATAAAGATCAGGTTGGCGATTTG
>Ga0105048_10001942_pt1 | contig 33527 bp, 19 predicted proteins | sample MAT05_FD_78382 | JGI IMG/M metagenome (GOLD analysis project Ga0105048, IMG submission 78382) | Freshwater microbial communities from Lake Fryxell liftoff mats and glacier meltwater in Antarctica - MAT-05 | ecosystem: Environmental > Aquatic > Freshwater > Ice > Liftoff microbial mat | place... | reverse complement strand
ATAATAAGTGCGAACATCAAAAGGCAACTTGACGAAGTAAAGAAGACCTGACCAAGAAAAAAATTACATTTTTTCGGGATGTGAAATTTTTGTTTGTGAAAATTGGGTTGATGGAAGTTGCCTTATGTATTTCTAAACTAAGACAGAATTAAAAGTTATGACGACCTCAACAACTTGTTCTTTCAAGTTCTTGCCCGCAAGAATGAAGAGCGCAACAAGGATGTAAAAAAGATTTTTGAAAAAGTACCATACCTAAACAGTTCGCTTTTTGAACCAACAGAAATTGAATAAGTGACGCTCTTCATCAGCAATTTGCACGGTGATAAAACGCTGTCTATTCTCTCTACCTCTGTTCTCAAGAATGAACATCGGAAAAAACGAACTGGTGAATTGCCTGTGCTCGAATACCTTTTCGAATTCATCAATGCATCTGTGCTGGGGTTGATTTTTGAAAAATGAACGGCTACCAGGACGGTTAATTTTTTAACCCGGCTATATAACGATGTATATATGTCGTGAGACCATACGCAAAGCTGTGGTTCAAAAATTCAACGAAACCAAAACCTGAGATTGTAAATATATAACAGACCTTGCCGAAAGACTAAACAAAGACAATCGTATCGAAGCCAACAACATCATCAACAGGCCTAAAAATTTGTGACCCCGCAGTAGGCTCAGGTCACTTTCTTAGATCTGCTCTCAACGAAATTATTTCTATTAAGAGTGATTTAGATATTCTAATTGATGGTGATGGAAAACGATTAAAAACCACAAAGTAGAAGTTGTAAATGACGAACTAATCATTACAGACGAGGACGGAGAACTCTTTGAATACAATCCCAAAAATGCCGCAAGTCTCAACATACTGAAAATACTTTTCCATGAAAAGCAGACCATCATCGAAAACTGCTTGTTTGGCGTAGACATCAATCCCAACTCTGTTAAGATTTGCAGATTGCGATTGTGGATAGAATTGCTCAAGAATGCGTATTGAAAAAATGAAACCGAATTAGAGACGCTGCCCAACATCGACATCAACATTAAATGTGGCAACTCGCTGGTGAGTAGATTTGAAATGGATGCCGATTTGAAACAGGCAATGAAGAAGAGTAGGTAGACGATTGATGGATACAGAGCTGTGGTTGACAATCATCGCAACGCTCAGAATAAAGAGCAAAAGCGAGAAATGGAAAATTTGATTGCTTCGGTCAAAAAAGATTTTCGTTGCGAAATCTCGCTAAATGACTCCAAAGCAACAAAGCTTCGCAAGCTAGAGGTCGAATTATTTACCTTGACCAACCAAACCCAGCTCTTTGATCTCAACAAAAAAGAAAAGCAGCATGGAATAAAAAAGCAGAATAACTAACTACCGAGATTGGCATTCTCGGTGCTGAAATAGAAGAAATAAAAGCCAACAAAATTTATGAAAATGCTTTTGAGTGGAGATTCGAATTTCTGGAAGTTCTAAACGATGATGACGATTTTATAGGGTTTGATGTGGTGATTGGGAATCCGCCTTATATCAGAGAAAAAGAAATCAAAGAACATAAACCAAACTTCAGATCTAGATTTTAATTATATAGCGGAACAGATGACACCTATCTATTTTTTATCGAAAAAAAAATTTGAAATATTAAAACAAAAAGGAATGTTCACTTACATTATTCCACTAGCCTTGCGTTTTAAATCGAACATAGTAAATTGATTAGAGTTTGCATGTAATTTATTTTGAAAATCCTCATTCTCAAAGAGCTGATTTACGGGCACTTTTTCAAAAATTTAAATACCTAAAACTTGTACTATTTCGTAAGGGCTTTGTTTCAGCATAAAATGCTTCTTAGATATAGCCACCAATACATAAATTGAAACAGCGATCCACACTTGTGTTTTAACTGCATTCTCCGATTGACCCCAAAACGTTTTTATTTTTAGATGTTGTTATATCCACTTAAAAAACAATTCAATTTTCCAGCGATGTTTATAAAGTTGAGCAATCTCAGTTGTTTTCAATTCAAAGTTATTGGTTCAAAATACAAATACCTTTCCAGTCTCTTGGTCCTTGAATTTTATTCTTCTTATTTTCTCTGGATAATCTTTTGCTGCACTGAAAATTGGTGAGCATGATAATTTGGTCATAAACTATTCCACTTGATGTGTCTTTCGGTTTAGAATATACTCTCCTGAAACCCATATTATCCTTTGCTCGTGTTACATAAAATGCGTCCAGCGTATGAATCTTGTAAAGCCTTTTAAAATCGCAGTATCTGCGGGCCATGAAGTAGAAACTGTTGGCCTCAAAACGAATGAAATCGAATGCATTGACATCAAGAAAAGACACGTTAGAAAATAAAATAAATTCGGGAATCGATGTTTTTAAATCTAAATGAGTGTGGAGTTTAATTCCAGCTTTTGTACTTCTAAGAGTAGCCCAATAAAACGTAGAGAGGCCAAATCAATTGTGGTTGCATCAATTGCAAATACATTACCCTTTCGCCATAAATCAAGATCACCATCATTGATATATAATTTTTTCGCTTCTTGAATAAGTGACATTGCAAGGTCGTCATAAATTTGAAAAGATCGACTTTCATTTGCTCTTGTAATTGTGCTAAGAGAAACAATTTTTCCAATACCAAGATGATAAGCTTTCCCTAAATTTACATTTAAGCACAACAATGTATCTGTCATCCTTTCTCTGTGAGTTAATTGCCCAAAGGCCATGCATAAATATTGCTTCCAGCAAGTAAATCCGCGGTTCTTATAATCTCCAGAATGAGTGTCTACAAGGGTTTGAAATTGTTTGTGCGAAATTAATCCAATTAACTGAGAAAAAATGGAACGGCCTTGATTCATGTTGCTATTTTACAGCACTATACAATTTTTTAGAACCTCAAAAATTCAAATCGTTTCCAACTAAAAAAACGCTGCAGCACAATAGCAGTAAGCTTACAGAAGAATCAAAATTCCCGAAACCCAACGCTAGTGATTTCAACTATAATAAAATGCAAAAGCATAGGAGATAGTGAACACTTAAATAAATATGTTGCAAAAGGCATGAAAAACTATTTGTCAGAGCGTTTAGTGCCATGAGGTCAAATATTAAGAAAATGAATCCTTAACAAACTCATCGCAGGACTAATTATCCCAAGGATTGCCTTTAATTCTATTTGCATCAATTTGCAATATGATGGTCATTAAACAACAGTTCAGTTGTACCAAGCAACAATTTAATTTCTTCAATTACAGCAGAATACAGTACGGAGAACTCTTTAGCTTTATGTGAACTTCCTATGACTTTTATAATATTGTTCTTACCTTTTACTTTTTGGACGATTTGAATACTTATGCTACCCGAAGCATTTGTTTTCTTTCTGAAAAACATCTGCAAACTTACCACTTAATGACATCAAGAGACCTGGGGTGCACCCAAATCCAAAACAAAATAGCAGCTAAATCAGTAGTTTCCGAAGGATTTTTGAAGCGTTTTAAAAAAAACGCACAAGACAGGGAAGAGATTTAGAAATTTTCTTGAAGCCATTTCACTTTCGCGTCATTCAAATTGTAATCGCAATTTATGCCAACAGCCTCTTGACCATTAGGCAAATTCTGAGTTATAAGTCCTCGGTCTTGTGTCTTTAGATCCGATCCAACATGAGTAAGTAAAATCTAGTCTGTAATAAAACTCAACGTTCATATCTGAAGCACGAGACTACTTCTCAATAATCATTCTTTCCATTAATACTTCGCCATCAATTGTAAGTTCTATTGTATATAATCCGCCGGCAAGTGGTTTGCTAAAACTTAAAATCGTATTGAGGCTTTCCTTTGCAAAAAATCTATTTGTGTAGACAACTCTCCCGAGCCCATCAAAAATGCGAACACCTGCATTATCGCCCTTGATGCCAATGATATTGAGGACTACCATATCACCATTATTAGGGTTAGGATAAAGGACTGCTTCAATTTCTTTTTCTAAACTTTTGATGGCAATTGCAGATTCAATTTCATTGCTTGAATTTAATGCTGCTCCTCCAATGAAAATGATAGAAGATGGTCCGAAAGTTCCTGATCCATAGGTAAAATTGGGACGCCATTTTACTTCATAAAAGTTTTGATTAATAAGTGCTTGAGGAAAAGAAAAACCTAGATTCAGCACCGATGATGGCCCCGCAGTCGTTACTTCAAACGCTGCAGGATCAATATAAACAGAGCCTAAACAATTGTTTACTCTTCTAAATGAAACTGTAAAGTTTATGGTTCCACAAACAAATGGTTTGCCTTGCAAAAATGTATTTCGAAGTAGAGTCGCCGGACATTTTTGATTGTCTTTTACTTTAACTTGAGTATGTGGATTGATATTAAATACGCAACTATCGAAGGCATTAACAACGATTGTTTCTAAGGAACCGATACTATTAGACAACACATAGTTTGCTTTAATTTTTGCTTGATAAGTAGCGCCATATCGCAACCCAAGAGCAATAGATGCCATTGGCATTTGAGTGGATGAACTTTGGGAGGTTGTAATACCGGGTGCATTCACCAATCCTTTAAAATCGTACGTGTAAGAAGTTGCACCTGTCCATCCTGCTTTGTAATTACTACATAAGTCTTTATTGGTTTCGTTACCGGTACAAGTAGAATTCATCAGTGGTGCAATACAAATTGAGAAGGTTCCACCTGCCGTATTGTTGTAGTTGCGTATAGCTACCCAATAATAGTGCCCTGGCGTCAATTGCCCGAAATTCAGTATCTCCACTCCCCCATTTCCTTGTAAATTTTCAGCGTTCAATTCAGCTCCGGCGGCATTCTGTAATTCTATTATTCCATCAAAATTATTGGGCGTTAATACAATTCGCACTGCCGTTGATGGTGAATAAAATCTATACCAAACATCGCGACCGCCGCTTGCCATTGTGTTAAGCGGATTTGCCTCAGGTGAAATAGTTGCGTTCAAACATGTTCCAGAAATCTGCACACATTGTGGATATGGATTATTACTTACAAATTGTGCCGCAGTTCGCTGATCATTTGCTATCGCAAAGCAATTGTCATCTTGCAGACCGTTGCAGTTTTCGTCGATACCATTTTGGCATATTTCTGCAGCTCCAGGAAAACTATTTACATTATTGTCGTTGCAATCTGCCGAGTAAGGTGCATTTCCATTTTGAGAAGGTGAATACGGAATAAGTTCTGCCGGAATATCGCACAAACCAATACAACCCGATTGATAAACAAACGATCCAAATCCATCACCATCCAAGTCAGCCCACCATTCCGTTAATGGATTAATAGTTGGGTTCGTGTCACAACAGTCGCCTCCTACTTGAGAATAGCCCGTTGGGGGAAAGCATGCCGTAATCGGTGAATTAATTCCACCGAATCCATCACCATCCAAATCTTGAAAATAAACAATCCCTTGAGTAATAAGAACGCTAATTGAAGATGACTCATTTGGGCAAGGAACATTTCCTATAACATTTATGGTGAAATTGACAGTTGTGTTAATGTCGCTTAAAGCAGGAGTATAGACTGGAGTAATAGTGAAGTTATTTGAAGTAATTGACCCATTACCATTTTCTGTCCATGAAATAGAATTCACGTATTCGGCATTAACACCTGTTATTGCGAAAGGACTCAGACCGCAGTATGAAAGAGATTGGGGTGCAAAAATTTCAGGACCATTCACAAGAGTTATTATCAACGTATCAGAAACAACGGATTGTGTCACGCAGTTTGCGTCAGAGAAAACCTGACAAATTATTAGTTGATTATTGATCGGTTGTTCATCCAAAAAGGTCGGAGAATTTGATCCAACAGGTAAGCCATTCTTTGTCCAAGAATAAATTGGCGATGGACCACCATTTTGCAGTGCAGAAGTAAATTCTATTGGATCACCCAGACAGCCTAATGTGCCGTTGGCCGATGATATCATAACTGAAGGAGTCGCCAAAGGTTGAACTACAATTATAGCACTACCCGTCATGTTTGTAGTGCACACTCCTGATCCTCTGTTAGTGGCCACAATGGTGTAAGTTCCGTTGTTTGCGGCCATCAATCCCAAAAATGAAATAGAAACATTATTTCCTTGAATAGGTAACCCAACAGGATCACCATTAAAAAATAATTGATAGTTGGCCCAATTTTCTGAACCCGACAACACAACATCAAATAGATCTCCTTCGCACAATGTAATGGAACCTGAAACTAAATATGCCGTAGGATTTCTACATTCAGCTAAAGCAAATTCACCAAAAGAATTTTGTGGAGTTAACGTTGAACTATTTGCAAGAGGTGATGTGACCAAAGTCGGAGTCCAATTAGTAAAATCAAAACGTCCGCTAGTAATTGCTAATGTATTCACAGCAATATCAAGATCAGAATTTTGGAAGTTAAACGTTGGAGTATATGTATTGAATACAACATTATTATTACCAATTGCCCAAAAACGATTGACTGATTTTAATGGATTTAGGAAACCTGCGCCAACAGAAATATTTGGATGATCGCCATTAACGGAAGCAACCGTAATAACGCCAGTCGTAGTAATTCCATTAAAGTTCAAATCGGCTGGCGAATACGTATTGAGTCCACCAACGGGAAAAGAGTAATTGAGATTGCCTAGAGCAATAGCTCTCCTTAAATCACCATGAATATGACCTGTGCCAGGACGTTCAATAGAGCCAAGACTTGAGTTGGTCACATAAACTGAAACGTTGTTTGTAGATGCATTAACGATTCCTGACTGAAGTGTTAGTTTTGTTCGAACTTCAATTGGTTTTGCCAGTAAAATTCCGTCGACGTTTTCATTTATAATCCTTAAATTATTAAATACTTCGTTAGCACCACTATTCTGTATTGTTTGTTGAGATGTGCCTCTAAATTCAACCAAACCATCACCTTCATTAAAATTGGATTCATTAATATTAGTCCAATTACCAAAGAGTCTAACCGTTCCATCTGTGGCGCTTGTGCCATCATTCATATTAAGTACACCTGCACCATTTATTATCAAATTACCTTTTATATCAAGACGATCTAAAGTATTGCCGGCAAGACGAAGTGATTTATTTCTAATTTCTATATTATTACATTTCGCAACATTATCAAACAGATATGCGTTTGTTGCATTGTAATCAACATTACAAAGATTGTTTGCTCCTGTTACATTATCAATAATAACATTCACTGTGCTATCTGGTACAACTCTAGTTTCCCAATTGTTACAGTTGAACCAGTCATCATTGACTGCCCCAAGCCATTTACCTTCTACTTCTGTTGGTGCAATTAAAGAAAATGAGATACAACCAAAAACGTAATCATATGCAGCACCTGCATTGTCATAATTGGCATTGGAAGAGTATCCCGTCCAATTTAGAGGTTGGTTTATTCTAACAACCCAACCTAATCTTGTAGTGGGCGTCAAAGGACCTGTATATTTAGATTTATCGTTATTCACAACAGATTGCATATTTGTTGTAAAACATTCAGTACCCGGATATAAACGTGATCCCGCTGTAGTCCATGTTGGAGTTGTGCCGCCCGTATTTGTTTTCCAATTTATCCCGGTCCAACCATAAAGTACGTTGCCGTTATAAGTTGCATTTTGAGCCCCGAAAGGATTAGACCAACTTCCACCTTGGGATATCCAAATTTGATCCGAACTATTTAAGTCAAAAGAAGTTGAACCTGCGCCAATCACATTTGATTCTATTTGCCAATTGGCATTATCATCAACACCACAAATTAAAATATCGTATCGAGGATCTGAAGTAAAAGGGCCATCAACGCAAATCACAGCACCGGCAGGAACTATTGGCGCTCCCAACTTTCTTGTCAAACGAACAACACCTTCCGTATCACCCCAAGTATTTTCATTGATTCTTTCAAACCCATTATCGGTCATAAAAAATGAGGTATTTTCTGTGATGTCTTTAAACGATACGAAACAAACTTCGTCTGTGCTTCCGACAGCAAGAACAGCGGTATTAATAGCTATAATTGCCAAATCGCCAGGTTCAAAATTGGTAATAGTGCTTGGTATGGCGCAAACTTCAACACCAGTTGACCATTGTATTCCTTTTCTAGTGAATATTCTGAAACAATAATTTGTGCCATTTGTAAGTCCTGTGATGCTTTCGCCAACATTTGTTCCTTTATAAATAACCTGATTTGCACCCGTGTAAACTGGGTTTGCGATATATGCACTGCCATCGCCACTAGGAGTAAAAACAACACTTCCGGCATTGGCAATTACGAGTATTTCATCATAACAACCGACAAGTGGATTAGACCAACCGATATCAATAACCGTATTATCTGCACTTGCCGAGGCATTTGTAACATTGGGAAGATTTATAGTTTCGGAAATACTTGTTCCATTGCTCCAAACTGTTCCTGTATTGTTGATATATGTATAGGCAGAAAAAGTGTAATTAACTCCTGCCGCAAGTCCTGTAACAGTTACTGCATTGCCGATTCCTTTATACACAACACGACCTTTTGCACCTAGATCAGCAGCGAATGAAAAATTAGAATTAGCCGTATAATCGTTTGCATTTGAAATTCCAGGACCACTTGATGTGGCCGATGCTCGCGCAAATATTATTACGCCATCACTGTATCCTGAGCCAAAAGTCCAGCTTAGTTGGTAAGTAGAATTATCAGTGCAATTCTCCGCGAGGACCACATTTGCCGGACGTGTTGGAGCATTTGACTGAGCTGGAACAGTGGAGAAATATTGTTGAGTTCCATTGTTACAATTGTATTCGAATATTTTGAAATAATAATAATTACCCGGAGTTAAATTTGTAACAGTGGCAGAATTACCAGTGCCGTTGTAAACCACAACTCCATCGCCAAGAATCTGTGCAAGTGTGAAATTGGCATTTGCAGCATAGGTTGTAGAATTGGTTGGTACTCCAGTTGGTTCTGATCCTAGTTTAGCAACTACTATTCTTCTGTTTCCATTTCCTGAAGTCCAACTTAGATTTAATACCGTATCTGATGAGGTAGAACTTTGAAACGCAGAAGCATTGGAGGTTGGTGCCGGACAAGAGGTGGCCAACGAAACAACATTAGATTGAGCGCTAGAGCCACAAGCATTGGCTGCACGAACTCGATAATAATAAGTGGTTTCAGCAGTAAGTGCTGAGACTAACTGGGTAGTTCCCGCAACAGCTAGATTTTCATAGCCACTAACATACGAAGATCCCGTGCCAGAAATAACAAAATTATCGAGTACCCATAATTCATTTGCTGCATTATTTAACACTGTAATTCTCACTCTTAAATTAGATGAAATAGGCAAATTGGTAATTGCAATAGAACTAAAACCATCACTTGTTCGCGAACCACCGCCAGAAGGTGAAAAACTTATCGGAGTGGCATTTCCATCGTATGCGGTTGATGCGTTGCCAGTTGCCGCATAAGTCCAATATGCATTACTATTTCCCAATACGCGAAGAGTACTGTAATAATTAGTTCCGCCATCAGGACTTATTTCTACAGTTACTATATCGCCGGCATCTGCGCCATTGCCTGCAGTAGTTAACGAAAATGATGCAAGTTTAAAACTCAATTGAACATTTGAATACAACGAAGTATTTATGACATTTGAAGTGAGTTCCAAAGATCCATTGTTAACTCCGAGAGATGAGGTGCCCGAGTTAGTTAGTGGCGAATTTGACGGCCCGTCACTAGCTGTGGAGTTGCCAGTGCGATAAGATGCTGTGCCACTTGTTACAGTAAATGCACTCAAGGAATTTTCGAAATTATCAGACGCTATAGAACCGCTTAAGGTGAAGGTAGGAGTAGTAGCAACATCTAAAAAATATCCAGTTGCACCCGACACAGCAGACCAATTCGCCGTAAAGTCATTAACTCCAACATTTATTGTTTGCGGAGTGATATTGCTATTGGCCACAGATGCTGCCGGAACAGTGTTAACATCCAATGTTTTGTTATTTGAAGTGGTTCCACAACTTCCACCGGATGAGGTGAGTGTAAGTGTTACTGTAGTTGGTGTAGAAACAGCAGGAGTATAGGTGGCTGTAGTTGGAGTTGTTCCGCCATTGTTGGTGAAACTGCCTCCAGCGCCGCCATCAGACCAAACGGCTCCTGTTGCACTTCCTGAAAATGTACCACCAAGTGCAGGCGTAGCCACGCCGCTGCAGATAGCTGAAAGTGCTGACCCGACTGAAACTGCAGGAAGTATATTTACGACTACATTTTTTGAAACAGACGTAGTTCCGCAACTTCCACCTGAGGTAAGTAGCGTTAATACGACCGGAGAGCCTGAAGTCAATGAAGCTGTGTAAACAGTTGTATTTGGAGTTGTTCCTGAATTATTAGTAAAGCTTCCACCCGCTCCGCCATCATTCCAAACAGCTTGTGTTGCTCCGCCTCCAAATGATCCACCTAGAGCTGCGGTACTCCCCAAGCGGCAAATCGCAGCCAAAGCGCTTCCTGCATTTGCAGTGGGAGTTGGATTTACCGTAATTAACTTATACCCTGAAACTCCGCCACAACTGCCTCCAGATGTAATCAATGTTAAAGTGACAGGTGAAATAGCATTTGAAGCCGCTGTGTAAGTTGCAGTTGCCGGAGTTGTGCCCGTATTATTTGCAAAACTTCCTCCTGCTCCACCATCAGACCAAATTGCGCTGCTGGCAGATCCACCAAAAGACCCGTTAAGCGCTGCCGATGTTCCGCCTTGGCAAATAGCTGCGACAACTGCACCAACAGTGACAGTTGGTGTGGCCAAGCGGGTAATATAATCAACTTTATTTTCAGTATTTGTGGCACCGTCTACAATTTGAAGACTAACACTACTATTTCCTGAACCCTTATATGTAACAGTATGCGGACCCACACCAGTTGCAGTTACGGGAGAAGCACCTGTTCCAAAATTCCAACTGTATGAGGTAGAACCTGTAGTTCCTGAAGAAGTATTTGTGAATAGTAAGGATCCTGCCGAACAAACCGAAGTTGCACTTGCACTAAAATTTGCATCAAGTCCGCAGCCGGCTATAGTAATCGCTATTGAAACTGCCGTCCCTATACAACTTTCACTGTTTGTTTCAGTAACTGAGATTGAACCATTGGTAGTTCCTATGTCAACTGTAATTGAATTGTTATTTGGACCTGCGCCTCCCGAAGTTATGTTGGATCCGGCGGGAACATTCCACGCGTAGGTTGATCCCGTGGTTAATGTTACTGAATAAACAGCGCCTGTCGCGTTGCAAGTAGGAGAAGCGTTTCCTGATAATGCGCTCGTGGTGGGTGCTGCAGCTTGAGAGATAACAATGGATACTTCTACAGGACTGCCGCAATCGCCAGTGACTCGTGCGTAATAAGTTCCTACACCAACCGAATTAAGAGTTGTACCTGTTCCTAGGTTTGTTCCTGTACCTCCGGTCGCGCTCCACCAAGTAACAGTAACATTTGTTCCAACAACACTTTGTGCTGTCAAATTCGCAGTAGAACCTGAGCAGATCGTTTGATCTGTTGCAGAGACCGAAGCAATGCCAACATCGGTACACGGATTACCGAAGGTTTTAACACCACCCACAACAACAGGGTCAGTTCCGGTTTTTGATGCCGAGGCAAAAGAAATATTATTAAAAGAAGTTGTACCCAAACTGATGGTATTGTTTGTTGTTGCTACAGCAGTTGCATCCACTGTTACAAATAAATATCCTGTAGTTCCCGTGCTAAAAGTTTGACATGCAAAAGCCGGAAAAGTCTTTGAACCCGCTACCCCAGGGCTTGACAATGTGCTGAGAAGAACATCCGTTCCCGCGCTAAAAGCTGCATCTGGGGAGAACCATAATTTAAGATTAGAAACATCGGCCGCTATATAAGTACCTTGTGTTGTAACTGACATTGCATTGAGCACGGCACTAAGATTAGAAGGAGTGATATTAAATTGTTGTAGTATCACATTGCTTGTGCTCTGTGGTACTGTAGATGCCGTGACAGCAGTATTTGCTATCGCAACAGAGGATCGAGTAATTGTTGCAGGAATAGGACCAACCATTTCAACGTCATCAACAAAAATGTTGGCTGCATTACTGGCGCTGCTTTCTCCGTAAAAACAAAGGTCGTCCAATGCCGTCCCATTCGCAAGTTGAGCTTTATTTAAATCATTTCCTACGAGGGTTCCATTCACCCATAAATCAAACCTGTATGCTGCTACTGATTGTGCTGAGCCGTAAGTATAATTTATTAGGGCAGCAGAGTTGTTCATTACAAGTTCGATTGTGTAAATATTCCCCTGTGAAATTCCCGGAGAAATAGGAGTCCAACCCGAGCCGTTTCTGTAGTTGGTTGTTACAGCACCCGAGGCACCGAAAACAAACTGGAAACCCGAAAAAATTTGAGAACCGACAAATGCATTCGCATCATTGTACATCGCACCATTTCCTAGAAACATAGACCAAGTTCCGCTAGTAACACTATTAGTTCCGGTTGACGATCCTAACAACATATTGAATTTTAGATATCCGGAAGAACTCGCTGTGGTGTAATTGAGAAACGGGGTGAATTTCACAACGGATGCTGTAGTCGGAGCAACAGCGCGGACTTCCGTTAAGCAACCCAAACCAGGTACACCAGGGGTTTGCAAATTAACCGATCCTCCGGTTGAACCGATTCGAACATACGAGGTTCCGCTGGATGGATTTGGAAGAAACGTTGTGCTGAATCCAGTTGTATGTGATCCCGTTCCAGTTCCAAATTCATTTGTAGTCGACTGACCAACTAGATTGATTTGAGGAATTGCTAGACTCAAACAAGCAATTGCAAAAGCTTTAAAAACAATTAAGTTAATAGATTTGAGTGATGTAAAAACATCAGATTTGGCGGTTAATTTCATTAGGCACAGGTAATTAAACTTCTTGCTGCAAAGTAAATTCTCTGCAATGGCAATGAGAGCGTTTTGTCATTACCTCTTTGTGATGATTGTGGATTTTTATGTAAACACAGCTTCAAATGTGTTAGGTAAATGGCAAGAGAATGTATCCATAGAGTTATGAGCTTTCGATTCTACTAATTCGTTTGGACCGATTTATTACATTCAAACTTTCAAGTAGTGAGTTTTAGTTTTTGTCCAAAGACGTATTACATGCAAGAATATAAAGCTTATTCTAAGCAGGTTGGATATTCAATAAATTGAACAGAAAATCCCTCCACTTTACGAAGGAAGAAAAGACTCTAATCCAAAAACCTTTCCCTCGTTGCCTTATCCGGAATTCTGCATGCATCCAGTTTACCAAACCACTTATATCTATTACGTGCTATGTATCTGTAAACTGCATTTCGAATGAATGCCGGGAAAATGAATAATACAACGGCTAGACTCCAAAGTCCTCCGAGATCTTTAGCGATAAGCAGGGCGGCTGTGGATTCTGTATAAAGTTTGCCATTTCGAAAATATACGATGCTTTCCAATTTATCCTGGGCGCTTTCCCCTTTCAGTCTTGAAAATGTTTCGCCTTGTAGTGGACTATATTTCAGAACATTGCGTTTGTCGTGCTTTAGAAGCCAATCCACACTCGAATTGCAAAACCCGCACACGCCATCAAAAAATACAATTCGAGTGTTATTTATTTCCTGCATCAGACTGCATAGATACGAATTGAAAAGGATAAAATTTAAGAATGCTTACCTCTCAGAAAGTTCATCTCATCATTCCTTCTAGCTTCTATATCTTGCGCGCTGTAATATCACGGCAACTTACCTCATTATGCACTACAGCTCTTATTTACAATTAGATAAAATTCTTTCAGCTCAAGAATTGGAAAGCGATCGTTTGAATAAACATGCGCATGACGAAATGCTGTTTATCGTTATTCATCAATCGTATGAATTATGGTTCAAACAAATCATTTTTGAAATGAGTTCTGTTCACAAAATGTTGTCATCAGAGATCAACGACAATGGACCTGAACTCCAGATAACAGTGCGCAGATTAAATCGTGTTGTGGAAATTCTAAAAGTTCTTGTCAATCAAGTTGACATTCTTGAAACAATGACACCACTCGACTTTTTGGATTTTAGAGATATGCTTCGCCCCGCCAGCGGATTTCAAAGTATGCAATTCAAGGAGTTGGAAACAATGCTCGGCCTCAAGGTTGAAGAGCGTCATGGAAAAGAATATTTTACAAGTCAATTAAAGCCGGAAGACGCCGAAAAAATATACGAACAGGCTAAAGACGAATCCATTATTTCTCTTGTAAATGCTTGGCTCGAAAGAATGCCTTATTTCAACAATGAAGAAATTTGGCAGGAGGCCGGCAAAAAAGATTTCTGGACACTTTATCGTGAGATATACGCCAATTCGTTAAGAGATGGCGAAACTAACAACCTCATTCTTTTCGATGAATTGTTTATGACAGATCACATATTAGATGATCGCAAATTATCTGACAAAGCAAGAAGAGCTGCATTGTTTATCACAATCTACCGCGATTATCCAATTCTTCAGAATCCATTTAGGGTCATAAATCACCTTCTCGAAATTGACGAATTGCTGGCTAATTGGCGTTGGAGACACATGAACATGGTCCATAGAATGATTGGTATCAGGGTTGGTACCGGCGGAAGTTCAGGAAAAGGATATTTGCGTGAAGCTGCTCTCAAACACTACGTTTTTACTGAGTTTGCAGAGCTTACTAGTTTTTTGATAGAGCGCAGTCATCTTCCCGAATTGCCTGCTCAACTAAAAAAAATACTCGGTTATTATTCTTGATGAAACGATCTATTTGGATTTAGTAGCAGCAAATGCTAAAACAATCCATGATGAAATAAACATAATCCCTCCTATTGGCGTCAATGGTCCTAGCCATGATAGCTCAACTCCCATAAGGCTGCGAGTTGCCAAAAAATAAATCGAGCCGGAGAATAGTATGATACCAGCTAGCATGAGTTTTTGTGCTGTAGCAAGTAATTTGATATTGATGGACTCGCGCGTTTGTAGAAGAAATATTCCCAATAATCCGATGCCATGAATAAACTGGTATAAGATCGCGGTATTCCAGGCTTTTAATTGTTTTGGTTCGATAAGTTCTTCGAGCGAGTGTGCTCCAAAGGCTCCAAGAACAACTCCTAAAGCCATCACAATTGACGCAATTCTAAGTGTTGACATGGACAAATGTATGATGGTTCACAACCTTAGAGAAAATGAAAAATTTATTTTTTGAATTCCTTCTTTACGGTCACAAAATCTCTTCATTGAAGAAATTATACCAAAAGCATTTATTAATTGGTTTAAAGGACTCATTAATCCCGAATCGCGCATTAGCTAAGATTGATTAGAATTCTCCCCCGTAGATACTCCCAAAGGGACGCGTTAGAAATCGAATTTCTTAGGATGAAAATACATATCGCTTTTTATTGCGAAATACCGATTATATAAAATAGAAAGTCCCATTTCGCCAGCAGGCTCAGTGGAATAGTAGTTAGTTATACTGGCATAATTTTGGGTACTTTTACATGAATTCTACTTTAATTTTCTCTCAGACGTATCCAAATGAGATGCATTTGGCGTAGAAAATAAAAAGAGATGTCTAAGCAAGTCGATTTTAAAAAGCACTTGAAAAGAGGGGTGGTATATCGCCGTAATGTTTTAAAAAAATGGTCCACCTCTGTAGATCGTCATCTAAAGGAATTGGTGAAAAACGGAGAACCACAAAAAGTAGGAGCCGGACTTCATTATTACCCCCAAGAAGGTGAATTGGAAAAGTGCCCCCTACGGCGAGAAGTTGGTCAAGACTTTCCTTAAAGATGATTATTTTCTTCTTACCACGCCAAATGACTAATTTAGATTGGGAGTTGGCACAACACAGTTGTACAATAAACGAGTAGTTTTTAATCACAAACGTCACGGTGAATTCAACCTTGGAGGTCGCCTTTTTACGTTCTTCCAGAAGCCACGCTTTCCGAATAAGGTGACAATAGAATTCTTACTTGTTGATTTGGTTAATAACTTTGAAAAACTTGCAGAAGATCAACACTTAATATTAAGGAACGTGCTGCAAAAGTTAGGGAGTGAAACCAAAAAAAACTGAGGTGTACTATCAAAGAGTTTGGCACATCGAGAGCAAAAAATGTATTTAACTTAATTTTCAGCGAATTATCAGTGTAGATGGCAGTTCAACGCCAATTGCTGAAAACGAGGCTTTCCGTTCATGTGATACAAAAATGCGCGAACGATTTAGAATGCGATATCAAAACATTGCCGAACTCTATTATAAAGGACAGATTGATTTTGAACTTATTCTAGAACGCATCCATTCATCTTTGCCAAGTGGATAAATCCAAATTAAAAATCCTAAGTTCATTGACCCAATCGATCAGCTAATGCATTGCCAGTTTTCAAATAAATAAGTTTTTCAGAGTAAAAGATAATAGAACTGAATAAATCAACTATTTAGACTTTTTTGTTTTGACCAAGTTCTCAATCTTACCTAAAAATAACCATTCCATATTAAAATACCACAAAATTACCTCATGCATTTGGTGTAAATTATACACTAAGTTATCTTTGGCCATCAAAATGGATTTTTTGATCGCCTACTAACCTTTAACTTCTTGATGTTGGAACAATATCACAAATGGTTCTCTCCGGCCCTTGGCAGAGATATTGAAATGATGACTTATGGTGATCGTGGATTGCCTGTGGTGGCCTTTCCAACTTCTCTTGGAAAGTATTATCAGAACAAAGATTTTGGTCTGATCGAGTCTGTGCGATGGTTTGTAGAAAATGGATTTGTAAAAATCTATTGTATAGATGGTTTTGATGAACACTGCTGGTACAACAGAAATGTTGAGCCAGCCGTTAGAGCATACAATCATGTTTGTTACGATAATATGCTTCACCATGAGTTGATTCCCGCAGCAAAAAACGAAACAGGTTTTTCTAAAGTTGCCGTTGCCGGGTGCAGTTTTGGTGGCTATCATGCAGCAAATTATGCTTTCAAACATGCCGAAAACGTGAGTCACATGATAGCCATGGGAGCGGCTTTCAGCATCCGCGATCAAGTCGATGGTTATTTTGATGATACTATTTATTTTAATAATCCTCCAGATTTTTTGCCTGGTACGAACCATCCTGAATTATGGAATATGAAAATATTTCTAGGTACTACAGAAACTGATTCTTGCAAAGACGCAAATCTTGAAATGAGTAATATTCTTCAATCAAAAGGTATTTCACATTGGCTAGATATAAGACCGTATGGCGGACATGACTGGCCAATATGGTGCGAGATGTTTCCTCATTATTTATCACTTCGCTAATTCATAACTAATAATAATTTACCAAACAAAAAAAACAAATTATGAAAAAAATAGGAATACTATTCGGTCAAGAGAACTCATTTCCTCAAGCATTTGTAGATGAGATCAACAGCAGAAATGAAAAAAACATCTTAGCTGAATTTGTGAAAATCGATAAGGTAAGTCAGGGATCTGATAGCGGTTACGCAGTTATTGTAGATCGCATAAGTCAAGACATACCATTCTATCGCGCATATCTCAAAAACGCAGCATTGTCGGGCGCAGCAGTCATCAACAATCCATTTTGGTGGAGCGCTGACGAGAAGTTTTTTAATAATTGCCTTGCCGTCAGTCTTGGAGTACCCGTTCCAAAAACGTATTTACTTCCTTCGAACGAAAGACCAAATGACACCAATGAAAATTCATTTAGAAATCTGCTTGATCCGCTCAACTGGGGTGAGATGTTTGAGCAAATCGGATTTCCTGCTTACATGAAACCACATGATGGTGGTGGATGGAAAAGTGTTTACAAAGTGAATGATATGAATGATCTTTTTGACAAACACAAAGAGACCGGCAACTTGATAATGATGCTGCAAGAAGAAATAATTTTTGATGAATATTATCGCTGTTATTGTGTAGGTGGGGAGTATGTTCGTATAATGAAATACGAACCACGCAATCCACATCACTTGCGCTATACGGCACCATGGGAAACAGCAGATCAAAAAACATTAGATGTTATTCACGATTATACACTTCGCCTTAACAAAGCATTGGGATATGATCTAAATACTGTAGAATTTGCTGTGCGCGACGGTATACCATATGCTATCGATTTCTGCAATCCGGCGCCGGATGCAGGTTTGGAAAGTGTCGGAGAAGAAAATTTTGCGTGGATCGTTAAAACCATGGCAGACTATGCAATTGCAAGAGCAAAAGCACACAAACCGGGCCAAGACAATTTGACGTGGGGAACTTACATTGCAAGCGCTGCGGGCAAAACAAAGGCGGTTAAGGCCGCGGCACCAAAAAAAGCAGCGGCGCCGAAAAAGGCAGCCACTAAAAAAGTTGTTGCTTAAATAGATTTGATTTAAAGGGATGTAAATCCCAATACTAAATTTAATTTTGAATATGTCGGAAAACAAATTCACGCTTGGAATTGAAGAAGAATACATGGTAATAGATCCTGTAACGAGGGAGCTTAAAAGCCATGAACAGCAAATAGTGAATGCCGCAACTAAATTGCTAGCAAATGATCAAGTAAAAGCTGAGATGCACCAAGCAGTGGTAGAGGTGGGCACAGGCATTTGTAGAAATACAGAGGAAGCACGAAAAGACCTGGCTAATCTCAGAAAAACCATCAGCAATGTGGCCGGAGATCTTGGTTTGAGAATTGGTGCAAGTGGAACGCATCCTTTTAGCAAATGGGAACACCAAATGATTACCGAGCACCCGCGATACAATCAAATTGTTAATGAGCTACAGGATACTGCCCGTTCAAATCTAATTTTTGGATTGCATGTGCACGTAGGTATGCAATCGCGCGAAATGGGAATTCATATTGCAAACTCGCTGCGTTATTTTCTTCCTCATATATATGCATTGTCTACCAATTCGCCATTCTGGGAAGGTCGCAATACCGGATTTAAATCTTTTCGAACTAAGGTATTCGATAAATTTCCGCGCACCGGAATCCCAGATTATTTTGAGTCAATAGAAGAATATGACAACTACGTTAAACTTCTTGTAAAGACAGGTTGTATCGACAATGCGAAAAAAATCTGGTGGGATCTGCGAGTTCATCCTCACTTCAATACGGTTGAATTTCGCATTTGCGATATTCCAATGTTGCTTGATGAAACGATCGCAATTGCTGCACTTTTTCAAGCTTTATGCGTAAAAATTCACAAGCTGAAAAGTCAAAACATGAACTTCATCATGTATAAACGATTACTCATAAACGAAAATAAATGGCGTGCATCACGCTATGGACTTGATGGGAAAATGATTGACTTCGGTAAAGAAGAAGAAGTAGATACAAGAATGTTGATCACAGAACTACTCGACTTTATTGATGATGTAGTGGATGACTTGGGAAGTCGTTCAGATGTGAATTATGTTCGCAAAATGTTAGATCGCGGAACTGGTGCGGATAGGCAATTGGAAGTATTTAGACAGACCAATAATTTGAAAGATGTGGTGGACTTTATTACAACTCAGACGCTCGTAGGCACCAATGTGTAGAATATTAATTTGTAAGCTCAAGTTAAAGAGCAAAAAGCGATGAAGAAAATTCGAGTTGCAATTCTTGATATGCATAAAGGCGCAGCTAATCAGGGTATGCGTAATATTCATGAATTGATAGAACGATATGGAGATGAGCACAATATTGAATTCAGCAAAACGGTGTTCGATATTAGAGGTGCTCAAGAAATTGCCTCGCTTGATTTTGATATCTACTTTTCTTCGGGTGGTCCGGGAAGTCCGGTGGAACTTGAGGGTTGGGAGCCCACATACATCGAGTTGTTTGAGAAAATTAGAAAGCATAATAAAAGTTCATCACAGAAAAAATTTGTGTTTCTCATTTGTCACTCGTTCCAAATTATCTGTCATCATTTTAAACTAGCAAATGTCTGTTTGAGAAGAAAAGAGTCATTTGGTGTATTTCAGGTTCATCTTACTAAACATGCCTCAAAAGATGCTATTTTTAGCCTTCTCCCCGATCCATTTTTTGCTGTGGACTCACGCAAATGGCAAGTGATAGATCCTGATGATATTGCGCTTGAAAAAATGGGAGCCAAAATTCTAGGTTTGGAAAAAAGTCGGCCCCATGTACCATTGCAGCGAGCAGTAATGGCCATACGATTGACTCCCGAAATTCTTGGTACACAGTTTCATCCCGAAGCAGATGCGAAAGGAATGGTCTTTCATCTTAAGACCGAAGAAAGAAAAAAATTCGTACAAGAAACTTATGGTCAAGCGAGATATGAGGACCTACTTATACATCTCAATGATCCGGACAAAATAATGCTTACACATCAATTAATTATCCCCCATTTTTTGTCAATAGCATTGGAAACATTGATTCATCAGGGCTAAAATCCAATCCAGTAACGACCATGATTCAATCCATTAGAGAAAGATTCAATAAAGAATTCGATCAAAAAAAATACGAAGATTTCGTAAAATATCTCGATACAAAATTTGGTAAAGAGGTAATTTTCAGAGTTGCAGAAACTCCGATTTTTGTTGACAAAGCACTTAAATCAAAATTACTTTCGGCATGTGATACAATAATGAATGTTCTATTACAACCTGGCTTCAAAGAGAAAACCGAAAATGCCATTCCTGCCAAGTGGCGCATGAAAAATGAAAAAGGCCATCCTCATTTTTTATGTCTTGACTTTGGAATTTGCAGAGATGAAGAGGGGAATCTTACACCAAAACTGATAGAACTTCAAGGCTTTGCAAGTTTATATGCATGGGAAGATGTCTTGGGAAATGCCTACAAAAATTGGTTTTATTGTCCTGAAAATTTTTCACATTTATTTAGTGGACTTGATTCGAAAACGTACCTCGATCTGTTTCGCAAAACAATCCTTGCTGACTGTGATCCAAAAAATGTTGTTCTGATGGATCTCAAACCGGAAGAACAAAAAACCAGCATCGATTTTTATATTACAAGAGCTCAATTGGGAATTGAAATAGTTTGTTTGAGCGACTTAATACAAAAAGGTAAAAAGCTCTATTACAAATTGAAAGATGAAGAAGTTGAAATCAAAAGAATTTACAATCGATTGATTTTCGACGATCTCGAATCAAACCCAGATTTTAAGTACAACATCAATCTACAAGATGATTTGGATGTTGAATGGGTTACACATCCGCATTGGTTTTATCGTATTAGCAAATACACGATGCCCCTGCTCAAAGGCGAGTATATTCCCGAAACAAATTATCTAAGTGATCTAAAAACCATTCCTGATGATCTAGAAAATTATGTCTTAAAACCACTGTTCAGTTTCAGTGGAATGGGAGTAATAATTGATATTGCAAAAGAAGACATTGAAGGAATAAAAGATCCTGAAAATTGGATTTTACAACGCAAAGTGCAGTACACAGACGCTGTGCAATCGCCCGAAGGGGGCGTTAAGTGCGAAATAAGAATGATGTATCTCTGGCCTGATGGAGATGACAAACCAACATTGGCCACCAACCTTGGCAGAATGAGTCGCGGCAAAATGATCGGCGTTCGATACAACAAAAATCTTAATTGGGTGGGGGGAAACATTGCCTTTTTTGAAGAATAATTGATTCGTATTGTACGATTCTCTAAAGAAATAATTTATCTAGACTTACATCCCTTGGCGGACGATTTATTATGAATGTCATCAATCAAAAAATTACAATTGCATCAGTCTCTCTGGATCGATTGGTTACAACAGAATTATTCTATCCAACGTATTTTGATCCAACTCGCTCTTACCCGCTTTTGATATTAAATGACGGACAAGATGCTGAAACCCTCGATTTGATAACAATCTTAAATGATTTATGGAAATTAAATCTTTGTGCACCCTTTATAATTGCAGCCCCTCACACAAATAACCGAATGCAGGAATATGGAGTTGTCGGAATTCATGATTTTAAAGGACGCGGAAGTCTAGCAAAAGAATATTCAGATTTTGTAATTTCAGAATTGATACCATTTACGAATAAATATTTAAAAACAGAAAATTTCGAAAGTATTTCCATCTCAGGATTTAGTCTAGGTGGATTATCAGCATTCGATATTGGGTGGAGAAATCCGAATGTTTTTAGTCATATAGCAGCTTGTAGCGGTTCGTTTTGGTGGAGAATAAAAGACTTAAAAGATGATTACACTGACAATGATAGAATTATGCATCAAGTTGTGAAGTCCACTTCTTCCAAGCCTCAACTTAAAATCATGTTGACCTGCGGCTCGCTAGACGAAAAGGCTGACCGCAATAAAAATGGCGTTATTGATTCAATTGATGATACACTTGACCTTATAACTGAACTTGAAAACAAAGGCTTTAGAAAAACAGACGATTTGATTTTCGAACTTGTGATTGGTGGCAAACACACACAAGAAACTTATGGGATGATGCTTGCTGCCTTTATGAAATGGGCATTGCCAAGAAAACATTAAAATTGTGTGAATTTTATACAGTTCAAAAATTTTTGATATTATGTTAATGGTGTGCAACTTGAGAATCTTTAATATTGTCATCAATTTTGATGTGTAAAAAATTTCTACATATAATCCTTTGTTTTTTTGTGGTTGACTTAAGCGGTCAAATTTTTCTGAACGGAGGTTTTGAAATTAATACTGCTGGTTTTGACCAAATTAATCTCGACAATACCTCCTTCAACGGCTATATGTCAAACACCATAGCTTATGGTAGTTTTGGCAATATGGACATAGTTGCATCAAACACCTATTGCAACGGCCCGCAGTCGGGCAATTGGTTCGTGAGTCTAACGGGTGGCGAGACTGACGCAATAACGCTGGAACTATCGAGCCCACTAGTGGCGGGACAAACGTATAGCATCTCCTTTTGGGATCGCGCGTGTATTGCTTTCTCCGCGGGGTCAATGCCAATTCAATTAGGTTTAACAAATATTCAGGGAACCACCGGAACAATATTTTACACCGCACCCAATTCCACCGAAAGCCTCTGGACAGAGAGGGTAGTAACATTTACTGCTCCTATGGATGGACTTTATATTTCAGCCTCACTTATCAATAATCCGGATGCTGCAAATATTTTTACTTGGGCTCACATTGATAATTTTCAGTTTGATACTCCTACTTGTCCTCTTGTTCTTAATCTTGGTAATGACCAAATTATTTGTTCAGGTGGGTTGCTCTTATTGGATGCAACTTTACCAGAAGCTACTTATGTTTGGCAAGATGGTTCAATCTCTGCATCCTTCAATGTGCTTGCGGGAGGAACTTATACTGTCACTGCAACTATCGGAAGTTGTGATTATATGGATTCCATTATAATTACTGAAGTAGCTGAAATAGATGTCGAGCTTGGTGCAAATAGCAATATTTGTCCTGGTGAAAGTGTCACGTTGAATGCAACTATTCCTGGAGCAACATATTTATGGCAAGATGGAAGCACTCTTTCAACCTACACTGCTAATTCTACACAACAAGTGAGCGTTGTGGTAAGCATTGGGCCATGTTTTGACAGCGACAATATTAGTGTGACCTTGCTCGATTTTCCTACTATCGATCTTGGTGAGAATATATCTGTTTGTATTGGAACAACAGTTCTTCTAGATGCAGCAAATGCGGGGTATTCTTATGTATGGCAAGATGGAAATACTGGCCAAACATACAGCACGGCAACATCGGGGCTTTACTCTGTAGAATATACCAATGGAGTTTGTTCTAATAGCGATCAAGTGCAAGTTATTGTAAATCCTAATCCAATTGTAGTTGTTAATGGACCATTCACCATTTGCGAAGGTGATGAAATTGAGTTATCTGCCAGTGCTCTTAGTACTTATTTGTGGACACCAACCAATTTAGTTTCTGACTTCAACGATGCAAGCCCAACTGCATCGGTGTTGGATGATCAGGTTTTTACTGTGCAAGGTGAAAGTGCGGCAGGATGTCCGGGCTCTGCCACCATCATTGTAAACGTGATAGAGATGAATATTACCGGAAACCCACCGTCGGGCATAGTGCCTCACGAAGTCCAGTTTACAAATTCTTCAGAAGGTGAAAACTTCAACTGGAGTTTTGGCGATGGTTCTACTTACGCCTCTCAGAATCTAAATGACTGGCCCTCTTATACATATCTTTCTGAGGGTTTCTTTGAAACCATACTCACCTCTTCACTCAATGGCACAGTTTGTTTTGACACACTAACAATTAATGTATTTCCTGAATCAGAAATCACATTGATTCCGAATGTAATTACCGCTAATAACCGAGATGGAAACCAAACATTCAGAATTCTAAGCGAGAACTTAAAAAGTCTTGATATAACTGTCTACAATCGTTGGGGAAATGAAGTGGGTAAGATTACAAAACCAAATGGCTCTTGGTCGGCAAGTGAAAATGCAGCAGGTACATATTTTTATATTCTGACAGCTTTAGGGGTTGATGGCAAAGAATATACGCGAGAAGGCTCGTTTACTGTAATTACTGAATAGTTGGTGCTAGAGAATATAAAAACTCCTCTTAATATTAGATTCTGGAGGTGTCGAGTTTCAAAGAATGCAACCAAAAAGGTATAAATTCTGTTTTAATTTCAGATGATAAAAAGATTTCTACAAATAATTTTCAGCCTTATGACATTAGACTCTGCTGGTCAGAGTTTTCTGAACGGAGGTTTTGAAATTAATACTGCTGGTTTTGACCAAATTAATCTGGACAATAACTCCTTCAACGGCTTTATGTCAAACACCATAGCTTATGGTAGTTTTGGCAATATTGACATAGTTGCATCAAACACCTATTGCAACGGCCCCCAGTCGGGCAATTGGTTCTTGTGTCTTACCGGAGGCCAAACCGATGCAATAACAATGGAACTCTCAACCGCTTTGATAGCAGGACAATCCTACAGCATATCATTCTGGGATCGTGGATGTATCGCTTTTTCATCTGGTCCTATGCCTATACAAATAGGAGTTACAAATACCAACGGAACCACCGGCACTATTGTTTATACCGCTCCTGTGGCAATTGAAAGTCAGTGGACCGAAAGGGTATTCAATTTTATTGCACCGGTTGGCGCTCTTTATATTTCTGCTTCACTCATAGACAATTCTGCAGGAGTTAATACATCCACATGGGCACACATCGACAATTTTCTATTTGTAACTCCAACTTGTCCTCTTGTACTAAATCTCGGAATTGACCAAACCATCTGTGCTGGTGAGTCGTTCTCATTGGATGCGACCTTGCCCGGAGCCACTTATGTTTGGCAAGACGGATCAACGTCTGCAACTTATAATGTATCTACCGGTGGCACATACTCTGTTGTTGCTTCTGTTGGCGATTGCGATTACACGGATTCGGTCATTGTAACTGAAATACCTCAAATCGATATTGAACTTGGCTCCGATATTCAGCTTTGTCCGATTGAAAACATTGCCTTCAATGTAACTACTGCAGGCGCCACCTATTTATGGCAAGACGGAAGCACGCTTGCAACCTATGTGGCCAATTCTACAGAACAAGTGAGTGTTGTTGTAAGTATTGGACAATGTTCATCCAACGACAATACCAGTGTAACATTGCTTGATTTCCCTGCTATCGATTTAGGTCAAAATGTAACAGTTTGTATAGGAACATCGGTTCTTTTGGATGCAGGAAATGCTGGATATACTTATGTATGGCAAGATGGAAGTACTGCACAAACCTACTCTCCTACTACATCAGGACAATATTCTGTAGACTATTCCAATGGAATTTGTGTTGGCAGCGATCAAGTTAATGTAACCTTTAACCCTCTGCCACTATTTGAGTGGGAAGAAGATAGCATTGCTATATGTTTTGATGCATCGGAGATCCTTTCTGCTGCGACACCGGGTGCTACTTACTTATGGTCAGACGGCTCAACAAACTCCGAAATTTCAATAAATACTTCGGGGACTTATATTGTTGAGATTTCTATTAATGGATGTAGCGTAAACGATACAATGAACGTATCGGTAATTGCATCAGATTCAATTCAACTCATAACCTCAGAAATTTGTATTGCTGAAACCGGATTTGTTGTTATTTCTGACGAAAATTTGCATGACGATCTTACTTGGAGTAATGGTCAAACAGGAAATTCAATCACAGTTGAGGAGGCCGGATTATATAGTGCCTCCCTTCCTTCCGAATGTGCAACCATATTTACCGCGGTATTTGTTCCTGAATGTCCTGATCTCAACTTTTATATGCCCAATGCTATTACACCTAATGGTGATGGCATTAATGATGTGCTTTTTCCGGGACTCTATTTAAATTTTGAGTTTGACAGCTTCGAATTCGTAATTCTTAATCGCTTTAGTGAACCCGTTTTTAAAACAAATGACATCTATGAAGTTTGGGATGGCGGCCATCAAGGAAGCAGATATTATGTGCGTGATGGTGTTTATGTTTGGCAAATGAAGTTGACTTATAGAGGTAATTTCCTTGAAAAAACAGGTCATATTGTCATTATCAGATAATACCAATGTTATACCAATGATACTTGTAAAATGATACAACCATTTTATGAGTTACAGTGGTAAATGCTGGTGCGATTGATGTCTAGTACATTGCAGAGCAATGGAATTGAACTGATAAATAAACTCAAACGATATGAATAAATGCTTTTGGTGTAAGCTAAAAAGAAGTGATGCAGCCATTTCTATTCCCACTACCAATCTTTCCTTCTCGCTTTTTTTATTTCCGCATCTCGTTTTTTGGTGGTAAGTCTTTTTTCTTTTGAAGATTTAGTTGGCCGTGTTGCTTTCCTACTTTTTATTGGCGCAAAAATCTTTTTTATCAAAGCATAAAAACGTTTTACAACAACTTCACGATTGCCTAGTTGCGTTCTTTCAGTTTGAGATATTAATTGGAGCACTCCAGATTGATTTACCTTTTTACCTGATTTTTCAATTAGCAATACTTTTTGTTCCTCACTCAGTAAGGCAGAATTCTGCACGTCAAATTCCAGCATCACTTTCGTAGAAACCTTATTCACATTTTGGCCTCCTGCTCCTCCACTTCTGCTGAGTTTAAAAGTGAATTCCGTATCGAATTGCAAAGCATTGATATCCATTCGGTAAAATTATGCCAATGCTGTATATAATACCAATTGTAATCATTAATTAACCCAAAACTATTTGATGATCTTACAATGGTTAAGGCCAATAAAACAACATACTAGTCTACTGAGAACATTGGTGTAATTATACCAATTGTATTTGCAAATTTGTCCAAAAGACTTTGTTGTAAATTACATTCGTAGCGGCGTGGCTTGATTCAAATAGTACAATGAGGCAAAGCCGATATGGGATAATATTAAATGTTTACACGGTATTATGAATAAGAGTAGTAAATGCCCTTATAATTGATGTTTAGTACAATGTAGAGAAACGGAATTGAACAATTACAAATAACAATACGGTATTATTTACCTTTCGGCCAATATGAAAGTCGAAGTTCTTAGAATATTTTCCGCACAGTCAGGTGCCAATGAAGTTCAGATCAAGGCAGTTGTCCAATTGCTGGACGAAGGTTGTACAACACCCTTTATCGCACGTTATAGAAAAGAATTTACTCGTGGTTTAGACGAAGTAAAAATTGAGCAAATTCGTTTGTTGAATAGTAAGTTCAACGATTTGATCAAACGTAAAACAACGATTCTTGATACAATAAAGGATCAAGGCAAACTCACTCCAGAATTGGAAAAATCGATTGTTGAAAGTTGGGATTCGAATCTACTAGAAGACTTATACCTTCCTTTTAAGCCCAAACGAAAAACCAAGGCAAGTACAGCACGCGAAAAAGGACTTGAGCCTTTGGCACTATGGATTTTACTTGAAAACAATGTTGCTCCCGAAGATGAAGCCAACCGATTTATGAGATCAGATGTCACATCAATCAATGACGCTTTACAGGGTGCGCGAGATATCATTGCAGATATAATCAATGAAAATACGCTAGCAAGAACAATTGTGAGAAATCAATTTGAACGATTTGCAATTGTAACAACCAAGGTTGTCAAAGCAAAACAAATTGAAGGAAGTAAATATTCAGACTACTTTCAGTTTGATGAACAATTAAATCGTTGTCCATCTCATCGATTGCTCGCTGTATTTCGTGGTGAGGAAGAAGGATTTTTAAAGCTCAAGATCGAACCTGATGAAGAAAAGTCAATTGAAAAATTGAATTATGCATTTATTAAAAAAGCCAATTTGTGCAGCGATCAAATTAGAATCGCACTAAAAGATTCTTATAAAAGATTGCTTTCACCATCAATGGAAAGCGAATTTAGATCATTTGCAAAATCAAAAGCTGATGATGAAGCCATAAAAGTATTTGCCGAAAATCTGAAACAACTGTTGCTATCAGCACCTTTGGGAAGTAAACGAATTCTAGCAATCGATCCCGGTTTTATATCCGGTTGCAAAGTTGTTTGTCTCACCGAAGATGGTAACTTAATTGAAGATGATGTACTTTATCCTCACCAACCACAACGAGAATTTGAAAAAGCTAAGCAAAAAATTACATCACTGGTTGCAAAGCATAACATCCAAGCAATTGCGATTGGAAATGGAACGGCGGGTAGAGAAACTGAAGATGTAGTTCGAAGCATTGTCTTCAAAAATTTAGTTGAAATTTTTATGGTCAATGAAAATGGCGCATCAGTTTATTCGGCATCTGAAATTGCACGAGAAGAATTTCCTGACAAAGATATCACTCTTCGTGGAGCTGTTTCTATAGGACGCAGACTTTCTGACCCATTGGCAGAGTTGGTAAAAATAGATCCCAAAGCAATTGGTGTTGGACAGTATCAGCATGATGTTGATCAGAATAAATTAAAGCAAAGTCTTGATGTTGTAGTGCAAAGTTGTGTCAATCAAGTTGGCGTAAATATTAATACCGCGAGCAAAAGTTTGTTAACTTATGTGTCTGGACTTAGCGAACAAACGGCACTGAAAATTATAGAATATAGAAACAAAAATGGTGCATTTACTTCGCGCGAGCAATTGACAAAAGTGCCAAGAATAGGTGCAAAATCATTCGAACAGTGTGCGGCATTTATTCGAATTCCAACTGCTAAAAATATACTCGACAACAGTGCTGTTCATCCCGAAAGCTATGGTATTGTTGAGAAAATAGCCAAATATTATTCATGCTCCGTTAATGAACTAGTTCAAAATGAAACGATTCGCAAAGCAATTAATCCTGAAATATTTGTAACTGAAAAAGCTGGTCTTCCAACAATTACTGACATTATACATGAACTTGCAAAACCAGGTCGCGATCCTAGAGAGAGATTAAAACAATTCAGTTTTGGCAATGTCAAAAAGCCTGAAGATCTTTCAATTGGAATGACACTTCCCGGTATCATAACCAACATAACAAGATTTGGATGTTTTGTGGACATCGGAGTCAAACAAGATGGCATGGTGCATGTGAGTCAAATGGCAAATCGTTTTGTTTCTGACCCTAATGAAGTAGTAAAACTTCAGCAACAAGTTCAGGTAAAAGTTCTTGAGGTCGACTTTAAAAGAAAGAGGATCAGTTTGACAATGAAGGAGTGACGTTGCGTAGGTATGAATTACGAATTAGAAATTACGAATTTCGGAAGATGAGAAAAACCTACAGGCAGACCTAGTTTTCTTTGTAACCATTTTCCGACCAGCATTGTAGTTTTTGTAACTGATCTTTAGAGAGTTTTGCGGCTCCTTGGGGCATCTTTCTTGTCTCTATCACCTGATTTTTAAATGACCCATTGTCCAAATAAGGTTTAAGACCCAAATAAGAAACAAATACACCATTGGATGAACCTGCCCCATGACAGCCCGTAGAGTTACAATTTTGATCAATGATGGTCTTTACATCTGCTGTGTAACTCGGATCGGATCCATCGCATTTTACTTTTCTGCATGAAAAAAGGAGTGCTAGAATTGTAATACAAAATAGAATTGCCAAATTCATCTTTTTCATTTTCGTTGTATTTGAAGTTGCTAATATCGGATGGGACAAGTGTAATAGACCAATCTTCGTTTCTCTCGGTTGTTTTGAACACTTGTATTCCCCGGCATTATACCAAAATACTCAAACTAGTTTTTAAACTAGAGTGTATTTCATTTTGGCATAACGGTTTGACACAAATTTAGAAAAAAAAAATCCCCGAACAAAAGTCCGAGGATTTTTATATCTGTGAGGCAATAAATACTTATTATTATTAAATGGTCCAAATATTTTGATAATCTCACAATGGATAATAAAGTTAGAGTAGACGCTCCACCCTTAGAAATTCCTTATTTCGTAACCATCATTTTTCGTGAAATAATTTCTCCCCCAAGGTTAAACTCTACAAAGTAGATACCTCCGGAAAGTTCATTTTCCATTGTAACAACAGTATTAATTGAATCTTCGAATGCATATCGGTTTGTATAAACTACTCTGCCAAAAGAATCCATTACTCTAATAAAAAGAGATTCTGTACCCTTGTTATCGTCGAATGACTCGCGTGACATATTAATAACAAACATATCGCCGTGGTTTGGATTTGGATAAATTGCTGCTTCCACAGACGACACATCATCGATGCGCTGACCAGTTGGATTATTTGCAACTAACTCATTCAAATCAACATCTTCCATAACAGGACCACCTATAAAAATAATTCGTGGACTTCCAAAAGTACCAGAGCCATATGTAAAGTTTGGTCTCCATCTAACTTCATAAAAAGTCTGATTGGTAAGAGGCTGTGGAGACACGAAACTCAAATTCAAAAAGGCTGACGCACCAGGAGTAGAAACCTCAAAAGCTAAAGGATCAATATATTGAAATCCGGAACCTGTAGAGCATTGATTTACCTTTCTGAAGGAAATCGTATGATTGATTGCGCCACAAACAAAAGGTTTACCATTAAGAAGCGATGAGCGCAAAATAGTTGCAGGACAAACCTGTTGCGGTCTCACTGTAACGTTAGGATGGTCAGCAATTGTAATAGTGCATGAAACTCCGGCACCGACTTGAATAGTTTCTGTGTTACCCAAAACATCAAGTAGGTTATAAGTTGCCGAAATACTTACATTGTAAGTTCCCCCATATTGCAGAGCTAACGCAGGAGAAGACAATGGGATTTGACTTGTATTTGATCCTGAAGTTGGTCCAATTGGCGTGCTTCCTGTACCGGTAAAGCTAAAATTGTAAATCGTTGCACCGCTATATGTAGGTTTGAAATTTGAACACAATTGATATATTCCAGAACCATTTGCACATGTAGTTTGATTGAATCGCTGAATACAAACTGAGAAGGCACCGAGAGGACCACCAACGGAAGCGGAGCCTGCAGAGAGGAAATATGTCACTCCGGAGGTTAAACCGTCATAATTCAATATTTCAGCACCTCCAATTCCGGTTAAATTCTCTGTGGCCGTCAGACCACTACCCGAGGTTGGCATCAAGGTGTAATTAGTGCCATTAAATTGATACAATGCCATTGCGGAGTTAATTACTGAACTTGTCATAGTGACACGAACTGCATTTGACGTTGCCGTAAACTGATACCAAATATCAGCACCATTAAACACAGCATTGTCCTCTGATGAAGAGTTTGCTTGTGTTACATCTCCGGTAAGCACGCCACAGTTTGGGTATGAATTTCCACTTACCGAAACAACTTGTGCATTCTGTGGACTATCATTAGCTATAACTGCTGCAATTTCACCTATTACATATTCACTAGTTAGTGAAGTTAAGTTGGAGGCTAAAACGGTAGATCCGCTCACACTACTAACAGTTGCAGTCCACGAAAAGGGAGGATTGAATTTTCTCACTTTATAGTTCAGTGGATTTCCTGTATTAGAAGTATTGGTGAAGTCAAATCTGGCTGTTGCATTTGAAAATGTTACACCTGTATTTGTGCTGTTCCAATTTTGCGCAACACGAGCCGGCTGGAAAATTCCTGAAGCATTTGGAATAGGGAAGTTTTCGTTTGGACTCGGGCCGGCAGAAGTAAAACCAACAATGCTTCCTGCAACTGTTACATTATTTAAGGTGAGAATCATTGGAGCGTATACTTCTTTTCCTATTTCATACTTCACAATATTGGAACCTGTAGGAAATGAAAAGCGAAGATTACCATTTACATAATTATTTACTCCTGCTCCGGTAATTGCCTGAGGCGGATTAGCGGTGAGATGCAATGTATGTAGGCCGGTATTAATTTTTCCATTTATAAAATTGAGCAGACCTACCGCTGACTGGTTGAGTCCGAGAGTTGCGCCTGCTGTATTTGAAATGGATAAATTATGGAATAAAGTAGAAGCCGATCCATTGATAAGCTGGAGTGAAGAACCATTAAAAACAACAGTACCTGCACTTCCAAATAGAAGTCCACTGCCATTGTTTGTCCAGTCCCCACCCAACAATATGGTACCTGCATTGCTGATACCACCACTGTTTTGTAAAACGATGCTGCCGCTGTTTACCACGAAGGTTCCTGTTGGAACATTCATGGCAGCTCCGTTCACGTTGATGAATTGTGCGAGTATGGCGCCAGGTATGCTCATCAACAAGCATACTGCGATCCATATCTTATGTATTGATTTCATTGGAGTCTGATTATTATTAAACAAAGAATTTTATGTTGAAACTCCCATCAACCTATGTAAGACTCATAATTTTTATGGTAACTACCAAAAAAATATCAGTCTTGAGTTGGTGATTGGAAATTCAAGATTATTTCTGTGTTGAAATTTTAGAAACCACTTCTACCAGTTTAGCAAGTTCAGCTTGTTGAGCAGCGAGAGCAAGTTTGAGTGCGCTAATTTCTTTATTTTGTAATGCTATTGTTTGCTCATGCTCTCTGACAATAGGAATAAGAGACATAGCGATTCCGTCATAATTTACAGATTCTGGTCTCCATTCTTCTTTAAACAAATAGGTTCCATTCTCATCACGCATTTTTTCTCCTTTTTCATCAAGCATAGGAACTCTGTCATAAATTACAAGTTCAGGTATTAGTTGTTCTACTTCCTCTGCAATTACGCCAACATTATAAGATCCAGACTCTTTATAATTGAATGAAACCGGACGGATGGACAAAATTTTGGACTTATCAAATTGAAGATCCTTAATATTCTCTTTATATCTAACGCTAGAGGATGTTGTTCTCAAAACTCCGCTTGATAAAATTACTGTCGTTCCAGTAGTATTGGAAGTAGAATAATTGATCCCGCTTGAAGTGCAACTTATTGTTCCCCCAGTGATAATATTTCCATTTGATCTAAAGCCGTTTGAAGGAGGCGAAGAAGTTGTTCCGACACTCAATCCTCCAATGATTGCAGAGTTACCAGACCCTGTCAGACTTGTGCTACCAACAACAAAAGCGGATGAAGAAGAATTCAACCTTACATCACCTTGAGATAAAATGCCGCTCGTAGGAGGCGACGTAGTAGTTCCAACTCTCAATCCACTCGATACATGAGCATCACCATTTACGCTCAACTCATAAGAACTATTTGGACTAGATCCT
>Ga0105048_10001941_pt1 | contig 33535 bp, 25 predicted proteins | sample MAT05_FD_78382 | JGI IMG/M metagenome (GOLD analysis project Ga0105048, IMG submission 78382) | Freshwater microbial communities from Lake Fryxell liftoff mats and glacier meltwater in Antarctica - MAT-05 | ecosystem: Environmental > Aquatic > Freshwater > Ice > Liftoff microbial mat | place... | reverse complement strand
TCTGGTTTTGGTCATACTTTTCAAATGTAAATAAAAGTGGGCAAACTTACAAATCATCAAAAGGACTGCGTATGTTTTGAAGGTTTTTTGTACTCACATGGGTGTATATTTTTGTTGTTCTGCCGCTGCTGTGCCCTAGCAATTCTTGTATGTATCGCAGATCTGTTCCCGATTCTAACAAATGGGTTGCATAACTGTGACGCAACCAATGCAATGTTATTGGTTTATGTATCTTGGCTTTTACAATCGCTAGTTTCAATACAGATTGCAAACTTTTTTCGCTATACGGCTCACCGGCAGTCTGTCCTTCAAACAACCAATATTGCGGTTTGTAAGCAACAAAATACGCACGTAACATATCCAACACCAACATAGATAATGGGACCACTCTGTCTTTTTTTCCCTTGGCTTGCCTTATTAAAACCAAATTTCTCTTTGAGTCAATATCTTGCAATTTCAATTTTAACAATTCACCTCTCCTTAGGCCGCAGCTATAAATTAGACTTAACATGGTTCTGTGTTTTAAATTCCCTAGTGCGTTTAAAATTGCTTTTACCTCTTCTTTACTCAACACATTGGGCAAGGTTTTTTCAGGGCGAGGTCTGCGAATTAAATTTGGATCCATCGCACTGCGCTGTACCTGTTTAAAATACAGTTTTATGCCATTTATAATTTGGTTTTGGTAGGATTGAGACAACCCTTTTTGCAGTATATAATCGTTGTTAAAATTAATTAAGTCTTGGTTGTCAATGTTTTGAATGGGCTTATTGACAAAATGCACAAGAAAAACCCGAAGGGCCTCTGTATACGTTTGCACAGTGTTGGCACTATACCTCGCAGAAGTCATCCACCGTCGAAAAAGTTCTATTTGTTCCGCTATTTCTGGCGAAACAATGGATTTAGATTTGTGCAAACTTAATTCAACGGGTTGTTTTGTCCATTGCACGCCTTTGTAGTCTACAAAGCCAAATTGTTTCATAGTGTCCACAATATTTTTCATATTTTCATTAGAATATGGCGCATACCAACAACCCAAGGTGCGACTAAATTGCAGGCCCCGGATGCTTTTTAAGGCTATAACTGCGTTTTCGTTTTTGGGAAAATGAATGGCTACTACATCCATTTCTTTGTGGCTGGCTCTTTTTAATTGGGTTCTAAATTGTATATTTTCCATAATGTTAAAAAATTAGGCATAAACGTTTTACAATTGTAAGAAAACGTTTTTACATATCAAAGTGTTTTGCCAATCCCACAAAAAAATAAACCCCAGCTTTCGCCAGGGCTTGTTTCACATTCAATCCGCCTCTGCGGAGCAAAGAAGGTTTAATTGCCAGGGCTTGCATCTTGGCAAGCTTTCAATTTGGCTTGTAGGTCTGCAACCTTGTCGTTCAGGGATTTTACTTGGCCCTGCAAATCGGCAATTTGTTTTTTCAAATCCGCATTTTGGCTATCCAATTTGTCATAGGCGGCTTGCAAATCATCCAAAGATTTTTGTTTGCCGGCTACTTCCCCATTCAACCCAATGATGGTGGTTTTTAGTTTTGCAACTTCGGCTTTCAACTTATCTGCCTCGTCAGAAGCACTGCCGCTGCAATTGGCCAAGTCAGACTTGCATTTGTCTAGGTCTGCTTTAAACTTATTGCGTTCGGTAAGCAAGGCGTCGTACTCTTCTTTTAGGGTATTGTATTTGCCTTTGTAAGAATCCAATTCGGCTTTTATATCGTCGCAGTTGTTGTCTTTGCATTTTTTCAATTGGTCTTCTAAGTCGGTAATTTTATCCTTTGCATCTTTAAGGTCACCTTCTACCTGTGCTTTGCCTTTGGTAAGCGCATCTACTTTGCTTTGCAAATCCACCACTTTGGCATTGGCAGAGGCCAAATCCGCTTTTGCTTTGTCTAGCTCTTCGGCGTTGCCACAGTTTTTCAATTTGGCTTGCAAGTCAGCAATGGTTTTGTCTTGTGCATCCAATTTGGCTTTAAGATCTGCAATCTCTTTTTCCAAATCCGTTACTTTGGCCTTTAATCCGCTGTTTTCTTTGGTCAAATTGTCGTTGTCGGCAGTAACTTTGGCCATCTGTGCAGTAAGTTCTGTTACCTTCTTGTTGCTCGCATCCAAGTCTGCTTTAAGCTTGGCGGCTTCTGTGGTACTTCCACAGTTTTTCAATTGGTCGCGCAGTTTGGTATTTTCGGCAATTTCGTAGTCATACTCTTTGCGTAAATCGTCGAGTTGTTTTTTCAACTTGGCCATTTCACCATCATTGGCAATGACTTTGGCTTTTAAACCGCTGTTTTCTTTTTGCAAGTCATCTTTGTCACCTTGCACTGTGGCCAATTGTTTGGTAAGGTTGGCAGATTTTAATTTTTCTGCGGCCAAGTCGGCTTCCAATACTTTTACTTTGTCTTCGCAAGCTTTGGTGCCATTGTTGTTTGCTTTGGCCAAAATAAGTGCAGCTTCTAAGTCCGCAATGCGCTTTTTGTTGGCTGTCGCTTCGGTTTCCAATTGGTAAACTTTGGCTTTTTGGGCACTCGTTTCTTTGGCTTGGTCGGCAGTTTTCTTTTGCTCTAGGGCAAGCAAACTATCCAAGGTTTTTACTTGGGCACCACAAGGGTTGTTGTTCAATTTTAGGCGAAGAATTTCGGCTTTCAAGCGGTCTATTTCTACACGCAGCCCATTGTTTTGGGTATTCCATTCGCTATTTTGTTTGCCCAGGGCTATGATTTGGTTTTCTAGATCAATAATTTTAGCAGCCTGCTTGTTTTTATCGTCATTGCACACTTCGTGTTGGCGGTTCAATTTGGCGTACAAATCGCGTTCTCGTCTCAATTGTTCTTCTAGGTCGGCAATTTTTACTTCGCAACCCGTGCCACCGCCCATATTGGTATTTTCTCTTTTGCGCACATCGGCTTCGCGTTTTTTCAAATCGGCATCTTTTTGGGCAATTTCGGCTTCTTTTTTAGCCAAAGTTGCTTTGTTTGCCGCCAACTCGGCTTCGCGTTTTTTAAGGTCGCTGTTGTTTAAGGTAACTGTTTTTACAATGGTATCGCGTTGGATAAAAGTATCGTGCTTTGTAATGCGAATGGTATCTTTTCTCCAAAAACTAACGGTATCGTTTTTATACACACTGTCTTTTTTCTGGATAGAATCATAGGTATCTACATGGTACCAGCCGCAAGTAGGCAACGCCATGCGCACCCCAAAGTAAACATTGGCAGATTTGTATGGATTGTTAGCTACAAAATTGGCCAAACCTGCAAGGTTATCCGTTCCTACTATTACAGGACCCAAACGGCCATACAAACCCACATTTAATGCAGTGTAGTCGCGGGTTAATGTAACAGGCATGCCAATTTCGGCATATTCGCCTTCCCAGCGTGGTACAAAATTGAGGTACGATGCTTTGCGCAAACCTAGGCTGTTCTGGGCTTTTAAACTTTGGCTCCAGTTGATACCGAAAAAGAAATTGCCACCCAGGTTCATGTCCAGTTGGGCATTTAAGGCCGCTGGGGTCATTACTGCATAGTTGTTACCTGCACCAGCGCCCAAACTGTCAAAGAAACCATTGTCTATTCTAGCCAAACGGTCTTGGCCATTGGCGTTCCAATTGTTGATGGTATTGTTGTTTAGGTTCCAATTTTTATTGGTGCTAATATCCAACTTGCGGGTACTGCCTTGGTAGCCAATGAGTCCTAAATCGGTAATGCTGGCTCCAAATTTCCAATCGTATTGGGTACCGTAATTCCAGTCGCAATCCCACCATTGTTGAACCATTTGGCTTTGGCGGCGTTCGCGTTTTTCATAAACAAAGCCTAGATCCATTCCAAATCCAGCTCCGTTTATTTCGTTCCAGTTAAGTCCCAGTGGATGCGCAATTCCATCTACCACACTTGCATCAGAGGTATGGTTAAAACGCAAATCGGTTTTGTTGATTTGCAATTGGTTGTTGGCATTTAAAGTGTAGTCAAGGCTATTGGCACCTATATGTGCGTTGCCAGTTCCCAAAAGGAATTTGGCAGTTGCACCCCATTTCATCAGGTTGCTGCCTGTGTGTCGTGTAGCACCTGCAAGGCTAAAAAACCATTCGTTATAGTTGTCTACGTTAATGCTAAACGGACCATTGCTGTATTTTTTATTGCGGACTAGGGCATTGTCGCCAGTAAAACTGCCGCCATTGCTGTCAAGCCCGAAGCGGAATAGTTTGCCTAGATCTGCATTCACACCAGTCATACTAATACCAGAAATGTTGCGTACACCGAAACCGATTCCAACCGTATTGGAAACCCTAAAAAAGGCAGAAGGGCCATAAACCTCATTTAGGTAATACAATTTTTGGTTGTTGGTTTTGCCCCAAGAAATCCAATCTTGGTTAAAAAGCAAATTGCCGCCGCTTTTGTATTTGTCGGGGTAATTGCCACTTGCCATGGCTATTAAACCAAAAGGTGCTTTGTAGGTAAGTGCGTTGTTGGTAAAGCCCACGTTGGCTCCCCAAAAATTAATGTAGAGCCGATTCAGATCCGTGAGGGTGTTGGCAGGATTCTGAAAGGCAGAATACGGAGCATTGTGGTTACCGGCAAACAGGCCAATGGCTTGTTGTGCTTTAAGTGGTAAAAGGTTGCATCCAATGAGAATGAGTGCAAGTTTGATGGTAAGTGTCTTTTTCATAGTTTTCTCCTTTTGTCTTAAATAGTATACGAAATAGTTGTTGTTTTTATTGAACGGTTTTCTAGACAACCGTCTATTTTACCAAACACTAAAACCGTGCCAATCCAATTTTACATACAGTTTTTTCAGACAAAAATGCAATTACAGCCCGCGAATTTAGGGAAAATGAAGTTGATAATTTCTCCGCCGCAGAGAAAGGCTACAGTTAATAAAAATCGACAGTAAACCCATTATCGCGAATCAGAATGACAGAATCCCACCGGCTGTTCACCTTGTATGGGTTACCAACCACCTCCACCACTGCGGATAAACTGTAAACTCCCAACTTTAAACTTTATCCGCCGCGGCGGATAAACTCCCAACTTTAAACTCTTAACTTTTAACTCTCTACTCTCCTTATCCCCGCTTTTATGGTATTCAACGAAAAGCCAATGGATTGTATATCTGTGCGTTTTAAGTTTGTAGCAATAAACCATGAAAAGTTTTTTTAAAACCATGTTCGCCAGCCTTTTGGGATTTTTCCTAGGCATCCTTATTATTTTTGGCATATTTGCCATCATCATAGGGGGTATTATAGGCTCCGCCTCTAAAACACCTTCGGTAAAAGCCAACACCGTGCTGGAACTGAAATTAAATGGTGGGGTTCCAGAACGCATGGAAGAAAACCCTTTTGCAGCTTTGGCTGGCGGCCATGAAATTGATGGTGTCGTGGGTTTAAATAAAATTATTGCGGGTATAAAACATGCCGCCAAAGACAAAAACATCAAAGGTATTTATGTGCGTTGCGATTTATATACAGGTGGTTTGGCCACAGCAGATGAGATTAGAAATCAATTAATCGCTTTTCGCAAAACGGGTAAATTTGTATATTCCTATTCAGAAGTGTTGACCGACGGTGGCTATTTGATTGCTTCCGCTTGCGACAAAGTATATTTAAACCCAAAAGGGGTGCTGGAATTCAACGGTTTTGCGGGTCAGGTTATGTTTTACAAAGGCATGCTAGACAAATTGGGAGTACAAATGGAGGTATTTAAAGCAGGCAAATACAAAGGCGCGGTTGAACCTTTTATTCAAAACCAATTAAGCGAACCCAACCGTCAACAAATCAAAGCTTATGTGGATGAATCTTTTGGGTTCCATATCCATTCTATCGCAAAAAGCCGCAACATGGATTCGCAAAGTTTGGCTAACATTGCCAACAAATTTTTGGCCCGAAATGCAAAAAAGGCCCTTGAATACAAATTGGTGGATGGCCTAAAATACCAAGATGAAGTAGAAGAAGAAATCAAGACGAAATTGGGCTTAAAAAAAGCCGATAAATACAAACCCATGGCATTTGCAGCTTATGTGCAAACAGATATGGAAGATGAATACAGTGCAGATAAAATTGCAGTAATCTATGCCAACGGGGAAATCAACATGGGTAAAAACGAAAGTAGCGATGGCATTGGATCCGAGTCATTGGCAAGTACCCTAAAAAAAGCCCGATTGGACAAAAATGTAAAAGCAATCGTTTTGCGGGTAAACAGTCCGGGTGGCAGCAGCAATGCCAGCGATATTATAGCCCGTGAAATAGAAATTTGCCGCAAAGTAAAACCGGTGATTGTATCTTTTAGCAACGTGGCCGCGAGTGGCGGTTACTACATAGCCTGCTTGGGCGATTCCATTTTTGCCTACCCCAACAGCATTACAGGATCAATAGGTGTATTTGCCATAGTACCCAATACCGAGAAACTGTACAAAGACAAATTGGGTTTAAGCTTTGAAACTGTGCCAACGGGCGAGTTCTCAGTAGGCTGGCGTCCGGATCAACCGATTTCTCCAGGCATGCGAACCTATTTTCAAGAAATGGTAAACGACATTTATGTTGATTTTGTAGGCATTGTAGCCAAAGGCCGGAAATTGGACACCGCTACTGTAGGTGCATTGGCACAAGGCCACGTTTATACAGGTCGGACAGCCAAAACGTTGGGTTTGGTAGATGGCTTTGGGGGCATTGACCGTGCCATACAAAGTGCGGCATGGAAAGCCAAATTAAAAACATACCGCATTGTAGAAATGCCAAATTTGAAAAGTCCACTGGAACAATTGTTTGGCAGAGACAATATGGTTTCAATGCAGGAAACTGCGTTAAAAGCCCAATTTGGCGAATGGTTTGAAACTGCCAAGCGCATGCAAAAACTCTCAACCTATGGCGGCGTTCAAATGCGTATGCCTTGGGATATTAAAGTGGATTAAGTGTTTCGCAAAAAAAAACTCACTCGAAAATTTTCTGCCTTTTTTGGGAGAGGATAAAACACCAAATCGGGCGAGGTGAGGGAAAAATTCGACTAGAACTTAAATATAAAAAAATATATCTTTAAAATTCTGGCAAGTTTTCAAAATTGTTTTCTGTTTCTCCGTCTGCTTTGGCACGGTAATAAGGATGTGCATTTACAGGATGAATTAACTGCAAACCCATTACATACAAAGCGCCATCATCTTGTAAACTGATACTATCGGCTACGGTTAAATCCAATCCATTGGTAAAATGAATTTCTGTGACCACAGAATTTTCACGGCGAATGGCATCGGGTATTAAAGCCATTGTTGCCAATTTCCCTTCTGGTATCCTAAAACTAGAATCTGCTTGCTCTGGCAATACTTTAAATGGTGCTTTCAGCTCAGAAAAACCCATTCTTAATGACACATTTTCTCTGGCAATGTTTATAGATTCACCACCTGCCGTATATTTCAGTTGTGTTAAAATGCCATTTTCATAGACACAATTCTGTAAATCACAAAGTTTGGACTGAAATTTCTCTAGACTTTCAGCCATGCCTGCAACTGCCAAACCATTCCCATCTAGCTGCAGTTCATTGTACTTTGCCGTAACCAAAATAGTTCTGCTGTGTAAAATATCAGGATTGTCTGTATAAATTGGAATGGAAGACGGAAAAGATTGCAAAACAGACAAATCGATACTGTCACCATCTGGATTTTTTGATGCAAACTGGGCTATTCCATCTTTGGCACAAAGCACAGATGCCACCTTTTCTCCATTGATTTTTGCAGCAATTTCTTTTTGAACAACCCCCTCAACAACAACTTCCGCGATTTCTAAAACCACAACCCCCGTAATTGCACCTGCAATTGCACCACCAAGAGGATTGCCTGTAAATAAACCAACTACAAAACCAATGATTCCACCCGCAAAAAATGCAAAAATATCTCCAAGAATCCCGGTATCAATATCCGTTTCGGTGGTTAAGTCGAATTTTATATTCCCCTCTGAATCTATGGTTGGCTTTAATATAATTGAAATGGATACGTGTGGATCTGGAACCAAGTCAATCCATGGGCTATCTACCGGAATGTCCCCTTCCAAAATAAATTTGATCTCAGATCCATTTAATTTTACGGTTATTTTATCCCATTCACCAACTTTATTGGGTTCATCTGGCAAAGGATGCGTTCCATCCGCGATACGCAAATCGGTGTGCCATATATTGTTTGCAAAACGCTGAAAAGTGGCAGATGCCAATCCAAGTGCAATATCTTTCCCATTTGGTAAAAATGAAATGGCATTTTCTTCGTTGCCTCGTTCAAACATTTCTCCGTCTGGCAGAGGTCCATCTGCTTGAGGACCGGCTTGAATGTCCATATTTGCCAAAAGAGCCATGCATTCTGCATTGTCAACGTCCGCTTCTAAATGCAACAAAACAGGGCTGCCAGCTAACCCTTCCAATACCCCAAATGGGATGGAGAAAAATACATCTGTAAAATTGGTAGTAATATCCAATTGTCCATCGTTTAAAACTATGGTTGCTAAAATAGTTATGGGAATAATACCAATTGTAAGTTCTATTTGCAAATCATAAATTGGGTCTTGAAATAAAAAAACATCAACAATAACAACATCTGCTGTGGGATCAAAAGGTGAAGGTGGTCCGTCGGGCAGCAACAAACCAAAATCATTCAGTGTTTTTATGGCGGTAAAAAACCATCCATTGCCAATTTGTAATTCAATGTCAAATTCAGATTTTATGCGGGTAGTGTCTATCATAAATTCAATATTAGCTAAATCAAGTGTAATTAACAATTCCTAAAAACAGTGCTATAAACATGAATAAAAACACCCGCTTTGTAATGCAAAGCGGGTGTTTTTTAATCTATAATTGCAAAGTTTTAAAACAACCTGGGTCTTGTGCTTGTTTGTGATGACGCATTTTCAGTACCAGATCCATTCCCTTTTCTTTGGTTGTGTGTTACAGACCAAACTGTTTTGTCTTTGCACAAATTACGGGCTGCAATCTCAGCATAGTTAAAATACCAAGGACAATCTTTGTTTTGTGAGATGGCTTGTCCTTCATTATAGGTTCCCGTTCTTGCGTCATAAGTCAGTTTCAATTTAACAGCTTGGGTTTCGCCTTTGCAATTGACAAATTCTACTGTCATTTTCATATTTTCTGTAACATCGCTGTTTTTTGCCATTTTAATATCAATGCTTAGGGTATAAATACCGCTTGTAGTTGATGTTGTGTAGTTAATACTTTTTAGATCGTATTTGGTTTTGCAAAAATCCCCAGCGTTGGTTCTATCTTGAGCTGAACTTATGGTGGTCATGGTTCTAAAAGCCAATCCGCAAGAATCAATCAAATTTTTAGATAGATTGGCTTTTGTATTTTTTAACCAATTCTGTGGGCTCATCGAGCACATCGCTTAATGCGGTGATAAAACTTCCAGGCTTAGCTAAGCTCAATGCATACCCAAGGGGTTCTATTTCATCTGCAACCCTCTCCCATTTTATATTCGGGTTTACCGAATGCATTCCTTCCACCAAAAGATTCACCAACACTTCTGCGGTTTTCCCACGCAAAAACTTTACTTGGTGAATGAGAATTAGGTCAAACATTTCTGCACTCAGCCTTCCCAATTCTCGCACATCGCTTTCTTTTCGATCGCCTGTTGCCACTACAATTCCAATTTTTTGAGTTGAATCAATATTCTTTAAAAAATCGCGTATGCCGGCAAACCCATCTGGATTGTGTGCAAAATCTACCATCACTTTTTTATCGCCAAAATCAAAAATATTCATGCGCCCAGGGGTTTGTTCTGCAGATGGCAGAAAGCTTTTCAAACTTTTCGCTATTAAATCTGGTTTCATACCATATACAGCGGCTGTTAACGTGGCGGCAAGGGTATTTTGCACCATAAATCGGACCGTGCCACCAAAGGTTATTGGAATATCCTTTAGGTCAATAATATCCGTTCTATTTACGCCATCATAATAAACCAGTTTACCATTCTCAGAAAACATGGCCGCACTCCCCTGCTTGAAAGCAGATTGTATCCATTCATTATCGGCATGCTCGGCATACCAAGCCACTTTGCACTTTGCCTCCTTTCCCATTTTCACCGTCCAAGGATTCTCGGCATTCAATACTGCACAGCCATCCGTTTTTACCGACTGAATGATTACGGATTTTACCCCTGCCAAGTCTTCCATGGTTTCTATATCGGATATCCCTAAGTGGTCTTCTTGCACATTTGTCACCACTCCAATGTCACAGCAATCAAAACCCAAACCGGCTCTCACTATACCTCCTCTAGCTGTTTCCAGCACAGCAAAATCAACATCGGGATTTCGCAAAACAATTTCTGCACTTAGCGGTCCAGTGGTGTCCCCCTTTTCTGTCATTTGCCTACCTATATAAATTCCATCACTGGTAGTAAAACCCACATTGTATCCTGCATTTGCAAAAAAATGCGCTATCAATCTTGTGGTAGTCGTTTTACCATTGCTCCCTGTTACTGCAATGATGGGAATTCTGCCTTGGTTTTCTATCCATTCATCCCCAATAGTATGCCATTGGGTTGCTTCTCCAATTTTCAGTCCGTTTTTTCCGAATCCCAATTGCCAAGGAATTCTGTCACCTCCTTTTAAGATAGGAATACCGGCTTCTTTCGCTTTTGTCAGTATAGATTGGATGTTTTGGGTTGGAATTTCATTTAAATGTGTTTCAGCCACATTCTTGCCTGCCTCCACAAAATCATCGGGCTTTCCGGTGCTTATATTTTCAACAAATTCTAAAGCCAATTTTGCCGCAAGTTTTCCAGCAGCTTCGGTAGCATATTCAAACACAAGGTTGTAAATATGGGGAACTAGGGTAGGCTTTATTTGAAAAAAATTTACATTCAAACCGGCCGCTTGCTGAATGGCTAGTGCTGCAAGAGCTAATCCTTCTGCCAATTTCGCAGATTCTGTTATTGCATTTTGGGGCATTAGATTGGGAAATGGCTTTAATGCCAATGTCAAGGATTCTTGCCAATCTGTAGAATAGATATCCATTTTCACATCTACCCTTACTTGTATCAATTGCGGAACATGGGTACTCCAATAATTGGGTCCCCTTAAGGCTTGTAAGGAAAGAATTTTCACTGGGCAAAGAACGGTTAAAAATAAGTGTTTTAAAGGTTGCCTTACCCAAAAAATAATTTAATTCGCAAACAAAAAAGGCTGCCAAAATTGGCAGCCTTTTCTTTCTAAATTTAGAAAATCTTAGTTCTTTACAAATTTCTTGGTAGAAACCAAGTTGCCAGATTTAACCTCGAAAGTGTAAACACCCGCAGTTAAAGCCGAAAAATCGAATGACTCACTGTGGTTACCCACGGTTTGGTTGCTTACCTTTTTGTTTAGTACAACTTGGTTTAACATGTTCGTTACTGTGAACGATACATTGCCATTGCTAAGCAGTTCATAATCTACAGTGGCTGCATTAGAAACTGGGTTTGGATAAAGTGCCACATTTACATCATTCTTAACATAGGTTTGTGCAGCAAGTTTTACTTGGCTGTTTATGCTAACCTCGTCAATATACATTGCATTGCCCGTTGTACCCGGAGTGCCTGTAATTTTAACCAATACGCTTTTACCCGCATAACCAGTTAACGGCACAATTTTGTGCACATACTGACCTGCTTTCGGGTCGTACAAGTTACCTGTAGTAGTGGGTACACCTGTTTGGGTGCAAGTTACTTTGTTCATAGAAACCCATGTAGCACCGCAATCTTGAGAAACACTTACTTCAATGGTTGGAGGCGTACCACCAAAATTGTCGTCAGAATAAGCCCAGTAGTAACCTACTGCAGGATCGGTGATAGAAGCAAGATTGGCTTCACCCAAAATTAAACTTCCTGGCTTGCCAGAAACGTTCCATGAAGAATGCAAGTAAAAACACAAAGCATACTTAGAACCAAACTCACCGTATTTAACCGCTGAATTTGGGGTAACTACCACTTTAGGGTTTTGGCTAATGTCCAAAGAAGTATTTGAAGGCAAAGCGCCTGTTTCAAAACCAGCAATAAAGGTTGTAAAAGCTTTCGCTTTGAAACCTGTACCGCTGAATGAAACAGCATCATTGGCATTTTCAACGTCAAACAAAGTATTGGCGTTTACGTTTTTAAAACCTTCGATAGAAACAGTGTACGTTCCTGTTGGCGCAAAAGCCAAACTTCCCCAATCGATGGTGGTTTTTGCACCTTTAGCCAAAGAGCCTGAGAATGATTTTTTGTATTCAACCCCATTTAGGAATGCAGAAACGTCGAAAGAAGTAACAACATTGTCCATATTATTTGTAACCTCAATTTTTGGATTGATGGTAGAAAAGCACCAGTTGCTCGGTTTTACAGTTTGGTCATTGATGGCCAAATCTGTTTTCACCGCAGGATCAAAATCTACAGAAGTTTGGTGACCTGAAATAATTTTTGCACCTGTGCTGGTTTCGGAAACATAAGCCACAACATGCATTTTCATCAAATTAGCAGCAACGCCAATGTAAGATGAAGGGATAGTAGTAGTGTACTTTTTATAGAAATAATAATTTTTTGTAGTGGTGGATATTACATCTCCAAAATTGCCAGCACTTAGATGTTGTCTAAGTACGTGGTTGTGTTTGTATTTTCCATTCACCCAGTTGGTTGGGTTGAAGTTTCCATAGTCAGACTGTGTTCCAAGGATATTATCTTCAGTAAGCGCAACGGTTAAATAGTTCATTGTTTGAGCTGCCGCGCTTGTGTAGTAAACTTCCACTTCTGTAGTTAACACACGGGTTGTTAAATCTACTGTTGATTTTACATACACATTACAAGGAGAAGTTTGTGCCATAATGGTTGATGCAGCGCCACTCCATGCAGTGCGACTTTGACCCCATGGGCTAGAAGCGCGGTTTACACTGCCACTTGGGTAACCGGTAATACCAGCAGAACCGTCGATAGCAGTGCCTTGTGTAGTGCGCAAATCTATCTCACCAGTTTGAGGAACAGCATATCCACCAGAATGGATGTTTACCAAGAAAATTCTGGATGGGTTTGCTGTTACCATGTCATTAGCAATTCTATGTCCATCTGGGCAATAGCCGCAATGAATGCCGGTAAACTCCTCCAGAATTACGTTTTTATTCTGGGCTGTTGTAGAAACCCAATTCTGCGCTGAAACCTGCAAGGCTAGCGACAAGAGGGCCATAATTGATAGTACAATTTTTTTCATATTTGTTTGTTCTAGTATTGTTAAGATGAGTACAAATGTATAGAAAATTTAACTTAAACATCATTTTCATAATAATTTTTACTTGTTTCAAATATAAACGAAGCTATATTATAGGTTTAAAAATAGTACTTGTGAATAAATAATTTGGTTATGTGCATTTGCGTCCTTAAGTTTGCACAAAACTAACGTTTGTTAGCACATGCCTGAATTAAAAACTGAGCCTTCGCGTAAATCGCAAATTTTTACAGTTTCCTGTGAAATGATACGAAACAATGGTTATCAAGGCACCTCCATGCGCGACATAGCCGCGGCTTTGCAAATTGAAGCTGCTAGTTTATACAACCACATTAGCAGCAAAGAAGATATTTTGCGGGAAACCTGTTTTGGTATGGCTGATAAGTTTTTAACAGCTATTGCAGAAGTCAATGACATCTATTTTAACGCAGAAGAAAAGTTGGGTATGGCTGTGCGAAACCACGTTAGAATTCTCACAGAAAACATGGATTCCTCTTGGGTTTTTATTCATGAATGGCGCAACTTAACAGGATCTAAAAAGATTGAATTCATAGCTTTACGAGACCGTTATGAAAATGAATTTATGCAAATATTAGAAAATGGCGAAAGTGAAGGATTGTTTAACGATGTGAACAACAAATTTGCCACGCTAACCATACTTTCATCGCTAAACTGGGTGGTAGAATGGTATAGACCCAATGGGGCGATGAGTCCGAATCAAATCAGTGAAAAACTAACGGAATTTATTTTAAGCGGACTTAAAAAATAACCAACATAACCATGTACGGAAACGCATATATAGAAAATGACGGCAAACAAATCAATTCGCTAACTGCGGATGAAGATCAGGTAAAACTTGCCGAGTTTGAGGCACGCATTGCGGGAGGCGACAAAATAGAGCCCCAAGATTGGATGCCAAAAGAGTATAGAAAACAGTTGATTCGCATGATAGAACAACATGCGCACTCCGAAATTATTGGTGCATTGCCAGAAGGTACATGGATTACACGAGCCCCTGGTTTTCGACGCAAATTGGCACTTATGGCCAAGGTTCAAGACGAGGTTGGTCATGCGCAATTGCTCTATTCTGCTTGCGAAACTTTAGGCAAAAGCAGAGAAGCTATGACCAATGACCTTATCAGTGGAAAAAGCAAATACAGCAATGTTTTCAATTACCCAGCCGAAACCTGGGCTGATACGGCGGTGATTGCTTGGCTGATTGATGCAGGTGCAATTGTAAACCAAATTGCAAATAGCAAAGGTAGCTATGGCCCATATTGCAGGGCGTTAGAAAGGATTTGTGCAGAAGAAAGTTTTCACCTGAAATATGGCCACGACAACGTAGTTTTTTTGGCGACTGGAACAAGCAAACAACGCCAAATGGTGCAAGAAGCACTCACCCGTTGGTGGCCGCCAATTATGCATTTTTTCGGTCCTTCAGATAAATTGAGTGTACATACAGATACTTTGATGAAGTGGAAAGTAAAAATGGCCACTAACGACGACATGCGACAACAGTTTTTAAATATGTATGTGCCCAAAATATGGGATCTGGGCTTGGTTTTACCCGACCCCAATTTGAAGAAAAACAATACCACTGGCAAATGGGATTACACAGAGCCAGATTGGGAAGTTTTTAAACAAGTAATCAATGGCCATGGACCGTGCAATCAGGAAAGGTTGGCTGTGCGCAGAATGGCAGAAGAAAAAGGACGATGGGTGCGAAAAGCGATTATGGGTAAAGATGCCAAATATGTGGCGCCACTTGCATAATAAGTTATTGTAAGCAACCATATTGAATGCAGGTAGTCTAATGATGACAAAAACAACAACTATGAAGAAATTATTACTTTCCTGTTTAACCATGCATGCTTTTTTTGCATTTGGTCAAGTTATTCCAAACTCGTTTTTTGAAGGCTGGAATTCCAAAACAACTGAATTACCCAAAACTTGGGAAATTTATGGCAAGGGTTCAAAAGTTTCGGGAAAAACCTCGGGAAACGCATTGCGATTAACAAATAATGCGGTTACGGGTTTGGCCAGTTATGCTTTTCAATCCAAAACGGATACAAATAGTTCACTATTTTATTCTTCGGCTTTTGCCTTTGCCGGAACTCCAGATAGCGTTGTAATTACCTATCGTGCGGGATTGCAAGCGGATACAACTTATTTGCAATTGTCCTTCACCAAAAATGGGGAGTCATTCCCGGTTACTTTAGACGAATTGGAAATATCGGGCAATTCTGGTCTATGGAAAACCGTAACTTTCCCTGTATCCTACGTAAATCCTACAGATTCTCTAATAGCAGACTCGGGTTGGATTTTTATACAAAGTGCGGATGATGTGGATGGACCCTATTCCAATGGTTACATCGAATTTGACAACATCACATTTATTTATAAAAACCATACTACAGTATCCGCAGTGCCCAATGAAAATTTTGAAGAATGGACAAACTATACTTTAGAATCGCCAGATGGTTGGGCCACCCCAGCTTTGTTTCTTAAAAACGCAAACCAAAATATCAGTTACACAAACAAATCTTCAGACAAATACACTGGCAATTATGCCCTAAAATTACAAGGTTTTGTTTACAGTGATCCTATTACTTTAAAAAAGGATACCTTTACGGGAATGGCAATTACCATGAAGGATGCTTCAAATCCTGATTTTTCCAATGCAAATATTAATAAACCAGGATTTAAGGTAACACAACGGTACCAGTCGATTCGCGGTTATTTCAAATCCAATTTGTATTTGGCAGACCAAGTCGTAATTATGGTAAACTTTTTTAAGGCCGATAGCATAGTTGGCTCTGCAGTGCTAACCGACAAAACGAGTCACAACACTTGGACTCCATTTACAGAGGACATTGCCTGGGATTCTACATTTAAAGGCACACCAGACAGCGCCAGCATTGCACTTATGGTTAGCGACAGCACCTTTTCTACGGTAGGCAGTTTAAATAGCTGGGCTATTTTCGACGATTTGAAATTTGACAATTATTCTGCCAGCTCAGACGCAATTAGGGTTTCTGATTTGAATGCCACAGTTTTTCCAAATCCAACACAAGGATATTTCCACATCCAATTTGATGCTGAAAAAAATGACAACTGCGTAATTGTTATGCGCAATATGCAGGGTCAAACAGTTTACCGTTCTCAAAATCAAATCAACAAAGGAAATGCGCTAATTCCAGTGGATATCTCTACCCTATCTGCCGGAATATACACATTGGTATTGCAAACAGCCGATGGCATTTTTACTGCAAAAATTGCACTGAATCCATGATTATAAAATCTTTAGACCCAAGAATAGACAGGGCACATTTAGACGACGAAAGTACCGACGGCCAATTGGAAAGTTTAGAACATTGGCAAACCTACGAAGTGTTTTCGCAAGAAAAACGAGGAATGCACCACCAACATGTGGGCAGTGTGCATGCACCCAACCCAGAAATGGCCATTTTGTTGGGCAAGGAACAATATGCACGGCGGGGAACGACCATAAATATATGGGTTACCAAAACTACGGATATCTTTATTACAGACTATGAAGATGCCGATATTTTCGAGACCACACCCGACAAATTTCACAGAGACCCAGAAAGTTATAAGGTGATGGACAGGATTAAAGCTTATAAAGAGAGACTAGCGAAAGTTTAAACAATGGAACTAACCGAGAAACACATAGAAGGATTAAAAGATTTACTTTATAGAATGGCAGATGACCAATTAATTATTGGGCATAGAAACAGCGAATGGACTGGTTTAGGCCCTATATTGGAGGAAGACATCGCATTTAGCAGCATGGCACAAGACAAAATTGGCCAATCGAATGCTTTGTTTGACATCTTGCATGAACTGGGTGAAGCAGATGCAGACACGGTTGCCTTTACGCGCAACGAAAATCAATTCCATTCATGTCATTTGGTAGAAATGCCCAATGGTGAATATGATTTTAGTTTAATGCGTCACTTTTTATTCAGCCATGCAGAAGCGCTGCGATTTGAAATGCTTGCAAACACTATTTTCGAACCCTTGGCTATGGTGTCCCGAAAATTTCGTGGCGAAATAAAATACCATACTATGCACGCTGATATTTGGATTAAACAGCTTGGCAATGGTTCTGAAGAAAGTCACAGCCGCATGCAAACAGCATTAAACGAGGCTTTTCCTCTTGCATTGGGAATTTTTGAGCCTGGCAATTTTGAGCAGGAACTCATTGAAAGTGCCATTTTTGGTGGAGAAAATGCATTAAAAACGGCTTGGTTGCATAAAATTGAACCCATACTTGTGAATGCCAATTTAATTATGCCTAATTCTGGTTCTGTAATTCCTTCTTTTGGAGGTCGCAAATTCCAACATACCCCGCATTTACAGCCCATGTTGGATGAAATGTGTGAAGTGTTTAGAATAGATCCTGCTGCAGAGTGGTAAACCCAGCATGTTAGCCATATTTCAACATTCCCTTTCCGTAAATTCGTTTGTTGCATGACCCAGAAAGAAACCATATTGAGCTATTTGGAAGAAGTGGCGGATCCTGAAATCCCTACGATTTCCATTGTAGATTTAGGGATTGTAACTGGGGTTGAATTTGCCCATAACGGTGGAGTAAAAGTAACCCTCACTCCCACTTTTGCCGGCTGTCCTGCTTTGAGAATTATGGAACAGTTGGTAAAAGAAAAACTTATAGAAAAAGGTTTCCCGAACCCTGAAGTTGTTACCAGTTTTGCCATTCAATGGAATTCAAACATGATATCCGAAAAAGGACTTATTGGATTGAAAAAACACGGTTTGGCTCCGCCACCCAAACACGACGGCTATTTTGAATTGGATGTATTGAGTGATACTCCATGTCCGCTTTGTGGCAGCAGAAATACCACTTTAAAAAGTCCATTCGGGCCTACCCTCTGCCGCAGCCTGCATTATTGCAACAATTGCAAAAATGCCTTTGAGGGATTTAAACCCGTAGGTTGATATTTAATTGGTCGAAACTCATAAGGTCCATTTCGAAGGAAGTATTATATTCAATTTAGTTATATGCGTTTGTCGTAAACCCTCGCTAAACCACGTATAATTTTCATGGTTTTAAAGTATTGATTTTGCGTTGGGCGGTTTGGTATAAGTTGTTTCAATTGGTATGCCAGTATGGGGAATTGCGTCTAATTAATTTAAAAGTAAACAAACCAAAAAGCAACCGTTCAATTTTTGATGTGGCGTTGGAGTTATGTAAAGAAGAGAAGTGGAGTGCAAAAATGGAGAAGTTGGGTTTTTGATAGGGCGTAAATTTAATAGTACCAAATTGCATTTGGTGGAAAAGTGTTATTTAGAATTATCTGGAATTATCTAATTTCGCAATCTTGTCTCAAGAGAATTGCAATATTGAATCATTAATCCAATTTGGCCGAAATAATGGAAAGCACTGGGACGCAATCTCGAATGCTACTGAATTAACCAAAACAGACAAAGCTACAATTCAATCTGTTATTCAGGCGGATGGATTGGATTATTTGAGTGAGGATAATGATCTTGTTGTTTTTGGCAGCATTGCCCGAGGAGAAGTTACAAGTGGCAGTGATGTAGACTGGACACTGCTTGTAGATGGCCAGGTCAATTCCAGCAGAAACTTTCAAATGGCCAGTTTGATCCAAAATGGGTTAAAGAACAAAAAAATGAAAGATCCTGGACCCAATGGACCATTCGGAAATATAACCTTTAGTCACGATTTAGTTCACTATATTGGAGGGCAAGATGACACCAATCACAATCTTACCCAAAGAAGCTTGCTTTTACTTGAATCGGCTATAATTTCAGGTAATGGCAATCATTGAACAATATATTGATAATGATTCAGGTTATAGGGTAAACAATCCCAATCCTCATTTTGCACCTAGGTTCTTGTTAAATGATGTAGTTAGGTATTGGCGGACTATATGCGTAGATTTTGCATACAAACAAATTGAACAAGAAGGCAACAAATGGGCAATTCGAAATTTTAAATTGCGACTTTCTCGAAGACTTATTTTCCTAAAAGGATTTTTAATTTGTTTCTATTGTTATCTAAATAAACTTACAAAAGAACCGGCAAAACAAAAGTTGTTCGAATTGGTAAAACTAAACCCACTGGGCTTGGTTTTTTGCATTTTATCAGATCCAAAATTGAATATTAAGCAAGAATATATCTTGAATTTGTTCGATGCATATAATCAATTTCTAACAAAGCTAAATGATTCGGAATTCAGAAAGAGTCTCGAAAATTTAAAGATTGAAAATGCGTATGAAAATTCAATGTTTTTAAAGTCTAGAGAGATAAGCAGTCAATTTCATTCAGCATTAAGCGCTATACTTTTTGAACAAGACAATGATCTCAAGGAGTTTATTCATAAATACGGAATATTTTAATATGGACATAGGTTTTTCTACGGGTAGTTTGGCACTTGGTGATTTTCGCCTAGCATTGGAAATGTTGGCTGATAAAAATGTAAATTCAATTGAGCTATCTTCTTTACGGGAATCAGAACTCGATGATTTAATGAGCCAATTAGAGCATTTAGATCTATCCAAGTACAAATACATTTCAATACATGCTCCAAGTAAGTTGCAGAGTCTTACTGAAAAGGAATTGATCCAAGCGCTGGAACCAGCTATTCATCGTGGCTTTCATATTGTAGTTCATCCAGATATTATTACAGACTTCGCAGCTTGGAAGGCACTAGGTAACCTCGTTTGTATTGAAAACATGGATAAACGCAAACCAATTGGAAGAACTGCTCTTGATATGGAGTATCTTTTTGACAAATTGCCTGCTGCAACCTTTTGTTTTGATATTGCACATGCAAAACAAGTTGATCCAACAATGCAAGAAGCATTTAAAATGCTGCAATTGTTTGGAAACAAGCTAGTGCAAATACATTTGAGTGAAGTCAATAGCAACAACAAACATGAAAAATTAAATTTTGGTGCTATTATGTCCTATCAAAAAGTAGCGCATTTAATTCCTAAAAATATTCCAATTATTTTAGAATCACCAGGAAATGAATCTCAAATTAATGACGAATTAAAACATTCTGAGTTGGTTTTTTCTTCTGAAAAGCTTATCAGCTTCTTTAAACATTCGGTTTCGCCTACTGTTGATATTGCAGATTTGGATTTTATGATTAAGCAAAGCACTATGTTTGCTTAGCAGTGACAATAAATCCCATAAATACTTAAACCACTGCCATAATACTGTCGCTTAGGGTGGTTATAAATCATCTTTGTTTTGAGTTCCATATCATCAGTTTGGTAAATTTATTTGCAAGGTACTTAGGGCAAGATGTCTTTAATACCCCAACCAGTATGACTCACGGGCAACCAATTCAACTCTTCCTTATTAAACTTCCATTTTGGGTAAACCCTCGCTAAACCACGTATAATTTTCATGGTTTTAAAGTATTGATTTTGCGTTGGGCGGTGTATTGTCTTGCAATACAGCCGGGCGACCTGCATCACCAACTTCACCAATACGCTGCACCAATGGTATTTCGCCTAACAAAGGAACTCCTAATTCTTCTGCAAGATTTTTTGCTCCATCTTTACCAAAAATGCAATATTTATTATCCCCTTGGTCTGGCGGACTGAAATAAGACATGTTTTCTACAATTCCTAAAACAGGTAAATTTAAATGAAATTATTGATAATATACCCATATTTAAAATTCCTGCTATTCTCTCTCCTTCGGCAATCCTAACATTTCTCTAAACGTTTCTTTTCCAAGCTGAAGTTGTTTTAAATTGCCAACCAGCAAAGTTGCTCGTTCTATTCTTTTATCTATGCTTTTTACTGAATTTACATAATTTAAAATATACCGTTGCATACTTTTTTTTAGCAAATCAAAACGCATTTTACCTTCTAAATCTTGCTCGAATAGAACCGCCAATTCTTCAGGAACTTCAGTTCCAAATTCACTGGTATCTGTAATAAGGCTTAATGTTACCGTATCTCCCAATTTTGCGTTGGTTTCATTCATTCTAGATCTTGAAAAAGTAATGTAGGCATCGCCTTCTTTTAAATTCACCATACCGCCCTGAAATTCCACACAATCGTTCACACGACAAATAACACGTATTGGCAAAGTGCCCCCAAATTGCTTAACCACTTTTGCCGGAATATGCAAATAGTGCATTCCTGGTAAATGGGTAAGCAAACCTATTGCTGTTTTAAAATTTGATTCCAATTTATTCTTTGGCAATGATTGCGGTGGAACGGATCTTTTTCATCACTTTTAGCACGTATTCTCCATCTTTGTCACCGCCAAAAAAACCATAGCGTGGAAACGACTTTTTGTCATTCCCGATGGTGCGCATAGTTCTCAGGTAATCCATAATTTCAGAAGCTGTTAAAAACTCATTTTTGGTTGCCGCTTCCTCCAATGCAAATAAAAATCTAGATGCGAAAGGAGAATGATTTCCGGCCACACCGTCTGCCACATAATTGTTGCCGCCACTGGTTAAAAATTGTCTGCAACTAATCTGCAATTGCCGCTTTACAAATTCATCTGGAGATACATTGTATCCATCATTTACATTGTGGTATTCATGTTTTTCAGTTTTGTCGAACATTTTACCCCCAAAGCATACATCCATCACCAAAAAAACATTTTTACAAGAACTGCCTTCGAGCAAATCTGCAATTTTTTGCTGTGGGTAAAAGGTTTCAAATCCGGTACTCACATCTTTTTCTGCGGTTATACTTTCTGGACACACATAAAATCCACCCCAAACGCTGTCATATAATCCATGACCTGCAAAAAACACCATCAGTTGATCGTTGCTGCTGTAGTTGTATCTGCGAATATAATCCAGTTTTTCGGTTATAGCCCGCTTGCTTGGGTTGGGTATAATCTCAACTTTATAGCCGTAGTTTTCTTTTAAAATTGCGCCAATGGCAGTGGCATCTTCAAGTGGATTTGTCAATACAGACCAATTTTTATAATCCGTACTCGCAAAAAGGTAGGCATACTTAACCCCGTTGCCAGAGACAGAATTGTCTGAAATGGTTACTAAAAATTCGCGTTTTGCAGTGTTTCCATAAGCATCTTCAGCCTCAATTATCAAATTTTTCACCCCCAATAATTCCTTGGGCAATTCAAACCTTCCATTTTCAGAAACGGAGATGCGAATACCATTTACTGCGGCATAAACAATTTTACTTTCATCTGTAATAGAGCCGGTGGTAACACTTCTGCTAGAAACCACTGCAATATTAGACCCGCCGCGGGTAACAGCAGCTCCAAATAGTTCAATTTGTGGACCTATGGTATCTTTAACTATTGTTTTTTGTTTGGCTTTTCCAATGATAAAATCATGACCATAAGTTTGCATTTCTATGGCATACATCCGGTTATTTTGCATCAAAAAATTGGATGCATTTGCCACCCAATTGGTGGCGGTAATGGTGCCGCCGGCAAGGGTAGATTCCCAGGAAGCCATTAAAGCATCGGTAATTATAGAATGCTTCATAGCAGATTCTTCTATTCTAGAGTTTTTCATTCCTAAAAAAACCAAGCTGCTTTTTTGATTGGCCAGTAAACCAAAATTATCATTTTGGTACCATTTTCGCCAATTCAATCCGTTGCAATCCGCTATATGAATTTGCCTACCCGCCGGTATCTGGCCCAAATAACCTGCAAGATCTTTCAAAGCAAAATCGCCGTCTGCCAAAGTGATGAATTCTTCTCCATGCATTTTGCCCCACCCTGCATAATAAAAAACAAAAACGTCATTGGCACTTAAAGTATATATTGCGGAATCTAGAGCCCTTTTAACTTCAGAAACAGTTGCATTTGCCCCATTTAAACTGTGGTTAACCACGCCATCGAAATACAATTTGGAACCTTCCGCAAGCCTTTCTGAAATAGCATTTGCATCGGCCATTGCAAAAGAATCGTTGTGGCCAGATGCAGTGGTTCCTATGCTTAAAATATACAATTTTTTCGCTTCCCTTTTTTCGCGCAATGAAACATCCATACTTGCCGACCTGGCCTCATATTCCATAGTCCTCAGTGTATCATTTAGCCAATCGTATAAATGGGAAATATCCGTCAAGTCATCTATTAAATTATCTTCTCCTAACCCATGCTTCTTTACCAGGTCTGCCGATTTCCTATAATAACCCAATGCCCTTTTGTATTCTTTGTCTTTGTAATAACAATAGGCAATCCACCGGTTCATCATTCTAATCTTGCCCCAATTTTTATCGGCATTTTTTAAATAGATGGATTCAACCGATTTATAAGCAACTATGGCCTCGGTATATTTTGACTTTTCGCGCAAATTTTCTGCATCTTTTTTAAGGCTATCGGTTGTTAATTTGTCATTATAATTCTCCAAGTAATAATTTGTGTATTTTGTTTTCAGTGCTTTAAATTCATCTTCTTGGATTCCGTTGTTTATGAAGTAATTAAAATCGGTAAGCAAACCTGAATAAAAACTACTAGGTGTTTCCATATTTTCAAAAGCCTTGGTGTACAATCTGTTTGCTTCTGCTTTATTTCCTTTTAAAAACAAAGCATGCCCAAAATTTATAGTGGTCCACTGTGCCGATGAATCTATTTCAAAAGCGTATTTACATAATTTATATGCCTGTTTAGGTTTGCCTGCCTTTATCAAATTCCAGCCTTTATAGCCTCTTGCATAATAATTCGTAGAATCTACGGCCAAAGCAGTATCGCACATAGCAAGTGCATCTTCATTTTTATTCATTTCGCTATAATAAATAGCTTTGTAAATGGCAATTAAAAGCTTGTTATACCCTTTCATCATACCCCAAGTTTTATCAGCCCACTCAACGGCCTTTTTGTTATCCCCAGCCACATGGTATTGCCAACTTAATGCTACCCTGCAAATAGAATCCGTTTTAAATATACCTGCCTGATTGCTAAATTTTTGGAATTTTTCCATATATGCAGCCTTACTTGCGTTATCTACAGACCGCGTATTAATCATATCCATTAATATCGAATCGTGTTTTTGGATAATTAAAAAATATTTGCCGTAAACTTGGGCATTCTTTATTAAATCTTCTTCCGGCATGGCAAACAACTTTTCCATGGTAATCATTTCATTTTTGCCCAGCTCACAGTCACCAATAACCCATGTAATGTAGGTTTGTACAAAATTGTATTTGTTATTGATATACCTTGCAGGATAAGAACGCACATAATCCAAATAAGCATCTAAGTCAAAAATGGTGGTTGCTTCCATTACCTGCTGGTAAGTGAAACCTCCGTAAGGGCCTGTTGCAATTTTGGTTAATAAAATGGTAGAATCTAATTCGTTGTAGTATTTAATTGCGGATTGTAGCTCGTCTAAAATTGCCAGTTTTAATGGATAATCGAACTTGCTGTTTACCACAGTCATGTTGCCGCTGCCCTGGCTAAAATACCTTTTGTTGTCATGACTGTGAATTTTAATATTATAGATGGCCAAGTCGGTTAACATGCATCCTACGTACTTTCTATCAATGTCTATTTTTACTTCAAAAGCATCGGTTAAATAAATGGTATCGTGAAAGGCGGTATCCAATACAATATACCCATAACTAAAAAAATCATCTACCTCGGTAATATGGCCAGTGCCGGCAGTTAATATTTTACGGTAATAGTTGCTAAACGTATCAAAAGTAGTAAACAAATCAAACTTACAATCCAATTTTACACCATGTGCGTTTCCGCCAAAAACTGTAACAAAAACCGTGTCTTTTGTCTTATTCCAAACAATTTCTTTTGCTTTTACTGTTAACCACAAGGTTGTATCCTGGCTGCCTTTAGAAAAAATAAAAGTATCAGATGCACTTAATTTAGAATTCTCATATTTATCCTTTTCGATAGCATTGTAGCAACACAAGTAACCTGCCATTGCCACGCCACATTTGGTATACATTTTCAAATCCCGATAGTACACCGATGCAACCAAAAAATAAGTAGCAGCGGTATGGTCGAAATACAATGCTTTTTGAGCCAATTTCGCCAGACGGTGAGAAAAATCAGCAATAAAAAGGGAGTCCTTTTTATCTTTAAAATTAAGTTCCGCATCCAATAATTTTACCCCAATGGTAATTGCAGAATCTTGTAGATTATAGCTTGTATCTGAAATTGCTTCAATCTTGGTATATAGTGGAAGCAATTTTTTTCCTAGTTTACTATATTGCGCATTTGCACTAAAGCATTTCAACAATAAAGTAAACAGTACTAGCAGTTTTGCGCTTTTAAAGCATTTCATTCGCGATGCAAGTTAGAAAATTTTATTAGAATACTTGCAATTTCCTTACCAATTCTAAATCACCTATGGTAATTCGGAACAAATACAAACCGGGGCTCAATGTGTTTGTATAAAATTGCTGTCCGTTAGGGGCAATTTCAGATATTGCTTGGTACAATGATTTACCTGCCAAATCCGTAATTTCATATTTAAAAGGTTTCGACGGCAATCCCGAAATGTAGACAATCTCACCGGATTGCACAGGATTTGGGTGCAAGGAAAAGGCGCTTAAACCCGCATTTTTCACCGCATATTTCTGGTCGTTCAAACTGCACCATGCATTCATATTTTGCCATACTTTGTAGAGATTTAAGCGCCCTTCTGTAGCGCATTTACCTGCCAAACTTGGCAATATATCTGTTCCCTTTAAAACCCATTGACTGAGTAGCGACAAGGCTGAATCGTTGTCCTTTTTTTGCAATTTTAAAAATGTATCACACGCATTGTTGTAAACAAAAGCAATGGCACCGGTAACCATGGGGGTAGAAAAGGAAGTTCCACTTTGGGTAGAATAAGGAGGATTTGCACCAGCATCCCTGCGCTGGCGGGTGGTAAATATATTTTGCCCTGGGGCGGCTAAATCAATTTTGGTAGGGCTATAACCCGATGGTACCCTTACATCATTGTTGTTAGTGTAAGAAACTGTAATTAAATATTTACTAGGACAGGAAGTAGGGATATCGCCGACAGCATCCACATCATTATCCGCATCAGAGGTGGCGCCAGCAGAAAGTATACCTACAGCCCCCATTGAATCATAAAAAGCACACCAAATGGGTGCATCTTTGGCAAACAATTTATCTATGCCTAGCGAAAAATTGGCTACCACAATATTGGCCCCTTTTTTTCCATTGCTACTTATGTATAATTTTTTCTGTTGTATGGCATAAATCATACATTTTACAACCGCAATTTCTCCATCTAAACCAATGGTAGAGTAACAGAGTAGAGGCATTATTTTGGCATTGTAACTTAAACCTGCAATGCCAATTCCGTTGTCTGTAACAGCAGCCATCACACCTGCGGTGGCTGTTCCATGCCCTTGTCCAATAGATTGAGAAGTAACCACCCTACAGTTGCTGTCTCCACCATTCCATCCGTAATAATCATCTTTATACCCATTGCTGTCATCGTCTATTCCATTCCACGGTATTTCACTGTGGTTTCGCCAAATGTTCTTGGTTATATCTGGATGCAATGTATCCAATCCATCGTCAAATTGGGCAATCACCAAAGTATCTCCAAAACCAGAAACGCCCTTTCCGCGTGCATGATCCCAGGCATCATAAGCTTGTATAATATTTAAATAATTTTGGGAACCAATGAACGGATCTGCTGGCGAAAATCTGCGGTCAACCGCATGTGTTTTTTGCGAAACCAAGCAACCATTGGTTCTATTTAATATATCCAAAGCCCACTTGGAATCCATGTAGAAAGGCAATTGAACTGAGTAAAGTTGATACTCTTTGTCTACACAGGTAAGGTTTTTAAATGCAAGTGGTATTGCTTTTCCAAATTGCGCCATTCCTACTTCTGGGGCAATTCTTATCATAAATGTTTGGTTATTTTCATTGGTTTGTGCAAACAATGGGCCTGTAAACAAAAGATAAAAAACAAATCCAAGGTTATGTAAAACTATTTTAAACATTGTCTATGGCGAATTTACAAAGAAAAACCCGACTTAAAAGCCGGGTCTTTGTTTTATGACATTTAAATTATTTTCTTAGTGGTGCTCTTTTTTTTCCAATATTCGCCACAAATTTTTCAGTTTCAGCTATTTGTGTTTTTACAGCACTATCATCTGGCACCAATTCTAATACTTTTTTATAGTATTCAATGGCTTGGTTATACAATGCTTTGCTCCCAGCATATCCCGCTGCTTTATCTTCAAGTGACACGTACAACTTTGATGCTTTGTTATAGGTATAATATCCCATATCGCGGTAAGCATATTCTATGTCGCGTTTGTATTTTATTTTATCATCGGCGGTCATATGTTTAAACCAATCTAAATAAGCAATCGATAAATTTCCTGTAGAATCTTTGGCATCTAATTTTCTCCAGTTTTGTGCAATATAATAGTATCCGCGGGTATAGGTTGTATCTCTGCCAATGATTTCTTTAAAAGTAGCAATGGCATCAGAATAACGGCCCAACTGTGTCATGCATTGAGCTTTGTAATACATATCTTTAGAATACAATTTACCCACTTTTGTTTCTTTTAATTCAATAATTTTAAGTGCTTCGGTGTAATTGCCTGATTTGTAAAACAAATCAAAACCGATATCGTACCAAGCAGCGTTTGTATTGGCTGTATCCGACAAGGCCTTACTCATTAAGCCAAAGCTCGCCGCTTTAGACCCGGTGCGGAACAACAAAATGGATTTATAGTACATCTCAGCGGCACTTAATCCGCGGTTTCTAGGTTTAACATGCTTCTCTTCATATTTCTCAAAATAACCCAAACCGTTCTGGTTTAAAGCGCTAGATGTATCATTTTTTTGCACGATTGCATATGCCAGTACACCCCAAATGTTTGGATATTCTTTTTCTCCTTGCAATTTTAATCCTTCTTTTATACATTCATCATATTCTTGGTTGACGAACAAACTTTGCACAAACATGCGGCGGGCACTTAAGTTATTGTTGCGTTTCAAATATTCGCGGTAAAACATTACTGCGGAATCACGAAATAATTTCTTTTGATTTAATTTGGTCTCTACACTGCCCATGTCTGCAAATAGTTCAGCCTTTTGGCGGTAAGCTGGCGCAAAATCAACATCCAAAGCAATCGCTTGATTGATACGTTCCATGGCGGTTTCAAAGTTTTTGGCTTTTTGGTAAACAAGCGCTTCTCTCAATCTAGGCAGCGGGTCTTTTGCATTTTTTGAGGAAGAAATTTGGTATTGCTCCACTGCCCTGCCCAAATCCATTGGACTGATTATGGCATATGCGTCTCCTATTAAAAGTTGTACTTCATTGTCTTCTAAATTATCGGCACTGTTTAAATACTCTAAGGCTTTTGTAGCATAAGAAACCAAGCGGATTCTAGAACCTTCAGTAACCATCAAGTATGCTCTTGCCACTTCTTTGTAAGCCAATAATTTTGACTTTTTCTTCGCTTTTAATGCGATTGCAAATAACAATTCTGCCTCTGCCACTTTACCTTGGCGCAATAAAAGATGGCCTTTGCCCACATTGGTTAAAGTAAATTTAGGACTATTTAACAATCCCTTGTCAAAAATGGCTGCCGCGGCAAGCGTATCGCCTCTTTGCAAATCATTTATTCCACCATAGTAATATGCATCCCCTACTTTTGGCTTTGCAGAAATTAAATTGTTGAAAACATTTCCAGCGTCTTCATATTGCTCGTTGCGGGTTAGTCGTCGTCCTTCATTTACATTCTGGGCTGAAAGCGAGCTGGTGAAAACCAGTCCCAGCATTAAGGGTACTATATATAGGGTCTTTTTCATTTTTTGTGCAAAAAAACTATTTATTTCTTTAACTAAGGTTACTAAATCAAAAATTATTCCAATCCTTACTCAGATTCAATAAAAATGGTTCTTCCATAATCGTGGGCTGGAATCAATCCACTTCTTTTTATAAGTATTTGGCCTGGTTGGCTCGCCACAAATGAAATAAAACCCTTCGCTAATCCATTGTATCCTTGCAAATCGTGCATATACACTGTTTGTACAAATGGATATAGCTTGGCCTTAATTTGTGATTGAAATGGCAAATAAAATAGCTTATCCTTAACATTCTCAACCTTTAATACTTTAACCATACTTGCCAAATTAGCACTTTGTGCATCTGTTCTGTCAGATATCCAATTTAATCCTACAAAACCAATGGCATTGGGGTGGCTCGAAACGTAATCAATCAATTGTTTAGGGTTGTTGAAGGAGCCTAGGTTGGCCGCTTCAATTTTACCCTTTAAAAACACTTTTGCCAAATATTCATAGTTTGAACCGCAGGCCCCATCAAATAGAGTGGCTATGGGTTCAGAATTGGGCCACACCTGCATTTTCCCAGCCAATATCTGTTTAAGCATAGCTTGGGTTATTGAATCTATGCGGTTGGATTTATGGCAAATGACGGCGATGGATGTTTCTGCAATTTTTTCTGAACGCACCAAAATATCTCTCCTTTCTAGGTTTTCTTTTTCGGATTTTGTAAAATCGCGATTCATAACCACAAAACGCATTGAATCTTGTTGCAATTGTCGAAGAAGTGCAATTTCGCATAAAAACTTAGGGCGAATTTTAGCTTTGGGATAATCTTGGTGAAAATAATCAAGCTCTTCGGTTATCAAAAAAGAATCCCCTTGGTCAACACCTATAACAATGTTTCCAGCCGTCGGCACATCCTTCCCTTTAGAAGAATAATCGAAATTTTGGCAGGAAATTGCCATTATGGCAAAAAGTGAAATTAACTTACTTACTTTCATCTGTTTTTTTTCTTTTGAACAACATGTAACCATTGAATGCGCGAAAAGAGGCCCAAGCAATTAAAACCCAAAAAACAATTTCACGGTAAACTGGATCTAAACTGACCAGTGAACCAGGCCTGATTTTAAAAATAATGGCAATGCCGAAAAACAATAAGGAAGTTATAAAATAATACCAATGGCCTGCTTTGAAATTCATTTATGTGCAAATTAAAAACAAAAAACCCCCTGATTTGAGTCAAGGGGTTTAAAAATCTCTTTTAAAATCTTATTTGATGATCATGGTTTTGCTTACGGTGCTTCCGCCAGCAGTTAAAGTGTAAGTATAAATACCTGCAGACAAGCCTGCACCGTCTATTTCCAAAACGTGGTTGCCGCGCATCAAACCTGCACTCATTTGATGGTAAACCTCGGTGCCGGCCATGTTATGGACAGATACAGCTACATCGCCGGGGCGTGTTAAATAAACAAGCACATTGGTTTTTCCATGGAAAGGATTTGGATAGTTTTGGTTAACTACCATTACCTCGCCTGTATTTGGTTTGTCTATACCCAATCCCCAAAGCATACCGATAGAATTGTTTAAAATTTCTGAAACCGGAATGGCTGAATATTTAATTACATTCAAAACAACATCGTGGTTTCCCGCAGATGCCAAGTTGTTTTGCAAATTGGTACCTGGTATTTCGTCTGACTGCCAAGCAACATGTAAAAACCCATTGGCTTTTCGAGCAACAGTTCCAAAATCATCTTCACGCAAAATAGATTGTGTGATATTTTGTGAAGTGGCCCAACTTCCGCCGCCATTGGTAGAATAAACAATACCCAAATCGCGGTAATTGGCTCCTAGGTCTGAAATGTCTTGTTCAATGGGCACAGAGAATATACAGTATATATTGCCGTTGTTGTCTATAGAAGCATTGGGTTGACGCATGCAGCTGGTTGTTCCTAAACGTGCAACTGTACCCACTCCGCTTGGTATTCCTGTGGCTACAAGGCTAGAATACGTAGCCTGTTCCATAGCGTTAATATTGTCTCCAGATCTGTCAAATGCGGCACCTGATGCAATTAACTTAGTGCTGTCTGTTGCTTCATTCCAATATTGAAGACCTTGTAACCCTGGATAAAAGCTGTAGCCGGCAGTATTGGTATCTGTATCAATTACCCTTGCTAAACCCCAGAATACGTGCATGTTGTTGTTTTTATCCAATATCACGTCCGCCGTACCATCATTGGTAAATGGAGTATCCAACATCAACTTTTTATCATTGTAAGGTGCGTACTTAAAGGTATCTACAATGATTCGTTGAAAGGTAGTTCCAAAATCAGTACTTTTCCAAGCAATCACACCTTGTAATTGGTCAACATTTACAATTGCAACTGTTTTTCCTCGCACATCAATTGCATACTGGTCGCCACCGCCATTGTTGGTGAGGGTGCTGTCATAACCAGGAAGCATTATATGTTGAATATCCCATGTAGTACCTGCATCCAAACTGCGGCTGTAAACCATAGGCGCAAAAATACCCTTTCTGGTTGGCGCCCGTTTTTCACCAGCAACCGCAGAATCCGTATAGGAATAGACCATATGAATAGTGTCGCCAGAATTTGCCATGCGAGCCCAAATGGGCTTGTAACCTAAAGTTGCTTCAGACAAACCACTTAAAAAAACAGGATTGCCAGGTTTGCTACCCGGGCTTGCAGATTTACTCATAAAAAAACCACCTACCGTAGCATCATGGCCAACCACAAATTCATTGCCATTAGACAAACGACCGATACTAGGCCATCCTGTCCGTTGGGTGCCCTCACAACGGTTACTATCGGGTGCTCCCCAAGTACCAGCGGCATTTCTAAAATTGTAACCTGTACCTCGCTGTGGAAAATTGGTTGTTGCATTTGGTGAAGTAGTATAAACCGCAGAAACAGAACCATCTGGATTTAAAATAAGCCTATGCGGCATGCAATAGTTGGTTTGTAGGTCATAGTATGTAGAGCCAATTCTTATTTGTGCCGAATAATTTAAAGCACCACGTCTAACTAACGTTTTTGTTGGTGAACCGGTAAAAAGAACATTGGTTCCAGAAATATCTGCGGCAACTTTAGGTACTATAGGCATTGCCGGCACCGCTGGAATGCTTAGAGTATTTAACTGTGCATGCACATAACTACCCCCAAATATGCATAACGTAAAAAACAAAGTGTAATATTTTTTCATACTTTTTATATTTAACTGCGAAATAAAGGAATTATTAACAAAAACGCCTACTTTCTTCATAAGGTTTCTGTCACTTTTTTAAAATTCTTACAACCATTTCAATCAACAATTGGCCATCTTCTGCGCCACCTCTATGCACACCCTTCAATTTTAGATCCAATAATTTTAACTCATTGAATACTTTTTCCATATCTGCAACCTGAAAGTTTTTGGCCGCCAATGTATAATCGCCAACGAAAAACTTATTTACCCCTATGGCCGCTGCAATATCTGTGTCGCTTTTAGCGTTTGCAAAATGTACTTGCATTACTTTGGTAAAAAACTTGTACAGCATGGCAATGATGGGGAAGTAATCATTGGTTTCTAAATCAATGGCCATTTGATTCGCAATTTGAACAGATTTGTTGAAATTGCGCTGCCCAAGTGCCTTTTGAAATTCAAAAACACTGTATTTTCGGCTGTTTCCTACATTGGCCTCCACATGGCTGGCTTTTATAAAATCCTCCTTAACAGCTATGAATAATTTCTCCAGTTCGTTGTTGATACTGCTTAAATCGTCGCCCACAAAATCTACCAAAAGCTCAATGGCAACAGCATCCATGCTGCGGCCTTTTAATTTAACTTGTTCAGAAATCCAGGTTTTAATTTGATAATCGCGCAATTTTTCGGAAAGAAGTACTTCGTACTTCGAAATCAACTTAGCCACTTTGCTTCGCATATCCAATTTGCCATTTTTATGGCAGAAAACCAACACTGTAGATTCCAAAGGCTGGGTTAAGTAGGCTTCTAGCTTGTCCCAATCTTTTAGTTCCTTGGCTTCCTTTACCAGAATTACTTGGTACTTAGACATCATAGGATAACGCCTTGCCATAGATACCAAATCATTCATTTTAACCTCTTTCCCATAAACGGTACTTTGGTTAAAACTTCTTTCCGCTTCGGGTAAAATCGATTCTTCAAGCTGCTTGCAAATAGCATCGATAAAATAAGGCTCGTCGCCATGCAATAAATAAATTGGTGAAAATTCGCCAGATTTTATCTTTTTTTGCAGTGCCGAGTAGCTGCTAGAAGTGTCTGCGGTTTTTGCCATAAACGTTTTTTATGCCCATTCAAAAATTAAATTTTCCAGAATATTCTTTCGACATCCGAATTGAGGGACAAAAAAAACTTATTTTTGATAAAGTAAGAAAAAAATTTATCCCCCTAACCCCAGAAGAGTGGGTTCGCCAAAATGCCGTTGAATTTTTAAAAGACAAATTGCAAGTTAAACCATCAAACATTGCCGTAGAAAGAGAATTAAAATTCAACACACGCAAAAAGAGATTTGATATTTTGGTTTTTAGCAGCGGTGTGCAGCCACTTTG
>Ga0105048_10001939_pt1 | contig 33561 bp, 25 predicted proteins | sample MAT05_FD_78382 | JGI IMG/M metagenome (GOLD analysis project Ga0105048, IMG submission 78382) | Freshwater microbial communities from Lake Fryxell liftoff mats and glacier meltwater in Antarctica - MAT-05 | ecosystem: Environmental > Aquatic > Freshwater > Ice > Liftoff microbial mat | place... | reverse complement strand
TGGGCTGCCGAGGAGCAGGGCTGCGCCGGCCACAGCGGCGAGACCCCCTCCGACAAGGGCGACACGTTGCACAAGGGACGATTGTTTCATGGCGACTCCATGGGGGAGGGGCTGGGGCATTGCGCCCAGGCTGTGGCGCGGTGCCCCGGGGATCGGGTCACACCCTGGGGCGAGTGGTTTCTGAAAGCCGATCGGCCGCTGATCGAGGTAGCCGAATCGCAACGACACGCTGCGAGACTTGTGCCAGCCTTAGCGCGTGGAGAGTCGCTTGCGGGAGTCAGGCGGTCATAATGAACCCATAATGAACCCATTCCGCCTCGAACCTGTTCTTCCGACGATGCGCCTGAAGCTGCTCGCAGCCTATGGCAGCGCTGTGCTCGTGCTGGTCGTCGCATGGGTCGGGATCGCCGCCATCAACAGCCAGAACGAGTCGCAGGAGCGGGTCTATCACGCGGTCGAAGTGCGCAGGCACCTACGCAACGTGTATGAGGTTCTGCTAGCGGCGCATGTCGACCAGTCGTCCTATCTGTTGCTCGGCGAGCCTGAGTCGCTGACGGCCATGCGCAGCATTCGAGGGCGGGTCGCGAGCGAGCTGGCGGGCCTGCTCGCGTCGATCAAAGACACCGAGCAGCTCGCGCGCGTCACGGCGTTGGTGCCGATCATCGAGCGCGAGATCAGCACACTCGAGGCGCGCCTCCGGCTCATGGATACGCGCGATCGTGCAACCGTGCTCGCATCGATCCAGCAGAACAAACAGCGCTTCGATCACACCCATCTCGAGAACGCCGTCTCGGAGATGCGCACCGCCGAGGAGGTGCTGATCGAGGAACGGAAGCACGCGACCCTCGGTGCGCTCGAAACGACCCGCGTGTTGCTCATCTCGGGAGCCGGCATCGCCTTCCTACTCGCGACCTTCGTCATCACGCGCCTGCGCAAGAGTGTGCTCGAGCTCGAGAAGGCGTACGCGATCATCGCCGCACAGGCGATCGAGGTCGCGACGCAGACGCGCGCGCTCGAGCGGACTGTCAAGGATCTCGACCAGTTCGCCTATGTCGCCTCGCACGATCTCAAGGCACCGCTGCGCGGCATCACGATGCTTGCCCAATGGATCCAGGAGGACTTGAAAGACCAACTCGACGGCCAGGGGCGCGAGTACCTGCGACTCATGCAGGTGCGGGTCGGGCGCATGGAGGCGCTCGTCGCAGGGGTACTGGCCTACGCGCGCGCTGGCCGCACCGCCCTTGCCACCGAAAACATCGACGGCAACGCGCTCGTGCGTGAGGTCATAGATATGCTGGCGCAGGCCCCGGGTGGCGGCACCGTCGTCATCGACAGCCCACTGCCGACGATTCACGCCGTCAAGATCCCATTCCAGCAGATATGGCTCAACCTCATCTCCAACGCGCTCAAGCACGGTGCCAGCGAGGGCGGCGTCGTCCGTGTCGGGGCCTACAACGAGGCGGGCGAAGTGGTCTATCTCGTCGCCGACAAGGGCCCGGGGATCGAGCCCGAGTATCACGATCGCATCTTCGGTCTGTTCCAGACCCTGTCGGCGCGCGACAAGGTCGAGGGCACCGGCATCGGCCTCGCGGTCGTCAAGAAGCTGGTCGAACAGCAGGGCGGCCGCGTCTGGCTCACCTCGACCTTAGGGGAAGGCACGACCTTCTTTTTCGTCTACCCGGCTTCCGAGCCCACCCGTACCCCGATGGCGTCGTTCGATCCGGCGGGCTCACCCCATCCAAGCGTTGCCCCAAGCGCTGGATGCAAGGTTCCGTCTCAGAACTACCGGACCGTTTCGCCAGGGAGCCCACCGGAGGTCTGCCATACATAATGCCTGCTCCCGCTGGCGGGAGGCTGCATGAACCGAGGCACAATCACGACCCACGACGCGCTCTAGTCTAGTCTAGCCTTCAAATGAAGCGCTCCAGACCACTGGGTGTTGTCATCGCGCGCATGCGACCCGTTTGCGGCCGTCGCGGCACAATCATGCGGAAGCTTGTCAGACCGTCGGCCGATGTGACCTCGATGCGACCCCCATGCCCCTGGACGATCTGTTCGACGATGAAAAGCCCGAGCCCGACCGACCGACTCACGTCGCGATCACTGACGCGCGTCGGCCCGCGGTGGAACGGCTTGAACAACATTGGCAGCACCTCGGGCGCGATCGTCTGGCCGCGATTGCGGACCTCAATCATCACCTCGTTGCCGCTGTCGACGACCGCCATCTCGACCGGCTCGTCGATGTTGCTGTAGGTGATAGCGTTGCCGAGCAGGTTCGACAGCGCCTGCGCCATGCGGTCCCCATCGGCCCAGCCCCGGGTCGCGCCTGTGACCGTCAGCAGCAGCTCGCGATTGGGATGGGCGGTGCGCGTCTCGGCGACCACCTCGGCCGCGACCAGCCCGATGTCGCACTCGGCCAACGTCATCGGGATCCCGCCACCCAGGCGGGCCTTCGTGAAGTCGAGGATGTCGGACACCATTCGCTTGGCGCGCTGCCCACTCGACTCGAGCAGGTCGAGCGTTCGTGTGATCTTGTCGTCGCCCGCCACCGCGTTCTCACCCTCGCGTCCGAGCGCCCCAATGGCATCGATACGCCGCTTGAGTAGCGTCGAGGCCATCAGGATGGCGCCTATCGGAGAGCGCAGATCGTGTGACACGATGCCGATCAGCTGCTGCTCGAACTCGACGCGGCGCTGCTCTTCGGCCTGGCGCTGCACCTCGGCGGTCACATTGCGCGCGATGCCGAGCACCGTCATCACCTGCGGCGACCCACCCTCGGCCGCGGCATTGAACTCGGGCACGAAGCGCGCCTCAATCCAACGGGGCACCTCTTCCAGGACCGGTCCCTCGTCCTCGCCCCTCGCCGCCGGGTCGCCCGGCACCGGCACATAGGTGTGCATCGCCAGCGTGACCTGCGCCGCCTGCCCGTCCAGGGCGCAGCGAAGCGCACCTTCGAGTGGACCCACCCATGCTTGACCGCAGCCGCCTTCGGCAATCGTCAGGCCCAGCATCTCGGCGCCAGTCGCGTGCAGGCTCCAAGGTACCGGTCGATTGAGGTAGACGTAACGGCCTGCGTCGTCGAAGCGCACGACGGCGTCCGGGAGATTGTCGGCGAGCCGCCGGAAATTCGCTTCGCTCTCGCGTAGGGCCCGCTCCGCATCGCGCTGCGCCCGCTCCGTGCGAGCAAGCCGTATTGCCTGAGCGATGCTCTGCTTCAGGCGCGGCGCCGACAGGCTGCCCTTGGGCAGATAATCGGAGGCGCCGGACTTCATGAGCTCGACGGCCGTCTCTTCGCTGCCTTGACCGGTCAAAAAGATCACAGGCAGGTCGAACCCGGCGGCACGGACCTCGGTCAGCAGCTCGAGCCCATCGCGATCGGGCAAGTAGAGATCGAAGAGACCGACATCGAAGCCCACCGCGTCGCCGGCGAGCCGCTCGAACGCGGGGCCAGCGGCGTCGGCCTCGACCAGCTCGTGTGCAAGACCCGTCGCGCGCAGCGCGCGGCTGACGATCTCGCGATCGACCTGATCGTCGTCGACGAGCAGCAGGCGCAACACGGATGAGGAGGTAACAGCGTTGGCCACGGTCAGGGCATCTCCATCAGGGTCCAGTACTTGTTCAACGTCGCCATCACGTCGACGAAGTTGATGAACGTGACCGGCTTCAAGAGGTAGCCAGCGACGTTGAGGTCGTAGGCATCGACGCGGTCTCGGTCCTCGTTCGAGGTCGTCAGCACGACGACGCACAACGGTCTTAGGGCTGGGTCTTTTCGCACCTCGCGCAGAAACTCGATGCCATTCATCTTGGGCATATTGATATCGAGTAGCACGATCCGACGCGGCTGCGGAAGGGTCGCACCCCTCAGGGACGCCAGCGCCTCGATGCCATTGCCTGCCACGGAGACCGGATTCGTGATGTTGGCCTTCTTGAAGGCCCTCTGCACGTTCATCACGTCGACCTCGTCGTCGTCGACGATCAGGATGTTCAGAATGCGGTCGTCCACTGGAAAGCCTTTGATGTCGGCATCGGGATGCACGAGGTTCACGCCTCGATTCGGTTGGTAGCACGCCCCTATCACGCCGCCTATGAATTGCAAATCCGCAGTTCGGGCGGCTCAATGTCAGATCAGATGTCGCGCTCGACCAGCGAGAGCACGATGCGACGATCGTAGACCATGCCGCTGTCGGTCTTGTACCTCGCGTCACGCTCGCCACGCGAACGCACGAAGATGCGCATCGGCGGGATGCCATTGCTGACGAGCTCGGCCGCGACGGCGCGGCTCCGGTCCATACCGAGGTCCTCGTTCATGGCGCGGGGGCCCGTGAAGTCGGTATAGCCGGTGACAAGGATCGAACGGCCGGCGAGCTTGCCGTCCTTCATGCACTCGGCGACCTTCTGCACGACCATTTTGTCGTCGGGGTCGAGGTTGTCCGACGCATACTCGAAGTAGGCCTTGTTCGCGTATAGGTTGCACTTCTCCATGATGTCGCCCGACGCCTCGATCTCGATGCGGTGGTCCTTGCCAGCAACGACTTCGTCGTAACGACGCGCGGTCGGTGCCGAGCCGCAAGCGCTGAGCGGGAAGAGAACGGCAAGCGATAGGATGATGAACTTGAACATGGCGGCTCCTGGAGGGGAAGTGAGCGCGAATGCGTGTGGGGCTCGCTCATTGGGGTGCCCACGTCGGGCACAGGCCAGCACCTCAGCAAGCCGCTTGCCAAGCGCGCACGGCCGCATTGCGAGCGGACCTCACGCCCGAGCGCTCGCTCCCGCCAGCCTCCAGTGCGGCGCTTCGGGCCACTCGCCGGTGCCCGCTGCGGCAATTCGCCCTATCGCCCCAAGGCCTTCGTCAGGATGGCGAAGCCTGGACTGAAGGCCTTCGGCAGGATGGCGAAGCCTGGACTGAAGGCCTTTGTCAGGTCTTCGGGTCTGGGCTCTCGCTCGCATTGCTGGCCGCCAGCGCCTCTTCACGCTTGAGCTTGCGGAAGAGTGTCTTGCGATCGACATCGAGGATGCGTGCCGCGTGGCTCTTGTTGCCGCCGACCGACTCGAGCACGCGCTGCACGTAGCGCCGCTCCATCTCTTCGAGCGTCACGAAGTCCTCGGGATCCTCGGCGCTGAAGTCGATGCGCTCGCGCTCCGCCTCGCGCACGCGCTCGGGCAGGTCGGTCACCTGCAGTGTGGTCGTCCGGGCGAGGGCCACACCACGCTCGATAGCGTTCATCAGCTCGCGCACGTTGCCGGGCCAGGCATAATGCAGGAGCTTCTCGGCCGCCTCGGGCGAGAGGCCGCGCACGTCGACCTTGTGGCGGCTGGCGAAGCGCTCGATGAACGTCTGCGCCAGCAACAGGATGTCGGGCCCGCGCGCGCGCAGCGGCGGCAGATCGATCTGCACCACGTTCAATCGATAGTAGAGGTCTTCGCGGAACGTGCCTTCGCGTGTCGCCTGTGCCAGGTCGCGATTGGTCGCGGCGATGACGCGCGTATCGAACGGCACCGACTGGTCGCCACCGACCGGCCGCACGACCCGCTCTTGCAGCGCGCGCAAGAGCTTTGGCTGCATCGGCAGCGGCATCTCGCCGATCTCGTCCAGGAACAGCGTGCCGCCGCTCGCTTCGAGGAACAGGCCGCGGCGCATCTTCTTCGCGTCGGTGAAGGCCCCGCGCGCGTGCCCGAACAGCTCGCTCTCGAGCAGCGTCTCGGGCAGGGCCGCGCAGTTGATTGCGACAAACGGTCCCGTGGACCGGGCGCCGAGCCTGTGGATCGTCTGCGCCACGACCTCTTTGCCGGTGCCACTCTCGCCGAGCAACAGCACCCCGACCTCCGTGCCCGCGACCCGCCGCACGAGCTCCTTCAGCTCGCGCACGGTTGGGCTGGTGCCGATGAACTCGCCGTCCTGGGCCGAGCGCACCTCGCGCCGCAGGCGTTGCACTTCATGCGTCAGGCGCGCGTGCTCGATGGCGCGTCTCGCTTGCAGCTCGAGCTCGTCGAAGCTGACGGGCTTGATCAGATAGTCCCAGACGCCCTGGCGCATCGCCTCGACCGCGGTCTTCACCGACGCGTGGCCGGTGATGACGATGGCGGGCACGTGCGACCGTGTGCGGCGCAGGTGGGCGCACAGGTCGAGGCCGCTCCCAAGGCCTATCTGCAGGTCCGACACCAGCAGCGCCAGCTCCTCGCCGACCTCGCTGTCGATGACCGCCACGCCGTCTTTGACGGTGCGACGTTGGATGACGTCGTAGCCGGCCGCTTCGAGCGCAAGCGAGACCGCCTCGAGCATCTGGGGATCGTCATCGACGACGAGGATCTTGTCTGCCATGTGGTGAGCTCCCGCTCGCGAGCCGTATGCGCTACGTCCCGACGAGAATCCGGCGCGTACCCTACACCATTAAGCCGACGGTGCGCGCGCAGCGATCCACGCACGATAGTCGCCGCCATAGCCGCTGGCGTCCCAGCGTGCACCGATCCAGGCGTCGATCCGTGCCAATGCGCCCGCATCGAGGGGCGGTTTGGCAAGCGCCTGGTCGATGAGCTGCCCCATCACCTTCTTCGAGTTCTTGCGCGACTCGACGATGTTGCCCTTGCCAGTGAGCACGTTACCGAGGCCGTGTACGTCGCTGACGCTGTCGAGCGTGCCCGACTCCCAATCCTTCCAGAGGTAGAGCTCGCCCTTGGCGGGCACACCCGGGATGAGCTCGGGGATGGAGCCGATCGACGAGATGACGAGCGTCGTCGCGACATCGAAGTGCTCGCCGGTCGCGATGAGCTTCGCGCTCTCGGCGTCCTGGCGGTTCTTCTCGAAGCGCACGCCGACCAGGTGGTCGCCATCGACAATCGGTGCGACCGGCGACGCGAGGCCCTGGAACGTGACGAGGTACTTGTCGAGCACCTTCGTCAGCAGCTTCACGCGCGTCGCTTCGAGCTTGGCCGCGCGCGACGCGTTGTCGGCGTCGGCCGAGACGAGCGGCATGTCCTCGGCGCGGCGTCGATAGTAGAGCGTCGCGCCGCGGATGCCGAGCGCGTCCTTTGTGAGCCCGTGGTCGGCTAGGATCTTGGGCAGACCCTCGTGCTCCATCGTCTCGGCGTCGACGTCGATGCCGCGTGCACGCAGCGCGTTTCCATAGAGGACGAAGTTGATGATCTTGACGCAGTCGATCGACGCGAGCCCGCCACCGACGACGATTGCGCCATCGGGGATTTCGAAGCGTGGGCCCTGATAGTCGGCGTCGAGCTGGTGGTTGAACCAGTAGACGAACGGGTTCTGATAGGCGAGCCCGCGCCCGTTGAAGGCGTCGATGGCGGCCGGCATCGGGCGGTCGCACCAGGCGCCGTTGGCGAGCACGACGGCCGAGAAGCCGAGCCCCTCGGTGAGCGTCGCCCAGTCGAAGTCACGGCCGAGCTTCGTCGCGGGCACGAAGCGCACGTTCGGGTGCGACAGGTTCTCGTCGATTTTCCCGTACTCCTTTTGTCGCAGCGCGGTGTGCCAGCGCGGCAGGCCGTCTTCGATCTTGCCGTACGGCCGCTCGTTCTGATCGATGACGACGACCAACGCGCCGCGTTCGGCGGCGATGGACGCCGCTTCGGAGCCCGAGACGGCGCCACCGAGGATGCCGATGACGTGGTTGGGTGGGGTCTGCATGGTCTGCCTCGCGCGCGAAAAACCGGCATTTGCTAGCGGGTTTGGGCCCAGAAGTGAAGCCAATCCTGCGCCACCCGGGCGCTGTCCGGGACCCGACCGATGGCGCGGACAGCTGTCGCTGACAGCAGGGTGTCGATGGCGCGGGCGAAGGCGTGAGCATCCGCCGCCGCATAGTGCGCGTGTGGACCCGCGACCTCGCGATGCACCGCCAGATCGGTTGCCACCACCGGGCAACCGGCGGCGACCGCCTCCATCAGCCCAAGCCCGCAGGTCTCGAGGCGCGAGGTCGTGACGTACAGCGCGGCGCGCGCGAGCAGCTCGGCCAGCGCTGCCTCGCCGAGCCAGCCGCTAAAGGTGAGCCGCGGCCGCTCCTCTGGTGTCAGCGCGGCCATGAACGCGTCCCTCCAACGCGCCTCCGCGCGCGCATTGTCGGGCAGCCCGCCAGCGATGACGAACTGGCGACTCGGGGCGGCAACGGCAGGCTCACGTAGCACCTGGGCGACGACCTCGATCAAGAGGTCTGTGCCCTTTAGAGGATCGAAGCGCGTAGCCGCCACGATCGGCCCGACATGCGCGTCACTGGCGCGTGGCGCGACTGGCAGCCGTGGCGCGAGCGGCAGCACGATGACGCGTTCGGGATCGAGCGCGGGATGGTCCTCGAGCAGCAACGCGCGCGCCGCGTGGGTCGCGATCGTCAGCCGGTCCGCCTCGACGAGGGCCTGAGCCTGCAAACGTTCCGAGCGCGTCGCACTGGTCACCGATCGCAAACGACTCTGCCGCGCCTGCAGGATGTGCACGGTCTTCACCGCCGGCACCCCGAGCCTCTGCGCCAGCGAGAGCGCTTCCGGCCAACGCAGCGCGTGATGGCAATGCACGACGGTCACCGCCGTAAGCGCGTCCACGAAGCGGCTGCCCTGAGTGTCGATGCGGATGTGCGCGACGCCATCGGGACCCGAGCGCGTGAACGAGCAGAGGCCTTCGACCGCCGAGGTGATGCCACCCGTGAAGGGCGGGGCCAGGTGCGCGACAAGTGTCAGGCGCTCGCCGCTCACGCCGGTCGCTGCTCTGAAACGGCGACCTGGATCTCGAGGGCAGCCGCGTCGCCGGCGTCGAGAACGACTTCGCGATAGCGCTCGCAATGGAACAGGGATGCCATGACGCCGATGCCGAGGAAGCCGTCGACGCCGCCGCGGTCGAGCTGCGAGGCATGGCATAGGAGCGCGCGTCGCTTGGCGGTCGCCTCGTCGCACGTGAGCTCGAGCGTAAACGTGGCGCTTTCGCCTCCGAGGGGGCCGGACCTGACGTCGGGATGCACGAGGTGGCGATGGTGTCTGGCGAGCCAATCGCGTAGCGGGGTCAGCAGGCCCGGCGGAAAGACCGGCGCGATGAGGCGCGGCGGCCGATCGAGCTCGCTCACGGCGGCGAATGTGCCGAGCACGCCCAGCACGTGATCGATGTGGCCATAGCCCCCGTCGCGGTCGAAGCCGACCAATACGTCGGGCTCGAAGGCGGCGAGGATCGGCGCGAGCCCTGCCTTTGTCGCGACGGCAGTGACGCCCATGTCGGGCAGGCCGAGCACCTCGAACGAGGCGACGCCGAGCCGCGCACACGCGTTGGCGATCTCGCGATAGCGGGCCTCCGCAAGGGCCCCGTCACGGCGGCGGGCGACGTGGTCGAAGCCGCGTTCGCCGTGGCTCAAGGTGACGAGGTGCACGATGCCGCCGGTGCTGGCGACCCTGCGCAGGAGCCCGCCCGCGGCCCACGTTTCGTCGTCGGGGTGCGCGAACACCGCGAGCACGCGCTGATTGCGAAAGTCGTTCGCCGTGATGGGCGAGCCGTTCAATGCAACGCCGGCCGGACGGGCAGGCCGGCGACCACGGTCGCTTCGTGGTCGAGCAGCGCGTCGAGGCGCGCATTGACCACGTCGGCTGGGAAGTAGAGGCGCGCGAGCCGCAGATAGTGCCCGTGATGGCGCGCCTCGGAGCGCTCGAACTCGCGGTAGAGGCGGCCGAGCGCGTCGTCGTCGCCGAGCGCATCGGCGATGAGGCCGAAGCGCTCGCAGCCGCGGGCCTCTACGATCGCGTAGACGATCAATCGATCCAGCAGATACTCGTCCATCAACTTCTTTCGCATCGGGGCGAACATCGCCTTCATGTACGGGTCGGGTGCGTCGTAGCCGAGCGTTGCCCCGCGCGCCTTGAGGAGCCCCCAGACGAGCCGGAAATGGGCGAGCTCCTCGTCGGCGATCTCGAGCGCGGCGTCGATGAGCTCCGGCCTATCCGGGTAGTGCGTCGCCAGCACCAGCGCACTCTGCGAGACCTTGCGCTCGTTGGCGGCATGGTCTTGCAGGAACGTCGTAAAGTCCTGACGCACGGCCTCAATCCAGGCTGCCGGCGTCGCGTGGCGAAGGCGCAACATTGCCCGTTCCTTAGTCTCCGCTGCCATTGCTGGCAAGCCGCTTACACGGACGGCCGGTCGGCGTCAGAGCGGCGGCAACGTCTTGAAGTGCACCCAGCGCTCGGTGTCGCGCTGCGTCACCCATAGAAGCGAACGCGGCGTGGAGCGCAGGTTGGACAGGTCGAGGCCAGCTTCGACGCGCATCGCGAAGCGTGGGTTGCCGTCGCTGTAGCGGACGAGCTGGAAGCCGCCCGACGTGACGAGGCCGAGATCGCCGCCGCCCTGGCCGCCCGCCAGCGGCTTGTCACCCGGGGGCAGCGGCTTTTGCCAGATCACCGCCTGGGTCTTCACGTTGAACGCGCCAAAGACGTAATTGCCGGTCTTGTCGAGGCGGGCGAAGGCGGCGCCGTCCTCGCCAAAATACAAGGATTCGCCTTCGACGAACGGCCGCTCCCAGAGGAGCTTGCCATTGCTGATGTCCCAGGCCGCATGAATGCCTTCGCGCGGCACGCCGATCACGGCACCATTGGTCGGCGTGACGTCGAAGCTGTAGCCGCCGAACGGGGCCGTCCAGCGGGGCTTCATCGGCACGAACCCGCTGTTGATGCTGCGCTTGGCGGGGCCACCGATCGGCAGCGCCACCAGCTTGCGGTTCGGGTCGTCACCCGACAGCTCGACCTTCTCGAGCGCGCCGCCTTCGCCAACCGCGAGCTCGATCGTGTCCTTCTCGCGCCCGGGCGAGTCCCAGACGAGGAACGCCAGCGGGCCGTCCTTCGTCGCCGCGACCGACTCGAGCACGGCGCCCTCGACGTCGATGCGCATGAGCTCGCGCCCACTGGACGCATCGAGGACCGCCAGCTGCTGGTTCGCGATGCTCACCGCGACGCGGTTCTGAGCGCCCGCGGTGATGTACATCGGGCTCGGGTCGGAGAAGCGCCAGGCCTCCTTGCCGGTCTTCATGTCGACCGCGATGATCTGCTTCTGCCACTTGCAGATGATGTGGCCAACCCCGCCCTTGGGACCTGCGACCGCGAAGAGGGTCGTGTAGTCGTCGAAGTTCGGGCAGCCGTGGTCGGCCGTCCAGGTGACGTTGCCCTGGTTGTCGATGCCCTGGTAGCGAGCCGGGCGATCGTCGAGCTCGCCTTCGGCGACGAGCACATGGGTGTCGTCGTCGCCGAGGAGCCAGGTGTTCCAGGCGTAGCTCGTGCGGGCGAGGGCGTCGCTGCGGAACAGGGTCGTGCCGCGCTCGTCGTAGCGGGCGGGAGGTTCAGCGAGCGCCGGGGTGGCGCTCACCAGGAAGGCTGCGATGAAGATGAGTCTGCGCATGTCGGGGGGCTCCGTGCTGAGTCTGGCACGGGGACGGGAGCGGGTCCTGGGATTCAACGCTGGCTTGCATCTGGGCACTTCACGGTCGCAGAGGATCGTCTGGCCGAGTGTCCAAATCGAGACAGCGCGTTGGGCCGCCGTATCACTTTGAGACCCTTCGTTGAGGCAATGTGCGCCAGTCTCGGGCGGTTTGCCCGGCGGCTAAGGGAGGCTGTCGCTCAGGGCCGCGTGGATGCTCGATCGATGTGGCTGGCACGGGCTTTGCCCTCTATCTGTGCGCGTGTGGTGGTTCCTCCCTTGATTCGGCATGTGTTGCTAAGGGAGTTGGCTCGCGGGGGGCGTGGCCCCTCGCGAGTGTTTCTCACTTGCGACCTTCCGGCTAGCTCGGCTGGCGGCAAGGCGGGTCTCCCGCTGAGCGATTGAGGTCGAGGTTTACCACGCGGACGCCCTGTGCGGGCAGGGCACCGTGGCTTGCGAATGATCGCTTGTGAGTAAGGTCGTCGCCGCCATCTCTGGAGGATTGGCCACCGGTGCGAAATGACTTTCGCACTTCGGAATGGACAACGCATGCGGACGTTCGTATGGAGCGCGCGTGTCGCCCCCAGGGAGATCCATGGAAGAGAAGGAACCTGAGCCCGGATCGGGCGGGGTCGAGCTGCGTGAGTCGGACCGGATTCGGTCCGAACCCCGAGATACCGATGTGGTCCCGGTGCGCCGCGGCTCGATGCCGTTCGATGAGCGTCCGGCGCCGCCGCCAGCGCGCAAGCGTGGGGCGATGTGGCCGTGGCTCGTGGCGCTCGCGGCGCTGCTCGGCTGCTTCTACGCGGCGGCTTCTACCCAGAGCTTCATCACCTGGCTCGACGGGCAGGAGCATGCGATTTCGTGCTCGGTGCTGCCTGGCGCCGAGGGCGCGATCGGCGCGACGGGCTGCCGCACGGCGATGCTGTCGCCCTATAGCTCGGTCTTCCGGACGAGCCTCTGGGGTGGCATCCCGGTGGCGCTGCCGGCGCTGGCGGTGTTCGCGTTCCTTGCGGCCTTCGCGATGTACCTCGGGCTCAAGCGCGATACGAATCGGCGCGACACGGGCTTCCTCTTGCTCGGCACGTTGTTGCCGGTCGGGGTGAGCGTCGCGTTCGCGGTGATCTCTGCGACGAAGCTGGGCGAGTTCTGCTCGACCTGCATCGGCATCTATTCGGCCTCGGCGGCCTGCTTCATCCTGGCCCTGGTGGCGCACCTGCGGGCTCTGCCGGCGCCGGTTGGCACGCCGCGCCCGTGGGGCCGCTGGCTTCTGTGGTTCCTGGAAGGCGTGGCCGTGGTCGGCGTGCTCGTCGGTCTCTACATCGCCTCGGTGCCGAGTGAGCGAGTGAGCGTCACGCGTGGCTGCGGCCAGCTCGTCAAGCAGGACGACGAGGCCAAGGTGCTCTTGCCGCTCGGCGCGAAGGATGGTGGCTTCAAGGCGATCGCGGTGCTCGACCCGCTGTGCCCGGCGTGCCGCGCGTTCGACCGACGGCTGCATGCAAGCGAGCTCGACCAGCGCCTCGACATCGACGTGCTGTTGTTCCCGCTCGACTCGAAGTGCAACTGGATGGTGAAGTCGTCGTTGCACCCGGGGGCATGCGTCGTCAGCGAGGCGATATTGTGTGCGCCGGAGTCGACCCAGAAGGTGCTCGACTACGCGTTCGCGGAGCAGGAGCGGTTGCTCGAACTCGGGCGCACGAACGAGGCGGCGTTGAAGGCCGACCTCGAGCAGCGCTTCCCCGAGGTGAAGGGCTGCGTCGGCAGCGCGGCGGCCAAGGCGAAGGTCAATAAAAGCTTGCGCTGGGCGGTCGCGAACGCGCTGCCGGTGATGACGCCGCAGCTGTTCGTCGAGGGCACGCGCGTGTGCGACGAGGACACCGATCTCGGGCTCGAGTACACGCTGACGCAGATGTTCAGCCGCCTCGGCGGCAGCATCGCCAATCGCAACTGACAAACGGAGGTACGCCATGGGAATCGCAGTGCTGGGGCACATCGTGCCGTTGGTGATGGCGCTGGCAGTGCCGGGCGTGCTCGTCTCGGGCTGGCTCGGGGACGCGCAACAGAGCCTCGCCGCAAGCGAGCCGCAGTCGTCGAAGGCGGTCACCGCCTCGGTCGCCGAGGAAGGCTATTGCACGGCGGAGCTCAAGCAGATCGTGCGTCGCGTCGCGGGTGCCTGCGGGCTTCTCGGTGCGGCCGGGCGCGGTTGCCAGCCGGCCGATGCGTCGAAGGTCGTGTCGCTGTCGGGCGACGACTTCAATAAGCTGTTCCTGCCGTTGAAGGACCGCGTGCGCATCATCCAGTACGACATGGCCAAGTCCGAGCTCGATGAAGGCGGGCGCCAGGCGGTCGAGTCGGCGTGGGCCGACCGCGGCGGCGCGAGCTTCTTCTTCGTCGTGTCGCGGGCATCGCCCGAGGGCACGGTCGAGAAGAACCGCGAGCTGTCGGAGGCGCGTGCGAAGGCGGTGCTCGGGCACTTGACACAACGCTTCGCCGACCCCGACATCGAGCGGCAGGTCGGGCTCTTGTGGCTCGGCGAAGAGTTCGCGCAGCTCCAGGGCGACTTCTGCGACTGGAAGCGAAGCCGCACGGGGGAAAAATGCGACGACAAGGACATCAACCGGAGCGCGTTCATCGCATGGATCGACTGCGCCATCTGATCATTGGGACCGCCGCGGTCAGCGCGCTCGCGGCTGGCTGCAGCAAGGGGCCGGGCGCTAAGCCCGTCGCGCCGACGCCGCCGCGCACCGCGGTCGTGACCGGCGAGAGCGACCCGAACGCGCTGAAGACGTTCTGCGACAAGAGCTGGCCTGGCACAGGTGCCGTGCAGCCGTGGGGCGGCGGGCCAGCGAGGAAGCCAGCCAGTAAGGTCGAAGCCGGCAGCCAGCAGGGCTGGCGCTGGATCAACTTCTGGGCGACCTGGTGCGCACCGTGCCTCGAAGAGATGCCGATGCTCGGGCGCTGGCGTGACGCGCTCCAGAAAGAAGGCGTGCCGTTCGACCTCGAGCTGTGGAGCGTCGATGAAGACGAGGCCAAACTGCGTGAGCGGGTCCGGGAGGGGCTGCCGGCGCCAGTGACCTGGGTCGAGAGCCCGGAAGCGCTGTCGGCGTTCCTCGGCAAGCTCGGGTTGAACCCTGACTCGATGTTGCCGGTGCAGATGTTGGTCGACCCGAAGGACAACCTGCGCTGTGTTCGGGTCGGCGCGGTGCACGACAACGACTGGGGCACCGTCAAGAAGCTCATCCGCTAGGTCTGCATGGTCGCGCTAGCCGCCTGTGGCAACGATGCGAGGCACGTCGACGCGGACCGGGTCGCCGACAGTAGCAGCTCGTACGACCGAGGTCGGTGGCGCGACGATCATGCGCTTCAGCGGCGACCAGCTCCTGCGGCTGTCAGCGGCGGGCGGTGAGGCGTCGCACGCCGACGCGGTTGTGGGACTTGCCGATCGGATCCTGCGGATCTCCGGCAACCTCAGCGAGCGCCGGGTCTATGGTTCCGGCGCCGCTGAGAACGGCCAGGAATCAGGCGACGGCGACGCTGCGGCCGAGCTTCTTCGCGAGCACGTTCGCGCGCGCGAGTGCTTTCTTCTGGGTCGGGTGGCTCTCGTTGCGATCATCGGACAGCACGACCAGCCACTTGGCGCCGAGCTTCGTGACACGGATCGGATCGGCGTCGGCCGCGGCTGCCTCGATCTCGACGACCGGTTCGGCTGCGGACGTCGTGACGACCGGCTCGAGCTCGACGACCGGCTTGGAGGTCATGACGATCGGATCGATCGCGACCTCGGGCTCGGCGGCCATGATGATCGGAGCGACCGCAATGTCGGGGGCGCTGGCGACGACCTCGGCGACCGGCTCGGGGACCAGCACCAGCTGCGCCAACGCCTTCGCCTCATAGCGCTCGAGCAACGTGCCGCCCGGGCCGAACACGAAGCACGCGGCGCCGGCGGCCTTCGCCAGCTCCTGGGCACGGCGCACCGCGTCGTCCTTCTTGCTGAACGTATGGCTCGGCTCGGTGTCGGTCGAACGCTTGATGACCCAGCGCCCCTGGCGCGGCTGCACGAGATAAGGGGCCGACAGCGGACGTGCCGGCAGGCGCCCCGACTTCCATTCCTTTGCGAGCGTCACCGCGGTGCCGAGCACCGTCGTCGGGCGTGGCCCACGGGCGCCGAGCGTCGCGGCGTACTCGAGCGCTTTCTCGCGCACGTCCTCAGCGAGGTTCTTGATCGTCGGGAACTTATCGAAGTCGAGCTTCATAGCGGCTACCTCCAGCGCGAATGCGAGCCGACACTAGGGCGCCCCCATCATTGCGCAAGAATTTCGCTGCTTCGACGCGCGGGGCCGTCGTCGCTGCCTCCTCGGCGGCCTCGAGGCCTGCCTCGTCGTCGCTCCGTGGCCGCGCGCGTCTCGCTTGCGAAATTCCGGCCGTCGTCGCTGCCTCCTCGGCGGCCTCGAGGCCTGCCTCGTCGGCGCTCCTTGGCCGCGCGCGTCTCGCTTGCGAAATTCCGGCCGTCGTCGCTGTCTCTTCGGCGGCCTCGAGCGCCTGCCTCGTCGGCGCGCCTGCCGTGCTTGCGCCGTGGCAGCCAGCGCGCTAACCCCACGCGCGATGACCGCCGACCCGACCTTCGACCCCGACCTCGAGACAAGCGCCGCATCGCCTGACGACGCACGCGTCCGCCGCCCGCCGCTCAGCCCCGAAGCGCTCGCCGCCCGGGCCGCGCGCGATGCGACCGCCCATCGCCTGGTGCCGGGCGATCCGATCGTCTTCGTCGACCGCGAAGGCCGCGAGCACATGGCGGTGCTCACGGCCGGGCGCGTCACCGACATCCGTGGCAACCTCATCGCGCACGATCGCTTGTTCGGCGCGCCCGAGGGCGTGCGCGTGCGCGGCAGCCACGCGGTCGAGTTCCGCGTCGTGCGCGCGACGTTGCCGCAGTTCGCGCGCAGCATGCAGCGCCACGCGACGATCATCTATCCGAAGGACGCGGCCCTGCTGGTCGCCTATGGCGACGTTTTCCCCGGCGCGACCGTGGTCGAGGGCGGCTACGGCTCGGGTGGCCTGTCGCTGTCGCTCCTGCGCGCAATCGGCCCAGCGTCGCTCGGCGGCCACCTCATCACGTACGAGCTGCGCGTCGAGTCGAAGAACCGCGCCGACAAGAACGTTCGCGCCTTCCTTGGCGAGCAGCCGCATCACCAGGTGAAGGTCGCCGACATCTATCAGGGCATCGACGAGACATCGGTCGATCGGGTGGTGCTCGACGTGCCCGAGCCGTGGGACGTGATCGCGCACGCCGCCGCGGCGTTGAAGCCCGGCGGGGTCTTCGCGGCCTACGTGCCGACCACGTTGCAGCTGCATCGCCTGGTGATGGCGCTCGCCGCATCGCGTCGCTTCCTGCCGGCCGACAGTCTCGAGACGATCGAGCGGCCGTGGTTCGTGACCGCACAATCGTGTCGCCCCGAGCAGAAGATCATCGGGCACACCGGCTTTCTCTGCTTCGCACGCACCATCGCCGACGCCTTCATCGACTGCGTCGAGTAGCCAGACGGGGGGGCTCTGACCCCACTGCGGGAGGAAGCCCGTCGTCAGGGCACAGTCGGCGGGGGCGCTGGCGAGGGCGCTGGCGGCAGTGCCGGGAGCGGCTCCGGCTCCGAAGGCGGCAAATCGATCAGGAGCTTCGGCAGGAGCCCCTTGACGTCGACCGGCGGTAGCCCGCGTCGCTGGACCGGGGCGAGCTGCTTGGGATCCTGCATGAGCTGCAAGAGCGGATCGTCCGATGACAGCACCATGCGTGTCCCTGTCGCGAGCGAGTCCTCGTAGACCTCGAGCGTTCGCAGGAACGCGAAGAACTCAGGGTCCTGGTCGAACGCACGCGCCTTGATGTCAATCGCCTCCGCGACGGCGCGGCCCTCGATCTCGCGCACGGTCTGGTCGCGCTCGCCGTCGATATCTCCCATGCGCTGCTCGCGCTGGCGGTCGATCGAGCCCGAACATGCCTTGCCGATCTTGCGATACGACGCGATGTCTTTGCGTCGGTCCGCCTCGATCGCCGAGATCATCTTCGCGTGCACCTGCTTTGAGTAGTTGAGGTACTTGAAGTGCAGATCCAATATCTCGATGCCGAAGTCGCGCCTCAGCGGCGCGTTCGAGGCGTCGATGATCGATCGCATGATTCTCGAGCGCAACGCCGGGGCCTCCTCGGCTGCTCGCGTGTCTTCCCGGCGCTCGGCGAGGATCGCCTGGATCTCGAGGTTCTTCGGATCGGTGCACTCGTCGTAGCCAGCGATGAGGTTGGTGAGGTTCATCTCCTCGCGCTTCGAGAACTGGCGCCCCTCGTTGCGCACGATCGACGCGAGCTTGTGCTCACGAACGGTCGACTGGATTTGTGCCGTTACGATGCTGTCCATGCTGGCGTGAGCGCGTCGCTCCTCGCGCAGGCGCGTATAGAAGAGGAGCGGATCGCTGATGCGCCACCGCGCAAAGGCCACGATGTCGATCGTGCGCAGCTCGATCGTCTTGATGTCCAGCGCCTCGTCGTCCCAGCCGCGCACGCGATTGTCGACGTAGCGCACGTCCTGCACGAACGGCACCTTCCAGTTGAGCCCGGGCTTCACGATGATGTCGACCGGCTCGCCGAACTCGGTGACGATCGCGAACTGGAAGGGCCGCACTACGAACGCCGCGCTCGATAGGGTCAGGATCCCCGCGCCCACGACGGCGAGGCCGGCCAGAACCCAGGCGGTCTTTGATCTGAGCATCCGCTTCATCGTCCGACCTCCGTCGCTGGCACTGGTGGGACGGGTGTCACGGGCCGCGGCAGGCGCGTGCCGCTGAGGTCGCCCAGCGGCAGCAGCTTCAGCACGCCATTGTCGCCATTGCCGGCCTGGATGATGATCTTGTCCTCGACGTTGTCGAGCACCTTCGCCATCGTTTCGAGGAACATCCACTGGCGCGTGATCTCTGGCGCCTGCTTGTACTCGGCGAGCTTGGCCTGGAACGCCAGCGCCTCTCCGATGGCATTGCGCACGATCTCCGCGCGCTTTCGCTCGGCCCGTCCGATGGCGCGCTTCTTCTCCTGTTCGGCGTTGCCGGTCACGTTGTGCTGCTCGGCCTTGGCCTCCGAGAGCTGGCGCGTCACGTCCGGCTCGGTGCGGTTGAATTCGTCGAACGCGGGCTTGGCGCTCACTGGCACGTCGGCATTTCGGATCGACAGCTCGGTGATCGTGACGCCGGTCGGGATGCGCTCTTTCAGGGCGCGCTCGGTCTCGATCTTGGCGAGGTCCTGGATCTCGCGCACCCGCGTCGTCAGTACCTCGTGCAGCGAGTAATCGCCGACGAGCTGTCGCATCACGGCGCGAGAAATGTCGCGGATCGTCTCCTCCTTGGCGAGCTTCAGCTCCTCGAATTCGCCGCCGTCGTCTTTGATCTTGAAGAGCCAGGTCGCGATATCATCGATGCGATAGATGAGTGACCAGCGTACATGCACGAGCAGCAGGTCACCGGTCAGCATCTGCGACTCGCTATCGAGCTCCTCGCCTTGTTCCGTGACCGTCGTCACCTTCCCAGGCTCGCTGCGAAAGCCGAACTCGATCCGATGCTGGCGCTCGACCGGGAGGACGTAGGCTTCATCGACGAACGGGATCTTGAAGTGCAAGCCGGGCCCGAACACTTCGGCGACGTCGCCCCCGATCGGCGCTCCAAAGCGCAAGACGAGCGCCTGTTCGTCGGGTTCGACCTGGAAGAACGACGAATAACCGAGCACGATGACGACGATGGCCAGCAGCCCGCCGACCAGGTAACGCCGCCCCTTGTGCAGGGTCGTCAGGAACTCACGAGGATCGAACGATGCCGGCTCCTGCCGAGTCGGGATCGTGAACCGGTTCGGATCGAAACGCGGCCCGTCGCCACTGAAACGTCCACTATTGAAATCATCGTCGGCCATTGTGTTCCTCGAGTGTGGTCAACGTCGCTTCGCTTCATCTGCCCGAACGCTGCTAGCTGAACCCGCCGAGGCCGTGTGGGCACTTCTGGTCAGGTCTGCTAGCGCTAGCGTGCTAGACTAGGCCCAATCGGCCAAGAATCAATGTGCGGCGCTACGAGCGCAACGTCGATTGCATCCCCGGGCCTCGGCCGGCATGCTCCCGCGGTGTCCTCCCTAACCTTAAAGAGCGTCGTGGTCGTGACCCTAAAGAGCGTCGTGGTCGTGACCCTAAAGAGCGTCGTGGTCGTGACCCTAAAGAGCGTCGTGGTCGTGACCCTGGCGCTGACCGTGCCAGCGTACGCGAGCCGCTTCGAGGACCTCGGCCCGAGCCTAGGCCTGCCGCTCGGCACGCCCGGCTCGAGCCTCGGCAAGAGCCTCGTCGCGGCCATCAGCGCGGCTGACATCGATGGCGACGGCGACATCGACCTGATCGCAAGCGAGCCCCTGCGCGGCCTCACGGTCTATCTGCGCGAAGGTCCGATCTACCGCGCAGCGCCCGAGTGGACCGATGGGCTCCGGGTCCAGCCGTATGGTCACACACTCTTCGACATGGACGGCGACGGCGACCTCGACCTCTATCTCGCACGCGACGAGGGCGAGCTGCTGTTCGAGAACCAGGGCACAAAGCTCGTCGACGTCACTGCCTCCCGCCTGCCGGTTCACCCTGGCTGGGCCTTCACCGCCACCGCGGTCGATCTCGACGGCGACCAGGACCTCGACCTGCTGGTCGCGCGCTACATCGATCGGGTCGGGTTCCCGGCCCACCGCTGCCTCGACAATTTCGTGCTCGACAACGACGGACACGGCCGCTTTCGCGATATCACCGCCGCCTCCGGTCTGCGTGGCACCCGCGGGTGCTCGTTCGTGACGCTCGCGTTCGACCTCGACCAGGACCGCGATCTCGACCTCTTCACCATCAACGACTTCTCGCAGTTCGCCGGCCCAAACGAGATCTGGCGCAACGTCGGTCGCGACGACGACGGCCACCCTCACTTCGTCGAGGTCTCGCGCGAGCTCGGCTTCGACGCGCCCGTCTACGGCATGGGCCTGGCGATAGCCGACCTCGATCAAAACGGACAGCTCGACTTCTTCGTCACCAACATCGGCGAACCCCTGCTGTTCGAGCTCGAGGGCAACCGCTTCGCGGACTTCGCGAACGAGCCTGGCGCGGGCGGGCACTTCTTCGACAGCGGCAGCGCTCACGGCTTGCGCGTGCGTTACGGCGCCGACCGCAACATCGTCACCTGGACCGCGCTCGCGCTCGACCTCGATCGCGATGGCTACCTCGATCTGCTCCTTGCCAGCGGCGAATTGTCGTCCGCCGACTTCATCGGCAACGGGCCCGAGCTCCAGACATTGTGGCTGCGCGGCCGCCCGGATGGCAGCCTTGTCGCGCAGGCCCCCGTCGACGCGTTCGACGTGCCCGGCAGCTCGACCCGCGACTTCGCGTTCGTCGATGTCGACGATGATGCGCGCCCCGAGGTCGTCGCGATCCACATGCACGGTGGCATCTCGGTCCTGCGCGACCGGCTCATGCCGCCGCCCCCGACCGAGCTCACGTTGATCCCGAGCACGACCGCAGCCGGAGCGGCCGGCGCCGAGGTCGTGCTGACGTGTGGCGGCATCACCCGCACGCGCCACGTGGTCGGCGGCGGCGAGTATGGCAACGCCGACCTCGGCCTCGTGAGCGTCGCTTTCCCAGCCCCGTGCGACGGGGTCGACCACCCGCTCAGCGGCCAGGTGCGCTGGCCAAGCGGCTATGTCCAGGCGCTCACTGCGAGCAGCGGCCACACCGCGCGCATCATCGAGGACCCTTGGCTCCTGGTCTCCGACGCCGCTCTCACGGTCGATCTCAGCCATCACGCCGACCCGTTCTTCGCGGTCACGCCGCATGCGATGGGGCTCGTCCTCGGTCCTCCCGAGGTGCTCGGCGAACGACACTGGCGCTGGTCACTGGCCGATGCGGACGCGACCCGGGAGGGCACGATCACGCTCGCGCTCGACGGGCGACCGATGGGGATCGTCGCGCGCGTCGGTCGGCCGTCGATCGAGGTCTGGTTCGACCCCGCGAGCCCGAGCGCGGGGCGGTCGGTGAGAGTATCAGTGCGCTTCGCCGTACCCGTCGGCGCGGCGTCGGTACGCTTCACCGGCGGGCCCGAGGTGCCGCTCGCGCCGGGCGAGGGCGATGTGCTGAGGGCGGAGCTGGTGGCCCCAGCCGAGGGGCCGAGCGCGCTTGCCATCACGAGCGACGAAGGCGGCGACGCCATCGAGGAGGTCATCCCCATCCGCGTGAGCGATCCGATCTCCGACGAGCGATCGGAGCTCGTCGTGCGTGATCTCCAGGTCGCGACGGACGAGGTCTCGTTCCGGCGCGTGCGCCTGCGCCTCAGGCTGCGCGACGAGAACAACCTGCCGTCCGCCATCCCGTTCGAGGAGCTCGCGGTCAAGATCGACGGCGTGCTCTACGAGTCGGTCGAGCGCGCGTACGACGGGGACATCCAGGCGCTCGTCATCCCTCATCTCGTCCTACATCACGGCGCGCGCCTGCAGGTCGTCGCGCAAGGGCGTGACCGGTTCCCTGAGCAGCTCGTGGTGCAGCTCGCCGCGGGCGACGAGCTGGGCTCGCTCGTGGCGACCGGCCCCGGCGCGCGCTCGTTCTGTGCCCTGTCCGAGCCGCGGCTCGTGGCTGACGGGGTCGATCGCGGCACGGTGCTGGTGCAGCTCTTCGATGCGCAGGGCACGCGTCTGCCGGACCTCGGCCAGACGCTCCTCGCCGAGGGCGACGGTGTCACCGTGTTGCCGGGCGACGTTCGCCCAGGCTACGGCGGTTGGGCCGTTGCGGTGCGCGCTGGCAACGTCGCCCGGCTCGCCCGGATGAGCGCGCGCGTCGCTGGGCAGACCACCGCCGTCAGCTGCGACATCCCGCTCGTCGCCCCAGGACCGTCGCCGCCAATCGCGCCGAGCTCGCCGCTGGTGCCGGTCTTCGGTGAGCCGCGGCTCGACGTGCCGGCCACGCTGCGTTTTGTGCCGCAAGGTCCCGATGGGCGCGCCGTCGGCAGCGGCGCGGCGTTCCACTTCGAGGTGCTCGGTGCCGACGTCGATCCGATCATCGTCCTGGGCGCGGCGACCTATGTCGGGCTTGGGCGCTACGAGCTGATCTTCACGCCTCGATTGCTGAGTACAATCGTCGTCTCCGCGATCGCTCCGGACGCGCGCGTGCTCGCGACGCGGTCATTCGTCATCGCCGATCCGAACGCCGAAGAGGCCGGGCCCGAGGCCGTCGAGGCGGGCCCCGAGCTGGTCGAAGCGGTCGAGCTGGACGACGACATCCAGCCCGAAGCAGAGGCCGAGCCCGATACATTCTTCGACGCGGCCGATACCACCGCCGAATCCACTGACGCGGAGCCCGCGGCCGGAGATGCCGACCCCGCCGACGAGGCGACGGATGAAGTCGTTCTGCCAGACGTTTCTGACGCGAGCGCGGCCGAGCCCGAGGACACCGCGGTCGGCTTGGAGGACGCCGCCCGGCTCGACATCACGCCCGACGCAGCGCCCGATGCAGCCGAGCCCAGCGGCACCGAGGTCGCTCATGCCGACGCAGCCGCCGACGCGAGCAAGCCCGCGTCACGGGATGCCAGCGGCTGTGGCAATGACCCGTCGGCGACGCCAACGCTGGTGCTCGCGACCGCGTCATTGCTGGCGTTCCGTCGTCGCCTCAGGCGATGGTGAATCTCGCCGCCAGGACCGCCGTCTGGGCGCTGGTTTTGGAGGGCACACAGATGGAACCGATGAACGCGACCAACCCGACCCCTGTGAACAACGCAACGCGCGCGAACGCCGGCTTCGGTTGGGGCCGCCGCCTGGTCCTGGGTATCGCCCTGGCAGCCATCGTCGGCAGCGGCAGCGGCTGCAATCGTTACGGCTGGGAGATCTTTCGCGGTGTCGCCGAGATCGCGACCTACGTCGCGGTCACAGCGATGGTGCTGTCGTGGCACGACCGCCACTATCATCATCATTCCTGCGGCCATCAGTATGTCGTCTACGAGTCGCGCCCGGTCTACCAATACGATGGGCGCTGGGAGTACTACGACGACCGCGCCGAGACCTGGTACTACTACCCCGATGGTGTGCCCGGGTATTGACAGCGCCGCTTGCGCCGCCGCCATCAAAGTTCGTTCTTGCGATGGCAGCCCAATGCCATCACGCCCACGCCCACGCCCGCGCCCCCGCACCGCCCGCACCGCCCGCACCGCCCGCACCCGAACCCGTGACGCGCCGGTTCGGGTCTGCTATCGGTCCCTTCCTTCCCGCGGGGGTTTCGATGAGGCACCATCCAACTTCTCCCTGTCTGCCGAGGCTCGCGCTGTCGCTCGCGCTGTCGCTCGCGCTCATCACGGCGCTGGTCGCGACATCCATCGCTCCAGTTGCAGCGGCCGCGCCCGACCCGAAGCCCCGAACCGCCCCCAAAGGACGGACCATGCCGGCGATCTTTCCGTTCCCCGTCGAACACCACACCCTGCCCAATGGCCTCTCGGTGTTGTTCGTGCCGATGGCCTCGGACGGGCTCGTCAGCTACTGGACGATGGTGCGCACCGGCAGCCGCGACGAGGTCGAGCCCGGCGTCACGGGCTTCGCGCACTTCTTCGAGCACATGATGTTCCGTGGCTCGAAGCGGTTCCCGGCCGACGTCTACGACGGCATCGTCAAGAAGATCGGCGCCGACGCGAACGCCTACACGACCGACGACTACACCGCGTACCACTTCTCGCTCGCGTCCGAAGATCTCGCCCAGGTCATCGAGATCGAAGCCGACCGCTTCCAGCATCTCGACTACGACGAAGGCGCCTTCAAGACCGAGGCCGGCGCCGTCTACGGCGAGTTCCGCAAGGGCCGCACCGACCCTTGGGAGGTCATGATCGAGGCGCTCCAGAACACCGCCTTCGACCACCACACCTACAAGCACACGACCATCGGCTTCGAGGCCGATGTGATGAAGATGCCGACGCAGTACGCCTACTCGAAGACCTTCTTCGAGCGCTTCTATCGTCCCGAGAACTGCGTGGTCTTGATCGTCGGCGACTTCGACAAAAAGGCGGCCCTGGCCGAGATCCAGCGGCAGTACGGCGGCTGGAAGAAGGGCTACCAGGCACCGAAGATCCCGGTCGAGCCGCCGCAGACCGCGACCCGCCGCGTCGATGTGCCGTTCGAAGGGCAGACCCAGCCGATCATTGCACTCATGTGGAAGGGCGAGCGTTTCCTGCCCGAAGACCGCACCATGGTCGCCGCCAAGCTCATCGGTGAGCTGGCACTTGGCGAGACGAGCCCGCTCTATAAGTCCCTCGTGCTCGAGCAGCAGCGCCTCGAAGTGCTCTCAGGCAGCTTCGACTCGCAGCGCGACCCCGGCCTCTGGGGCGCCTATGCGGTCGTGAAGGACCCGGCCGATGCGGCCAAGGTCGAGGCCGAAATCATCGCCGCCATCACCGACCTCGGCGCCAACGGCGTCGCCCAGGACCGCCTCGACGCGGTGCGCTCACGCATGAAATACGGTTTCCTATCCGGGCTCGAGAGCCCGGCCGACGTCGCCGGTGCGTGCGCGCGGCTCATCGCCCTGACCGGTGGGCTCCAGGCGGTCGACCGGTTCTATCGCACGCTCGACACGGTCACCGTCGAGGATGTGCAGCGCGCCGTGAAGACCTATCTCACGCCCGCGCGGCTCACGGTCGCGCGCGTGCACACGCAGGGCGTCGTGTTGCCGTCGCCGCTTCCGACCTCCGTGGCCGCGACATCGCAGCCGCTGAGCGAGCCGGTCGTGCGTATGCCGATCGCCAACGACCCGAATGTGTCGGTGCAGGTGTGGGTCAAGGCTGGCTCGATGAACGACCCGGTCGGCAAGGAAGGGCTGGCGCTCCTGACCGCGACGTTGATGGCCGAGGGCGGCACCGAGCGGTTGCCGTACGACAAGATCCTGGCGGCGCTCTACCCGATGGCGGCCGGCTACGGCGCCTCCGTCGATAAGGAGATGATGGTCTTCCAGGGCTATTCGCATCGCGATCACGCCGGCGACTTCGCGCCCTACTTCATCGATGCGTTGGTGCGCCCGCGCTTCGACCAGGCCGACTTCGACCGCATCCGCGCGAGCCTCGTCAGCTACCTCGAGAACACGCTGCGCTTCTCGTCCGACGAGGAGCTCGGCAAGGCGGCCCTCTACCAGTCGATTTTCGCCGGCACGCGTTACGCCCACGTCGAGAACGGCGCCGTTGCAGCACTCGGCCGCATCACGTTGGATGAGGTGCGCCAGTTCTGGAAGACCTACGTCACGCGCGACAACCTCGTGCTCGCGCTCGGCGGCGGCTACATGCCCGCGTTCGACGCGGTGGTCACGAGCGGGCTCGGGTTGCTCGGCGGCGGGCGACCGGCGGCGGTCGCGGTGACGCCTGCGCCGCTGTCGGGTCGGCGCGTGTCGATCGTTGAGAAGGAAGGCGACGCGACGGCGATCTCGTTCGGCTTTCCGATCGATGTGCGCCGCGGCACGCGCGAGTTCTATGCGCTGTGGATCGCCAACTCGTGGCTTGGCGAGCATCGCAATTCGGCGAGCCACCTGTTCCAGGTGATCCGCGAAGCGCGCGGCATGAACTACGGCGACTACTCGTACATCGAGGCGTTCCCCGACGCCGGCTCGGTCATCATGCCGCCGACAGGGGCCGGGCGGCAGCGCCAGATCTTCGAGGTGTGGATCCGCCCCGTGCCCGAAGCCCAGGCCCACTTCGCGTTGCGCGCCGGCATGCGCGAGGTCGAGTCGCTCGTGAAAAACGGGCTCACCGCCACCCAGTTCGAGGAGACCCGCAACTTCCTCGGGAAGTACGTGCTGCACTACGCCGAGACCAGCCGTCGCCGGCTCGCCTACGCGCTCGACGATCGCTACTACGGGCTCGACGGCGACGGGCACCTCGCGCGCGCGCGCCGGCTCTTGAAGGACATCACGCTCGACGAGGTGAACGCGGCGATTCGCAAGCACCTGAAGCCAGCCGACCTGTGGATCGCAGTCGTCACTGAGCACGCCGAGGCGCTGAAAAAGGCGCTCGCGGCCGGCACACCGTCGCCGATCAGCTACCCCGACGGGGTCGTGAAGCCGCCCGAGATCCTTGTCGAAGACAAAGCGATCGAGACGTACCCGCTCGGGCTCGCGGCCGACCGCATCAGCATCGTCCCGGTGACCAAGATGTTCGAGTGAGCAGGCCCATCCGCTGCGCGCGGGGGCACGCAGCATCCTCCTCGAGGTGTCGCTTCACGCCACCCAGGTCTCGACCTTCAGGTGCTTGAAGTTTCGGAAGTCCTTGGCGTTGGCTGTGAACAACACCAGGTTGTTGGTCGCCGCGATGGCCGCGATCTGCCCGTCGGCAAAGGGCGGCGTGTGTCCGGTCTGGGCGAGGCGCGCCCGCTCATCGGCATGCCAGAGCGCCGCAGCCTCATCATAGGGAAGGATGGGAAGCGTCGCTTTGACCGACCCTGACAGGTATCGCTCGATGCGCTCTGAACCGCAAAGCGAGCGTGGGCGTGCCGGCGCGCGGTTCGCGCACGACCCCAGCCGCCTGTGTTAGGCTCGCGCGAATGGACCCCGGTCGTTGCCCACAATGCCATCACGAAGGTCTCGCGGGCGAGCCGTGTGACTCGCCCGGCTGCCGCTTGCGACGCTATCACTACATCCCCGCGTCGTACGCGCGGACCGTCGCTAGCGACGACCCGATGCTGGGGCGCGTGGTCGCGGACTTCCTGGTCGTGGGCGTCGTCGGTTCCGGTGGCTTTGGCAACGTGCATCACGTCGTGCAATTGCCGCTGCGTGGGCGCCCGGTGCAGGGCGCGCTCAAGCGCTTGCGCCTCACGCGCGGCCCCAACGAAGGTGAGCGCGACCGGCACAACCTGCTCGCGCGCTTCGAGTCCGAGGCCGACGCGCTCGCCTCGCTGTCGCATCCGCACATCGTGCGCCTCCTCAAGGCGGGCCTCGACGGCGACACGCCCTATCTCGTGCTCGAGCTCGTGACCGACGCCGCCACGCTCGAGCGCGAGCTCGACGATTACGCCCGCTCGGGCACGAGCATCGGCGACGACGAGCTGCTGGCGATCGCGACCCAGACGCTCAACGCGCTCGAAGCGGCGCACGCAAAGGGCATCGTGCACCGCGACGTGAAGCCCGGCAACATCATGCTCCAGCGTGTTGCGGGTTATGACGTGTTCGTGCGCGTGCTCGACTTCGGGCTCGCCAAGTTCATCGGCGAGAGCTCGGAGACCGAGCGCGTCATGGGTACGCTCGACTACATGGCGCCCGAGCAGTTGCGCGGCAAGGACATCGGCGCGTGGACCGATCTCTACGCGCTTGGCCTGGTCATCCTCGCGATGGTGACCGGCCGCGCGTCGTACTCGTCGGACCGCGCCGTGCTCGTCAACGAGAAGCTCGACCCCGGCTTCGACCCGGTGCGCCAGGCGGTCGGCACGCTCGACCTCGACTCCGTGCGCCTCGCCTTCCTGCGCACCGCGACTGCCCACGATCGACAGCGGCGCTACCAGAGCGTGCCCGCCTTTCGCAGGGCGCTACTCGACGCGTTCAAGCCGAGCCTGACACGCGGCGGCAATCGCAAGCTCACGCGCACCCGCGACCTGTCGATTGTGCCGCCACCTCCCGGCAAGGAACCGCAGCCGCCACGTCTCGCGCCGATTACGCCGATTCCAACGCGCCGGCCCGCGTCACCGCCACACACCTGGCAAGTGCCCGTGCCCGCGCCAACCCGCCCCGAGATGATCCCACCACCGAGCGCCGACGCCAGACGCTGGCCGTTGCTGCTCGCGGTCGATGCCTCACGCCACGCGCGCAAGTCGGACACGCTCGCGGCCTTCGAACGCCCCACGCCGGGCCCCGCCAAGGACGGCCAGCTGACCGCTCTGCACGGGAACACCACCGGAGGCCGCGGCTTCAAAGACACCCTCGACGCCGACGACGAGCCCCCGGCCGAGTAAGCAGCGTCAGCGGATGTCGGGCCTCCCCGAGTGCGCCGCCTGATAGCGCGCGAGGCGTGCGCTCATCGCCTTGCCCTCGACCGCGAAGAGCGCTTCCATCACGGCGTCGCCCAGTGTGCGATGGAGCGGCTCGGTCTCGGGCGTGCGCTCGACGTCCTTCACACGCGCCCCGAGTGCCTCGCCTTCAGCCAGCAGCTCCCGGCCCCGCACCCGCCCCACGTCGGGCGTGATCGTGCCGTCGACCAACGCGACCCCGAGCGCATAGGTGCGCCCTGCCAGGTAGTCGGCGCGACGCATGAGCAGCATGCGCTCGAGCGTGATGACCCTTCGCGCCAGTGGCGTCTGCGCCAACGCACGTCGGGCATCGTCACGCAGGATATTGGCAACGGCCTCGGGTCGTGACGTGGTGGCGTTGGCCTCACGCGCCCAGTCGCTGACGAGCTCGGCGACCGCCGTGGTGCCACGCGCGTGCTCGGTCGCCTCCAGCCCAGCGAGCCAGCTCGTCGCGAGCTCGGTGCGCAGCGCCCCTTGATCGATGCCGTTGGTCATCACTTCCTGGATCTCTTCCATCTTGCTGTCTCCCTCGCCTGCGCCATGCTCGGTGCGCGTCGGCCCGCACCCGATGAACGCAAGCGGCAACGTGACAGCCAGCCAGCGCATCGTCCGCGCCCCGTTAGACGACACGCGTGCCGTCGTCGGCGGGTGGGCCATCGATGCCGGGTCCATCGCTGCCACGACGTGTGGCGCCACCGGGTGCCAGACCGGCCCGCGCGGCAGCGAACTGATGCGCCTGCATGTTGGCTTTGATCGTGGCCCAGTCGTCGGTGCAGGTCAGGGCGGCCCACAGTGCGACCTTGGAACCTGACGTCGCACGACCCGGAAGGCCTGCACCAATGGAGCGACGAGCAGATCCGGCGCGCCCTCACGCATGGCATTGATGACGAGAGTATCGCCATCTATCCGATCCTGCCGTTCCCCGAGTATTCGCTCCTCACCAAGAAGGATGTCGACTCGTTCATCCAGTACCTGCGTGGCGGCGGCAAGACCTACACGTTCATCCGCGGCACCTCTGCCAACACCTCGACCAACCTGACGCCCGACGCGACGGGTCTCGGCGGCTGGAGCGTCGACGACCTCGTCACCACGATGAAGACGAACAAGGACAAGGCGACGGGGGCAGCTCTGTGCCGCACGCACCCAGGAGGACCGGAGCGCCTTGGCGGCATGGCCGACGACGATCTGCGCGATATCGCGGTCTACATCCACTCGCGGTGCCACACTCTGGAGCGACGGCGCCGAGAAGCAGCGCCACCTCGCGCTACCGCCCGGGTCGACGATCGACACGACCGACCTCGATGCCTGGAAGTCCCCGGTCGGCACGAAGGCGTTCAAGGAATTCCGGTTCGACGGCAAGCTCGTCGAGACGCGCATGCTGTGGAAGCAGGGCGCCGCCAGATGGGTCGAGGCGACCTACATCTGGGACGACAGCGAGACGGAGGCGACCCTCAACACCTCGAAGAAGCCAGTGCTGATCGACACGGGCTACGAGATCCCGACCGCGAAGGACTGCGGCAAGCGCCACCACGGAGGGTCGGACACGCTCCTCGGGGTCGAGGCGGTGGCGCTCGCGCTGCCGGCCGCAAAGGGTCTCACGCTGGCTCACGCTGAGCGAGCTTGCCCGCAGCGGCGCCCTGAGCAACCCACCGGCCAAGACCTCGATCACCTTCGCGGACGACCCGAGCGGGCTCGCGGTCTCAGCGCTCGGCTACCTGCACGCGAACTGCGGCATGCCGTGCCACTCGACGCGTGGGCTCGGCGACGAGACGCAGCTCGTCCTGCGCCTGCGGGCCGGTCAGTTCTGGGCCGCACACGGGACGGGGCAGCCGCCGACCGCGGGCGCAACCGACACCTTCAGCGCTTCCGTGAACGTGACACCGACCACCGCCTCGGTCGCCCAGGCCTTCCCCGGCGCCAGGCGCATCACCCCAGGCTCGCACGCGGAGAGCCTCCTCTGGCTCCTGGCGTCGCGTCGCGGCAACTATCAGATGCCGCCGCTCGTGAGCCATCGCGTCGATGAGGTGGGGACCATGTTGCTCGCGGACTGGATCGACTCGCTGAAGTAGTCACGCTGTCGCCGATTCACGGAAGCCGAAGGCGATGCGCGGGCTTGGCGGGGGTGAGGCGATGAGGCCGTCCCCTGCCAGGCCCTCTTCCGTCTCATTACAGCGACGTCAGCAGCGACACGATGCCGAACACCAGGAAGAACAGCGACTCGCCAGCGATGAGACCGCCACCGACGAGCGAGTTGGTGCTCATGTCCTCGGGCAGCTTGACCGCGCCCGGCTGCTTCTTGCCGTAGCGCTTGCCCAACCATTCCGACACCGAGGCGAAAGCGCCGCCCAGGCCGAACCAGACTGAGGTCCACAGGTTGACGAAGCCGCCAAACGAGCTTGCGTACGGGCTCGCCAGGACGGTCGTGTCGATGACGAATTCGGCCGTCGCCGCGACCGGGCCGCTCTTCTTCCAGGCCTGGTAACGCGTGTTCTTGCGCAGCATCTTGCGGATGAGCTCGATCAGGAGCCCGAGGCTGATGCCGATAATCAGCGCCTCGGTCTGCACCGACTTCTTGTGCGCGCGATCCGCCAGCGCGACGCTGGTCGCGTAGGCCTTGCGCGTCTCGGGCGTGCCGAGGTCAGCCGGAATCGCGACCTGGGCTGGCTCGTCCTTGGCGGCCTCGGCCTTCAGGTCGGCCGTGTACTTCGCGGCGGCGGGTGACGCGGCGAGGTCGGCCGGGATTGCCGGATACCAGCTGCGATGGTTCCTGAAGGACTTCTCGAACAAGGTCTCCTCAGCGGTGCTGAACGTGTTGCCGAGACCCTGCACCACCTGTCGGTCCATGAACACCGACAACGCGCCGACGAACTTGTAGGTCATCGCCGCCTGCCACTTGTCGACGCCGCGCTGCTCATTCGACTTCGCGTCGTCGAGCGCCTTCTTCTCGTCGGGCGACAGCTTCCCGGCCGCGAGGTCCGCCTTGAGCTCAGTCACATGGCGCGCGTGCTCGGTCGCGAACGCCGCCTTCTGAGCGTCGCTCCAGGAGCTGCGACCCGCCACGAGCGCGCTCTGATCGACGCCCGCCGCCTTCGCTGCCCGTGCTTCCGCGACGGTGTCGATTGCCTTGGCCTCGACATAGGCAGCGACCACCTTCGGCTCGGTCTGGTCGAGCAGGAGCTGCGGGTTGGCGGTCATGAACAGGCTCGCGAAGGCGACCGCGAGGACGGATCCCATGGTCACGCCGATGACCTGATACCTGAATTGGTTCACGCGGTTCGTGCCGAGGCGCCAACCGGTCGAGCGGTCCTGCTGCATGTCGCCACCGATCGACACCGAGATGAGCAGGATGCTCGCGCACACGAGGCCACCCGTCGCGGCCCCGAGCCCGATGCCCGAGAGCACGAAGACGGTCAGCACGAACGCTGATGAGATCGGGTTCGAGTCCGAGATACCCATCGAGATGCCATTGACGATCATGAATACGAACACGAGGCAGATGGCGACGACGACGTGCAGCGGGTTCTGGTGGAACATCTCGGTCGCCACGAAGAACGTGGCGGCGGCCCAGAAGACGACCCACGCGTAGAGGCGGCGCGAGCTGACCTTCTTCCAGTCGGGCGCGACCTCGACCTTCGCGAGTGGGACGCCGTCCTTCTTGTTGAGCTGCTTGAAGAAGTCGCGTCCCACGAGCGTGATGTCGATGATGGCGGCACCGAGGATGGCGCCGAGCGCCACGACGAAGCCGATCTTGCGGAACGGCTCACCATCGGCGAGCCAGCCCGACGCGCGCAGCCCCGGCACCATCAGCTCACCGATGATACCGACGAGGATCGCCGGCAGCGCGATGCGTGCCCCGACGATCATGCCGGCGCCGAAGGTCGCGCCGGAGATGTTGGTCTGCCCGATCCAGCCGACGTACTGCGCGAGCCCGCCGCCGATGGCGCCGATGCCGGTGCCGATTGCGAGCTTGCCGATCGACACCTTGAGCAGCGCCCTGTCGGTCAGCGCGCGCAGGATGTTCGCGACCGCGAGGCCCGACGGATAGGTGAGCTGCATCTTGTCGACGAGCAGCGGCGTATAGAGCATGCCGACGCCGACGCCGAACATGCCGATGCACAGGTAGAAGAGGACCAGCTTCCAGGCCTCCGGTACTTCGAAGCCGAGCCAGTGCATCGCCTGGATGAGCACTGCCATCGCAGACATCGACGCGACCGAGGCGGCCAACGTCTGCATGTAGTTGGCGCCGTGTTTGCCTTCGGCGCCGTAGCCGAATGTGACCGCCGACCCGAGGATGCCGGCCAGCACCTGCCCGCCGACGAAGAAGCCGATAGCGAAGTTCATGTAGGTCGCGGTCACGCCGCCGAGCGGACCCAGGATGAAGATCGCCACCGCGCCGAGCAGCGCGTGGAACTTCCACGAGCCAATCGGCGGGAGCCACTTGAAGTGCTTCTCGGTGTTGGTCGACTCGGACGGCTGTGACATCGGGTGCTCCGCAAGACGGACGAGGCGGCCGCCTCGAAGCCGGCACTCCTAGCAGATACATCCCCGCGGTCAACGCGGCTTTGTGCGATCTCCACCCCTTCGAGTGCCTGGGCTCTTCGAGCCGCGCTTCTCGCGGGCACTCGCGATCAGGGTGCGACCGATCTGCTCAGGCGCGAAGCGGATGCGCAGCCGCGTACGCGAGCACCGGTCATTGACTCGGCGCCTGCTAAAGCTATCAGAAGCCGAAGTCGAAGTAGCGGTAGAGACCACGCACAATCTCGAGACGCCCGACGATCTCCTGGTAAGAGCGCAAGAACTCGGGGGTGTTTTTGGTCAAACCGAGTCGGGGTCAACTCCGAGTGCCGCGAGTCGGTCGGCCATCCTCCGCGCCCGCTCGCTCTCGCGCTCGGCCCGCTCGCTCTCGCGCTCGGCCCGCTCGCTCTCGCGCTCGGCCCGCTCGCTCTCGCGCTCGGCACGTGCGGTTGCTTGAAGTCGCTCGGCCTGCTCCTCGGCAAAGCTCATGAAGCGGGCGCCGTGCGGTCCGTAGACCGCCAGTTCCTCCCCCTCGCGCACAAACCGGATCCCCAGCAACGGACTCGTCCAGCCGTCGATCGACGCCACTTCGTCGAACGGTCCCTGCTCGGTGCGGACCTGGGCCCAG
>Ga0105048_10001933_pt1 | contig 33614 bp, 31 predicted proteins | sample MAT05_FD_78382 | JGI IMG/M metagenome (GOLD analysis project Ga0105048, IMG submission 78382) | Freshwater microbial communities from Lake Fryxell liftoff mats and glacier meltwater in Antarctica - MAT-05 | ecosystem: Environmental > Aquatic > Freshwater > Ice > Liftoff microbial mat | place... | reverse complement strand
GGCTACCTCTCGGCGCTCGTCCTCGGCCTGATCACCTGGTTCGCCTCGGCGCGCCTGATCGCCCTCTCCGGCGCGCGCCGCGAGATGATCGAGGGCGTCACCGCGCTGCTCGCGACGCTGGTGCTCTTTTACGTGAGCTTCTCGCTCCTCGCGAAGAAAGAGGTCGCGCGCTGGATGAGGTTCCTCCGCGCTCAGGTCTCGCCGGGCCGCGCGGCGGCGTCGCTCTTCGGCGTGGCCTTCCTCGCCGCCTACCGCGAGGCCTTCGAAACGGTGCTCTTCTATCAAGCGCTCGTCGCTTCGAACGCGAGCGTCACCGCGGCCTTCGTCGGCGCGCTCGGCGGCGCCGTCGTGCTCGCGGCGATCGTCCTCGCGTACTCGCGCGCCGGGCGCTTCGCCCCGCCGCAGGTGTTCTTCAAGGTCTCGAGCTACTTGCTCTACGCGCTCGCCGTGGTCTTCATCGGCCAGGGGATCGCGGCGCTCCAGCTCACGGGCACGGCGCCGATCCACCCGATCGCGATCCCTTCAGTCCCTGCCCTCGGCATTCACCCGACGATCGAGACCTGCGCGGCGCAGCTCGTCCTCATCGCGATCGCGGCGATCGCGGCGATCCTCAACGCGAAGAACAGCGGCCCGCCCGTGGCCCCGCGGCCCTCGTCGTCCGTCGCGAAGCCCGTCGCCTGAGCGCCTGTTGAACCGGCGCTGACCGGCGCGGCGAGCGGCGTCAGATGCTGCGGTGAACCGGGGCGATGCCGGGGTGGAGCGGGCGCAGCGCCTGCTTCGCCACCTCGCGCGCGCTCTCGGCGGGGCACGCGAGATCCCACTCCAGATAGAGCTTGTCGCCGTCGAAGCAGCCGAAGCTCGTGGAGAGGCAGAGCAGCGGCTCGCGCTCGACCGCGTAACCGGCGCGGGCCACGTCGTGCCCGTAGATCGCGACGCGCGCCTCGGGATCGATGGCGCGAATGAACGAGTACCCGCGCTCCGTCGACGTGGTGCGCGCCCAGAGCAGCGCGCCGAGGATGTTCTGCAGCGCCATGTCCGTGACCATGGCCTGAGACCCGCCCGCGAGATCGGGGAACGAGAGATCGAAGAAGCCGTCGAGCGGCAGGCGCTCCAGATCGTTGGCGCTCTCGATCTTCGCGTGCGGGGCGGCGTGGAGCAAGACGAGCCGCGCCTTCTTGGCGACGGCGACGAAGGGCCACGTCCGCATCCACAGGCGCATCTGCCGCGTGCCTTCGGGGCCGAGCAGCTCCTCGAGCCGACGGGCCTCGTCGGGGAAGAACTTGGACACGACCGGCCCGCCGACGTGCGCGTGCTCGTGGTTGCCGAGGAGATAATGGACGCGCCCGGGGAAGCGCGCCGAGAGCACCCTCGCGTGCTCGACCACCGTCTTCGAATCGCCTCGGTAGAACGTGCCGAGGTAGTCCGGCCACTGCGCCTCGGTGAGCTCCGGCCCGTGAACCAGGTCCCCCGTCACGACGAGGTGGGCCCCGTCGGAGTCGCGCGCGGCAGACTCGAAGATCGACGCCATGCGGTCGAAATCCTCGACGTTGCCCTGCATGTCGGTAGCAACGAAGAGACGGCCCCGATCGGGCAAATGGACCACGCGACGCACGGCCGAGGAGGTTACTCCAAACCGCACGCCGGCGCGAAAAAGGCGCGCGCTTCGCCGCCGAAAATCGTCAATTTCTCCGACGACGACGCGATCGCGGGGTGCGTAATTTCGTGTGCGGCCATCGGACCGCGACGCCCGCGTTTTTCCAGCGGTCTTGCTTGGCACCCCCGGAGCAGAGCACTAGGCTCCGCGCCTATCATGGAGAACCAGAGCCTCACCGCGTGGGTCGAAGACGTCGCGCGGCAAACCCAGCCTGATCGCGTCGTCTGGTGTGACGGTTCCGAAGAGGAGTATCGCTCGCTCGTTCGTCAGATGCTCGCGGACGGAACCCTCCTCGAGCTGAACCACGACAAGTACCCGAACTGCTACCTGCACCGGAGCAACCCGACCGACGTCGCCCGCACCGAGAAGGTGACGTTCATCTGCTGCGAAAAAGAAGAGGATTCGGGCCCCACCAACAACTGGATGTCCCCCGTCGACGCCCACGCGAAGGTGGGCCCGCTCTTCAACGGCGCGATGAAGGGGCGAACGATGTACGTCGTCCCGTACCTGATGGGCCCGGTCGGCTCCCCGTCCTCGAAGGTGGGCGTCGAGATCACGGACAGCGCTTACGTCGCCGCGAACATGCGGATCATGACCCGCATGGGGAAGGTCGCCCTCGACGCGCTCGGCACGTCCGACGACTTCTGCAAGGGCCTGCACTCCCTCGGCGATCTCAGCCCGGAGAGCCGCCACATCTGCCACTTCCCGCAAGAGAAGCTGATCTGGAGCATCGGCTCCGGCTACGGCGGCAACGCGCTGCTCGGCAAGAAGTGCTTCGCCCTCCGCATCGCCAGCACCATGGCGCGCGACGAAGGGTGGATGGCCGAGCACATGCTCATCCTCGGGCTCGAAGATCCCACCGGGAACGTCACGTATATCTGCGCCGCGTTCCCGAGCGCCTGCGGCAAGACGAACCTCGCGATGCTCGTGGCGCCGCTCTCGCAAAAGGGCTGGAAGGTGTGGACCGTGGGCGACGACATCGCCTGGCTCCGCGTCGGCCCCGACGGTCGCCTCTGGGCGATCAACCCCGAGGCCGGGTTCTTCGGTGTCGCCCCCGGCACGAGCGAGAAGACCAACCCCAACGCGCTCGCCAGCCTCCACGCCAACTCGATCTTCACCAACGTCGCGCTCGCCCCCGACGGGACCCCGTGGTGGGAGGGCCTGACGAAGGAGCCGCCCGCGAATCTGATCGATTGGAAGGGCAACCCGTGGGACGGGAAAGAGCCGGCCGCGCAGGCGAACAGCCGCTTCACCGCTCCGGCGCGCCAGTGCCCGTGCGTCTCGCCCGAGTTCGACTCGCCGACCGGCGTGCCGATCTCGGCGATCATCTTCGGCGGCCGCCGCGCCAAGCTCGCGCCGCTCGTCTACGAAGCGCGCGACTGGGAGCACGGCGTGTTCCTCGGCGCGACGCTGGCCTCCGAGACGACGGCCGCGGCCACCGGGAAGGTCGGCGTGGTGCGCCGCGATCCGATGGCGATGCGCCCCTTCTGTGGCTACAACATGGGCGATTATTTCGCCCACTGGATGAAGCTCGGCGAGGGCAAGAGCGCCTTCCCGAAGATCTTTCACATCAACTGGTTCCGCACCAACGACGCGGGCAAGTTCCTCTGGCCGGGCTTCGGCGACAACATGCGGGTGCTCCGCTGGATCCACGGGCGCGTCCAGGGGACGGCCGACGCGCGCGAGACCGAGATCGGCCTCCTGCCGACCGAGGGCGCGATCGACGTATCGGGCCTCGAGATGGCCCCCGGCGCCATGGATGAGCTCTTCACGATCGATCGCGCCGCCTGGCACGACGAGGTGCTCGATCAGGAAGGCTTCTTGAAGAGCTTCGGGGAGCACACGCCCGAGGCCCTGTGGAAGCAGCACGCCGCGTTGAAGGCTCACCTGGAGAAGTGACGCAGGCGGCGCGAGCCGCGCCGGATCCCGCCCTCGCTCACCGTGTAAACAGGGCTCCCTCCCTCCCGCGATCGCCCTCTTCCTCCTCAGGAAGAGGGCGATTTCGCGTTTGTACGGAGAGGGCCTTACCCGGGCGAAGATCAGGGTTTGCTCTTGACGAGCGCTTGGTTCAGGACCATCAATAGTTTCAGAAATTTTTGAAGGTTCAGAGCATGGCCAACGACCCGATCCACGAAGCTGAGCTGCTCGCCTCCGACGCCATCGGCGACGTGATCGAGCACTGGGGATTTCGCAAGGGGCTGGGGCGGCTCTGGACGGTGCTCTTCCTCGCGGGAGAGCCCCTGTCGGCCCAGGCGATCGGGGACCGGCTGACGATGTCGTCCGGCTCGGTGAGCATGACGCTCACCGAGCTCCAGCGCTGGGGCGTGGTCCACCGGGTGTCGCGGCCGGGGGAGCGCAAGGAGTTCTTCGAGGCTGAGACGGACTTCTGGCGGATGATCTCCAAGGTGTTCGACGAGCGCGAGCGCCTCCTCGCCGAGTCGGTCCGCGGTCGGCTGGAGAAGGCGGTGAGCCTGCTCCACAAGGCCCCGGTCACCGCCGAGTCGGCGCGGGCGGTCGATCGTCTCAACCGCTTGCTCGCCTTCGTCGTCGTCGCTCAGACGGCGCTCGACGGCTTCATCAAGTCGCGGCAAGTGGACTTCACTCGCTTCGGCGATCTCGTGAGGTTCCCGCTCCGCGCCCTTCAATCCCGCCGCAAGGGAGACTCGTAGCCGCGCCACCGAGCGACGACGGGTCTGGAGCCACCGAAGTAGACAAGCGGCCTCGACGCGGCGCGATTCGCGCGCCCGCATCCAGCCGAGTTGCGATCTCGTTCCGGAGCATGATGATGACCACCACCCTCCCCTCCGAAGCGTCCCCGTCCCCCGACGTCTTCCAGAGCCTCGAAGGCGTCTGCGCGGGCCGGGGGCTCGACACGCTCACCCAGCGCCTGATCGAGCTCCGCGTCTTCCTCGAGGACGACCTCGCCCAGGTCGAGCGCGGCATCGTCGACGTCGGCGGCGGGGACACGCCCGCGCAGCGGAGCGTGCGCCACCTCCTCGATCAGGACGGCAAGCGCCTCCGCCCGATCTGCGTGGCGCTCGCCGCGCGCGCCGGCTCGGGGTTCAACGCCGCCGCCCGCGTCTACGCGGTCTCGGTCGAGCTCGTGCACAACGCGACGCTGCTCCACGACGACGTGGTCGACCTCGGCGATCGCCGACGCGGCGCCGACGCGGCGCGGATCATCTACGGGAACGCGGCGTCGATCTTCGGCGGCGACTGGCTGCTGGTCGACGCGCTCTGCCGCATCCAGGCGGTGGGCCAGCCCGGCGTGCTCGAGCGGATGCTCGCCGTCGTGAAGGAGATGGTGCTGGCCGAGTCGCTCCAGCTGGCGCGGCGGGGCAAGGTGCGCTCCTCGGCGGCGGACTACTTCTCGATCATCTCGGGGAAGACGGCCGCGCTCTTTCGCTGGGCGATGTTCGCGGGTGCGCGCGCTGGCGGGCTCGACGAGCGGGCCACGGCCGCGCTCGAGGTCTACGGCCAGAAGCTCGGGGTCGCGTTCCAGATCGTCGACGACGTGCTCGACGTCGCCGGCGATCCCAACGCCACGGGCAAGGCGATGCTCACCGACATGCGCGAGGGGAAGATGACGTACCCGCTGATCCTGGCGATGGAGCGCGATCCTTCGCTCGCGCCGATCCTGGAGGAGGCGATGTCCGCGGACGAGTCGGGGATCGATCCGCAGGCGTGCTCGAAGGTGGCGCGCGCGGTCACGGCCGCCCGCGCCGGGGAAGACAGCCTGGAGCTCGCGACGAAGTTCTGTCGCGAGGCGGTGAAGAGCCTCGAGGTGCTCCCGCAAGGGCGCGCGAGGTCGTCTCTCGAAGCCGTCGCCATGTCGACGCCGCGGAGGAGGAAGTAGTCATGATCGTTTCCCTCAAAGCCGACGCGAACCCCGCCGAGGTCCTGCGCGCGCTGGTCTCTCGAGGCCTCTGGGTCAGCCAGGTCGAGCGCAACGCTTCGGGCGAGCCTCGCCACTACGTGATCGCTTCGTACTCGGCGGCGACCTCCGCCGAAGAGCTCGCGACGATCGAGGGCATCTCCTCTGTGACGACGTCCAAGGTCGAGCACCCGCGGGTCACGGCGCAGGGCCCGGTCGTCGACGTCGCCGGCGTCAGCGTCGGCGCGGGGGCGCCGGCCTTCATGGTCGGCCCGTGCAGCGTCGAGTCCGAGGCGCACATCCGCGAGATCGCCGAGCGCCTCGCGCCCCTCGGCGTCGCCTTCCTCCGCGGCGGCGCCTACAAGCCGCGCACGAGCCCCTACGCCTTCCAGGGCCACGGGGAGGTCGCGCTCGGGTGGCTGCGGCGCGCGGCGGAGGCGACGAAGATGAAGGTCGTCACCGAGGCGCTCTCCGAGGCCGACGTGCCCGCGGTAGCCGAGCTCGCCGATCTCGTCCAGGTGGGCTCGCGCAACATGCAGAACTACGCGCTGCTCAAGGCCGTGGGGCGCACCGGCCGCCCGGTGCTGCTCAAGCGCGGCATGTCGGCGACGATGGACGAGTGGCTGCACTCGGGCGAGTACCTGCTCGCCGGCGGATCGCGCGGCGTGATCTTCTGCGAGCGCGGGATCCGTAGCTTCGACGACGCGACGCGGAACCTGCTCGATCTCGGCGCGGTGGCGCTGCTCGCCCACGTCCACAAGCTCCCGGTGATCGTCGATCCCTCGCACGGCGCGGGCCGGCGGGACCTGATCGTGCCGCTCGGGCGCGCCGCGCTCGCCGCGGGCGCCGCCGGGCTGATGATCGAGACCCACGCCGATCCTGCGTCGGCGCTCAGCGACGGGCCGCAGGCGATCCCGCTCGGCGAGATCACCGCGGTGATGCGCGAGCTGCGCGGCTCCGGCGCCCGATCGGCGGGCGCGCTTTCCCCCAACGGAGGTGCTTCGTGAACGAACGAATGGATCCCACTCCCCGCGCCGGCAGCGGCGAGATGTTCGACGCCATCGCCGATCGCTACGATCTGCTCAACCGGATCATCTCGCTCGGCCTCGATCAGGGCTGGCGCAAGCGCACCGTCGCCGCGCTCGACCTCGCCGCGAAGGTCGACGCCACGGTGCTCGATCTCGCGACCGGCACCGGGGATCTCGCGCTCCAGATCGCGCGCACGCACCCCTCCGCCAAGGTGATCGGGACCGATCCCTCGCGCCGGATGCTCGACGTCGCCGAGCGCAAGGCGCGCTCGGCCAAGGGCAAGGTCGCGCTCCGCGTCGGCGACGCGCAGGCGATCGATCTCGCCGACGGGACCGTCGACGCGGTGAGCATGGCCTTCGGGATCCGCAACGTGCCCGACCGATCGAAGGCGCTCCGCGAGATGGCGCGGGTGACGCGCCCGGGCGGGCGGATCGCGATCCTCGAGCTCTCCGAGCCCAAGCAGGGCACGCTGGCCAAGCTCGCGCGCTTTCACATCCACGAGATCGTCCCGCGCGTCGGCGGGATGATCTCTGGCGGCGGCGGCGAGTACGCCTACCTCCAGCGATCGATCGCCGCGTTCCCCGCGCCCGCCGTCTTCGCGGCGCAGATGGATGAGGCTGGGATCGAGGTGATCGAGGTCGCTCCGCTCACCTTCGGCGTCGTCTGCCTCTTCGTGGGCACGCCTCGCCGCGACGGGGTCAAGAGCCGCGGGATCGCCCGGAAGGGGTGAACGTGGTCCGCTTCTTCCTCCACGCTCTCGACGAGCTCGCCGCGCCCACCGTGCCGCGTTCGTGGACGGTGGCGCGCGTCTCGGCGCCGATGAAGGTCATCGCGATCGACGACCTGCTCGCCGCGGATCCGAGCCTGCTCTGGGACGCGCCCGCCCTCGAAGCGGACGGCCGGAGCTGGACGTTCCTCGGCTGGGGTGAGGCGGCGCGGATCGAAGGCGACGGTGACGCGCGCCTCGACGCTGTCCGTCGGCTCGCGGAGGATCTCTTCGCCGGCCTGATCGAACGGCGTCACCCGGAGCTCGGCGCCTCGCCCACAGCGCGTCTCTTTGGTGGCATAGCCTTCCGCCCCGAATCGACGCGCGCCGCGCCGTGGACAGCCTTCCGCGACGCGAGCTTCACGCTGCCGCGCTGGCTCTACGCGACCAACGGCGAGCGCGCCCTGTTGACGCTCGCCGTGCGCTCCGGTGAGCGCCTCGATCCCGCGGAGATCGAGGCCGCGCTCGCGCGGATCGAGGCGGCCTCCGCGTCGATCGCGGCCGCGCCCACGGGAGCACGCGGCGCGCAGCTCGATCGCACCAGCCCCGCGGACTGGGAGCTGATGATCGAGGACGCGCTCGCCCGCATCCGCGCGCGCGAGCTGGAGAAGGTCGTCCCGATGACGCGGTGCCACGTCACCTCGGCCGGCGTGCTCGACATCGCCGCCGCGCTCGGCCGCGTGCGCTCGGCCTACCCGGAGTGCGCGCGCTTCGCCTTTCGCCGCGGCGCGACGACGTTCATCGGCGCGTCCCCGGAGCGCCTCGTCGCCCTGCGCGGGGTCGAGGTCGAGGTCGACTCGCTCGCGGGGACCTGCGCACGCGCCCGCGACGCCGCGGAGGACGAACGCGCCATGCGCGAGCTCCGCGAGAGCGACAAGAACCTCCGCGAGCACGCTCATGTCGCCCACGCGATCGAGCTGGCGCTCCGCCCGCTCGCGCGCGAGGTGCGCATCCCCGCGCGGCCGATCGTCCGCTCTCTCCGCAACGTCCACCACCTCTGGACGCCGATCACCGCCACGCTCGCGGCCCCGCTCCACGCGCTCGATCTCGTCGCCGCGCTCCACCCGACGCCCGCGGTGTGCGGCACGCCGCGCCACGTCGCGATCGACTGGATCGCGGCGCACGAGCCCTCTCCGCGCGGCTGGTACGCCGGCGCTGTCGGCTGGTTCGACGCCGCGGGCGACGGCGCCTTCTCGGTGGCGATCCGCTCCGGCGCGCTCACCCGCCACGAGGCCTGGCTCTACGCGGGCGCCGGGATCGTCGAGGGGTCCGACCCCACCGCCGAATACGCCGAGACCCGCGTCAAGCAGACGCCGATGCTCGCGGCGCTGGGGCTCCTGCCGTGAGCCGCTCCAACCTTCACCTCGCCTGGGCGCGCCTCTTCCTGCGCGCGGCCGCCGCGGCCGGCGTCACCGACGTCGTGCTCAGCCCCGGCTCGCGCTCGACGCCGCTGACCATCGCCGCCGCGACGACGCGCGAGCTCCGCGTCCACGTGATCGTCGACGAGCGATCCGCGGCCTTCTTCGCGCTCGGGCAAGCGCGCGTCACCGGCCGCCCCAGCCTGCTCCTCTGCACCTCGGGCACCGCGGGCGCCCACTGGCTCCCCGCGCTGATCGAGGCCTCGCAGAGCTTCATCCCGCTGATCGCCGTCACCGCCGATCGCCCCTGGGAGCTCCAGGACTGCGCGGCGCCGCAGACCATCGATCAGCTCAAGCTCTTCGGCGGTCACGTCCGTCACTTCGCCGAGCTCGGCCTCCCCGATCCTTCGCCCGGGGCGCTGCGCGCCGTGCCGCGGATCGCCGCGCAGGCCGTAGCGCGCGCGCTCGGCCCCGTCCCCGGCCCGGTGCACATCAACGCCCGCTTTCGCAAGCCGTTAGAGCCCGTCGACGTCGACGGCCCCGAGGCCTTCGAGCCGCTCATCGACGCGCTGCTCGCGCGCGGCCTAGTGCGCGTCGTCGTCCCCCAGGTGCGCGCCGACGAGGCCGCGATCACCGAGCTCGCCGCGCTCGCCGCGCACACCTCTCGCGGGCTCCTCGTCTGCGGCCCCGCGCCGCTCGCGAGCGCTGACAGTCGCGATGCGATCCTCGATCTCGCGCGCGCCACGGGCTTCCCGCTCCTCGCCGAGGGCCCGAGTCAGCTTCGCTTCGGCGGTGATCGCGGCGGCGTCATCACGCTCTCGGCCTTCGACGCGCTCCTCCGCGTCCCCGCGCTCCGGGCTCGCCTCGCGCCCGAGCTGGTGATCGAGCTCGGCGCTCCGCCCACCTCGGCAGGCTATGCGCAGCTCCTCGCCGAGCGCCCGTCGCTGCCGCGCTTCGTGATCGCGCCCCACGGGTGGAACGATCCCGGCGGCAGCGCGACGGCCCTTCTCCTCGCCGATCCCGCCGAGGCCGCGGGGCGCCTCTCCACGCAGGTCCGCGCCGTGAAGGGCGCGTCTCGCCCGTCGATCAGCGCGTGGGCCGAAGCGCTCGCGGTCGCCGATCGCCGCGCGCTCGATCTCGCCGCGCGCGCCCTCGAAGGCGAGGCGCTCCGCGAAGGCAGCATCGCCCGCGCCCTCGTCGCTTCGTGCCCCGAGGGCGCGATCCTCGCGATCGGCAACAGCACCCCGGTGCGCGATCTCGACGCCTACTGCCCCGCGAGCGAGCGCGCTCTCCGCGTCGTCCACCAGCGCGGCGCCAGCGGGATCGACGGCCTCCTCTCCGGCGCCGCGGGCGCGAGCTGCGCCTCTTCCGCGCCGGTCGCGCTCCTGCTCGGCGACCTCAGCCTGCTCCACGATCTCACCGCGCTCGGCCTCCTTCGCCACGTCACCGCGCCCTTCGTCGTCGTCGTCGTGCAGAACGGCGGCGGCCGGATCTTCGACCACCTCCCCATCGCGGGGAGCTGGGAATCGGAGCCCTTCGAGCGCTACTTCGCCACCCCCGAGCCCGTGCGCTTCGATCACGCCGCCGCCGCGTTCGGCGTGACCTACGCGCGCGCCGAGACCCGCGCCGAGCTCGCGGCCGCGCTCACCACCGCGTGGAGCGCCGCGCGCCCCACGCTCATCGAAGCTGTCGCCCCTCCTCGCGAGGGCGCCAAGAAGATCGCCAAGCTCTGGTCCGACCTCGGCGCCGAGCTCAACGATCATTTCCCCGAAGGAACCGCATCATGATCGACGTGACCTGGAAGCCCATGCCCGGCTTCGAAGACATCAAGTACGAAAAGAGCCCCGACGGCATCGCCAAGATCACCATCAACCGGCCCGAGGTACGCAACGCGTTCCGACCTCAGACGGTAAAGGAGATGATCGCCGCCTTCGCCGACGCCCGCGATGACAGCGAGGTCGGCGTCGTCATCCTCTGCGGCGAGGGCCCGCTCGCCTTCTGCTCGGGCGGCGATCAGCGCGTCCGCGGCGAGGGCGGCTACGTCGGCGACGATGGCATCCCCCGCCTTAACGTCCTCGATCTCCAGCGCCAGATCCGCACGCTGCCCAAGCCGGTGATCGCCATGGTCGCGGGCTACGCCATCGGCGGCGGCCACGTGCTCCACCTCGTCTGCGATCTGACCATCGCCGCCGACAACGCCCGCTTCGGGCAGACCGGCCCCAAGGTCGGGAGCTTCGACGGCGGCTTCGGCGCGAGCTACATGGCGCGGATCGTCGGCCAGAAGAAGGCGCGCGAGATCTGGTTCCTCTGCCGCCAGTACGACGCGAAAGAGGCGCTCGACATGGGCCTCGTCAACACCGTCGTCCCGCTCGCCCAGCTCGAAGAAGAGACGGTCAAGTGGTGCCGGGAGATCCTCCAGCACAGCCCGACCGCGATCCGCCTTCTCAAGAGCTCGTTCAACGCCGACTGCGACGGGCAGGCCGGCCTGCAAGAGCTCGCAGGCAACGCGACGCTGCTCTTCTACCTGACCGAAGAGGGCAAAGAGGGGAAGAACGCGTTCCTCGAGAAGCGCAAACCCAACTACAAGAAGTTCCGGCGGCTCCCGTGAGCACGGCGACGATGGCAACGGGCCCACGCGACGCGGCCGCCGTGCAGCCGGGATCGCTCCGCGCGTGGGTGCTCGCGAGTAGGCCGGCGACGCTGACGGTGGCCTTCGTCCCGGTCCTCGTGGGCTCGGCGGTAGCGCAGGTCTCGGGCGGATTTCGCCCGGGGCCGGCCGCCGCGGCGCTCTTCGGATCGTTCATGATCCAGATCGCCGCCAACTTCGCCAACGACGTCTTCGACGCCGAGAAAGGGGCCGACACCCCCGAGCGGCTCGGCCCCACGCGCGCGGTGCAGTCCGGCCTCCTCACGCCGCGCCAGGTCCGCGTCGGGATGCTGGTGACGATCGCGCTCGCCACCATCGCTGGCCTCTACCTCACCGCGGTCGGCGGCTATCCGATCGTGATCATCGGCGTGCTCTCGGTGCTCTCCGGCCTGGCCTACACGGGCGGGCCTTATCCCCTCGGTTACAACGGGCTCGGGGACATCTTCGTGATGGCCTTCTTCGGCTTCGTCGCCGTCTGCGGCACGGCCTACGTGCAGCTCGGCTCCATTCCACCGCTGGCCTGGCTCGCCTCGGTCCCGGTCGGGGCGATCGCCACGGCGGTCCTCATCGTCAACAACGTCCGCGATCGTTCCACCGACGTGAAGGCGGGCAAGCGGACCCTGGCCGTGCGCTTCGGCCGGCGCTTCGGCGTCGTCGAGTACGTCGCCCTCTTCGCGCTCGCGTACGCCGCGCCGATCATCGCGCTCGCGGCCTTCCATCGATCGCCCTGGGTGCTGCTCCCGCTCGTGACGCTGCCGGTCGCGGCGAAGCTCGCGCGCACGCTGGCCACGACCGAGGGCGCGCCGCTCAACGTCTGCCTCGCCAGCACGGCGAAGCTGCTCCTGGTCTACGGCGTGCTCTTCTCGGTGGGGCTCGTCGTTCCTCCGGCCCTCGGGTAATGGGCGGCGATGCGCGTCACCGCATCCCGCCTGCAACGATCGGAGCGCTCGCCCCGGCCTCGCCTCGCGTTGTGGCTCCGCGATGAGGCGGATCGGATCGGCGTCGGCGACGCGGCGCCGCTCCCCGGCTTTTCGCCCGAGAGCGTCGACGCCTGCGCGCGCGCGCTCACCGGCGTCGAGGATCGCCTCGGCGCGATCGACGACAACGCCCCGCCGGCCGAGGCGGTAAGCGCCGCGCTCGCGCCGTTCGACCTGGACCTCGACGCGGTCCCCGCCGCGCGCCTCGCGCTGGAGACGGCGCTCTTCGATCTCGTCGGCCAGCAGCGCGGCCTCTCCGTCGCGGCGTGCCTCGGCGGCCTGCCCTCGCCGCCTCGCGTCCCCGTCAACGGGCTGCTGCTCGCGCCGCCGGAAGAGACCCTGGCCGATCGCGCCGTCGCGCTCGCCGCCCGCGGCTACTCCGCGCTCAAGATCAAGCTCCGCGCCGGGGATGAAGCGGGCTTCCTCCGCGAGCTCGCCGCGCTGCGCGAGGTGCGGGATCGCCTCCCGTTGCCCTTCGCGATCCGCCTCGATCCCAACGCCGCGTGGAGCCTGGACGAGGCCCGCGCGCGGCTCCGTGCCCTCGCCGTGATCGCCCCCGCGTTCGTCGAGCAGCCGGTGGAGGCGACGCTGCTCTCTCGCCTCGGCGAGTGCGCTGTCCCCTGGGCCGCCGACGAGTCGCTGCTGATCCCCGCGCTCGTCGATCCGTTGCTCTCCGCCCGTGGCTGCGCGGTGTTCGTGCTCAAGCCGGCCCTCCTCGGCGGCCTCGCGCGCGCGCGATCGATCGCGCTGCGGGCGCTCGCGCACGGCCTCGATGTCGTGGTGACGCACCTCTTCGACGGCCCGTACTCCATGGCCGCCGCCGCCGAGCTCGCGGTGTCGCTCCCCCGTCCGCCGCTCGCGTGCGGGCTCGATCGTCACGACGCCCTCGCCGCGTGGATCGAAGACGCCGGCGGCCTCGACATTCCTCAGCTCGCCGAGCCCGGCTGGATCCGATCGAGCGGCGGCCCGGGGCTCCGCGTTACCGCCCACGCGATCGAGCCCGCATGGACGCGCTGAGCCTCACCGACGCCGCGCGCGACGCCGGAGATCGCCCTGCGCTCTTCACCGACGGCGCGGTCTTCACCTTCGCCGAGCTCGACGCCCGCGCTCGCGCCTTTGCCGCAGCGCTCGCGACGCGCGGGATCGTCAGCGGCTCGCGCGTCGCGGTCCTGGCGCAGAACCGCGTCGAGACAGTGATCGCGATCCACGCGCTCCTCGCCCTCGGCGCCGCGATGGTCCCCATCCATCCGCGCCTCACGCCCGCCGAGATCCAGCTCATCATCGACGACGCGTCGCCGACGCTGACGCTGCGCGAGGACGATCTCGCCGCGATTGACACCGAGGCTCCACGCGTCGCCTGGACCCCGCCCACCGCGATCGATCCCGAAGCCCCGCTCGCGATCGTCTACACGTCAGGCACCACCGGCCGCCCCAAGGGAGCGATCCTCTCGCGCCGCGCCTTCCTCGCGAGCGCCGCGGCGAGCGCCGCGAACCTCGGCTGGGACGCTGACGATCGCTGGCTCCTCTGCATGCCGCTCTGCCACGTCGGCGGCCTCTCGATCGTCACCCGCTGCCTCGCCGCGCGCCGCGCGGTGATCCTCGCGCCGCGCTTCGATCCCGACGCCGTGCTCGCGGCGATCGTGGCCAGGCGCGCCACGCTGCTCTCGGTGGTGCCCACGATGCTGAAGGCGCTGCTCTCACGCGATCACCACAACGTCCTCGCGGGCCTGCGCTCAGCGCTCAGCGGCGGCGCTGCGACGCCGTGGGCGCTCCTCGAAGAGTGCGGCCGCCGCGGCGTCCCGGCGCTCACCACCTACGGCCTCACCGAGGCCTGCTCGCAGGCCGCCTCGCAGGCGCCGCGCTCACCCTACGTCCCCGAGCGGGGCTCCGGCTCGGCGCTCCCCGGCGTCGCGATCCGCGTCGACGACGCAGGGAGGATCCACCTGCGCGGGCCCACGCTGATGAGCGGGTATTTCCGCGGCGAAGGCCTCGCGCCCGACACCTCGTCGTTCACCGACGGCTGGCTCGACACCGGCGATCTCGGCGAGCTCGACGACGCGGGCCGCCTCCACGTTCACGCGCGGCGCACCGACCTGATCATCACTGGCGGCGAGAACGTCTACCCGCTCGAGATCGAGCAGTGCCTGGAGGCGCTCCCCGGCGTGCGCCGCGCCCTGGTCTTCGGCGTCCCCGACGCGCGCTGGGGCCAGATCGTCGCCGCCGCGATCGAGGCTGACGACGCCTTCGACGAGGCCGCCCTCGCCGCGGCGCTCCCCGCGCGCCTCGCTCCGCACAAGCGCCCGCGCCTCCTCGGCGTCGTCCCCGCGCTCGCCGTCACCGGCTCGGGCAAGCTGGTCCGCGCCTCGGCCGCCGAGCGTTACGCGGCTGATCTTCACCCGTTCGTCGCCGCGCGTTGACGGGAGCCGCTACACGTTGTCGCGCGGCAACGCCGTCACCCGGCGAGCAGGGTCATCAGCTCTTCCGGGATCGGGCAGGCGCGGAACGTCGTTCGATCGATGCACACGTGCGCGGTCTGCCCGATCGAGGCGAGGCGCCCGGTGCCGGTGCGGATGCGGTAGCCGATCGTGAACGAGGTCTCGCCGACCTTGGCGGCGGCGATCTCCACCGCGATCACGTCGCCGAAGCGGAGCGGCCTCAGGTAGTCGGCCTCGGCGTGGACGAGGGGGAAGCTGATCTCACCGAGCTCGAGCGTGCGGGGGATGTCGATCGCCGCCTCTTGCAGCCAGGCCATGTAGGCGTCGCTGAAGTACTCGAGCACCCGCGGATAGAAGACGATCCCGGCCGCGTCGACGTCCTGGAATCGGACGCGACGCGTCTCGCTGAAGCGCGAAGGATCATGCGACTTGAGCTCCTCCTCGGAGAACGGCTGGGGCATCGCGGCACCTTACCAGCACGCGACGAAATTCGGAGCCCGCGCGGGCGCCGGCGCGGGATCGCTTTTGTCTCGCGCCCCAAGGCCTCGCGCGCAATGCTCGCGCCCGTGAAGGCCTCGCTCACCGGCGTCCTGTTGCTCGCGGCTGGCCTCGTGGCCTGCAGCGAGCCCTCGCCGACCGCGGGCCCGGCGGCGTCGGCCACGGCCGCGACCTTGGCGCGCCCGACACCGACGCCCACCGTCGTCACGCCCGGCGCGGCGATCTCGCCCGCGGCGCCTCCCGGCGGCGCGGCGACCGCGCAGGATCCGAACCCGCTCCGCCTCCCTCCTCGCCGCGTCACGCTCGATCCAGGCAAGCGCGTCTTCACCTTCGCCGCCGGGATGCTCGACGGCGCCAAGCTCGGCTCCACGCTCGTGCTCTACGCCGCGACGGTGGTCGGGATCGAAGGCGACGATCTGATCATCGAAGGCCGCGGCGGCCCCTCGTACAAGGTCAACGGGAGCTACGTGATCCCCGTGCCCGACGACGCGCACATCAAGCCGGGCGACGCGGTGCTGACGGAGTGGACCGGGGTGCTCAAGCACGCCGTCATCACCCGGTTTTTGAAGGACAAGATCGGCGTCCGCTTCACCGACCTCGACGCGCGCGGCGGCGAGGTGCTCCTGCAGGGCGGTCGGCCGACGGCGGCGACGGGGCAGAAGGCCTCGGCGCGCTTCGTCAAGCAGGCCGAAGGCCTCGTCCCCGGCAACTACGCCGCGCTCCACCGCGGCGAAGAGTGGCTCCACGTGCTGCTCGTGTCCCCGGCCCCCGACGGCGAAAAGAAGCGCTGGTTCGCCCTCGGCTTCGGCGGCGCCGCGCTGGTCGCGGACGAGGCTGATCTCCGTCCCATCCCCATCCGCTTCACTCCCAAGATCGGGGCCGCAGTGTGGGCCGAGTGGGTGGGCTCGCTGCGCCGGGGCACCGTGCAGAGCGCGCCGGACACCGGGCTCTTCACCGTGAAATTCGAGCGCGCCGGCCGCCCCGCGACGGTGGGCTTCGGCCGGATCCTCCCGCCGATCGAGCCGTAGCGCGCCACGCCGTCGAATCTCCTCCGGCTCGCGCTGCGCAAGAAGCTTCGCGTTGTACCGATCGCGGGATGACCATAACGTGACGCGCCCATGGACCTTCGCAGTTCCCTGCGCACGACTCGCCAGTGGGTTCCCTTCGTCGCGCGCACGATGGCGTACGGGACCGTCTCGCTCACGCTCGGCCCGCTGACGCACGACCGCTCCGCGAGCCTCTGGGCGATGCGCCGCTGGTGCCAGACCAGCGCCCGCGGGCTCTGGATCGACATCGACGCCGGCGGGGTGGAGAACGTGCCGGCCTCGCCGTTCGTCTACTGCGCCAACCATCAGAGCTTGCTCGACGTCCTCGTCCTCGGCGCCTCGCTGCCCGGCGATTTCAAGTGGGCCGCGAAGCGCTCGCTGATGAAGATCCCCTTCCTCGGCTGGCACCTCCGGCTCGCCGGCCACGTGCCGGTGGATCGCAAGGCCGGCTCGCGCACCGCGGCCCAGGTGATCGGCCGGTTCGAAGAGGTGCTCAAGGCCGGCAAGCCGCTGCTGGTGTTCCCGGAGGGCACGCGGAGCGAGGACGGCATCGTGCGACCGTTCAAGAACGGCGGCTTCTACGCGGCGGTCCGCGCCGGCGTCCCCGTGGTCCCGGTGGCCCTCGAAGGCACCCACCAGCTGATGAAAAAGGGCGCGATCGACTCCGGCGACGGGACGATGCGCCAGGTGCGGATCCGCATCGGCAAGCCGCTCTACCCGAAGGCCGAGGGCCGCGAGGGCCCCCGCGTCAACGAGCTTCGAGAGCGGGCGCATGCCGCTGTCCTCGACCTCCACCGCGCGGCCGGCGGCTACGTGCCTGCCCCCGGGGACATCCCGCCGCTCCCCCAGCCGACGCACGGGTCGACCGGCGCCTCCGCGGACGATTGACGCGCGGCGAGGCGCTTCCGTCTCCGTTGCCCCTTGCAAGCGTGAACGAGGATGGGCGATGGTTCGCTCCCAGATGGCGAAGCCCGATCCCAAAGTCCTCTTCCACGAGGCGACCGAGTACCTGAAGCAACACCCCGAGGAGATCCTTCGGGCCCTGCGCGGTGCGCTCGGCCTGCGCCTCGGCCTCCCCATGGACGCGATCCGCTACCTCGCGCGCGAGTTCGGCGGCGGGAGCAAGGCGCCGAAGGACGTGGTGCTCGAAGCCGCGCCTCCGGGCGTGCGCGTCGGCCTCACCGTCGACGCCATGGGCACGCCGCTCCGCGCCGTCCTCACCATCTTCGTGGAAGAGCTCCGCGTCAGCACCGAAGAGATCCGCATCGGCCTGCGGATCGAGGGCTTGCAACTCACCGTGCTCAGCGACGTCGCCTCGCCGATCGCCGGGCTGATCAAGTCGGGCGCGCTCGACCTCTCCAAGCCCGGCAACCTCGCCGCCTTCATGCCCAAGCGCCCCGCCGCGCTCGTCGAGGCCAAGGACGATCGGATCACCGTCGACCTGATGAAGGTCCCGAAGATCGCCGAGAACCCGCGGCTGAAGCAGCTGCTCTCCGTGCTCACGCCCGTCGTCGGCGTCCGCGCGATCAAGACCAAGGACGACCACCTCGACGTTCACCTGAAGGCCGATCTGACCGGGGTCCCCGCGGCCATCGCCGCCGCTCGCAGCGGCGCCTGATCGATCGGGTGTGAATGCCGGCCCTACCCGATCCCGCCGCGGGAGCGCTCTCGTTCCAGGTGCTCGCCGAGATCTCGGCCGGCGCCACCGCGCGGATCGATCTCTGCCGCGTCACCGACGCGCGCCGGACTGAGGTCCAGGGCCAGCTCGTCGCCGTCAAGCGGCTGCACCCCCACATCGCCGAGGATCCTGGCTTCCAGAACCAGTTCCAGGACGAGGTGTGGATGACCTCGGCCCTCACCCACCCCAACGTCGTTGAGGTCAAGGGCTGGGGCACGGACGCCGGCGGCTCGTACCTCGCGGTCGAGCTCGTGCAAGGCGTGTCGCTCGCGCGGCTGATGAAGACGGTCTTCGACACCGGCGAGGTCTTCACCGAGCGCATGGTCGTCTACGTCGCGTCGCGCCTCTGCCGCGGCCTCGCGGCGGCCCACGCGCTGCGAGCTCCCAACGGCGAGCTGCTCAACCTCGTGCACCGCGATCTCACGCCGGGCAACGTCCTCGTCAGCTTCGCGGGGGACGTGAAAATCGCTGATTTCGGCCTCGCAAAAGCCAAGCAGCGCCTGACCAAGACGCTGACCGGGATGTCCAAGGGCGAGCCCACGTACATGGCCCCGGAGCAAGCGCGCGCCGACGAGATCGACGCGCGCGCCGATCTGTTCTCCCTCGGGGTGATGCTCTTCGAGCTCTTCGCCGGCCGCCGTCCGTGGCTCGCGAAGAGCGACTTCGAGATGGTCCAGGTCACCTCGCGCGATCCGCCGGCCGACCTCCGCGAGCTCCGCCCCAAGATCGATCGCGAGCTGATCGCCATCGTGATCAAGTGCCTCGAGAAGGATCCGGGGACGCGCTTCCAGAGCGCGGGCGACATCGCCGATCGCCTGGAAAACTGGCTCTCGGTCCACGGCTACATGGAAGGCAACGAGGAGGCGCTCGGCCGCTTCGTCCGCCGCAACGCCATGCGCCAGATGCGCTGGTTCGAGCGCGCCATCGCCGGCGAGCTCGCGCCCAAGCCGAAGATCGGGCGGCAGCTCCCGCCGCGCGCGCCGCCTCCAGCGGCGATCCCGGAGCGCGGATCGGATCGGGCCAGGCCGCGCATCCCCGGCGCGCCGGTGCCCAAAGCGAAGCCCCGGACCCGCGCGCTGACGCTCGACGACGACGACGACGGCGACGAGACCGACGTCACCGACGCCGAGTGGCGGATCGCGCGGCAAACCCAGCTCGGCGGGGCCCCACGGATCGTCGCCAAGGACGACTTCGACGGCGAGGGCGAAGAGATCCCCACGCTGGTGCAGAGCGGCGTCCCGTCGATCGAAGCGCTGCGCGCCGACGCGCGCGCCGCGGCGAAGCGACCCGGCGGAGGGCGCTCGCTGATCGAGCCGCCGCTGATCACCGACGAGGACAGCGCCGAGCGCATCACCGCCGTCAAGCGCACCCACGACGGGATGCCGATGCCGACGATGGCCAACGAGGACTCCTCGTCCGAGGAGCTCCCCACGGCCCCGGTCCGGGCTCGCCACAGCGCGCCCGCGCAGCGCCTCCCGCCTCCGATGCAGCGCCCCGGCCCGCGCACCGAAGCGACGCGCCCGGGGATGATGATCCCGGCGAGCCCGAACGTCCCGCAGTTCACCGGCGGTCCGGTGCGGCCGCTGCCGCCGCCTCCCTTGGCCGAGGCGCGGCAGCGGCCCTCGACGCTGCCCGGGCCGCTCCCGCCGCCTCCCAACCAGGGACGCGGCTCCTACGTACCGCCGGCGCCGACGTACACCGCGCCCGCGCCGTATGCGCCGACCGGGTTCGGCCCGCCCCCGTCGGCTTCCTACCCGCCCTCGAAGACCGAGCCGCCGCCGCCCCCGCGCGCCGGGACCACCACGCGCCTCAACACCAGCGACGACGTCCAGGTGATCGATCGCAACTCGATGCCCGGGCCGGCGCTCACCGAGGAGAGCCTGATCGCCGAGGCCGATCGTCTGGCGATCGAGGCCGTGCGTCGGAGCGAAGAGGCCCGCTCCGCCGCGCAGCGCGCCGAGCGCCGCGCCGCGATGGCGAAGCTGGCCGCGGACGCCGCGCTGATCGCCGCCGACGCGGTCCGGATCCTCAGCACCGCGGGGCTCGCCGCCGCGGCGCAGCGCCTGGAGCAAGCCCGCAGCGTCGAGCGATCGATATCCCGCGCGCAGGCCGATCCGGGCGGGTCGACGATGCCTCTCCTCGACCCCTCGGTCGTGAGCCGCTCTTCGCCGCCCAGCAGCGGCATCCCCACCGCTTCTTCGAACCGGCCGAGCTTCCAGCCGCCGGTCTTCGAAGGCGCCGCGTCGGGCCCGCCCCCGCGCCCCTCGTTCGCGCAGCTCCCGCGGCCTCCTGCGGCCCCGCCCGCGTTCCCCGGCCCGCAGTCCAGCTCGAACCTGCGGTTCGATCCGCCACCCCCGGGGAGCGCGTTCGACGATCGCGCCTTCCGCGCCAAGCTCAAGGGCGGCGTGCTGGGGATGCCGCCGCTGGCGATCGCCGGCCTCGGGATCGTCGCCTTCTGCGTGGTGTTCCTCTTGATCTGGCTCTTCTTCGGCTAGCTCGATCCGCCAGAAAATATCGCGACCGACGCTCGCCCCGCATCAAGCGGTTGATCTGGAGCGCCCCCCGCCGCTACCGTCCCTATCCATGAGCGACGAAGGCGAGTGGATCCTGATGGCCCTGGACGAGAAAATGGCCCGTCGTCAGGGCATCCCGGCGAAGATCGCGGTGCCCAAGAAAGATTTCGAAGGGCTCGCCGAGAAGGGGTTGTCGATCGATCTCGCCCGCAAGTGGGCGAAGGATTTTCTCAACAACTCCGAGCCCGGCAAGAGCGGCGTCTGGCGCAAGAACAACTCCGCGATCGTCAGCGGGCTCGAGGTCTTCCTCGACAAGATGCCGGTCTGGGAGAAGGCGCAGAAGGCCTTCGCCGAGAACGACTACGAGCGCGCGATCCTCGCCCTCAAGCGGATCACGACGATGGACGCGGAGGACCACGCCGCGAAGCTCAACCTCGCCTCGGCCCTCGCCAACACGCAGGATTTTGCGGGCGCGCTCAAGCTGTTCAAGGCCATCCGCAAGACGTTCGAGGGCGACGCGGATTTCCACGTCGCGCTCGGCCATGTGCACATCGCGATGAAGGACAAGGACGAAGCGCTGAACGAGATGGTGCTGGCGCTCGAGGCCAAGCCCGACTCCCAGGCCGCGATGGACGCGATGGTGCAGCTCGGGGTCCTCACCTCGATCTACGAGAACCCCAGGGACGCGGCCTCGCTCACGTACGTGCGCAGCGACGCGGTCGTCGAGTACCTCATCGGCCAGTGGGACGCCGAGCAGCGCGACGTGAGCTACCTGCTCGAGCAGCTCACCTACCACGAGGGCGCGCTGCGCCACGCGGTGGCCCTCGCCGCGGCGGAGCGGGCGATCACCGTGCAAGGCGGCGCGATCGGGCCGGAGCGAGCCGAGCTCGGGCGCGTGGCCGCGCTGCGCGCCCTCGGCAGGACGGACGAGGCGCTCGCCGCGGCGCGGGAGTACCTCGCGAAGCTCGAGGCTACCGGCACCGCCACGCCCGCCGCCAAGGCCGGCGCGCTGGTCGAGCTCGCCAAGTGCCTCTCGGCCGCAGGCCAGCTCGAGGAAGGGCACGCCACCGTCAACCTCGCCCTCGAAGCCGATCCGGGCGACCTGTCGGCGCTGATGTTCCGCTTCTGGCCGGCCGACGCCAACGACATCAAGAAGATCCACGAAGCGTCACCGGCGCTCCAGGCCTTCGCCGAAGCCCACCCCGAGGTCGCCGGCGTGTGGCGCTCCCTCGGCCGCGCCTACATCGCCATGGGCCGGATGGACGACGCGCTCGAGCTCTTCGCGCGCGCCGTCAACCTCGCGCCCGACAACGACGAGCTCCGCGCCGAGTACTGGAGCGAGCTCGGCAAGCAGCAGAAGTACGCGGAGATCCTCGTCGACGCGGCCAAGATCACCGACATGGGCAAGCGCAACTGGCAGCTCCGCTGGAACGAGGCCGAGGCCTACTCCGGCCTCGACAAGCGCGTCGAAGCCCGCGCCGCGTTCTCGGCGATCAACTTCGACGACTCGCTCCACGTCGACGTCCGCAAGCGGGCCAAGCGCGCGGTCAAGTCGATCGACGAAGCCCCGCCTCCTACCGCCGCGGCCCCCGCCACCTGATCGCCTTCCCCTCCCTTTCCCCTCGATCCGGGGAAAGGGTTGGGGTCCGCGCGAAGCTTCGTTCCTAGAACGATCCGACCATCCCCATGCCGGCCGACGTCGGGCTGAGCTGCGGGATCACGTTGAACTTCACCCCGGCGACGTCGTTGCGGATCAGCACCGTCTTCGGCGCCGCGATGCCGCCGATGAGCATCCCCAGGCCGGCGGTCTGGACCACGCCGAGGAACCCCAGACCGAAGGCGCCGCCGGTCGACGCGTGCGTCGTCGCGATGCCGATGAACGGGCCGACGACGGGGATCAGCAGCGGCCCGAAGTCCTTCGTCGACGACGAGATGTCGCTCGCGAGCTGGCCGATGCCGGCCACCATGATCGTGAACAGGTAACCGACGCCGAGCGTGACAGAACCGCCGATGACCAGGCCCTTGCGGACGCGCGTGGTGGTGCGGTAACCGGCGGGGATGTTGTCGCCCTCTTCGTAGTCGAGGATCCGCGGCCCCTGCGCCGCGGCCCCCCCCGGCGCCGGCGCGTAGTAAGCGGGCGGCGGCCCATAGCCCGGCTGCGCGTACCCAGGCGGCGGCTGCCCGTAGCCCGGCTGCGCGTACCCGGGCGGCGGCTGCCCGTACCCAGGCGGCGGCTGCCCGTAGCCCGGCTGCACGACGACGACCGTCGGCGCAGCAGCAGGAGGATCGGCGGCGGCGGCGTTGCCAGCCCACATCGTTGCAGCTCCAACGATCGCGACGGCGGTGAGCGATGATCTCATGAAGGACAGCGTATCCTCCTCCGAGGACCCGGATCCATCCTCCGTTGCGTCACGATCGTGCGAGATCAGGCCGGCGGGGGCGGCGGGGGCAGCTCTTTCACCGCCGGGGGCGGCGGGGACGACGTGCTGGCGTGGAGCGCGGCGATCGGCACGTTGCCGGTGATCAGCCGCGCCCCGCGCTGGAACGTCAGGTACGAGATCCCCCACTGGAACAGCACAATGAAGCGGTTACGGAAGCCGATCAGGAAGAAGACATGGATGAGCAGCCACGCCAGCCACGCCAGGAAGCCCGAGAGCTTGAGCCGGCCAAAATCGGCGATCCCCGAGGCCCGCCCGATCGTCGCGAGCGATCCCTTGTCGTGGTAGCGAAACGGCTGACGCGGCTCCCCCGCGAGGCTGCGGACGATGTTCGCGGCGGTGTGCTTGGCCTCCTGGATCGCGGCCGGCGCCACGCCGGGGACGAAGCCGTCGCCCTGCTTGACGGCCGCCACGTCCCCGATCACGTAGATTTCCGGGTGGCCGGGCACAGTGAGATCGGGCTCGACGAGGACGCGGCCGGCGCGATCGAGCGGGACGCCGAGCGACTTCGCCAGCGGTGACGCGGCGACCCCGGCCGCCCAGAGCACGGTGTGCGAAGGGATCCGCTCGCCGGGCTGCCCGTCGGTCGGGGCGAGCGTGACGCCGGCAGGATCGATCCCCACCACGCGCGCGCTGGTCCGCACGTCGACCCCGAGGCGCACCAGCTGCGCGCTGGCCTTCTCGCGCAGCTCGGGGACGTACGTGCCCAGAATGTGCGGCGCGCCCTCGAGCAAGAGGATGCGGGATTCACTCGGCTTGATGTGGCGAAAATCGTGGAGCAGCGTCTGCCGCGAGATCTCGCCGAGGGTGCCGGCGAGCTCGACCCCGGTAGGGCCGCCGCCGACGACGACGAAGGTGAGCCACGGCGCGCGCAGGCTCTCGTCCGGCTCGCGCTCGGCCGCCTCGAAGGCGAAGAAGACCCGCTTGCGGATCTCCAGCGCGTCCTCGATCGTCTTGAGGCCCGGGGCAAAGCGCTCCCACTCCGGGTGCCCGAAGTACGAGTGCGAAGCCCCGGTCGCGAGGAGGAGCGTGTCGTAAGGGATCGTCGCGCCGTCGGTGAGCGTGAGGGTGCGGCTCTCGGCGTTGACCGCGGCGACGCTGCCGAGCAGCACCTCCATGTTCGCGTGCTTGCGGAAGATGCTCCGGATCGGCACCGCGATGTCCGACGGGTTGAGCCCGGCGGTCGCCACCTGGTAGAGCAGCGGCTGGAACGTGTGGTGATTCTTGCGATCGAGCAGCGTGATCTGCAGGTCTTTGTGCCGGGCGAGCGCGCGAGCCGCATAGAGCCCGCCGAACCCGCCGCCGACGATGACCACGTGGTGAGACGCCATGATCCCCTCCTCGCCGAGCGCGGCGGACGATCAGGCCCGCCGCGTCAATGGTGGAGCCAAGAGCCGGAGTGGGAAGTCCCCGGCTACTTCGACGCCTTCTCCTCGAGATACTTGTTCATGAAGACCGCGCTCGTGTCCCAGCCCTCGCGGAGCTGCTTCTCGGCCGAGCTCTCGATCAGGCCGCCGACCCCGAAGATCTTGGCCTCGATGACGAGCTCGGCCACGCGGCGGACCTTGTCATCGCCGATGGGCTCGAGGCGGACGGAGCCCTCCTGGATCATCTTGTCGGCGAGCGTGCTTGGGATGAGCTTCCACCTCCAGACCTTGTTCGCCTTGTCAAACGACCCGTCCTCTGTGTACGAGAAGTTCGATCCGAACAGCTTGGCGACCGGGCCGGGCATGTTCATCTTCGGCGTACCCTGGACCTTGCGCGTGATCTGCGTCTCGGTCTCTCTCTGATCGACGGTCGTGTAGGCCGGGAAGCCCAGGGCCTCCAGGTAAAGCTTCTCGTTGAAGCTCTGGTCGAAGAACGTCTTCCAGAAGGTCTCGACGTTGCAGCGGATCTCGTGCGTCACCGTGAACTTGCCCATGGCATCCTCGTCTTTTCCGTGTTGAAGCGCCCCTGCATAGCCGAGCTTGGCGCCTTCGTCGATCAGTGCCTGTGAAACAAACGGGCGAGCGCGACGCTCAGCGCCGGAGCTTGACCATCGCTTCGAGCCGAGCAAGGGCGCGCGTCAACACCGCTTCGCTCGGGCCGAACGAGAAGCGGATGTGGTGCCGGAAGCGCGAGGCGCGGTGCGCGCGGCGCTTGCCCGGGTTCACGTCGAAGAATTCGCCCGGGACGACGATGACCTTGTGATCGAGCGCGGCGCGGAAGAACGAGTTGCCGTCGTTGATCCCGGGCGGCAGATCGGCCACCGAGCCCCACACGTAGAACGTGCCCTGCGGCTCGCTGTCGATGGTGACACCGATGCGCCGCAGCCCGGCGATCATCAGGTCGCGCTTGCGCGCGAACGACCGCTGGATCGCCGCCGTCTCCTGGCGCGCGTGCTCGAGCGAGAGGAGCGGGATCGCCGCGCGCTGCATCGGCTTCGAGCCGCCGCCGTCGAGGAAGCTGCCCGCGCTCGCGACCGCGTCGATGACCTCCCGCGGGCCCACCGTCCACGTCACGCGCCAGCCGGGGTAGCGCCAGTTCTTGGTGAGCCCGTCGAAGATCACTACCGGCGCGGTGTCGACGTTCTCCACGTAGCGCGCGGCGCTCTCCATCGGCGCCTCGCCGCCGAGGCCGTAGACGTAGTGCGAGTAGAACTCGTCGAACATCAGGGTGCAGTCGAGCTCCTCCGCGGTGCGGACCCAGGCCGCGAGCTCTTCCCCGCGGATGTGCTTGCCGGTGGGGTTGCACGGGTTCGACGAGAGGATCGCCGCGAGCCCGCGCCCGAGGATCTCCCGGCGCAGATCCCCGACCGAGAACGCGTAGCCGCGCTCGGCCTCGAGCAGGATCGGGATCGGCGAGAAGAGGCGGAAGACGTCGAGGAGCTCTTCGTACGCCGTGTAGTCCGGGAGGAAGTGCCCGAGGTTGATCTGCCCCAGCGCCGCGGCGGCGCGGGTGAGCGCGGCCCTGCCGCCGCCGGAGACGGCGACGTTCTCCGCGGTGTAGCGCGAGGGCATGCCCCGGCGGTAGGCGCGGTTGTAGAAGTCGGCGATCGCCTCGCGCAGCTCCCACAGGCCGGCGACGGGCGCGTACTCCTGATCATCGAGCGCGATGGTGAGGGCCTCGACCCGCGACGGCGATCCCGGCAAGGGCCCGGTCTCGGGCTGGCCTTGGCCGAGGTTGCACCAGCCGTCCTCCCCGGGCTCGCCGCCGTGGCGGTAGCCGAGGCGCGCGGCCTCGCCCATCACGAAGATGACGCCGGTCCGCGGCACCTTGCGGAAGGCGCCGCTGCCGTGCGCCTCACCCGACTTCGAGGTCGGCTTCGTCATCGTGGGCTCGGTCGCCTCGGCGGAGGCCTCGGGCACGTTCATCTCCAGGTCAGTCACTCCTCGTCTCCTTCAGCGATCTCGTGCTTCGAGGCCGCGCCTGATCACGCGCGTCAGGGGGCGGCCAGGGCCATGAACGAGCAGTAGTAACAGGTCAGCTGCGAGAGCAAGGATGTACTTCATCGCCCCGAGGCGGCCCCGCGGTCGAGTCGTGCACGACGACGACGCACGAGACCCATGGGGTGGGTGAGCGCGTCCGGTCGTGAACCTCGAACGTGCAAAGGCTGTCTTAACCCATCTCCCGAAAGCACATGTCCCCATGGAACAATGGCATTTGACCCATCCGTGGTAGCACCCGGAGAAGGTACGCCGCGGCACCGACAGCGAGGGACAGAGGGGAGCAGGGGAAGGTTCATTGGATATGAGCGCTGGGTCGCATAGCGCCGACGGGTCGTCCGACGCTCTTCCACCTCAGGCGGACATTTCGCGGCTGACTAGTTCAATGTAGGCACATCGCGGTGTCACGGACACACGGGCTCCGTCGGCTGACCCACGCGTCCGTTGGATAGGCGTTCTACTGCATTCTCAGTATGCCTTTCCTCGTGTATGGTCTCATCGTGTCCAATCCTTCGCTCCCGTCTGCCCCGGCGTCACAGGGGGATCAGTCCTCGTCGTTGCTTGAAGCGGACTCTCCGGTAAGCGGGCCCGTCACCCGACGCGCCCCAGCGCGGGGGCCCACTCGAAAGCCTGGCGTGCACCGCGGCTTCCTCCTGGAGGTCAACGGGGCGACGCTCGCCTGCGGCGAGATCCACGGCTTCCGCGAGGCGCTCGTCGCCGCGGCGGATCCGCGCGCGCAGGCGCCGCTTCGCCTCGCGATCCTCGCCACCTCGATCGAGCTCGACAGCTGGCTCGACGCCTGGTCGGAGGACGCGACACAGGTGCGCCGCACGATCACGATCAGCCGCCGCCTCGACAGCAAGCGGGTGACGGCGATCGTCACGCTGGCCTCGCACGGCTTCGGCGTCGATCCGTCGCTCGCCGTCGAGTCGGTGGTGAGCCCGCGCGGGGCCAAGCCGCCGAAGATCACCCGGAGCGGCACCTACCTCAAGGTCGACGTCGCGGAGACGCTGGGCGAACGCGAGGAGGAAGGCGAGATCGCGAAGATCGAGCCGACGTTCGGCTGAGCTTTCTTGCCCGCTGCAGTAGAGAGAGCGCGCAATGACTTCGGGGCTCTCAATCTTCTTGAGTAGAAGAAGACTTATCCCATCTCACGACCGAGCGGATGAGCCCGATCGGACGTCGCCCATTTCCGAAGCGCTCGCTTCCCATGGCTGTCCCCTTTCGTCGAAGCGACGAGCGCGTGTCCAGTGCGCTCCGTCCGCGCAAGACGCTTGCCCTCGTCGAAACGGATGATATCGTCGGGTAATGCCTCAGGAAGGAGCTTGCTCCAGGATTGGTCCTCCCGGGGGTTACCCCGGTACCCGAGGTAGAACCTGGTCGTCGCGGCCCGCAGCGCGTCGACCCACAATCGAACACCCGACCTGCGCCGGTTGGAACTACCAACGCGGACCTGGGTGCCGGTACGCCGGAGGAGGGATGGACACCATGCAAAGTACCAGTGGCTCTAAACCGGAGGCTGGGAACGGCTGACCATCGATGAAGGCGCCCACCGCGGCCCACGAGGCTGCGAGGTGCCTGCTCCCGGGACCGGACGCGCGAGGATGCGCTTCTCAACCGGTGCAGCACGGTCAGTGGCCTCCGGTAGTAAGAGGCCCAGGGCGGGCCGGGTGCGCAATGCACCCGGCCCGTTTTTCGTTTGTTGGCCCCGCCGTGATAGGGCTGGTACGCGCGGCGGATGGATCGAGCCTGGTCTCTTGCGTGGGCGGTGCTGGCGGGTCCGCTGCTCGCGGGGTGCGCCGACATCTTCGGGACCAAGGACGCGCATCAGCCGGGGAATGAGCTCGGCACCTACCATGTGGACGCGAAGCGGAGCGCCAGCACCTGCGGCGATGGAGCGCTCGGCAACGAGGCGGCGTGGGAGCTCGACGTCAAGCTGGCGCGCGGGGGCGCGCAGATCTTCTGGAACAACGGGGCCGAGATCATCACCGGGACGATCGACGACGACGAGCAGACCTTTCACTTCGACACCGGCGTGCTGATGAACATGCGGACCGCCGAGAGCCACGGGCTCCCCGCGTGCTCGATCCGGCGCACGGATCAGGCCGACGGCAAGCTCGCGTCGACCAGCGACGACGTGGCCTCGTTCTCGGGCACGCTCGCGTTCGACTTCGCGCCCACCGAGGGCTCGTCGTGCGCCGATCTCGTGACAGGGAGCACGGCGATCGTCGCGGCGTTGCCCTGCCGGATCACCTACGCGCTCGCCGGCGCGCGGACCGCAGCGGTCGCGCCTTGAGCAGGGCCGCGATGCGCGGATGATCTCGGCGTGGGATCGCAGGCTCGCGCTCCGCGCGGCGGCCATCGCGGGGATCACGGCGCTGTTCACGCTGCTGGTCATCGTCGCGACCGATGAGGGCGCGCCCTTCGCGCGGCGGCTCGGGATGGCGGCGGCGCTCGCGCCGATCGCCGGCGCCGTGGGCGCGCTCGGGGCGATCCGGCTCGCCGCGAGCCGAGGAGAGCTGCGCGCGCTCGCCGCGTGCGGCGCGGATCCAGTGCGCGCGGCGCGCGGCGCGATCGCCGGCGGCGTGCTCCTCGCCGCGCTCGGGCCGATGCTCGCCGCGTCGGGCGTGGCGGATCTCGGCGGCCTCTTTCCGCGGCCCGCGGCGGCGCGCGTCTGGATCGCGAGCGAGGGCGGGATGACGGAGCTCACGCAGGGGCTGCGCGTCGATCGCGGCGGCGTTCCCACGCGCGTCCCCGCGTCGGTGAGAGAGGCCCCGACGCTGCCGGCCGGCGCCGCGCTGTTCACGGTGATCGCGCTGGGGATCGCCGCCGCCGCTGTCCCGCTCTGGACCGCGGCGGCGGCGGCGTGGGGCGTGGGACCCGTCGCGACGATCCGCCTTCCGATCGGCGTCGCGGCGCTCCTCCTCGCCATCGTCGCCTTCCAGGCGGTGGCCGCGGGGCGGCTCGCTCCGGCGCTCTTGATCGGGCCGCCGCTCATCCTCTTCCTCGACGGGGCGAGGGCGCGCTACCGTGCTCGCCGCCCATGAGCTCCATCGTCTCCCGCGGAGGTTCGATCGACGGCTTCGCGCTGCTCGTCCACGGCGGCGCCGGCGCGGTGAAAGAGGCGCGCCGCGCCGAGCGCACCGAGGGCTGCCGCCGCGCCGCCGCGGTCGGCGCCTCAGCGCTGCGCGCGGGCGGGAGCGCGCTCGTCGCCGTGGAAGAGGCCGTCCGCGCGCTCGAAGACGATCCGCTCTTCAACGCGGGCACTGGCGCGTGCCTCAACGCCCAGGGGCGCGTCGAGCACGACGCGTCGATCATGGAAGGCACGCGTCTCGGCGCGGGCGCGGTGTGCGCGCTCGACGGGTTCGCGGCGCCGATCTCCATCGCGCGGGCCGCGCTCGCGGACGGCCGCCACGTGCTCTACGCGGGCCCCGGGGAAATCCGGGCGCGAGCGGGTGGGCCGGAGGCACCGTCGGCGCCGTCGCCGTCGACGCCCGCGGCGGCCTCGCCGCGGCGACGAGCACCGGCGGGCTGATCAACAAGAGCGCGGGCCGCGTCGGCGACTCGGCGTTGATCGGCGCGGGCACCTACGCCGACGACGAGGCCGGCGCCGCCTCCACCACCGGCCACGGCGAGGGGATGATCCGCATCGCCGCCGCCCACACCGCCGCCGCGCGCATGGCCTCCGGCGAGAGCGCCGAGGCCGCGGCCTGCGCCGTCATCGCGCGCCTCACCGCGAAGATCGGGACGACCGGCGGCCTCATCGCCGTCGACCACGCCGGGCGCTGGGGCTTCGCTCGCTCCACGCTCACCATGTCGTGGGCCCTCGTCACGGGGACCCACGAAGACGCTGGCATCTGAAGAGTCTTCGCCTGCTGGCGGGCGCGCGCGCTCTGCCGATCATTCGTCGAAGCGGACGACTCCCACGTTGAGCCCCCGAATGTAAACAGGCATCGTCCCTGGATTCCCGGCCTCGGCGCGCGCCGAGACCGGGACCTGCGCGGCCAGATTGACCACCAGCTTCCCCAACCGATCGAGGCTCCCCAGCGCGATCTCCACGGGCTTTGGGCCGGGCAATCGCCCTGTGACCGGGGCCTTGACGGGAAAGCTGGTTTCCTCCCCGCAAGGCACGTTGGCCTGGACCAGACCGTCGTCGAGATCGACGCGCTCGGTGGCCTTGTAGGAGCCGCTGGCTCCGCTCGTGTACGACGCCGAGGCCCAGATCATGGTCCCGACGACGCCGAGGCCCAGCGCCCCGAGGATCACTCCATTGACCATCTTCGCGCCGGGGTTGGCGACGTCTCGGCCCTGCGCCTTGCTGATGATCGCGACGCTGCCCACGGCCAGCCCCGAGGTCACGATCAACGCCGCGACCCAGCCCATCGCGTTGCTGGGTCCGCCGGAGGATCGGGACGCGCTCCGGCTTCGCAACGTCACCTGTTCGACGGTCCGGATCCGGTGGAGATCGCACCTCATCGTCGCGGTGAAGGTCGCCGTGCTCCCGAGCTGATCAACGCGGCCCTGGATCTCGGCGGCGGGCACGACGCTCTCCTGCACGCTCACCTCGGTCTCGCGCACGACGGGCACCACCGGGGTAGGAAAGCGGGTCCCGGAGCAGGCTTGACAGGCGAGCGCGAGCGCGAGAAAAGCGGCCGCGCCAGGCCTGCTCAGGGTGCCTTGGCGAGAGAGGTTGGTCTTCACGGGCGCCTGTCCTCCTCGCCCGCGATCTGCTGTTTCATGGCCCTCGCGACCTCGTCGAGCCTCACTGTCCCCGCCTCGATCTCGCCGAGATACAGAGTCAGCGTCGCGCCCGCCGAGGGGGCGCGGAGCAACGAGCGTGGCAGCGCTTCGGAGAGATCGATCACCAGCGCTCCCTCAGCGTCGGTGTCGCCGAATGGGATCTCCAGGTGAGGTGGCCCGAGCACCTTCGCGGTGACCGGCAGGTGCGCCGCCGGGCTCACCTCGTCGCAAGGCGCGTCCTCGCGCACGAGCCCCTCGTCGACCTCGCGCCGCGCCTGCTTCATTTCGATCCGCGTGGTCTTCCGGGACAGGGCCACGCCCGCCCCGATCAAGGCGGCGCCGACCGCGCTGAGCACGACGCCCGTCGCCAGATCTCGGCCCAGGTGCTCTTCGGAGGTGGCGAGGGAGGCATGGAACGTGATCACCCCGCCGACGCCGATCACGTTGCCGACCATGAGCATCGGGAAGGCGGAGCTGCTGGGGTGATCTTCGAAGATCCGGCGCGCCTCGGCGCGATCGACGGTCCGGACCGCGCGGAGATCGCAGATGCGCGTCGCGCTCACCGTCACCGTGCTCCCCGACTGCTGCACCCGCACGCGCGCCCGCGCGCTCGGCACCGCCCGAACGCTGCGGCCCACGTCGGTGTCCACCGGCCTCGGCAACGCGGTCGTCGCGCAGGCTTGACAGGCGAGAGCCAGCGCGAGGGCGGCGTGCTTCGGGCTCGGTTGCTTGGTCATCGAGGGCGATCTCAGTACAGCGCGCCGCTGACGCCAAGCCCCACCGCCGTCGCCACGCCGTCGCTCACGATCGTCGGTCCCAGCCGGAGCGACGCGGGGACGAGGAGCGGAGACCTGCTGTTCGGCGGCGGCGGCGGATCAGGCGGCGTCGCCTCGACGGGCGTAGGCTCGCGCTGGTCAACGCCGCGGATCGTCGACACGAGGCCGTGCACGAAGAGGGTGCCGGACCAGGCGCTGAGCGCGATCCATCCGGCGCGCGTCGACGAAGGGTTGGTGGCCGCGAGGTAGCTCGCCGCGGCGACCTGAGGAGCGGTGAAGAGCATCGTGGTGATGCCGACGGGGCGCCCCGAGAAATGCCCTCCCTGGGTGCTGGCGATCACCCCCATGGTCAGCGCGATGTCGGCGCCCACGGCGACCGAGGTGCCCGCGAGCACGCCGGGGCGAACGTTGGTCGTCGCGGTCGACCAGATACCGTGGGTGCTCAGGATGGTGACGCCGACGGTGGGGACCAGCGTGAGCACCTGGAGCGCCGGGTCGGAGGACTCCTTGGACTGCACCGTCGAATAGAAGCTGTTGCCCAGGACCGTTTGCGGGACGGTGAGGATCGTCTCGGCGATCGACCAGCCGGGGCTGGGCAGCTCACCCTTGCCCGCGACGCTGATGTCGTAGGTCGCGAAGACGATGTCCGGGATCACCACGGCGGCGACCACGACGCCGATGAAGATCACGATGTCGTCGTTGCTGCCGGCCCGGGCCGGCGCCGCGGCGGTGACGACGGCGATCCCCAGGAGCCCACCGAGGGCGCGTCGCAACGACGTTCGCATCCGCCGATCTTCGCAGAAACTCGGCGCGCGCGCTGAGTGATCGTTACCGGCCTCTCGATCGGGGAGCGGGACACGACCGACCCGTGCCGTGAAGCGTCCTTGACCTGGGCCCCGCAGTTTGCGATGGTCCGCCCATGAACCAGCGCGTCGTCATCAAATACTGCCACGCTTGAAACTACCGACCGCGTGCTGCAGGTCTTGCGGCCACGATCAAGAAGGAAGCCGGGCTCGACACCACGCTCGAGATCGGTAAACCCGGCCAGTTCGACGTGATTGTCGATGGGAAGCTGATCTTCTCCAAGCACCAGGAGGGGCGCTTTCCGGAGGAGGAAGAGATCATCCGCTCTCTCCCTGGCTGAGTCTGCCCCCGCGGCGCCGCTGCACGCTTGGCGAACTCTGGAGCCGGCTCGCGCGTGGCCGGCTCCCTCAGCTCGACCGCGATCATCCCGCCGAGCCCGCGCGCCTACCCTTTCAGGGGCAGGAGGACCCAGCGACACGCGCCGCAGAGGTCTATCCGCTGGCCGCTGTCGCGCCTCGAAGGAGCGCCTCGAACCGGGGACGTGCTCGGAGCGGCCCCCGATCGGGGTCCTTGCCGAGCCACTCGAGGTTCTTGAGCTGGCCCCCCTTGTCGAGCTCTTCGAGGATCGAGAGCGCCTCGTCGATCTCACCACACTGCGCGCACGCGCACGCGCACGCGAGATTGTACACTGGACCTCCGGCAAGCGTGGAGGCGCGGCGCGCGAGGCCAAGCGCCTCCTGTGCTGCCATGGCTGCCTCCTCGGCATGGCCCTGGGCGTTGAGGAGGTGGTTACGCCAAAGGAGATGGGTGCAAATCTCAGTTTGCAGGGGAGTCCCGTCAGCGAACCACCCGGGAGTCCCCCCAATCGCCCGGGGGAACGAGGACGGGCGAGCTTCCGCGTGACCCCGAACCGCACACGCCCGCCGACGTTAACGAGAGTGGCAACGTTCCCCGTG
>Ga0105048_10001929_pt1 | contig 33637 bp, 31 predicted proteins | sample MAT05_FD_78382 | JGI IMG/M metagenome (GOLD analysis project Ga0105048, IMG submission 78382) | Freshwater microbial communities from Lake Fryxell liftoff mats and glacier meltwater in Antarctica - MAT-05 | ecosystem: Environmental > Aquatic > Freshwater > Ice > Liftoff microbial mat | place... | reverse complement strand
TGGCTGCTCGGCGATCACGCCCAACCGGCTCGAAGCGGGGCTGGCGACCGGCCGTACATTGCACGACACGAACGAGGCCTTCCGGGCGGGACGGGAACTGGCCGTCGATCTCGATCTCGAAGTAGCGATCGTGACGCTCGATAAAGACGGCATGGCTCTGTGCCATCCCGACGGCCGTTGCGAACTTCTCCCCACCCGGCCACGGCAAGTGTACGACATCACCGGCGCGGGCGACATGGTGATGAGCGTCCTCGGCCTGGCTCTCGCGGCGGGGGCGGACTATCCGACGTCGATCCGACTCGCCAACGTCGCGGGCGGTCTGGAAGTGGAAAAGATCGGTGTCGCCACGGTGACGCGTGAAGAGATTCTGCACGACCTGATGACGATGCCGCTTCAAGAAGGGGCGCCCGCGTCTTCGGGTAAGATCAAGAGCCTGCCGCAACTCGTCACCGAGATCGATCTGCGCCGCCGCAACGGGCATAAGGTCGCCTTCACGAACGGCTGTTTCGACGTGCTTCATGCGGGACACGTTCAATACTTGAATGAAGCGCGTGCCCAGGCCGACGTGCTCGTCGTGGCCATCAACAGCGACAGTAGTGTCCGCAGTCTGAAAGGGCCTTCGCGGCCGGTCAATCCCGTGGAAGCCCGGGCGGCCGTGCTCTCCGGATTGCAGAGCGTTGATTACGTGACGGTCTTCAGCGACGCGACACCGCTGACATTAATCGAGGCTCTGCGGCCAGACGTGCTGGTCAAAGGGGCCGACTATCAGAAGAGCGAAGTTGTCGGCGGCGACGTCGTCGAGAGCTACGGCGGAAGGGTGCACCTCGCCCCGCTGCGCGACGGATTCTCGACGACATCGATCATTCAGAAGATGAAAGTCGCGTAAGCGACGGGAGAATGATGAAGCGCATCGCACTCTTTTTGCCGAACTGGATCGGCGACGTGGTCATGGCCACGCCGGCCATCCGAGCGGTGCGCGAACGCTTTCCCGAGGCACATCTCAGTGCTGTTTGCAAGCCGTACGTGTCGGCCATTCTGGATGGCTCCCCTTGGTTCAACGAAGTCATCCCGTACGACAAGCGCGGGCCATGGGAACGGCGAAGTTTGGCGGTCATTCGCCGGTTGCGACGCGAGAGCTACGACGCGGCCGTGTTGTTTACGAACTCCTTCCGGTCGGCGGCGGTCGCCCGGCTGGGCGGATGCAAACAGCGCATCGGTTTCGCCCGCTACGGCCGTTCGGTTCTTCTGACGGATAGCCTGGAACCCGTTCGGGACGAAATCGGCCGGCTGAAGCCGTCGCCCATCATTCATGAGTACAACCGCCTGGTGAAGCCGCTGGGGATTGAAGACCCCGGCGTGAGAATGGAACTGTTCACGACCTCCGCCGATGAAGAGGCCGCCAGTCGTTATTGGGAAGCCAACGGTCTCGATCGCTTCCCGGAGGTCATCGGCCTGAATTCGGGCGGCGCCTTCGGGGCGGCCAAACATTGGCCTGTCGAACACTTCGCCCATTTGGACCGCGAGTTCGTGGATAAACGGCGTAGTGCCGTGCTCGTTCTCTGCGGCCCGAACGAACGCGACATCGCCAAGCGCATCGTCTTTCAGGCGAATCGGCCGACCGTCTTTTCGCTGGCGAATGAGCAAGTTTCACTCGGATTGACGAAGGCTTGCTCCCGACGACTCGATCTGTTGATCACGACCGATAGCGGCCCACGGCACTTCGCGGCCGCGTTCGATCGACCGGTGATCACACTCTTCGGGCCGACGTTCATCGACTGGACGGAAACCTACTTCGACAAAGCGATCCACCTTCAAAAGAAAGTCGAGTGCGGCCCCTGCCAACAACGAGTTTGCCCGCTCGACCATCGTTGCATGAAAGACCTGAGCGTGGCCGAGGTCTGGAACGCCGCCGCCGATCTGCTCCGCCGATTCACACCCTTGACGACCGAGGTGCGCCATGTCGGCTAAAGACTCTTTTCTTGTGGTTGATCCAATCGTCAAAGAGAAATTCAAGAAACTCGGGCTGACGACACCCGAGGCGTTCCTGGCACTGCCGGGAGAAATCGTCAGCGGCCATCCCGATCGACATGTGATGCGCGTGAAGATCGGACCCCAGCATTACGCCTATCTCAAGCGGGAACACCGCGTCCGTTGGAAACATCGTCTACGCAGCAAATTCGCGGGCTTCCAATTTGTGAGCCGATCCGTCCGCGAAGCCGCCTCGCTAAAGCGATTACACGAGGGCGGCTTTTCGATGTCCCGACTGTTCGCCTACGGTGAAACCAGCGATCAGCGAGCGTTTCTGCTCCTGGACGAAGTCCAGGGCGCGGTCGATCTTCGGCACTTCTTTCACGAGCCGAAGTTGCTCCGAGAACTGGCCGAACGGCTTGGCGAGTATGTCGCCTTGCTGCATCAAGCCGGTGTTGACGTACCCGACCTTTGTGCCAAGCATGTTCTCGTACACAAGAAAACGCATCAGGTGACGCTGATCGACCTCCAACGCGTCAAGTTCCACCGACACTTACCCTGGCTTTTCCGGGTTCGCAGCCTGGGCCTGCTGGCGGCAACTTGCTCGTCGGCCCCCGGCTACCTGCGGCACATGCAAACATTTCTCTCAGCGTACTTTCGAACCTTGAAAACGTTCGGACCGATCGAGCCAAAAGTGATCGAGCGAGTGATCCGGGGCAGCACGAAAGAGATGCTCACGCTCTTGAAACGCCCCGGCATTCGCGAGCAGGCCCAGTTCCCGCTTCAAAAGCCGCAGTTACTCGTCTGGCTTGATGGTGAAGCTTTATGTGCCATTCCAGAGACGGCATCGATTCTCGACTCAATAGAAATGAAAGCCGCTCTGTACGATACGACGCGACATGACAAGCAGTTCGAACTGCCCGGCCATCGCGCGGGTTGGCTGCGCGTCGGCACGGGGCGATCTCTCTTCGGCCGGCTCGGCGCGTGGCTGCGGGGGAAAGCCTGGCGTTCGCCCGAATTGAAATACTCTCGCCTCTTATTTCATCTCGAACGCTACCATGTGCCGACCCTGAAGCTGCTCGCTTACGGCCAGCGCAAGTCAGGGTCGTTCGTGTTGACGGAATTGCCCCCCGACGATGCCGTGCCGTTCCGCGATGCCTGGGCTCAGATCGCGCCGGACGATCGATCCGCCGTGCTGACGCAACTGGCGAAATTGCTGGATCAACTGCATGAGGCCGGTTGCGAGGCGCATGCCATTGAGCGGTTCGCCCTGATCGTGAGCGAACGCAAAATCATCGTGATCGATCCAGCCGGGCTGACCTTCCGCAAACACCTGGACCCCGCGCAGCGAATAGCTGATCGGCGGAAGGTGGCCGCGTCGATGCCGGAAGATTGTGAACGCGAATCTTCCCCGCTTCTCGCGGAGTCCCATTCATGATGCCGACCGCGCTCGATCGCCTGCCGTCACTTTGGCAACGGCTGCGCCGGGGCTTCCGCAAGCTGCGCCAGTCGGCCGACTGGGAAGCTTTTGTGGGTCCTGATTGGCCCGACCGGATCATGAGCGAGGAAGTGACCGATCGCTTTCACGCCAAGCAAGGTCGATCGATCGGCCGCTGGACGTTGACTGATGCGGATGGCCGCACGCTTGTGGTCTATTTGAAACGGCATTACATCCTGCCCCGGTTTGACGGCATCCTGGCGGCGGTTCTACCCGGCGCCGCTCGCTCGCCCGGCTTGCAAGAGTGGGAACATCTGACCTGGGCCGCGGAGCAGGGCTTGCCCGTGCCGCGTGCCGTCGCGGCCGGAGAGTTTGTCGGCCCGGGCGGGCGGATGCAGAGTTTCCTGGCCGTTGAAGAGTTGACCGGGATGCTGCCCCTGCACGAGGCGATCCCGCTCGCATACGCACATCTTGAACCGGCGTTGTTTGCCCGCTGGAAAAAGTCGTTGGCTGAAGAGATGGCCCGGCTCACGCGCATCCTCCATGATCGGAGTGCGTTTCACAAAGACCTTTATTTGTGCCACTTTTACATTCATGAAGATGACACGAAACGGTTGCCCGAAGCGTGGGCCGAGCGCGTCATCGTCATCGATCTTCACCGTCTCGCCCGGCATCCGTTCACCGCGCCATGGCGTAAGGTGAAAGACCTGGCGGAGTTGATTTATTCGTCCGAGATCCCCGGCGTGACCGCTCGCGACCGGCTCGCGTTTTGGCGGGCTTATCGTGGCAAGAGACAACGAGGCTGGCTGGCCCGAGCGATCTGCTGGAAGTGGTCGCTCTATCGCGCGCACAATCAGAAGCGTAAGTTGAAGGCAGGAGGCAGAAAGTGAATATTGCGTTTTGTTACGAGAGTGTCCTCCCGGCCCGCGGCGGCTGCGAACACTACATCAGCGACCTGGCCCGACGCCTGGCCCGCGATGGTCATTCCGTTCATCTCTATGCCTGCCGCTGGGACGCTTCCGCCTTGCCGACGACGATGCACTATCACCGTTTGCCGGCCCCTCATGGACCACGTTTTCTACGCCCCTGGCGGTTCGCTCAGACGTGCGAGGATGCGTTGAAGGGTCAAGGGCACGACGTCACCATGGGCTTCGATAAGACCTGGGGGCAGGATGTTCTCTATCCACAGGGCGGTCTGCACGCGGCCTCCGCGGCACAGAACCTTCTGAAGCATCCGCCCGGTTTGGCCCGACTCGGCGCTCGCCTGGTGAAGTACCTCGATCCCGCGTCCCGTTCGTTCCGTCAACTGGAACGTAAGCAGTATCTCAGCGAGAAACGGCCGCTGATCGTCGTCAATTCGCGCATGGTGCAACGGCACTTCGAACAGTATTACGACATCGCTCCGTCGGAAGTCCACGTGTTGCCGAGCGCCATCGATCCCGACCGTTTCTCACAGGAAGATCGCCCGCGACGGCGTTTCGAAGAGCGCGCCCGCTGGGGCGTCGCCGATGACGAAACCGCCGGTTTGTTGGTCGCCATGAACTATCGGCTCAAGGGCTTGGCCCCGCTGCTGCACTCGCTGCGCCATGTACCGTCGTCATCCAAATTCAAAATCGCCATCGTGGGCGCGGCCAACTACAAGCGGTACGAAACACTGGCCAAGAAGCTCGGCGTCACGGACCGCGTTCGTTTCCTGGGCTTCCGCGCCGACCCGAGCGATGCCTACTTCGCGGCCGATTTTCTCGTGCATCCCACGTTTTACGATCCCTGTTCGCTCGTGGTGCTCGAAGCACTGTGCTGCGGGCTACCGGTCATCACCACCCGCTACAACGGGGCCAGTGAACTCATCACCCCACCGAACGAAGGACTCGTGATCGACGATCCGCATGATCATCGCGAACTCGGCACGGCCATCGCTTCTATGCTCGATCCCGCAGTGCGATCGGCACGCGCCGCCGCCGCCCGGCAGACCGCAAGGCGCTGGAGTTTCGAGGGACACTATCAGAAGCTGATGGAGATTTTCGGCCGTGTGTCGAAGAGACGAATGGCGGCTTGAGAAATGTGCCCCACGTGACGAGCGCCATATGATGAGCGCCTGATGTCACCGACTCTACTCGTCCTAATCCTGGTTGTCGCCGCGTATCTGGTCGGCGCTATCCCGTTCGGCTATTGCCTCGCCCGGTTAAAGGGGGTCGACCTCTTCCAGACCGGCAGCGGCAACATCGGGGCGACCAACGTCGGCCGGGTTCTCGGGCGGAAGTGGGGCGTCCTCATCTTCATTCTCGACTTCCTCAAAGGCGTGGCGCCGGTCGCGCTCGTGCCCGTCATTCTGCGGGCGTGCCCTCCGGAATACTCAGTCCAACTTCAGCCGATTGATGGCCTTCGCGTTGGCATCGCTCTGGCGGCGTTCCTCGGCCATCTTTTTCCCGTCTTCCTGCGATTTCGCGGCGGCAAGGGCGTGGCCACGGGAGGGGGAGCCTTCTTCGTCTTGTTGCCTGGGCCGGTTGCCATCTCCTTTCTGAACTGGCTTGCGCTTGTTGTTTCGTTTCGGTATATTTCGGTCGCTTCGATCCTCGCGATCGTCGGCGTCTGCATTACCCGGTTGGCGACCATGCCCCTGGGTGAAGATGGGCTTATCCTGACTTTGTTCTGTTTCGGTGGGACGGCCATTGTCATCTGGAAACATCGCGGCAATCTCCGACGCTTGACTCAGGGCACGGAGAGCCGATTGGAAGAACGGCCGATGTTTGACTACTTGCAACGCACCATGCACCTGATTGCTCTCGGCCTCATGCTCGGCAGTGCCGTCTTCTTTAACTTGGTGGCCGCGCCGACGATCTTCAGGTCGCTTCAAGAAGTCGCATTTTCCGAACCGGGCGACCGCACGGCACAGGTGCCGATTAACACGGGCCTTGATGACGACAAGAAGAAGCAACTGGGCAATGCGCTGGCGGGAGCGGCGGTCGGGCCGATCTTCCCGCTTTTCTTCGGCTTCCAGGCTGTCTGCGGAGTCGTGGCCCTGATCACCGCGGCGGGGTGGTGGAATGGCGGGGGAAAAGCGGATCGCTGGCGTGTCTACCTGACCGCTGCCGCACTGGCGACAATCGCCTCGGGCTGGCCCTTGTCGAAGCACGTTACTTCAATCCGACTCGCGCGATTCTCGACGGATGCCGCCGTGGCCGCTACGGCCCAGGCCGACTTCGGCGTCTGGCACTTGTTCAGCTTGGGGCTGAGCTTGGTCTCGCTGTTGCTCGTGATCGGCGCGATGCTGCTGGCCGCGAAGATCAAGTCGCCCATCGTGGACAGTCGTCGAGCATAACAAACGAGGCCGAACGGCTGTGCTTACCCGAAAACTCAAATATCTGATTCGAGAGCCGGGACGGCGTTTCCGCAAGATGCTGCCGCGGCGGTTGCGTCGCATGATCATGATCCTCATCGCCATCCTGGCGATCGGAACCGTGGCTTACCCGCTCATCGAAGGACCGCGGTGGACGCTGTTCGACGGTCTCTACATGACTGTGATCACGCTCACGACTCTTGGCTACGGGGAGATTCCGGAACCGCTCTCGAAGCCCGGGCGAGTCTTCACGATGATCCTGGCCCTAGGCGGCATCTTTGTCCTCTTCTACATCGCCACGGACATGATTCGCAGCGTGGTTACTGGCGAACTCCGCGTACTTCTGGGGAGAGAACGGATGGACGATCAACTCAAACATCTTCACGGCCACATGATCGTTTGCGGCTATGGCCGCATGGGCAAGATCGTCTGCGAGGAGCTAGAACGGCTCCGCCATTCGTTTGTCGTCATCGACACGGGCGTGCCGCAAGAGGATTGGAATTTTCAGTTTGGATTACGCATCCATGGCAACGCGAGTGAAGACGAGATTCTGCGGAAAGCAGGTATTGATCGGGCCAAGGCGCTCATCACCGTCGTGGGGTCGGATGCGGAGAATCTCTACATTTCGTTAAGTGCTCGTTTACTCAATCCCAAACTCGTGCTCGTGGCAAGGGCCGAGGAAGAGGAGGCTGAGTCGAAATTGCGAAAGGTGGGCGTCAACAAAGTCATTTCACCGTACCTCACGGGCGGGCACCGGGCGGTGCAGGCGGTGCTCAAACCGACCGTGCTGCATTTCATGGAAACGGCGACACGCTCGGCCTTCAAAGAACTTCAGGTTGAAGAAATCCACATTGCAAACGGAAGCCAATTGGCAGGTCAGACGTTGAAGGAATCGAGGCTTTCCGAGGACTACGGCGTGACGGTAGTCGGCGTCCTTCAGGCCAACGGAGATGTCCTGAACGCCCCCACGGGCGACACACGTATCGAACCCGACACCACCTTGATCGCCATTGGCAGGCGACAAAATCTCGATCAAATTGAACCGCTTGCTTCGAAGCCGCTGGCGCGTTGATTGTTTAATTGAAATGCCTTGAAGCCGGCATCTTCGTTGAGCCCAAGGAACTCGGCGTAGTCGCCAACTTTGAATCGAGCTTTTTCCACTTCGTTCCGTTCTTTCTGCTCTTACTCGTGCCCTTCATTCTTTGTCACGATGGCCGGTTCCTGCTGCGTCATGCAATGAAGTGTGCCGAGCCCCCAGACGAGATCGACCGCGTGGATGCCGACTACCTTGCGGCCCGGGAAAAGATCGGCCAGAATGCCCAACGCGATGCGGTCGTTGGGGTCGTTAAACGTGGGCACGAGTACGACGGAATTAGCGATGTAGAAGTTCGCATAGCTGGCCGGCAGACGCTGGCCGTCCAGTTCGAGCGGCGCGGGCATGGGTAGGGGAATTATCTCCAGTTCGCGACCCTCGAGATCTGTCATGCCGCGCAAGCGTTCCAGATTTGCTTGCAGTGGGGCGTAGTTCTCGTCCGCCTCATTGTTCTCTTCCATGGCGACGATGGTACGCACGCCGACGAAACGGGCTAGGTCGTCGATGTGGCCGTGGGTATCGTCTCCGATAATGCCGCGATCAAGCCAGAGCGTCTTCTTCACGCCGAGATAATCAGCGAAAACTTTTTCCAGATCCTCACGGGACAAATCCGGGTTGCGGGCTTGAACCTCGCTGAGGAGGCATTCTTCCGTCGTCAGCAAGAGGCCCCGGCCATTACTGTCAATGGCGCCGCCTTCGAGGACAACGCGTTTGCCCAGATGAACGGGTTGCCAGCTCGGGAGGTGCTGCAACTCAGCGACATGAGCCTGGATTGTGTCGTCATTCTTCCAATCCGAGTATTTGGCCCATGCATTGAATCGCCAGTCGAGGATGCCCTTCTTATGGTCTGGACCCAACAAATACATCGGACCGTAGTCTCGAGTCCAGACGCGATCGGTCGTCCATTGGTGGAAATGAATCTGCTTCAGGTCGACGCCGACTCGTTCGAGCAGATGGACCGCTTGACGTTCAATCTTCCCGTCGTTAACGATAATGTTCACCGGTTCACTAATATGCAAATGGCGAATGATCTCGCCGTAGACCCAGGGGATGGGCGGCAGTTTGCCGGGCCAATCGGATTTTTTGTGAGGCCAGGCAAGCCAGGTGGAATGATGGAATTCCCACTCGGCCGGATAGCGATAGCCCATAACTCCGGGTATCGAAGGGGTTTTGTCGGGTTCCGGCGATCGTAACTTTTTACGCGGCATAGTTTAATCGATTCAAATTGAGTGTGCCGTAGTTGGCGTGAACCAGTTCGTTTGGTGAAACAAAATGTACATTTTGGGAAGACTTATTTGTTTATACCTAAAATGCCTGCTATGTTTCGAATGATGATGCGCGGGACAAAAGTCGCTCCGTATTACCGTAGCCATCACGCTCCGCGTGATGGATTTCCTCAAGCGAGCGAAAATGGCCGACATTGTTGACGGCATTCAATGAATCCATCACGCGGAGCGTGATGGCTACGATAATTCGGACTTTTGTCAGCGGCATCAATGATGATAATTCGTGGCGAAACGGAGGTCCCATGAAAACTGTTCCCGATAGGAGCCGGACGATGGTCGCGGGTCCAACCATTCTATTGATCGACGACGACGCTGACATTCGAGACGATTTGCAAATGATCTTGGAGGACCAAGGTTATCGCGTAATCGCCGCTCCGGATGGTCAGGCGGGACTAAAGCGTGCCTTGTCAGAGGAACCAGATCTCATTATTTGCGACATGATGATGCCCAAAATGAGCGGTTTCGTAGTGCTCGAACGGATCAAACAACAAGCTCATCCTTCGATTCCGTTCATCATGCTGACGGCCAACGAGAGCGATCAGCAGCGGGCGTTTGCCGAGTTCCTCGGCGTCGATGCGTACCTAAACAAGCCAATCAGCACCAAGCCGTTGCTCGAGCATCTCCGTCGTTTGTGCCCCATGGCAGCGTCGATGCTTACCCAGGCGACCCATGCCTCAGTGCCGACCGTGGTGTGATTGTTTTGCACGGAATTTTCAAGTACAGGCCCTTCCGCCCATTTCATCGCCGCGATATAATCAATGTCGTCACGCATTAGCACGAGCGGAGACGACCATGTTCAAGAACCCAAACTTGCTGGCGATTCTGACGATAGTTGTTTGCACCTTTAATGCAAACGGGCAATACTCACGCGCCCCGTCGAACCCCTACGGCCAGTCAACGGGCGGCGGGACGATTTCTCCCTACTCCTCCTATCGCAACTACAACGGCAATAACAACAACGCGACTGTTATCGTCGTGACACCTCTTTATCCGTTCGGGCCGCCCGTGATGACGGTGTCCACACCCAATTACCAGTTCGTCGCGCCGTACAACCCCTTTGCTCCGCTCTTTATTTCTCCCTCGGTTTACTCGTCGTCGAATTCGACAAATCCGGTCAGTCGCGGCGGAGACAAAACCACCGGAAGTACTGGCAGCTATTCGAGTTACGGGACGAGCAGGTGGGCGAGCCCTAATTCGGCATACATCCCACCGGTTGCCGTGGAAGGACCCCGTAAGGCGTTCGACCGCTGGGCGCAGCAGATCGACCAACAACCGGACGGACGCAGGAACAACGATGACATCAACCGAGCGTTGACGGCGCCAACCCCGGCCGAGATTGCCTCGGGAGCGGCCCAGAACACCGTTCTCGAGGCTTTAAAACCGTTCGCGGCCAAGTTAAAAGAGATGCAGGCGGTCGTGCTCGATGACGAAGCGATCAAGAGCGTCCAGTTCACCCGTGGCATGGCAAATGAAGGCATTCTGAGGAAGGAAGGGAAGCTCGAATGGCCCGCATTGCTCCTGAACCTTACTCCCAAGGAGTTCGCGGCGAAGATCAGGCAGGAGATCGATACCCGCTTTCGCGACGCATATAACGAAGTGCGCGATGGCGGCGTCGCGAGTGAGGAGAATCTGAAGCAATTAAAGCAGCGGATCGACCAATTGGAAGGCTTGGCTTCCGATTCGTCGCAAACCTTGACCTTTACTCAGACTGTGGAAGTGAAACGCTATCTTAAAAGTCTTGAAGACGCGGCGGCATTCCTCAAGAAGCCGGACGCTTCAGACTGGTTGCCCGGCAAGCCGGCCCAGGCCAAAACGCTGCAAGAGCTGGTGCTCGCCATGAACGAAAAAGGCATGCGTTTCGCGCCGGCCTTAACAGGTCATGAAGGCGACTATGCTCAGCTTCACCGTCTTCTCGCAGAACTTTTTCAGCAGATTCGGGGTGGAGGCGACGGGCTCCGAAAATAGCGATTATTCCTGGTTCAGATGCAACAGTCTTAACGAATCTCCAGTCGACAGGGGCGGGCAACCGCCTCATTTTGTTGGGATGCCCTCCATTTCTCAGCCTGACTCTGTTCCAATAAATTCAGGTGGGAGCGTAGCTCCCGGTGCGAGTATTTCATGGAGAAATCACTGAATTGTATTTGCGACGGTTTGACAGGTCGAAACACGCGAACTAGGTTTGTGGCGTGGACGGGTCAGTCAGGCAACTGACAAAGCCTGTCGCCGAACACTGGGCTCCCCTCGCAGCACCGTGTTGGGCCAACTGGAAATGCCGATCTGGTCATCCGCAGAGTTGATTTCGCCTATCTCGTTGGTGGTGAAGTCAACCCCTCCGTCAGCCGGATGAAACCTTAGGCCGTAACATCGGTCCATCAACTGGAACCGTCCGCTAAGCACCGGACGGAGGAGAGACGCTATGTTCGCACGACTCGCTCGCAACGCGGTTCGTTTCCTGAAGCAGGAAGACGGCCCCACGGCGGTCGAGTATGCCGTGATGCTGGCACTGATCGTTGTGGTCTGTATCGCTGGAATCACGACACTCGGCTCGAATACAAACAGCACCTTCGCGAACGTCAGCCTGAAGACCGCCATATCTTCCGGGTCTGGTTCCTGATCCAAGTTACTGAAACGGCTCGAAGCCACCCGACAACACCGCAACCTCGTTGAACCTCGTTGAACCTCGTTGAACCTCGTGAAGTACTTTTACCGGAGATCCTCAGATGCGCAACCTGACTCGGAAGTTCGTGAGCTTTCTCAAGAAGGAAGATGGACCCACGGCCGTGGAATATGCCGTGATGCTGGCCCTGATCGTCGTGGTCTGCATCGCCGCCATTACCACCCTGGGCTCCAACGCCAACAACACCTTCAGCAACGTCGCCGGTAAGGCGACGCCCGCTGGCGGCAGTTGATCCTTCGGATCAAGTTTCAAGTTTCAAGTTCCGCGATCGCAGTTGAATCCTTCAACTGCGATCGCGGAACTCGAAACCTGAAACTTGAGCAGAGAGCCACGGCCACCACCCGTATGTCCTTTGAATTAAGGTGACCGCTCTCATGACTCAGACAACATCGGCTGTTTCGCCTGTTTCCGTGCCGTCCCCGGCGGCAGAAGACCTCGGCATCGACCGGGCCTTCATGCTGCAAATGGCCCAGGTGCCCTTCATTGCCTTGGGCTGCGTCCTGCTCGCGTTCCTCAGTCATGTCATTTGGGGAGCCGTAGCTGGCGACGGGGTCCGCAATTATGGACCCATCATCGTTCTGTGCGCTGGAATGGTCCTCGCTGCCGTGATCGACGGTTGGGCCTTCAAGGTTCCCAACTGGCTCACCCTTTCCCTGGTTCTCAGCGGTTGGATCCTGGGCCTGCTCCATTCGTGCGGCGTCGCGATCGATTCCGGCGTGGGTGGGATCGGTTCCTCGTTGCTGTGCACCCTGCTCGGTTTCGCGCTCTTGTTCCCTCTGCTGGCAATCGTCGGCATGGGTCAAGGCGACGTCAAGATGCTGATGGGGTTCGGGGCGTGGGTCGGGGCCTTCTTCGGTGGTCGTGAGGCAATGCTCATCCTGGTATGGGCGTTTTGCCTGGGTGCCATTGTGGGGGGGATCTTTGGCCTGATCATGATGGCCTGCCGCCGCAAGTTCGGCAAAAACCTTAGCAACTTTAAAGAAATCTTCGTCGACTTGCGGGTGATGGCCACTGTCGGGCCTTCCGCCGCCGCTCAACGATCCAATTCTCGACGCTCGAGCTGGGATCGGCTGCCCTATGGCATCCCCCTTTGCATCGGGTTCATCGGGTATCTGGTCTATCTGAGCCTCGTTGGAGCACTGTAAGGGTGTGCACGGTCTGGTAGCGAGAACAGACCGTGAATCCCCTAGGACCCCCCGCTTGCGGGGATTCCTTGAAATCTGTCTTCTAAGCATCCTCGCTACGACCGGAAAAATTGAAGTGTAACAACCGGGATGTCCGAAAAAAACGATGTCCCTGTGATTCTCGGCAAGACGCGAAAAATGCTAGACTTCGTTGAACCTTCGCGCCGCCGGGATTGAGAGAACCCGAAGGGTCGGGAAAGACTGTAGCGTCCTGGGAGATCCGCGGCAACTTGGGGCAAGCAACGATGCCGGCCCGGTTCCGCGTGGGGTAAATGAAAACAATAGTCGATCTGGGCGAGGTGACCCCGATCGATTGACCGACGACACCTGAAAGTCAAGGAGGACGCGAGATGTGAAAACGTCTCGCAGGAAGCCTGTCCGACGCTCGGACGGGGACACGGTCGAACTCATACCACCTCGGAGACGGCATCCATGAAATCGAAGAATATGGCCTTGATGGTCGTCGCCATCGGGTGCGGATTGGTAGCCGCATTTTTAACTGCCAAGCTATCGGGCGGCAGCGGACCCGAAATGGTCGACGTGATCGTCGCCAAAAAGGAATTACCCGTGGGCACGGTGCTCGACGAGAAGGAACTCGACAATTTCCTGTCGATGACGAAGATGCCGAAGGGCAGCGTGCCCCCGGACATCATCAACAATCAGGAAGAGTTGAAGGGCAAGCGCGTTAACCGCACGCTCAAGATCGGCAACTACTTTGCCGCGGGTGACGTCGGCGCCGACTCTGGCATCAAGATTCCGGAAGGCATGTTCAAATACGCGATCAAGACGGATGGTGTCAAGGCCGTTGCCGGCTTCTTGCAACCAGGCGACCGCGTGGACGTGCTGCTAACGGAAGCGACATCGAACGGGAAGGCGAAGACGGGCTACATCCTTCGAAACATGCTGGTCCTGGCCGTCGACACCGCCAGTCGCCGCCGTGAAGGCACGCAAGAGGCCGTGCAGCAGGTCAACTCGGTCTCGCTGGCCGTGACGGAAGTTCAGACGCAGGCCCTGTCCTCCGCCGAAAAGCGGGGTGAGGTGAAGTTCGTGCTTCGCGATGCGGAGAACAAGAACATCACCAAGATTGAAGCCACGGACAAGATCCCCGGCTTTGATGAAGAGACCAAGACCCAGGCCGCCGCGGCGCCGCCGAAGACGCTGCCGGTGATCGTCGCCAAGGCTGAAGTGCCGGTGAACACGTTCATCGACAAGAATGCCTTCGACAAGTACTTCGAGAGCCGCGAGCTTCCGGAAAGTGCTGTCCCTGGCCGAGCGGTCACTGATCCGACCAAGATTATCGGCAAGTATGTCGTGCACAAGATCATTCCCGAGATGCACGTGTTCTTCGACTTCTTGGGCGACGACAAGTTGGAAGCTGCGAAGCCGGTGGAACAGGTGAAGGCTCCGGATCCGGTTCAGGTTCCGGTTCCAGTTCCGACCGAGCGTCCGCTCTACCCGCGCAAGTTCGAGCAGATCATCAACAATCAACGGGTGCTGTTCCTTGAGACGGCCCCGGGAAGCTTCCGCCGGATCGATGGCGACGGCGGCGACTTGAAGGACCTGCCCCCGACGGGCACGATTGAAAAGAAGCAGGAAAAGAACGCCGAGCCGATCGTCAGCGATCGCCCGGTGTGATGAAACCAAATGCCCCCGGCTTGCCGGGGGCGCATCTCTGAACGATTCGGAGATGGTTGAAATGGGCTACGAAACGGGAGATTGGGCGGGCCCCCCGGCCGCCCCTGGCACAGAGGTGAAGGATGCACCCGAAACATCACGCTCGACGGCTCCTACTTGGAGCAGTCGCGCTCTTTCTGATGGTAGGCGGGGCCTTGCAGGCCCAGCCCGTTGATCGCAATGGCACCGTTATTGTCCCCATTGGGGGGGCGGTGAGGTTGCAAATGAAGAGTAAGAAGCTCATCCGGAACGTGTTCAACGAGCGACCGAACATCGTTCTGGCGGAGGCAGATGCGGCCAACCCGGCTTACATCATCCTCCGTGGCGTTCAGCAGGGCACTAGCCGGCTTGAATTGACCGACGCGGACATGGCAAAAGAAACTTACGAGGTAGTCGTGCAAACCGACATCGACCTGCTCCGGAATATCCTCAAACGCGCGGTTCCCACCGCGAACGTTGAGGTTATTCCGTTCGGCACCGGTGTCGTGCTCTCCGGAAATGTCGCCAAAGCCGAGGATATCGACACGATTCTTCGCGTCGCCGGCACGGTGCTGGGCGGCGGGACGGCGAACGTTGTCAATGCCCTGACCGTCGGCGGCGTTCAACAGGTTCAGCTTGATGTCACGGTGGCTCGCGTCGATCGCTCGAAAGTTCGCTCCCGCGGTTTCACTTTTGTCATCAACGGCACGACCTTCAGCATGGGCAGCGTCATCGGCGGTCTCGCCTCAGGCGCCGGCGCGGCGGGAAATAACACGGTCGCCGCTGGCGTCGGCATCATTCCTGGTGCTGCCACTGCCTTGCCGACCGGTACCGCGAATCTCGTCTTCGGCATCATCCCTGCCAACTTCCAGGGGTTGCTGCAAGCGTTGAAGACCGAGGGACTTGCCAAGTTGATCGCCGAACCCAAGCTCGTCACCCAGAGCGGCCGGCCCGCCCGATTCTTGTCTGGCGGCCAACAGGCCGTTCTCTCGGCAAGCTCGGGCATCACGGGTCCGGGCGTTACCTTCGTGGATGTCGGCACGGAACTCGATTTCCTGCCCATCGTTTACGGCAACGGCAAGATCTACCTGGAAGTCGCTCCGCGAGTTCGCGGCGTCAACCAGGCACTGGGCCTCAACGTTGGCGGTAGCACCCCGGTCCCCGGCTTCGACGAACAGTCGATCAGAACCTCGGTGGTGCTGGAAGCCGGACAGACCTTCGCGATCGGCGGTCTGATCCAGACGAACTTGCAAGCCTCGGTGACCAAGGTGCCGTTCCTGGGTGATCTGCCCTTCTTCGGCGTCCTGTTCAGTCAGACGACCCAAGAAGAGCGTGAGCAAGAACTCATTATCCTGGTCACCCCCCATCTGGTTGACCCGATGGATTGCAATCAGGTCCCGCAGCGTCTGCCTGGCCGGGAATCGCGGGTGCCGGACGACTTCGAACACTACTTCGAAGGAATCCTGGAACTGCCGCGCGGCCAGCGGAATGTGTTCGAGAACAAGCACTACAAGGCGCCGTGGAAGAACGACCCAACCGCCTCGGCCTACCCCTGCGGTGGAAACGTCTACGGACTGGGCGGCAACTGCGTCAACGGACCGAACGGTGCGACCTGCAGCCCGACCCCGCGGATGGCGACGGTGATCCCCGTCAATCCTGGGGCCTCCGGGGTTATGGAACAACGGACGTTGGAGCAGCGGCCTGCTGATCTTCCGCCCGTCCTGAGCGCCCCGCGTGATGTAACTTCGAAAGAAACGGTCGCGCCGAAAGTGATCGTGCCGAAAGTGATTGTCCCGAAAGAGATCGCGCCCCGAGAGTTTACGCCGAAGGATATCGCGCCGGCCCAGCCCAGGGTTCGGCAGTAGGAACTGGCGACCCGCTGGCTGTCTCCCGGCCGGCGGGTCTTCCGATGATGAGGTGTGTCGATGCAAAGAGTAGCCATCGTTGATCCGAATGAAGCCAGCCGCGAATCGCTTCGCACGCTGCTGCTGGGGATCGACTTCGTCTGGCTTGAAGCCGAGTGTGCTCGATACGACTACTTCTTTGACGTGGTTCAACAGTCGGCTCCCGACCTCGTGCTCGTCGCTCTCGATTCGGATCGGCCGAAGGCGCTGGGCATGGTGGAGCAATTGGGGGCTCAGTATCCGAAGCTGCCGATCATCACGATCAGCACCGACAGTGCCACCTTGCTGCAATCGCTCCAACGGGGAGCGAGGCACTTCCTGTCGCCGCCGATCAGCCTGCAAGATCTGGTTTCGTCGTTGCGAAAACATCTGGCCGAGACGGGCCAGCAAGAACATATGATTGGGGGCTCCCCGGGGAGCAAGGCCAATGGGCAAGTGATCTCGGTGCTTGGCTCGCGAGGAGGCGTCGGCTGCACGAGCTTGGCCGTGAACATCGGCGCCACGCTGGCCGCTGACCCGGCCCACGCGGTCGCCCTGCTCGACCTCGACCTGGCCCTCGGTGATCTCGACATCGCGGTCGATCTGCCGGGCAGCGAGAACATTAGCCTGGCCGATCTGGCTCGAAACATCGAGCGGTTGGACATGAACTATCTCCGCCGCGCCCTGGTGAAGCACCCGTCCACGGGACTTTCGATCCTGCGTCATCCGATTGAACTGTCCGAAGTGGGTTCGATTCACGAAGGACATGTAGAGCGGATCTTGAACTTGCTGAAGATCAGCTACACGCATCTGATCCTCGACCTGAGCAAGGCGCTGTTGCCGACTGACATCATGTCGCTGCGGATGTCGGACGTCATCCTGCTGATCGCGCAACTGGAACTGAGCAGCCTGCGGAACGTCGTCCGCATCGTGCACACGCTGAGCGTCGAAGGCGACCTAGGCGACCGCATCCGGGTGGTGGTGAATCGGGCCGGGTCGGAGCACATGGAAGAAGGCATCACGATCAAGAAGGCTGAGGAAGTCATTGGCAAGCCGATCTTCTGGCAGGTGCCGAATGAATCGAAGCCGATGCTGACCTCGCGAGTGGCGGGAATGCCGCTCGTCAAACATGCACCCAAGTGCCGGGCTCAACAGAGCATCCAGGGACTGGTGCAAGCGATCACGGGTAAGACTCTTGCCGCGGAACAACCGAAGAAACGCGGCTGGTTTAGTTGAATCAACGTTTAGTCGCGGAGCCTCAACGGGCGCCGCCATCATGAGAGGGCATCAGTAATGTCACGGCTGCAACAAGGACTCTCGAAGCTCAACAGCGTCAGTCATATGGGCTCGCGCTCGGCTACTTCCGGCTTGTCGGTCGCCGGCACGCCAGGCTCCGGAGGCGGAACGAAGAGCTATGACGAGCTCAAGCGGCAGATCCACTCGAAACTTGTCGAACGGCTCGATTTCTCTCGGGTAAAGGATCTGAACAGCGACGCCCTGCGTCGTGACATCCGCCGCGTGATCGAGCACTTGTGCGATACCGAGAATCCGCTCCTCAACCGCATGGAGCGAGAAAAGCTCATTGAGGAGATCCTCGACGAGACGCTCGGCTTCGGACCGCTCGAACCGTTGCTCAAGGATCCGACGATCTCGGACATCCTGGTGAACGGGCCGAAGAACACCTACGTTGAACGCCGCGGTAAATTGGAGAAGGTCGATCTTCAGTTTCGAGACAACGAACATCTGATGCAGATCATTGATCGCATCGTCTCGAAAGTCGGCCGGCGCGTGGATGAAACCTCGCCGCTGGTGGACGCCCGCTTGCCGGACGGCTCGCGTGTAAACGCGGTCATCTCGCCGATCGCGCTCGACGGGGCCTCGCTCAGCATTCGCCGCTTCGGCTCGAACCCGCTGAAGCTCGAGGACTTGCTGAACTACAAGGCCTTTTCGCCCGAGATGGCCATGTTGCTCGAGGCCTGCATCAAGGCACGATTGAACATCGTGATCTCCGGCGGCACCGGTTGCGGTAAGACGACGCTGCTCAACACGCTCTCGAGCTTCATCCCCAGCGATGAGCGCATCGTGACGATCGAGGACGCGGCCGAACTGCAACTGCAACAGGATCACGTGGTCCGGCTTGAGACGCGGCCGCCCAACATCGAAGGCAAGGGCGCCATCATGACACGCGACCTGGTTCGCAATGCCCTGCGTATGCGGCCGGAACGCATCATCGTCGGCGAGTGCCGCGGACCCGAGGCGCTGGACATGCTCCAAGCCATGAACACCGGCCATTCGGGTTCCATGACGACATTGCACGCGAATAGTGTTCGCGACGGCATGGCCCGGCTTGAAACGATGATCATGATGTCGGGATTTGAATTGCCGATCAAAGCCATGCGGCAGCAGATCGCCTCCGCCGTCGACATCATCATCCAGGCCAACCGCCTCCAGGGTGGTCCGCGAAAGATCACCAGCATCACCGAAGTGATGAACATGGAGCAGGATGTGATCATCATGCAGGAGATCTTCCGGTTCCGGCAACTAGGCGTCGATCAGAACGGCCGGGCCTACGGTCAGTTCGAAGCGACCGGCGTCCGACCGACGTTCGTCAACCGCCTCGAAGCGAAGGGCGTGAAACTGCCGTCGAACATGTTCGCGGAGCGTGTTCTGCTCCGCGATTAGTGTGAGCGGGCAGGGGAAAATTGTTCAGTAAGAGTTGATCATTGCAAATGAGGAATAGCACCCAAATTACGTGCTATGCTCGTTTAGCAATCAGCAAAAGACAATCATCAAGAGTTACACCATGAACCCGATGTTGTTGGCGGTCCTGATCTTTATTTTGGTCACCGGATTGGTGGCCGCGGTGGCGTTGCTCATGAAGGGCTCGTCGAACGATCGGGTCACCGAACGTCTCGACAAGCTCGTCGGCCGGGGCAAGTCGACGGATTCGTCCGCTGACATGCTCCTGAAGCAGGCGCTTCTGGAGGTCGATCGCAAGACGCTGCTCGAACGGATGACGCCTGAATTCTTCAAGGTGTCGAAGATGTTCGAGCAGGCGGATATATCGATCCGGCCGAGCATGCTCTTTGGAATCTCGCTTGCTCTCGCAGTTGCTGGCGGCTTCGCCAGCATGATTTTGGTGAACATCTATGTGCTTCCCGTCGGGGCGATCCTGATGTTCATGACGCCTTGGATCTGGTTGTGGTGGAAACGGGCCTCGCGTCTGAAGCGGTTCTCCTCGCAGTTGCCGGACGCCATGGAACTCGTCGCCCGAGCGTTGCGGGCCGGTCACTCGCTGGCTGCCGGGTTGCATGTGGTGGCCGAGGAAATGCCTGACCCGATCGCCAAGGAGTTTCGCCGGGTGTACGACGAACAGAACTTGGGCATCTCGCTGGAAGAGGCTCTGAACAACCTCTGCGATCGGGTGCCGAACCTGGATTTGCGGTTCTTCGTGACCTCCGTCGCCATTCAACGGCAAACGGGTGGTGATCTCGCGGAAATCCTTGATCGCATCGGCCACGTGATTCGCGAACGGTTCAAGATTCTTGGCCAGGTGAAGGCCCTGACGGCGGAAGGCCGGCTCTCCGGCATTGTGCTCATCGCCATGCCGATCGGCCTCTTCCTGATGATGATGTACATGAAGCCGGATTACATCCGCTTGCTTTGGACGGAAGAAATGGGACGGAAGATGAGTATTGGCGCCATCGTCCTGATGCTCGTTGGCGCCATCTCGATCAAGAAAATTATCGACATCAAGGTCTAACACCCGCGGGCGTGCCGCGCTCGGCCTGAATGATCGAGCGTGAAACGCAAAGCTTACATGAGGACGCACCCGTGATCCTGCTCGCTATCTCGGTCAATGAAATGCTCCCCCTGATCGTCTTCATGGTCTTCATGATGTTGACGTGGGGGGCCCTGACGATGCTCTCGAAGACGAAGAGCCATGCTGAAGAACGGCTGGACCGGATTGGCAAAAACCATTCCAGTGCCGAATTCGACATGAACGCCCCCGACGCCAAGAAGCGTTTCAGCGGGCTCAAGGAAGCGATCTCCAGCCTCGGCGGAGCGATGGAGCCTCAGTCGGAACTCGAGAAGAACGCGCTGAAGGTGAAACTGGCGAATGCCGGTTTCCGCAGCGAGTCGGCTCCCATGGTCTACCACGGCATCCGAATGGTTTGCCTCGGCCTATGCTTGCTGCCGGCCATCGCGTTCTTCCTGTTGAAGGACGGGTTCTCGATCAAGGCGTTCCAGTACATCGTGATTTTCGCCGGATTGGGCTTCTACATCCCCCAGATTGGCCTGTGGTATCTACGATCGAAGCGACAGAAGGAAATCTTCTTGACCATGCCGGACGCGCTCGACTTGCTGGTTGTCTGCGTCGAATCAGGCTTGGGTCTTGATGCGGCCCTGCGGAAAGTGACCGATGAAATGAAGGAACATGCCAAGACAATTGCCGAAGAATTCTCGATTGGCAACATGCAGTTGCAGATGGGCCGGCCGCGACGTGAAGTGCTTCATGACCTCGGCGTTCGGACCGGTGTTGACGACATGCGAGCCCTGGCGGCCATCTTGATCCAGGCCGACCGGTTCGGTTCGAGCATCGCCCATGCTTTGCGAGTGCAGTCGGATTCGATGCGAACACGCCGTCGACAGTTGGCCGAGGAAAAGGCCGCCAAGACCGCGGTGCAGTTGATCTTCCCGTTGGTGCTGTTCATCTTCCCCGCGATCTTCGTGGTGTTGTGCGGCCCGGCGGCGATTCAGATTCAGAAGGGCTTGTTGAAGAACTAAACGCGGAATTCGGAGTGCGGGTTGCAATCCGCCTTCCACATTCCGAATTCTCAGGAGGAGAGTTGACCATGAACGGATTCATGAAACGGGCCTTGGCCATGATGTGCGTGACCGGGGCGATCGGATGCACGGGCGGCGAACGGTATCGCAACCTCGTCGATCCCTGCCAGATGGAACGATATTCGTCAGTGGCCCGGCAGGAAGTAATATCGGGGTTCACCCCTCAGGTACAGAACGGCCGCATCCTCGATCAGACGATGTGGAACTGGTACTTTGAAGCCGGGACCGACAAGCTAAACCCGAGCGGCTACGACAAACTTGATCAGATTGTCCGCCGGCGGCCGATGCCGGATAGCCGGATCTTCCTGGCGACCGCGCGTGACCTGACTTATAACTCGGAAAAGGCCGCCGAGTTCCCCGACGCCCGACGTGAGCTTGACAACAAACGGGGCAACGCGATCCAGAAATACCTGATGGCCCAGACCGCGGGCCGGCCGATGATCTTCGATGTGTTGGTGCATGACCCGTCTGAAACCGGTATCTCGGGCGTTTCCGCTCGAGGCGCCATCCTGGGGCAGCGCTCCAACTACAGCGGATCGCTCTTGGGCGCCAGCGGCGGTGGCGCCGCTCAAGGGGGCGGCGGCGGCGGCGGGGCACCGCAAGGCAGCGGCGGCGGGGCACCGCAAGGCAGCGGCGGCGGAACGGGGGCTGGTGCTGGGACTGGCTCGGGCGGCACGCCACGGTAAATATCCGCTTCCTTCGAAACCAGGGGCATCATGCCGGGATCGACCCGCCTTGATGTTCCCGGTTTCGATGGAAGGTTTGTGATTGTTTAAAGAGACAACACCCATGATGCGACATCCTTGGCTGGCAGTCATTTTTGCTCTTCTCTTCTTCGTCACTCCGGCTCCGGCGGCGGATATCGCTCGCTACTGGACCGGCTTTCGTGGTTTCTGGAGCAACTTGATCGGCAGCGTCGGCGGCGTCGTGGGGATCGTCTTGCTCACCGGAGCGGCCGGTCTCTTTATCATCACCCGCGGCAAGTGGTTGAAATAGCGTCCACCGGCATGGGTTCACCTGCCGTGCGATCGGAGAGAATAGAATGGCGATGAAACAGGCTTCCGTTTTCGAGTGGGATACCGCAAGCGCCCCCGAAGCGCCTTCCTGCCCCGACTCACTCAAGGAGGCTGGGCTCTCGCTCAACTTCGTCAACGACATGCTCTTGAAGGTCGTGTATCTACGCGGCACCATGATCGGCCGCGACCTCGCTCAATTCTTGTGCATCCCGTTCAAGATCATCCGCGAATCGCTGAAGTTTCTGAAAGATGAAAAACAAATCGAGGTCATGGGCGGCGACCTGGTCGGCGAGGTGAGCTACAAGTTCAGCCTCACTGATATGGGCCGTAAACGCGCCCGCGAGGCCATGGAAATCTGTGGTTACGTCGGCCCCGCCCCGGTCCCGATCGAAGATTATGTGGAGCAGTGTTACCGCCAAGCCGTCACGGGCCTGCGCTGCACGCCCGACACCTTGGTCTCCGCGTTCTCGCACCTTGTGATCAGCGACGACCTGTTTAACGCCATTGGCCCCGCCATCGTCTCCGGCAGGTCGGTCTTCATCTACGGACCTCCCGGCAACGGCAAAACAGCCATCGCACGATCCATCGGCGAGTTCATGAACTCCTCGGGCGGCTCCGTCTACGTCCCCCATGCCTTCATGGCGGATGGCAACATCATCACCGTTTACGATCCCTCGCTTCACCAGGTGGACGACGCCATTGACGACGCGATCCCGGATGGCGACGCCACCGTGAAACGCTTACTAAATACAGGCACCGTCGATCCGCGTTGGGTTCGCATCAAGCGGCCGGTCATTGTCACCGGCGGCGAACTCACACTCGACATGCTCGACCTCCGTTACAACTCGGAGGCCAAATTCTATCAAGCCCCGATCCACTTCAAGGCCAACGGCGGCGTCTTCCTCATCGACGACTTCGGACGTCAGATCGTCCGCCCCAAAGAACTGCTCAATCGCTGGATTCTGCCGCTGGAAGACCGGCACGACTTCTTGACCGTGTCGAACGGCAAGAAGTTCCAGGTTCCTTTCGAACAATTGATCATCTTCTCGACCAACCTCGACCCGAAGGACCTCGTCGACGACGCCTTCCTACGCCGCATCCGCCACAAGGTTGGCATCAACGCGCCAACGCGTGAGATCTACGAGAAGATCTTTAATGGAAACGCGAAAAAACTCGGAATGAACCCCTGTGTGGAAGCCGTCGACTATCTGTACGAACGTTATTACTCGAAGGGCCGAACGCCCCGCGCCAGTGATTGTCGCGATTTGCTTGAGATCGTTCAGTCGATTTGTCGATACAGACGTCAACCCGTGCATCTTACGCGCGACCTGATGGTCGAGTCGTCGGCCACCTTTATCGCCGAGTTCTAAGCAGGCCGATTCGCCCAAGTTCGCAAACCGACGTCTGGAGAATGACCATGGAAGGTCGATGGAAACGATTGATTGCGGCCGGCTTGCTATTCAGCTCCCTGGGCTGCAGTCACTTCCGGTCGAAAAAGACAACGATCCCATCGAACACCGGCGAACCGCCACTCGGCGTCAATTCGGCTCAGCCCGTTGAAGAGAAGCGAGTTAAAGACGACGCCCCGATGCGGATTGATACCCTTCTCGCCCTCGGCAGCGTCCGCGTTCAAGCCGCCAACGATCCCAAACGCACTTCGTCGAATCGGGAAGAGCTTCTCGAACAGGCCCGAACCATCTACGCCCAAGCACTGCAGCGGGAACCCCAGAATGTGGAAGTCATGCTGGGCATGGCGCGTCTCTACCATGTGATGCGTGAAAAAGAGAAGTGTATCGAGTGGTATCAGAAAGCCGCGAAGCAAGCACCCAACCGGGCTGACACCTGGCATGAAATGGGCTTCGCCCTCAGTGCCGGATTCAAGGATAGCGACAGCGCTCTCAAGTGCTTCCATACCGCGACCAAGCTCGATCCGGAAAACCGCAAGTATCGCAAGTCGCTTGGTTTCTCCCTTGCCTACGCCGCCCGCTACGAAGAGTCATACGCCTGGCTCAGCCGCTGTATGTCGCCCGCGGAAGCCCATTATAACATCGGCCGGATGATGGACCACAACGGCCAGCACGAGCAAGCCTCGCAGGCGTACACGCTGGCGCTGAAGGCCGATCCCAGCCATGAGTGGTCGAAGATGGCATTGAACAATACCCAGCCGACGGGTGAGAAGTCGATCCCGGACGCGACCGTCATCCAGACCGTGGGGTACGATCAAGTATCGCCGTTGCCGGTCAGCCGTCCGCAACAACAGTCCCGCGTGAGCCAGATGAATCGCACGGAACCGCAAGTGTTCGGGAGCCAGCGTGATCCCGGAAATCCCACGTTCACGAGTGCTCGACCGATTCCGGCGACGCCCGGAATGATGACGACCAGCGGTTGGGACCGGTAAATTTCGATCCAAGCCTCGGGGTGAGGGTTTCCGAACCCCGAGGATCAAATGACTCGGGGTGAGGGTTTCCGAACCCCGAGGATCAAATGACTCGGGGTGAGGGTTTCCGAACCCCGAGGATCAAATGACTCGTGCTATTTCATCTTCTCTTTAAGAATCTTCTCCACGGCTGCCCGAACCCGTGCGTTGAATACTTCTTCCCTTTCGCCATTGCTCGCGGGAGCTACGTTCTCCTCGACTTCTTCCGCGAACTCCAAACTCGACAGGTACTTCTCGATTTCAGCGGCCACCTTGTCCGCTTCCTTGGCGGAAAGATCCTGTTGAAGGATCTTGGAAACGGACATCTTGGTCGGTGGCATCTGACTCTGTACTTCTTTTGCTGTCGGTCGGCGGGCGCTATCCCAGACGTCTTGAGCCTTGCTCTTCAATTGCTGAGCCTTCTCGTAGGCCGCGATCAGCGATTCCGAAAGAGCCTTTTGGACCTTCTGTTTCGCATCGGGCGAGACTCGGGTCCAAATGAGACCGAGGGACGCCAACATTTTGAAAATGAATCGCAACACGGTAGATGCTCCTCGATTGACGATCCACGAAACGCTGTTTCAATGAAATAGTAGCGAACGACATGCCATTCTATACGCCAGGTCACTTATCCGAATAAATTCCGCAACATCTTCCAGAAGCCCGCGAGGCGTTTTTTGAAGCCTCGGCCATGCTTCCAGGCGAGCATTCCTTCGAGCATCCGCGTCAGCCCCGGTTTGCCCGTGTTGTAGTGCGGGCGATACGACGAGCCGCGCTCGCAAATGACGAGCGGCACCGTCATTTCCATTAGCCCTTCTTCGCCTTGCAGGACGCCCCAGCCGCTCGAGCGTCGACCGCCGAACGGCGTGGCCGGGTGCGCGGTGCCGACGATTACATCGTTGATGGAAACGGTGCCGACGCCCATTTGTTCGGCCAACCGTCGACCCTTGGCATGATCGCGTGTGAAGATCGATGCACCCAGAGAGAACGGGCACGTCGTCTGAGCGCGGATGGCTTCATCCAGGTCGCCAACGGGAATGATCCCGGCAATGGGTGCGAAGGACGCTTCCCGACAGAGGGCCATCTCGGGTTTCGCGTCGAGGACAAACGTCGGCGGGAAGCGAGGCGGCTCGTCTTCCGCTTGGGGTGCGAGGCTCGGGTTGAGCAATGTGCCGCCACTCGCGAGCGCGTCTTGAACGAGTCGTTCGGCCTGTTTGGCCTGCCCCACGAGTTCGAGCGGTTCCGGAACCGCGCTGGCTGCAAGTGGCCTGAGCGCGTCGAGGAATGATGGCAACACCGTGCGCTCGACGAAAATGCGGCGGATCGCCAAGCAGGTCTGCCCCTTGTTGAGCGTCGTGCCGAACCAGGCGGCCTTGGCAGCTAGAACGGGATCAGCGTCCGCGGCGACAACCAGTGCATCGCACCCGGAGAGTTCCAATGAACTCGAGATGAGCCGTTCGCCCAGCCGTTGGGCGATGCGCCGGCCCACACTGTCCGACCCGATGAAGATGAGATGATCGATGGCCGATTCAACGAGCAACGGCCCGGCTTCACGCGATTCCGGCAAGCGGATGAGGAGATCGGGTGGGAATCCCGATTGAAGGAAGAGTTCGTGTAGCGCGATCGCCAGCGCCGGCGTGAGTTCAGACGGTTTCCACAAGACACCGTTGCCCGCCACAAGAGCCTGAGCCAACGGCACAGCATTCAGGAAGATCGGATAGTTCCAGGTGCCGATGAAACCGACCACGCCGCGCGGCTGACGCACAATCGTCTCACGCTGGCCGATCAGCCAGAGCGGCCGATCCGAACGCGAAACGCGCTTCGGTTTCAAGATGCCGCGAGCGCGCTTTTCCAGAAAGAGCAGGGCGTCAGCCACGGGGAGAATGTCCGTCGCCAGCACCTCGCCGGCGGGACGACCGATGTCCTGCGTGACCGTGAGAGCCAGACGATCCGCCTGTTCGACAAGAAGATGTCGTAGTTCGCGGATGATGTGCAAGCGATCCGCGATCGGCCGCTGAGCCCAGAGTTGCTGAGCCGCCCGAGCGCGAGCGGCTTCTTCGTCGAATGATGGCATTCGTTCGCCTTCTCAAGAGACCGGTTAAAGCCGGGACTCCAACAAAGATGACCGGCAGTAGCTGCTTCTTGCATTTGTTGGAGTCCCGGCTTTAGCCGGTCTTCGTGAAACTCACGCCAGCTTCCAACCCTTACGATACTCGCGGCGGATGAACGCGTCGGCGGCGGGGCAGTTCGTCGCTTTCATCGTCACCGGATCCCACTCGAGCTTCTGGCCGGCGCGGAACGCCACGTTGCCCAGGTGGTTCGACTCGGTCAACCAGCCGGCGTATTCGAAGTTGCTCAGGGTCGGCGCGCCGGTCTTGCACGCGTGAACCCATTCCGCCCAGTGGCCGAGCGACTTCTCCATCGTCTGCGCCGGCGGCTTGAAGCCTTCGAACTGATTCTCGGGCAGCAGGAGGTGCTTGCCGTAGTCGGCAAGGAGCATGCCTTTATCGCCGATGAAGAGCATGCCGTTGACCCATTGCGGGATGGTCTTGTCCGTCCACTGTTTCGGCTTGTAGGTCCCCTGGTGCCAGGTCATCTTGACGGCCGGCATGCCTTCGCGCGCGGGGAACTCGTAGATCGCTTGCATCGAAGCGGGGGCAACGTCGGGATGCGGTTTGGGGCCGATGGCCTCGACCGTGGTCGGCGCCTTGAGCTTCAGAGCCCAGAACGGGAGATCGTTGAAGTGGCTGCCGAGGTCGGACATGGTGCCGTTGCCGAAGTCCCAGAAACGATACCATTTGGGGCCGGGCACGAACGTCGCGCTATATTCACGAGCCGGCGCCGGCCCGAGCCAGAGGTCCCAGTCGAAGGTCGCGGGGATGGGGTCGCCTTTCTTCGGCCAATCGTTCGCGGTCAGGATGTCCTTGTAGTTGCGGGCTTCTTCCTCGGATTGCATGCCCCAGGCGCGCGAGACCCAGACGTGTACCTCGGTGACCTTGCCGATCGCGTTGCCCCGCACCAGTTCGATGACGCGGCGGAAGCTGTCGTTGGCGTGGTTCTGGTTGCCCATCTGCGTGGCGACTTTCGTCTTGGCGGCGAACTCGCGGATGAGGCGGGCTTCCCAGATGTTGTGGGTCAGCGGTTTCTCGCAGTAGACATGCTTGCCGAGTTGCAATGCCGCCAGGGTGGCGAAGGCATGCGTGTGTTCGCAGGTGCTCACGCACACCGCGTCGAACTCCTTGGCATTGTCGAAAATCTTGCGGAAGTCCTGGGCCTTTCGCGCCATCGGCCAGGCCTGAGCCGTCTTGTCGAAAACGGAATCGAGGTTGACGTCGCACAAGGCGACGATGTTCTCGCCGGTGACGCCTTTCAGGCTAGCCTGGCCCCGGCCGCCGACGCCGATGAGGGCAATGTTCAATTTCTCGTTGGCGTTGCGGGCACGCAGGAATCGCGGCGCTGTGAGAGTTACGGCACCCGCCGCAGCGGTCTGGAAAAAGCCACGACGATCAAGCGTCGTGGGAGTCGTTTCGCTCATGGATCGGTCCTCAGTAAGAGAGGTGATGATGCCTAGGTGTGGTTATTAGAGCAATGAACGGTTCCGAAGGCAAACGCAAACTGACGGCAGGCGGAAGCAGTGTTCCGCAGTCTCGCGGAACGCCACCTGCTCGATTTTTTTCCAGGTGTTCCAAAATGTTCCATTTTGTTCCACCGGTTGCCAGCGAGCGGCGTCAAGGTCGGTTGAAATCTCTTCGTCCACCGTTCCGATCTTTCGATTTTTCTCCCAGAGGTGACAAAAGATGACAGTTTGTGACATCTGCTCTCGAACCAACCTCAGCGACCAACTTGAAGGATCCAATCGATTGCGAGCAATGCAAATCAAGTCGCAGTTAGCCGCGACGCGAAGTCTTCGAAGCGGAGCGCGGGAGGTGAACGCAGTTACGCGTTAGGATTGTTGGGGTTCAGCACATTAATCTCGGTTCGCGGATCAAGTTAAATCCGGGATTTCCGTTGTGGCTCAATGGCGAACTGTTAATATCCATCTGAAATCGATTCAATAGCTGCTTTGGAGAACAGAAAGAGGGCGAATGAACCGTACCCGGCTATCTGACAGCGAGTTCTTCCGGCTTGCTCGACGGGCGTTCGATGACGTTCTGAAGCCGCACGGATTTTCGTGCGCCGAGTCCCGTCGCGCAACGTTCTACCGCAAGGCGTCGGACTTTGTGTGGCACCTTGTGACTCCGGTTCGTTCCGTGAGGCTGCCAAAGTATGACGTATGGGTGTTCCCCCATTCGCCGGCTATCGAGCCGAGCTTCGTCTTGAAGTTTCCTGATCATCTCAGCCCCGCGACAGACGTTTGGTGCCACCTTCACCCGACGGAGGGGATCGGACTAAGTCAAGAATGGTATCCCGGTCGTACCGAAGAGGGGTTTGTACGAAACTTCGATCGATTCGTCGCGCCTGCATTGATTGAACATGCCATACCATACTTGGAAAACATCCGTGAACTTGATCAGCTTCTCCCGCTCATTCGATCTCGATATTATCGCGAGCAGGCCGACCAAATATAGTGGAGAGCGCCGGGTCCCTTGGTCAAGGCTTTTGCGCGCAAAGCCGTGAGCATAACACCTGGCGGGAGATACGAACCTTGCTTGACCCCGGCAGGGGCCGCAGCTTGTAGCCCTGGGTCGCGTTTCGCGCACCCGGGGGATGAAGTTCCAACTGCCCCGACCCCGGCAGGGGTCGCAGGGAGGACCGGAGGCGTCAACCGATTCGTCCCTTCTGCGACCCCTGCCGGGGTCGAATATATATTCTTGCCTTACCGGTGGTGTCGCTTCGCTCAACCACCGGCTACATGCTGTGATCCCTCCAGGATCAAAACGAACCAGTTCGAAGGTACTCGATGGCGAGGAAGAGACAGAAGTTGTGCCGGGTCTGCAAAAAGAGTCCGGTGTGGCGCAGCGGAGATGTGAAAAAAACACGGGGCCGTACTGCAAGCGGTGTTATCACAAGCAAGCGAGGCCCACGAATCGTTCACCCGGAAAGAAGGCCGCCCAGGGTCCACCTGACCCCGATTATGACCATTGCCCCGAGTGCGGCGTCGAGGCAGATGTCTGCGGAGGCGGGGCTTGCCCGAAATGCCGCTTCGAGTTCAGCAACGCCCTCTACTGGTGGTTCGGGCGATGACCACACTGCCGACAAACTTACCGGTAGTGTCGCTGCGCTCAACCACCGGTTACAAGCTGTAATCCCTACGGGATCAAGAAGGTACGGCGTGAAAGCCCCTTAAAGGACGACTCATGGGACTGACGATCCATTACGATTGGAAGACCAAGACCGACATGCCCGCAGCGCGGCGCATGATCGCGAGGTTTCGCAACTTCGCCCTCAAGCTGCCGTTCGATGAGGTGTCCGAAATCTACGAACAGGATCCGCCGGAGGGGAAACCCGTGTATCGCCCGTATGACGATTCCTATCGTCAGGGTGGGTTGTATCTTCCGCGCACTCGCGCGGATGGGGAAGTAGAGTTGGTCCAAGTACCGGCGCTTCACGCGCTGTTCTTCTACGTCCGTGTCGAGGGCGCGGAGAGCGCCTCGATCGGTTTGGCGAGTCATTCGCCGGTCGTCGTGCATCATGAGGATGTCATCAAACGGCGTAAGAATGGCACGGAACGACTCATCGGCCGGGGCAAGCCGATCGAATTTCCGACACGACGACGCGGCTATTATTCTTGGCATTCTTTCTGCAAGACCCAATATGCCGGCAATCCCAAGCTCGGGGGTGAGGCGAACTTCCTCAAGGCCCACCTCTCCCTGATCGAGTTGCTCGACCAGATCCAGGCGGCGGACGTGAAGGTGCGGACTCGCGACGATACGCGCTACGCGAAGCATCGCGATGTCGATCGGCTCCTACGCTCCTTGCGGGAATGGGACGCCATCATCGCATCGTTTGTTGGAAACATTGGCGACGCGCTCGGTGCGCAGGCGGGAACATTGCTGGCGCCGATCAAGGAACGACCCGACTTCGAACATCTCGAGGCCAAGGGACTCGACGTCATCCGGAAGATCGTGGCCCGACATCGCCGAAGGAAGAAGAAATCTTCGTGAGCGAATTTTCAAAGATGAGCCCGGAAGTTGAGCCGCTTTTTTATCGATCAGAGACGACATCCATTTAAATGCAATCCACGCCCTTGCATTTGCCCAGATCGATGGCCAGAATACTCCCATCAAAGGCCCCCCGAGTTGCCTTATATGCACCCGAAAAGACCCCTATTGGAGTCGCGGATGCCATCAAACGCCGACATTGAGATGCGCTGGGTTGAGGCCTGGAATGACCTGGCTGACATCATCGGGGATCGTCGGGACGTTCCTTGCCAGCTTCCCGACTGGTCCGTTATTGATGTTGAAGAATGCCAAGGCCGGCTACAAAGATCCGTGTACGAGGTATATCTTGTACAGGTTAGGGACGGTTGGGTCGGCCACAAGAAAGGTGTCGTGGTTTTCCGGTCTGTCGCTTCGGCGTAGCCGCCGATCCGAAACGAGGTAGATGAAACGTGGAGAGTGCTCAAATGAATGAACCACCTGCCCCAATCACCATCGCCCTTCGCATACCCGGCAAGTGGGCGCATCCGAGAGAACTTGTCCAACGCCTGCCGGCGGGTTGCCGCGTGACGGGCGAGGCGCTCATCTTGCCCGATCAAACACAAGTCGATCTGGGCACCGCGCGGGCCGACGATCATTTTGCCGAGATCTTTCGATCTTCCTGCCGGCAACCGCCGACGGCGGCCGAACAAGCGACGGTCGATTCCTATCAGGTCAACGTCTTCTTGAGTGGTCCCGGCGGTTCGCTACAGGCGGCCCGGACGATGATGCAAGCCGCTGCGGTCCTGGTGCGGGCCGGCGGCGCGGGCGTGTTCATCGACAACAGCGTGCTGGCTCATGGCGGAGCGAATTGGCTGGAAATGACCGAAGACGGAAGCCCCGATGCCCTGAGCTTCGCCTTCGTCTCCATGGTCCGCGGCAAAACCGACGTATGGACAATAGGCATGCACGTCCTGGGTTTGCGCGACGTCGTGATGAAACGCGCGGACATCGAAGTAGAAGGCTTTGACATCATCGAGATGATCCGCTACTTGTCGCGGGGCGAAAAGCCCATCAATGACGGCCACATCATCGCCGACCTGAACGGACCGCGTTTTCAGGCCTTCACGCAAGACAGTGCGCAGGGACCGGTCGGCAGCCCCACGCACAACCCCTTCGGACGCTTGAAGCTCGTGAGCATGCGGGATATCGCTGAGACCAATTAGTGCTTTGCCAACTCTTTGAAGACGAGTGGGGGTCATCCGGTCGGAAGCGTAAGCGACGACGTTTCAAAGGCTCCATCGCTTACGCTTGCGGCTCGGATTCTGGACCGCCGCCTGTGGGCACGGTGATGGCCGAGCGTGTAGAATGTTCTAAGGAGGTGCCCGATGCCGATGCACGACTGGACGCGAGTGAAAGCGGGAACGTACCACGACTTTCATTGTCGCTAGATGGCTGAAATTACGAATCATCTTAATCGAGGGCTGTTGCCCAGCGATCATTATGCGCAAGTGGAACAAGTGGCCGAAGAGATGATCGCTGACATTCTTACTCTTCATTCCAGTGATCCACTGGATGAAGTTGAAGAAGGGGACGATGGTGGACTCGCGGTGGCCGTCGCCCCGCCGCGCGTGCGAATCACTGAATCTCTTGAGGAAGAGGTGTATGTCGGCCGCGCCAAGCATGTTGCCATCCGGTATAGCAGCAATGATCGCGTCGTCGCGTTGATAGAACTTCTGTCGCCTGGCAACAAATCAAGTGAGTTCGCCTACCGGTCGTTCGTCGACAAAGCGTTGGAGGCGCTGAGACACAATTGTCATCTGTTGCTGATCGACCCATTCCCACCCAGCCCGCGCGTTCGGCGCGGCATTCACGGCGCCATCTGGGAAGAACTCGGCGGCGCCTACGAACCACCTCCCGACATGCCGTTAACTCTGGTGTCCTACGACGCAGGCTTCATAAAAACCGCCTATGTCGAACCACTCGCCGTCGGCGATAAGCTGACGGCCATGCCGTTGCTGCTCACTTCCAAGCGCTATGTGCCAGTGCCACTGGAAGAGAGTTATGTGGCCACGTTTTCCGGCGTGCCACGAAGGTGGCAGAAGGTACTGGAGGAGAGAGTGGAAGGAGCGAACGGAAATTGAGCGATTCGTCAACAATTCGACGAATTCGCCGCGAGAAACGAATAGGCCCTTCAACGAAAGAATATTCATGCCATTGCGTCCACCGCGAGTCCGAATTAACCGAGTCGAGATCGAAGGCTTTAAGTCGATTCGGAATGCAAGTCTCGACCTTCCGTCCGTCAACCTCCTCATTGGCGCGAACGGGGCGGGCAAGTCGAATTTTGCGTCGTTTTTCGCAATGACTTCTGCTTCGTTGAATGGCTCATTGAGCGGCTATGTTGATCCTCACGGCGGCGCTCGGTCTTTTTTGCATCAAGGCGCCAAGTTCACGGATCAAATTTACTGGAAATGGGACGTATCCACCGAGGGGGGCGATGGAAGCGTTGTCCAACTATTGTCGTTCAAGGCGCCAGATGCCTTGATCTACTCAACCCATCATTCAAAGGTTGAGCATAGCATTGATCTGCAAACGACCATTTTCGATGATGTTTGCGCAATTCGCACCGAACGCAGCCGACTTCATAATCGCCGTATTTTCAACGGCCTGAAAGACGGCATCGGTACCTACCATTTTCAGGACACATCGATCAACGGGCCGCTGCGCGGACCCGCTGACGTTTCGGAAACCTTGCGACTCG